>ERZ772917.263-NODE-263-length-38671-cov-5.675627_pt1 | contig 38671 bp, 33 predicted proteins | sample MGYA00511187_ERZ772917 | MGnify/ENA primary metagenome ERZ772917 (study PRJEB29015, sample SAMEA2737925) | human oral metagenome | biome: human oral; feature: human-associated habitat; material: dental | place: China | collected 2012 ...
AATTTATATAAAAATTTATCTGGATTTTATGCCGATCAGCTATAATTCCGCTATTCTAATCCCGCATATTTTGCGGAATTTTCAAGGAGAAAAAATGCTTAAACTTCACTCAATCCTTCTTGGTACAGTGCTTTGCGCTAGCCTGGCTTTTGCAGATCGCACGATTACCGATCAGCTCGGTCGCAAGGTCACGATCCCGGATCAAGTAAATCGTATCGTCGTGCTACACCACGAAGCGCTCAATGTCTTAAACGAAATCAACGCCCAAGATAAGGTCGTAGGCATCCTAAAAAGCTGGGAGCAACGCCTAGGCAAAGAGTATAATCGTTTGGCACCGAGTTTTAAAAACCTACCTAATCCAGGCGATATCAAAGATGTCAATTACGAAGCTCTGCTTAGTCTAAAGCCCGATGCGGTCGTAGTGGTCAACTACTTCCCTAAAGAATATATCGCTAAAATGGAGGAGTTGAAAATCCCGGTCGTAGGTATTTCATTTTTCAGCTCTGCACAAGAGGAAAAAGCTAAGCTAAATCCGACCTTTAAAGATGAGCGCGATAGCTTCGCTGCTTACGATGAGGGCTTTTACGAGGGGGTTAAAATTCTAGGCGAACTAAGCAATCACGAAAAGGATGCCGCTGAATTAATAGATTTCGTTAAAAAATCGCAAGCTGATTTAAATGCCAAATTTAGTAATTTTATTGTAGATAAAAGACCTAGAGTTTATATGGCAAATCCCGATCTTACGACCTACGGTAGCGGCAAATATACTGGCGTAATGTTAGCAAGAGCGGGTGCGACGAACGTCGCCGCTGCAGATATAAAGGGCTATAAGCAGGTTTCGCCGGAGCAAATTTTAGCATGGAATCCGCAGATTATCTTAGTGCAAAACCGCTATCCTCAAGTACCTGCCGAACTTAAGGCAAACCCTGCGCTAAAAGGTCTTAGCGCCGTGAAAGAGGATAGAATTTATCTAATGCCCGAATTCGTTAAAGCATGGGGTCATCCGACTGCCGAAGCAATGGCGCTTGGCGAGGAATGGCTTGCGATGAAACTTTATCCGCAAAATTTTAAGGACGCAAACTTTGATAAAAAAGTAGAGGAATTCTACGAGAAATTTTACCGCGTCAAATATCAAAAATAATGCTAAACGTAATCCTGCTTCTTTTTTGGGTAGTGCTGGCGCTAATCTCGCTCGCTAGTGGGCAGTTTCATATACCGTTAGAAGAAATTTTTAAAATTCTCTTTAGCGGAGGCGGCGATGAAGCCGCCAAAAGTGTGATGATGGATGTTAGAATTCCGCGCATTCTACTCTCCAGCCTTTGCGGTGGAGCGCTTGCTATCGCGGGTTTGAGCTTGCAGGCGGTATTTAAAAACCCGCTCGTTGGTCCGCACATCGTAGGCGTTAGCACCGCAGCGGCATTCGGCGGCGCGCTTTGTATCTTGCTAGGATTGAGCGGCTTATGGCTTGCGGGTTTTGCATTTTGCTTCGGGCTTGCGGCGCTATTTTTGCTCTATCTTTTGGCAAAATTCGTAGCACGCGCTGATATTTTCTCACTCATTTTAGCAGGTATAGTCATTAACGGCGTATTTGCCGCACTTACGAGCTTGGTGCAGTATCTGGCAGACGATGAGGAAGTGCTGCCTAATATCGTCTTTTGGCTACTAGGAAGCTTCGTAAGCGCAGGATACGATAAAGTAATTTTGATGTGCGCGATCGCCCTGCCCGCTTCTGCAGTCTTAATCGCGCTGAGATGGCGGTTTAATCTACTCAGCCTAAATGATGATGATTTGCGCGTGCTAGGCGTGGATGTTAAGTTTCTGCGCTGCACGATCCTAGCGCTTTGCACCGCTCTGATCGCCGTACAAGTTAGCGTCAGCGGAAATATCGGCTGGGTAGGTCTTGTAGTGCCGCACGCCACCAGGCTCATCGCGGGCAGCGACCACGTGAAGCTAATGCCTGCTTGCTTCATTGCAGGAGCGATCTTTATGCTGGCAATCGACGATCTATCTCGCTCGCTAAGTAGCGCCGAAATTCCTTTAGGAATTCTATCCGCTCTCATCGGAAGCCCGATCTTTGCCCTACTTCTAAAAAGGAGTGCCAAAAATGCAAAATCTAATTGAGGTAAAAAATGCTGGCTTTTACTACGAGGCGGAAAAATTCTGCTTTCGCAACTTAAACTTCGAGCTTGCCAGCTCTCAAACATTAGCGATTTTGGGCTTAAACGGGCAAGGCAAAAGTACGCTAATGTCGTGTATGATGGGGATTTTGCAGCCTAAAGAAGGCGAGATCGTGCGCAAGGCAAAATTTGCTTTCTTGCCTCAAAGCTTTAACGTCGCGTTTGATTACAGCGTGCTTGACATCGTACTGATGGGGCGAGTACGCGAGATCTCGCTCTTTTCAAAACCGGGCAAAAAGGATATTCAAATCTGCCTTGACGCTCTGGATACGCTAGGCGTCGCCCATCTGCAAAAGCGCAGCTTTAACGCCCTTAGCGGCGGGCAGAGGCAGCTCGTGCTCTTTGCTAGAGCCCTAGCTAGCGGCAGCGACGTGCTGTTTTTGGACGAGCCTGCCAGCGCGCTTGATATCAAAAATCAAGACCGCGTGCTAAGCCTCATCGCAAATCTACGCTCAAATAGCGATGCGAGCATAGTTTTTACCACCCATCAGCCTAACCACGCCCTCGCAGTCGCCGATCGCACACTAATCTTGCGAAATGATCTTAGCTACAACTACGGCGCAAGTAACGAAATTTTAACCGAAGCCGCGCTTAGCTCGCTCTACGGCGTACAGATCAAAACGGCGAAATTTGACATAGAGGGCGAGCAGATAAGCAGCATCACGCAAATTTTCAGCGCACAGGTGAAATAGTGCGAGTGGCGCGACAAAGCAACTCGTCAATCGGCGTGGAATTTTAAATCGCGAGATTTTATCTTGAGTGGAATTTAAATCGCATAATTTTATCCTGAAATGCCGTCTTGAAATTCTGATTAAAATTTTATATCGAGGTTTTTGCCCTAGAATTCCAGTCTAAATTCCATAGCGGAATTTTACCGCGGAATTCCGAGCAGAAATCTCATAGCGGAATTTTCTGCGGCTTGTCGGTTTTCGAAGCGCGCAATGAAAGATACCGCGCTTGTGGTTTAAAATTTTTGTAATAGAATTCTGCCTGCAAATCCATAGGCTAAATTCCATTTTAAAATTCCACGACGGAATTTTATTCTCGCTCCTGTATAATTCCGAAATTACGCAGTATGCGCCCAATCGCGACAAAATTTTGAAATTTTAAATTTAACTGTTTAATTCCTGCTTTACATCGATTTATGTATACTTCTGGATAAATTTAAAAGGACTTAATATATGCAAGACACCGTATCTCAGGTAAGAAAAGAGGGAATAATCAGCACCGGAATCGACCTGTTTTTATCGGCGGTACTCGCGGTTTTTAAGGTGATAGGCCTTGCTTCCGGCGGAATGTTCTTAATAGTCAGCGGAATTTTTATCGCTCTTATCTGTTTCTCGGTGATTTATAGGCTAAGAGCGCTCCGCAAAATTTCAATGCTTAGCGGCATAAAAGCGGCGGCGCTTTACCGCAACTGCGTAATCATCGGCATCTGCTTCGTGGCGCTTTTATTATTTTATCCGGCAGGTTGTTACAGAGAAGTAACGATAAAAGAGATGATAGAAGAGACTATATGGAATTTAGCAGCGCCCGCAGCCGCAATCTACATAATCGTAGCGTGGCTTCGCATAAATTTCTCTTTAGCGCGAGTAAGCGGCGTGAGCGCTTTTCGCACCTACGTGTGGCTCTGCGTGGGGTTTTTAGCACTAAATATACTGTGTGGCGCGGGGCCCTTCGGTTTGACTAACTCCAAGCCGCAAACTGACGATACGGTTGCGGCTTTAGTTATCACATCGTTGAAGGAATTTCTACCGTTTGCCGCCCTCATAATAACCGGTATCGTGCACCTGCTAGCCTGGAGCAAAATAGAAAATATAAGCGCAGAGGTTTAAATTTTAAATTTCGTAAACCTCTCGTCGCTATGAAATTTTAAAATTCCTCAAGTAGATTTAAAATTTAAAACCCACCGCGCCTTTCAAATTTTAAAATTTTGCGCACCGTGTATTTTGCGCTGCGCACGACCACCATAATTTTAGTCCAGCTTATTTCTAAAAAGCGACGCCGCAAAGCTCAACGTGCCGATCCCGATCAGCAGCAGCGGCACGATGAGATGCCACAGCTCGCCCAGGCTCGCACCCTCCAGATAGATCCGCCACATGCAGTTGTTAGCATAATACATCGGATCTAGGTGCGCGATGTAGTAAAACCACCGCGGCATCGCGTCCGCAGGCGTTATCAGCCCGCTTATCATAATGCACGGCAGCAGGAACAAAAACGAGCTCACGACCGATTGCAGCGAGGTTTTGCAGACGGTCGAGATCACGAGCCCGATGCCTACGTTGCAGGCGCTAAAGATCGCGATGATCGCAAAAAGATCCGCAAAGCGCCCTCGAAACGGAATTTCGAAGTAAAACACGCAGATCAAAAACAGCGCGAGCCCCTGCGCGATCGCGATCAGCACGGGCGGCACGGCTTTGCCGATCAGCATCTCAAGCGGGTTCGCGGGCGTCATCAGCATCATATCGAAGCTCCCCTCCTCGCGCTCGCGGGAGACGCTAAACGCCGATAGCATCAGCACCTGAATCATCGAAAGCCCCAAAATCATCCCCGTCATTATCGTGTAGCGCGTGATCGTGTTTTCGTTAAAAACATAGCGCGGATTTATACTGATTAAATTGACAAAATGCTGCGCGTTGTATTCCCCCGCTATGGCCTGCACGAAGCCGATGACGGTGTTTGCCAAGGTCGTATTGCGCGAATCCGCGATGATCAAAAGCTCGTGCGTATCCTTAAAATCGCTGCCGAAATAGATCCCGATGATCGCCTCGCCCTCGCTTACCGCGCGGCGCAGGCAGGTTAGGTCTTTGCAGCCGAGATCTGTTTTAAACATCGGCGTAGCGGCGATCTGCTGTACCAGCGCGGTGGACGTCGCATCGCGGGCGTCGTCCAAAATCGCGTAGCGCACCTGCTCGGGGGTGAAATTCGCGCCGTAGCCGAATATGATCGCCTGCACCAGCACCGGCACGATCAGCACCATACGCGTGCCCTTGTCGCGAAACATCGCCAAAAATTCCTTTTTTATCAGCGCGCGAATTCTAAGCAGGGATTTTCGCAGAGCATTCATCGCGCACTCCTTTCAAATTTAGCGGCGCCTTTAAATTTAACGCCATTTTCAAATTTAAAGGCGCTGGCGTGCGGAGTGAAATTTGAAATAAAATTTAAAAGCGGAATGGGCGCGGGTTTAAATTTATGCGGCGCGAGCGTAAATTTTAAAATTTCAAACCGATTACTCAGCTTGGGCGTAAAATTTAAAATTTCAGATCTATCGCGCGGCACCTCGCGCGTAAATTTTAAAAGCTCAAGTTTAAATTTACGCGGCAGCAAGGAGATGAAATTTAAAAGCGCGTTTGTGAGGCTAAATTTGCTAAAATTTTCCACGCGCCCTACTTCGTAGCCGTGTCGTGCAGCTGCGCCATAAAGTCGCACTATGCGGCACTGCGCGGAATCCAAACTGCTCACATGATTAGACTTAACCGCATGTCGTTTTTCTATCGCGTCGTGCGCATGCTGCGAAGTAAGCCGCGCCGCGCGCCCTGCTTCGGCACTATCTACGCGCGACAAAGCGCGGCGCAGAGCGCGAAGCGGCGCGCAAATAAATTTTAAAATTTTAAATCTATTCCGCGATATGAAATTTTGCGCTGTGTCCGCAAGACGCGCTGAAGCAAGCGTAAATTTTAAAATTCCAAACCGATTGCGCAGCGGTTCGGGTGTAAATTTTAAAATTTCAAATCCATTGTGCGACGCTGGCGTAAAATTTAAAAACTCTGTCGTCGCTGTTCGCAAGCTAAAGCGTTTCGCGCCGAGAAATTTTAAAATTTCATATCCACATTCTGTTTGCTTACGCGAAAATTCTAAAAATTTCATCGTGCGCCCCTTTTTACGCTAAGCACGCACAAGCTGAAAAACAAAACCGCTCCGAGCGCCTGAATGGCGAGGTTTACCCACAGCGTCGCGCTCTGTCCGCCCGAGAGGAAGCAGATGCGAAAGGACTCGACCGCGTATGTGGGCGGCAGCAGGTGCCCGATGAAGTTGACCGCCGCGGGCAGTCCGCGCAGATCAAATATCATGCCGCTAAGCAGCGTCACGGGCAGGTAGCCGATGACGATGGCGTATTCCTGCGCTAGGAATTGATTTTTGCAGATCGCCGAGATCAGCATGCCTAGGCAGGTCATCTCCAGCACGAAGACGCAAAGCGTCGCCAGCAGCATCGCCACGCTGCCGCGGATCGGGATGCCCAAAAGCGTCTGCCCGTAAACGAGTGTCATCGCGCCGCCTAAAAGCGCCAGGAAATAATACGCGCCGACCTTGGCAGTGACGATCTCAAGCGCGCTTGCGTTGGAGTTGTAAAGCGAGGCGATCGTGCCGCGATCCCATTCGCGCGAGATCACGACCGCGACCATAAATAGGCAGATGAGCCCCAAAATCCCCACGTACTCGGCAGATACGAGATACCACGTCGATTCGTTGGCTTCGTTGAACCAGCTGCGATAATTCACGCTGAGCGGCTTTGCGGCGGCGTTTAAATTTGCATTTAAAAAGCCGTAATCTTGCGCCAAAACCTGCTCGATTACTCCTGCTACGTAAACGTAACTAAGAAGTGCTAGCTGCGACTGAGTGGCGTTTTGGATAAGGAAAATTTCGGCGCCGTCTTTATTCGAGCCGCCCGCGCTACCGCCTGCACCGCTTGAGCTGTCGCCGTTATTTACAGCGCCGCCCTCTCTGCCAGTGCCGTTAGCGTAAGGGCTTACATTGACGCCGCCGCTCGTATTTTGGAGATCGTCCGCTCCGCCCATGAGGCCTGTATTCGTATCGCCTGCGCCGCCTATTAAATTTACGCTGCCTTGATTTGCGCCTATGTCGCCTGAATTTACTCCGTTGCCGCCCGTTTCCGAGCCGTTGCCGTATAAACCCTCGCCGCTTGCGCCGGTGCCGCCCGCAGAGGTGTTTATGCCGCTCTCCGTACTAGCGCCCGCGCTGTCGTCCTCAAGCGGACGGACATTTTCGACGCTGCTCACGTTTTGGATATCGCTTGTGCTGCCCGCGAAAGAGCTTTCATCACTAGAAAGGTTTAAATTTACGCCGCCGCCCGCGCCGCCGAGTCCGCCCAAAGTGCTTTGAAATTTCGCCGCAAAGCGCGGATCAAAATACAAAATGCTCTCGATCTCATGCGCCTTAAAATCCCTCCTCGCGCTCTCTAGATCCGTGTAGACGCGGGTTTGTAGGTATTTTGAGCCCAAAAACCCGCCGAGCAGATCCCGCTCGATTTTGGAGCTCAGATCGCTTACGAAGCCCACTTTGACGGGCTTTATGTCCATTCGCATCGCATATCCGTAGATCACGACCAAAATTAGCGGCATCAAAAACGCGATCACGAGCGCCGATCGGTCCTTTGCGATCTGCGCGAACTCCTTTTTTACGAGGATTTTTAAAAAGGTAAAGTTCATCCGCCCTGCCCCTGTGCTCGGATTTTGCAGCACTGCGCTGCGCGCGACGAGCCCTTAAATTTTGATCGCGCAAATTCGGCGACTACCGCGCTTTGAAATTTACGACGCGGACGGAGCGGGCTCGTTTTGCCGCAGAGCTCGCGCAGTACCCATCTAAAAAATCCGCGCTGTGTCCCGCTGCGCGACATCTCATTCAAAATTCCGCTGCCGCTTGAAATTTCGCAATCTCTTAAAATTTCGCCACCATTTAAAATTTTACTATCGCTCCAAATTTCGCCGCTGCTAAAAATCCCGCTGCCGCTTAGAATTTTACCGACGCCCAAAGCCCGGTCGCTCAAAATTCCGCCGCCGCTTAAAATTTCATCGCCCCGCAAAACCCTTTCGCCGTTTAAAATTTTACCGCGCGGGTACGCTGGTTTTCGCCAAGTTCGCATAAAATTCGGATCAAAAATCCTCGCCGCTCGGGTAAAATTTAGATCAAAAGCCCTCATCGCCCGCCTCGCTTCTAAATTTTTGCACTTCGTTTATAAAGGCCTGCTGCACGCTAAGCCGCCGCCCGCTCTGCACGCAGACCTCGTCGGGGCTACCCAGCGCCAAGATTTTGCCGCGATCTTGGATCAAAAACCGATCGCAATACTCCGCCTCTTCCATAAAATGCGTCGTCACGACCACGCTCACGCCGGTGCGCGCGAGCGCATTTATGCGGTTCCAAAAGAGCCTGCGCGAGAGCGGATCGGCGCCGCTGGTGGCCTCGTCGAGAAACAAAATCTCGGGGCGGTGGATGAGTGCGCATGCCATGCTGAGGTTGCGTCCCGCGCCGAACGGCAGGTTCTGCCACGTCTCGTTTCGCAGCCGCTGCAAGCCAAACTCACTCAAAAGCTCCTCTATGCGCCGCTTCAGCGCTACTCCGCCGATACCGTAGCTGCGGCCGAAATACTCTAAATTTTGATAGCAGCTTAGCTTTTTATAAAGCGAAAATTTCTGAGAGACATAGCCGATGCGCGATCTGATCGATGATTTGGCGTGGCGCAGATCCTCGCCCATGACCGAGATCTCGCCCCCGCTCATCCCCAAAAGCGCGCAGATCATACGAAAGGTCGTCGTTTTGCCCGCGCCGTTTGGGCCCAGAAGGCCAAAAATCTCGCCCTTTTTGACCTCGAAACTCGTATTTTCCACGGCGGTAAATGAGCCGAATTTTTTACTCACGTCGCGCACTTTGATGACGGTTTGAGCCGCATCGAAGCTCCTTTTTTCGTAGCCGAAGTTTGCCGCGCCGATCTCCGCTTTATTTAAAAAAATATACGCATCCTCTAGGCTCGCCTCGCGCGGGCTGAGTTTAAATTTAGCGCTTCCGTTTTCATTAAATTTGACATCTCCGCTTTCACTAAATTTAACGCCCTCATTTCCGTTTGAAATTTTAAAATTTTCGTCGCGCCCGTCTTCGGGATCCGTGCCTTTGTCGTGCCCGTTTTCGCGCTCTGTATTTTCGCCATCACCCTCTAGGCTCGCGTTTAAAAACTCCTGCAGATCGCGCAGGCTTATTGGCTCATCGCTTAGCAGATCGACGCTGCCGTCTCTGGGGCAGATGTCGATGAGCGGGGAGTTTTTTAAAAATCTCTGCGTCTTAAACATCAAGCGGCGCGCCAGGCGCTGATAATCCTCGCCGTCAATGCGAAAGGTATGCTCCCGCAGCGCCGCGGTGATCTTTACGGCGCGCTCCTGCGCTATGATCTTGCCGCCGAGCAAAATCAGCGTCAGATCGGCATCCGCCGCCTCGTCGAAATACGCCGTCGAAAATATGCATTTCGCGTCGCTTTGATCCAGATACTCGCGCACGATCGCCCACAGCTCGCTACGCGAGAGCGGATCGACGCCGACGGTGGGCTCATCTAGCACCAAAAGCCGCGGTTTTGCCGCAATCGCGCACGCAACGCCGAGCTTTTGTTTCATCCCGCCGGAGAGCGAATCCACGGCGTAATCTTTAAATTTCAAAAGTCCCACGCGGCGCAAAAGCCCGCGCAGATACTCCTCGCAGTCTTTTAGATCGAGCCCTTTTAGGCCTGCGAAGATGTTTAAATTTTGCCAGACGCTAAGCTCCTCGTAAAGCCCCAGGCTCTGCGACATATAGCCGTTTGCGCGGACGAATTCTTTATTTTCGCCGCTAGGGACGAAACCTGCAAATTTTATCTCGCCGCAATCGGGCGCGATGATGCCGCAGATGAGCTTTAAAAGCGTGGATTTGCCCGCGCCGTCGGGGCCCGTGAGGCTGATGAGCCGCGGCGAGGCACCAATTCGCAGATCAAAATTTTCAAAAACGACGTTTTTGCTGCGATCCTCTCGCAGGTAAAATTTCTTTAAATTTACGATATTTAGTAGATCCAAGCTTAGCTCCAAATTTTATTGCTCGCCCCGTCGCTTGGCGCGACGAACGAGGCCTATGCATGCCGAAAAGACGCTCTTTGTCGCGACGCCCTGCTTCTGCAGCCGCCGAGACGTCTTGGTTTTGCGACCGCTACGAACTTTAAAATTTTGCGCCGCACGCCGCACGCTTTAAATTTTGCGACGAGCGACGAAAACTATCCGCGCATAAAACGTCGCGATCCTAAACATCGAGCGCTCCGTGAGTGTCTGCGATAAATTCGCTTCAAAACGCAAACGCAAACGAGTTTTCAAACACCTGGCGACCTATGGGCGCCGAGCTTTCTATCTGCGTCGCGCCTCTTGCGGTGAAATTTTATCGCCGCGCACAATCGGTATTTAATCGCGCCGCTTGTTTCGTAGCGAAATTTTACTGCCGTCCGCAGTCATTACTCAACCATCGCTCGTTTATCGCAAAACGGTCTGCTAGAAACAAAGCCCGCTCCCGCTCTACCGCCCGGCTTTTACCTATTCTCCGCCGAGATGCAAATTTTAAAATTTAACTCGCGCTGTTTTGCGCCAAATCTTTCGGCAAAATTTTACTCGCCGCCGAGACGATCTATTTTAGGCGCAGCAAAAATTTATCGCCCTACCCTGCGAACAGGCACCGTTAAAATTTCACCTTGAAGCGCACTTTTAGAATTTCATCAAACCCACGCCGCATGTCTCGCTCGCCGGGTATCGCGTAAAATTTGTCGGGCAGCGAGCTTTGTTATATAAATTTTGCCCGCAGATGCCGTCAAAATCGCTCATAAATTTCGCGTCGTTATGCCGCCAAAATTTTATCGCTAAGGCAACCGTTTAAATTCCAACTCGCCGCACCTGATAGCTTTGGGCATTGCGCCGCGATAAAATTCCATCCGTAGTGTTCCTGCCACCCACACCACGCTTTAAATTTCGCCCTCGCTAGCGATACTTATGTGCTACCCGCCCGTCAAAATTCTACGCTGATCGGCTGGCCTAAGCGAAAGTTGCCGTCCTCGTCGCTGAAATCGGCTCGCGCCTCCCACACGAGATCGGCGCGCAGCTCCTCGGTCTGCACCGTGCGCGGCGTATACATCGCGGTTTGGCTCACGTAAGCGACCTTTGCGCTCGCGCTAGAGCCGTCCGCAGCGATGATCCGCACGCTCTGTCCAGCACGCAGGAAGCGGAGCTGATTTTCGCTCAGATAAAATTTCGCGCGCTTGTTTTTTACTTCGCTGAGCTCAAAAACGCCCACGCTTGGCATGCTAATGTCGCCGAGCTCCTTAAGGCGCGCTCTGATCTGCCCGCTAAATGGCGCTTTTAGCACGCTTTGCGTCTCGATTTGGTAGTTCAGATATTTTAAATTTTCCTCGCAGCTTGCCAAATTTGCGCGGGCGGCGCCGACATCCTCGCCGCGGTAGCCGCTTTGAAGCTGACGTAGATTAGCCTGCGCGCTTTGCAGCTGGGCTTGCGTGCGCTTCATCGAGTAAAACGCCTCGTCGATCTGCTGCTTGGACGCAGAGTTTGTTTTGCCTAGGCTCTTGAGGCGCTCGTTCGTCAAAGTAGCGAGCTGTAGGGCGTTTTGCATCGCGCTTACGTTCGCCGCCGCCATCTCGATCTCCTCGCTACGAAAACCGCTTTGCAGCTTTTGCAAGCTAAATTTAAGCCCGTCGCACCTCGCGATCTGAACCTGTCTTTGAAAACTCAGATCCGCCGTATCCAGAGCCGCCAAAACATCGCCAGCCTGCACGAAATCGCCCTCGTCGCGATAAAGCGCGCTAATGCGGCCGCTGCGCTCGAAGCTAAGCGAGCTCTGCCTGATGTCGATGATGCCGTAGGCCTTGTGCGCGACCTCTTCGCGCCTATCGAGATTGAAGTAGATCGCCGCGGCGAGAGCGGCCAGCGCAAAAATGACGAAAATTAGAAGCCTTTTCATAGATCGCCTTAAATTTTGATATGCGGTTATTATAAAATAACTTTTCTAATGCGGCGCTGATATTTGAGGTTTGGGCGGAGATTTTGTAAATTGATCGCATAAAATTGCCGTATTGAATTGACCGCCGCGCGAGCAGAATTGAAGCTTGGGCGGAAAAATTTAGCCTATCTGCGCGATTTTAAGCGGTACGGCTTATAAAATACGCGACTTTTTGAATTAAAAATTTTAAAATTTTGACGAGGAGACCCCGCTTTCAAGCGGAGCGTGAAATTTTAACGTGCGGGCGATACATAGGTGCCGTGAGCGTAATTTTGACGCGTAAGTAAAATTTTAATATGAGATTAGAATTTTAATGCACAGGTGCTACACTGACGCTGTGGGCGGAAATTATAGTGCATAAACGAAACATCGCAAATTAAATTTTTGCGATGTTTATAGTAATCTACGCGGCAAGTTGGAATTTACAGCCTCCGCTAGCGATAAAATTTTAGCAGCATGAGCTGGTGAAGCTTGGATGCGGTGGAAATTCTAACAGCGCAACGAGTAAAATTTAAGAGGGCGCCGCTTTCAAGCAAAGCGTGAAATTTAATGGGGAAATTTAACGAGCTTTAGGCTCGATGAGCCCAGAGCTCGGTCGGTCGCACAAAAATTGAAATATTTAAAACTCGCCTTTAACTGCGGCGATCCATTTATCGGCCCTCGCCTGCCAGTGCTCGTCGCCCTTAAAATCGATCGTAAGACCTACAAATTTGCCGTTTATGAAGGCGCGCGAATGTTTAAATTTATAGCCCTCCGCGCCCCAAGCGCCGATGAGATCGGCCTTTTTAAGCACTGGCAAAAACGCACTCATACCGCTGCAAAAATCGCTGCCGTGGCGCTCGACGTTGCCAACGCCTATGAGCGCGACCTTGCGTCCGTCAAAATCGGTTTTATTCAAAAGCTCCAATTTGTCGTCAAATTTAGCCTGGATCTGTCCGTCGCCGTGCGTCGAAGCCGCAAAAATAAACGCGCCGGCTCCCGTCAAATCCTCCTCGCCAAGCTCTTTGGCCTCCTTGATCTCAAAGCCGAGCTTTGAAGCGATGTATTCGCTCACGACTTTCGTGTCGCCGCCTTTGGTGGCGTAAACTAATAGTTTTTTCATTTTTTCTCCTTAAAAATAAGAATGATTCTAACAAAATAAGATAAAATCTCAGTTAAAATAGATTTTGCGCGGCAGGTTCGGCATAGTCAAATGCAGTAAATTTTAGAATTTTAAATTTATGAAATTTAAAAGGCAGATTAAAATTTAGCGCGGCGTATGAAGTATTAAATTACGGCGGAGAAAGCATTAAATTTTATGAAGCGTTAAATTTACGAATCAATGAAATTTTATCCAAGAATTTTATAGCGGCGAAAAGTATTTTAGGATAAAGTAAGCGTAGGTCGGATGATTTTGTGAAATACTCGCAAGGCGCACTATGTGTGCGCCGCAGCGAAGTATTTTTGTAAAATCATCCATAAATTTTAGAAAATTCTAAATATCTCTCAAAGATCAGCTTACCAGTCTCGTTGCATCTTGGATATTGATATTTAGTCCAAGCTGTTCGTTGCTTAGCCCAAGAGCAAGGCCTACCAGCTGAGATAGGTGGATGATCGGCTTTCTTGCCTTGGAGTTCATCGCTTCTTGGTATCGCTCCTGATAGATATCTAGCTGCATCTGACATAGCGGACAAGGAGTAACTACTACGTCCGCTCCGTTTTCGCCCGCATTATTTACGATCTCGCTTGACATCTTTTGAACCGACTTTACCGCAGGATAGCTAGCATGAAAGCCGCAGCAATCAAGGCGTTTTTCAAAAGGCACGATCTGAGCACCAAGTGCGCTAACTACCGTTTCAAAGCTTTTCGGATTGGTTGAGCTTTCTTTTTTAAGCTCGCGCTCCGGTCTTAATGAATGGCAGCCGTAAAATAGAGCTACTTTTAAATTTGTTAGCGGTCTCGTGACCTTAGCTTTTAGAGTGTCTAAGCTTTGATATAGTACCCAAAGCAGACTTGTTATCTCGGTGCTTCCCTGATACTGCATACCGCCCTCTTTTAAAAAGGTATTGATATAGCTTTTGGCTCCCTTATCCAACGCAAGCTTTGCTTTAGTTAGAGTTAGCATACAGGTGGAGCAGGTAGTTAGCAGAGGCATATTCATACCCTCGGCTAGCGCGATGTTTCTAGCATTGGCTACCAAGCTTGCCATGGGATCGACGCATTGAGCTTGACTAGCCCCGCAGCAGCTCCAGCCCTTTATCTCGTGAAGTTTAATACCCAGTACCGGAGCGATCGCTTCAAGTGAAATTTTAGATTCCTTTGCGGCTTGACTTAAAACGCAACCCGGGAAAAATGCAAATTCGTTATTCATCTTCTCCTCCTTATTCTATCTCGCCGCTAGCTTGAGCTTTGCGTGCGGCCTCTATCATCTTAACGAGCTGCGCATGTCCCTCGATCTCCTCTTCGCCGAAAGCATGAAGAGGATTCATCTTGCCTGCCATCATCAAATTTGCCGCTACATCCATCTTGCCCATATTGGCAAATACGCCTTCGCTTCTTAAAGCGAGCTTGATCTCGTTTAATCTTCCGCTTCCTTCTACGATGTCTAGCAGGAACGCCTCCGCGTGACCAGGGCCGCTTCCTGCGGTTAAGCCCTTTTTCATCGCTAAGGCGCGAAGTGCGGTGATGTCGCTTTGAGCGCTTATGCCTTTAGGACAGCGATCGGCGCACTCTTGGCAGTGCACGCATAGCCATAATCCGTTTAGCACTGCAGGCTTTAGATGAGGCATAGCGTCCCTGCTTCTTGAATCAAACGCGGCGCGGTTAGCATGCGTGAAAACAAAGGGCTGCATATAATCGCTCGCGTCCGCTTCTAGCTTATTGCATTCGCTAGCGCAACATCCGCAAAGGATACAATCCCACTGCTTTTTGACGCGCTCCATCTGCTCCGGGCTTTGCTTACAGCCCTTATCGGCGCTAAATTCTTTCTTAGGAGTAATAGTAGGCTTGATCTTTCTTAAATTCTCGATACTAGGCTCCCAGTCCACCACCAGATCCGAGATCACTCGAAAATTATTTAACGCAGAGATCGTAAAGCTATCGGGGTTTTCATACTCCGCAAGCAAAGCCTCCATCTTGGTATCGCAGGCAAGATATGAGTGTCCATTTACCCTTACGGCACAGGCTCCGCATATCGCCATACGGCACGCTGCGGTAAAATTTAAAGTGATGTCTAAATTTTGCTTTATAAATTGCAAAACTCCAAGCAGGGTCTTTCCTTTGATCTGCTCCAAACTAAGCTCATAGGCTTGCTTATAATTTTTGCTTCCGTCGAAGCGGTCTATGATAAATTTCATTGAGGTTTCCTTCCGTCAAGAGAGAATTCCGTAACGACGACCTCTTTGTAGCCCAAGCTTAGCTCTCCTGCGTCGTTCATCGTCACGATACTGTGCTTTAAGAAATTTTTATCGTCGCGCTTCGGATAATCCTCTCTGGTATGCGCGCCGCGGCTTTCAAGCCTCTTTTGCGCAGCCAAACACGCACAGCGCGCAAGCAGGATTAAATTTCCAAGCTCGACGTAGTCGGTAAATGCGGTATTCATAACCGGATTTGCATCCGCGACGCGTAGCTCGTCGTAGCGCGCTCTGATACCCTCTAAATTTTGCGAAAGCAGATCAAGCTTTTCGCCGGTTCTAAAGATACCCATATTATCCCAAAGCTGCGCGCCTAGCTCTTCGCGCAACTCATACATCTCGCCTGCCTTGCCCGAGCCGTTTGCGATCTGCTTAAATTTAGCCTGCCATTTTTGCGCCAGCTCGCTCGCTCTTTTACCCGAGCCGAAGCCATCCTGCTTCGCAGCATAATCCGCTGCGCCGAGTCCTGCGAGCTTGCCCGTTACGACGGCGTCGGTTAAAGAATTTCCGCCCAAGCGGTTTGCGCCATGGATCGAGATACAAGACGCTTCGCCAGCAGTGTAAAGTCCCGAAATTTTAGTACTCATATCGTCAAATTTAGACACTTCGATACCGCCCATAGAATAGTGCGCCGTCGGACGAATCGGGATCGGCTCCTCGATTAGATCGATACCCTCAAACAAAATAGCGGTGTGTCTGATCTTAGGAAGGGCTTTTAAAATTTTATCTTTTCCGAGATGTCTTACGTCAAGCAGCACGTATGCGCCGAGCCCCTCGCCGTATCCCCTGCCCTCGCGGATCTCAGTTTCGATCGCGCGAGCTACGACATCGCGCGGCGCAAGCTCCATCTTTTCGTGGTAGTTTTTCATAAAGCGCTCGCCTTTGTTATTGAGCAGATATCCGCCCTCGCCGCGCGCCGCTTCGGTAATGAGCGCGCCGCCGCTTTTGATACCTGTGGGATGAAACTGCACCATCTCCGGATCGCTGAATCCAAGACCCGCGCGCAGTGCAGCCGCGATACCGTCGCCGGTGGCGATATAAGGCACCGAGGTGCGGTTGTAAAACATCCTCGTGTATCCGCCCGTAGCAATTACCAAGGCTTTGCAAAGCACCGGATAAAAATCGCCGGTTTGGATATTTCGAAGCACGACGCCCTCGCATTTGCCATCAGGCGCGCTGATCTCAAGCAACTCGTGATCGATTAGAAATTTCACGCCGTTGCTAACCGCATCGTCAAAACAGGCGTGCATCAAGATATGACCCGTCTTATCGGCGGAGTAGTTGCATCGTTTTTTAGACGCGCCGCCCATAAAGCGCTGCGCTACGCCGCCCGGGACGCCGTTTTCTTTGCCGTCCACGCCGCCGCTGGCATTTCTAGAAAACAGCGTGCCGATATAATCCATCTCGGCAATCGTAGGGCCCGCAAGCTCGCAAAATTTAATCGCGGCGTCCTGATCTACGAGATATGCGCCGCCCTTTACGGTGTCGTAGGCGTGAAGCTTGTATGAATCGCCGCCACTGAAACTCGTAACGCCGTTGATACCGCCTTCCGCCATACAGGTCGCGTTACGCGAAGGCATCATCTTCGTAGCAACGACTACGCTAAGATTTGGATTACTCTTTCTTACCGCTACGGCTGCACGCAAACCCGCGCCTCCCGAGCCGATAACGAGTACGTCCACACTAGGAAGGCCGCCTTCGTTGCCGCCGTCCGCGCTTTTAGCCTTGTCGGTATCCACGCAGCCGCTAAGGCTAAGCGCGCCGACGCTGATACAGGCCGATTTTAAGAAATCGCGTCTGTTGAAATTTGATTCACTCATTGTACTTCCTTGAAATTTCGTTGAATGGCGGAGCCAAAACAGAATTTTGATTGATTTTATAGATTATATATTATCAATTCTTTAGGTAAATTGAAATTCTTAAATATTTTTTAGTAAAAAAAGCTAATTTTATCTTTAAGTTAAAACAGATGGTTTTTGTATATCTTACTTTATGAGATATGATTTCAAGGGTGTTTTACTTTGATATTTAATTTTATTTAATTTCATAAAATTTTGAATTATCATATCATTTTGATAATACCGCCGCGCGATAACCGTCGGTATAATCTCACGCTGTATAATAGCGGAAATCCATTTTAAGGAGGATATTATGCGAAATTTCACATTATGTTTGATCGCAATGGTAGCACTTTGCGGCTGCGCGACTCCACAGGATCGATACGGCGGCGACGTTTATAATGCAGGCGAAACAAACCGAATGAGGCAGAGCGATCAGATCGAGATCATCGACGTCCTGCCCGCCAAAATCAACGTAGAGCGCTCCGAGGGCAATACGGGTAAAATTTTAGGCGGCGTCGCTGGCGGAACCACGGGCGCTATCATCGGGCATAAGCTCGGCAAACATAGCAGCAGCAAGCGCTTAGCCGAAACCGTAGGACTCATAGGCGGCGCAGCAGTGGGCGCGGTCGCCGGAGATGCGATCGAAAACTCCCAAAAAACGGTGCAAGGCTCCAACATCATCTATAAATTTAAAGGCAAGGAGTACTCATCGGTGCAAGCCGATCCGCCGTGTAGATTTAGGCGCGGCAAGGCCAAACTGATCCACATCGGCAACGAAACGCGGGTGCAGCCGAACTCGGGATGTTAAATTTAAAGCCGCCCAAAGCTTGCGGTGGAATTTTAAAATTTCACCGTGATGTTTAAAATTTCATCGCGGCGTTTAAAAATTTAGAAGCGATGTTTTAAATCCCAAAGCGGCGCGATCTTTGAAAATGGCGCCGCCGAATTTAACGGACGATCGAAATTTTAACTCTGCAAAATTTTAAGAGCCCGCTAAAATATTTTAATATATAATCGCCGCTTAAAAACATGGAGCGGCGATGAAAACATTCTATCTTAAAATTTCAGTGCTCGCGTTTATAATGGCGTTTGCAGCGATCCCCGCTGCTGCAAAAGCAAGCGTAGATCATTTAGAGACGCAAGAGGAAAAAGATTTAGCGATTGCTTGCGATAGCGGCAACGGAAAATATAGCGCATGCACGAAGCTAGTCGAAATTTTATCCAAAAAGTGCGACGACGGAGATTACGAAAGCTGCGGGACTGTCGGAATAATATTTACGGATTTGGGTCAATATGAATTCTCATCCGCTCCTTTGATTAAGGCATGTGAAGCGAACATTATGTCTTACTGCTCTCATCTTGCCATTAGTGATATACTTTTTACGGGAAATCTTGAAAGAGCCGCTAAGGTTTTTGACAAAATTTGCAAACAGGGAATTTCAGAGGACAAAAGGCTTGCTTGCAGCATCAAGAAAGAGATTGAAGACTGCTCTAAAGATGCAAAGTGCGATCCGCTAATGAAAGCCAAAGATACTATTAAAGGACTATAACTATGAGAAAAATTTTATCATTAGCACTACTTTTATCTATGCCTTTGCTGGCAAAAAACGATATAGACATTGATATCTCTGCCGCAATAAACGATACAAACTTAAAAAATTTAGCGAATAAATGCGATTGGAACAAAGGTGATTATGAAGCTTGCTCGATATTAAAAGATACTTTATCGGCAAAATGCGACGAAAAAAATTTTGAGAGCTGCGGTGCATTGGGAATTTTATTAATATATTTGCGCAGAGAGGAAGACGCGACAAAAGCGCTAAATAAAGCTTGCGATACCGGATTATTAAATTTTTGCCTAAATGCAGGAATGCACGATTTGTACTATACGGGCAATATAAAAAGAGCATTTGTAAATCTTAAAAAGGTATGCGATGCCGCAATAGAGCCTTCGAAGAAAAAATTAGCTTGTAAGATGAGCTATGGTTTGGAGCCGTGTTTAAATGATAATGAATGCAATCCGGTAAAAAAAGCTAAAGAACTTTTAGATCAAGATTAGTTTAAAAACATAAAATTTTGGAATAAATTTTAAATTGCGGCAGCGTTAAAGCTCAATCCGCTAGCCGTTAAGCTCAAAACTCCGTCTTAAATTTTATTCCTCAAGGCTCCGCCGAGGCTTAAAATTTTAAATTTTCCACGCTTGCTCGCATCCGTTCAAGCTGCGCGTAAAACTCGCCCGAGTAGGCGAAATTCCTCTCTATCGCGCCCATTTTGCCGACGCTTACGAAGCGCCCCAAAGGCACTCCCGATCTATCCGCGACGCAGCAAGCGAGCGTGCCGCAGGTATCAAAAAGAATGTATTTTATGATCTTTACGATCCCCGCAGCAGGCGCCAAATACGCCGACGTGCCCAGCAGTTCGCCGATCTGCGCGCCGGCGCGTTTGGTATTTTGCACCGCGCGTTCGAAAATTTCATCCGAAATTTCAAATCCCAGCTCGTTTTTAAGCGCGATCATCTCTTCGCTATGCGGGCCCACGATCGCGCTTCTCATCGATGAAATTTCCTTGCCGCTCGCTCGCGCGAGTTCAAATTTAAGCCGCGCGCCGTCTAGCTCGCCCGCCATGCCGATGACTCGCTCCTTTGTAAACCCGCTGGCCTGCAGCGCCGCATAGACCATCATATCAAGCGGATTGGTTACGACGATGATGATGGAGCTAGGCGCATATTTTGCGGCATCTCGCGCGCATTGTGCGACTATGACGGCGTTTACGCCAAACAGCTCCTCCCTACTCTGCCCCGCCTTTCTTGCGTGCCCCGCCGTGATCACGACGATGCCTGCGTCCGCTATATCGCTAGGCTCCGTGCTAGCGCTTATGCGCAGGTCGCGCTCATAAACCGCCGCCGCATGGGCTAGATCTAAAGCCTTGCCGCTCGCGATCCGCTCTACAGCATCCACAAGCGCGATACTATCTACCTTTTCGCTTAAAGAATCGCTTACGATAAGATCGTTCGCTACTGCCGCGCCGATGTTTCCGGCGCCGAATATCGCTATTTTCATTGTTATCTCCCAAATATCGGCCCGCATTTTTATAACTGCGGGGGTTAAATTTTAAAATTTAAAGACGAAACCTCGTTTTTTAAATTTAATGCCGAAACGGACTTAAATTTTACCTCTGCGCTTTTACGTTGCGCTCGTGCTCGGCTTGCGTGCGCGCAAAATCGTGAAGCCCCGTCTTTTTATTTCGCATAAAATACAGATACTCGCTCTTTGCGGGCGCGAAAACGGCGCGTATCGCATCGCGAGAGACCACGCACACCGGCTCTTTGGGAAGTCCGTCGTTGAGGTAGGTGTTGTAGTGGCTGGTATCGGTGCGGATGCGCTGCGGAGTGATTTTGACGTGCGAAAACTCGCCGTAATTCAGCGTGCCGTCCATCTGAAGGCGCATATTTTTGGCTAAGCGGTTGTCGATGACGGAGGCTACGAGCGGCATCTCATCTGCGTTTGCGGCCTCTTTTTGAATGACCGAAGCCTTGATCAGCACCTGCTTCCACGCCGTGGCGTTGTAATCGCCGCTAAGCTCGCGCGACAATCCTTCGTGGAATTTTTGCGCGCTTGAAACAAGGTGGTCGATGATATTTTTTTCGCTTTCGTTTTTGCTAATTTTGTAGGTTTCAGGCACCAAAAAGCCCTCGTAAAACGGCGCCGTGGCGTTGTATTCGCGCTCAAGCTCGCTAAAGCTTAGCCCGCGATCTTTCGCAAGCTGTTTTAAAAAGACGATCGTAGTCTCGCCCGGGATCAGCTTAATTTCGTTCATAACGGGCTTTGCGACGCTTAGCTCATACAAAAATTGGTATTTGGGCAAATTTTCGCCGCTAAGCTCCAGCTCGCCGGTTTTTGCGCCGCCGTAAAAAGAAAGCAGCCTCGCGTCGAATTTGCTAAATTTAGGATAGCTCTTTGAGAGTTCGGATAAAATTTTCGTTGAGCTGCCCTGGCCTATCTGCACGGTTTTCGCGTTGCCGACGCGTTCGTGTAGATCAAAGCCCACGGCCAAAAGTAAAATAGCCGCAAGCTCGATACAAATGCACGCCGCTTTGATGAGCTTTATAAAGAATTTCATGCGTTCCTTTCAAAATTTAGCTGAAATTATAGGCAAATAAGCCAAAATTTTGAATAAATTTCATATTATAAGCGCAGTTTTTCGGCACGCTCGATTTGGTTTTGGGCGGAGTTTTTTGATGGGGCGATGATGTTTAGAACTTTGGCTAGATTTTTTTTGTGCATAACCATACTTTTTATAATCTGTGCGGTAGGCCTAAAGCACGGTATAACGATTTCGCAGCTGGACGTGGGCTTTGCAAAGCTTGAGGGGTTTTATCTCAAGCTAAATAAAGGTCTCGTGCTGCGTATCAAAAATCTTGAAATTACGCAAAATAATACACAAAATTTAGAGCAAAATTCCACCGATCTGCGTACGCAAAGCGAGAAAATTTTGGAATTTAGCAAAAAAATCTCGCTCATCAACTCCTTTTTTGAAGAGATCGACGTGCAAAATTTAAAGATCAAAGGCGAAAGTCTAAAGCTAAAATACAAAAGCGACGTTTTTTACGCCGACACGCGGTTTTTTAGGCTAAACTCGAAGATCACGCCGAGCGCAAACGGGCTGAACTTCGATCCGATCGAACTTGAACTAAATGATTTTAATCTCACTCTGCACGGCACGGCGCGAGCAAATTTCAGAGCCGATACGTATGATTTTAACGGCATCTTCGCTTCGCACGAGATCGCGGGCGAGCTTGACGTGCACAATATCGGCTCGGAGCTAAATATCGAGATAAACCGCGCCTCGGCCTTGAGTCTGAAAAATTTTATGAATGAGCTGGGTGCGCTTACGGGACTAAATCCTCTTGCGAACGAGTGGATCTACGGCAAGGCGGTCGCGCAAAACTACTATATCGAAAATCTGCACGCCAAAATCGATCTGAAAGACCCGCGCCAGATCGCAGAAAATGTTAGCGCCACGGCCTACGCGCAGGATCTTACGATAAAATTTCAACCGCAAATCGAAGCCGTAACGGTAAAAGACGCCAACATCACGCTTAAAAACGATTTTCTAAGCTTCACGCTGAATGAGCCTAAATTTAAAGGCAAAAGCCTGGAGGGAAGCGGCGTGCGTATCGGCGGGCTATTTGAAGAGAGGCCGATCGTATATCTGGATCTGCGGACTAAAGAGAGCTTGGGCAAGGACCTTGTAGATATTTTGCAAAGCTACGGCATAGACGAGCCCGTATATCCGCTAGGCGGCGGGATCGATGCGCGCGTGCTGATAGACGTGGACGTCGAAAAGGAAAGCGCCAAGGTCGATGCGAACGTGACGCTAAAAGACGCCGATCTGATGATCTCTAAAGCGAAATTTCACTCCAAAGCCGCGCGGGTGCACATCACCGAGAAAAAAATCGACATCAAAGACGCGAATCTACAAAATGAAATTTTTAACGCCACGGCAAGCGGCAGTATCGATATCGCCACGCGCAAAGCTAAATTTAACAGCGTTATTCATAGCTTCAATCTCTCCCCGAACGGCAAAGAAATTTTAAAATTTGGCGACGCGCGAGATAATATGAGCCTTGATTTTAGCGGCAAAGCGCCGGTGCTGAGCTCGCAATTTTTAGGCGCGAAGATGAGCTTCGGCGAGCGGATCGAGATTAGCTCGCCCGATATTAGCGGAATTTTGCCATTTTCTAAGACGCTTAAAAACGCGGGCATTAGCGGCGGAGATCTTAAAATTTTAACCAGCGATTTTACAAACTTAGATATCAGCAGCAGCAATCTCATCTTTGATTTCGGTCTGCTGAACAAGGACGGAAGCCATTATAAAAACGACTCTTTCGCGCTTCGGGTGCGCGGCGGCGATCTGGAAGGCTCTAGCGGAAGCGGTAAAATTTCTCTTAAAATAAACAAAGGCGGTAACTTCGTCGCTCTAAAAGACGTGGACGTCGCGATCAATACGAGCGTGCAAACCAGCGAGTTTAATAGCGGCACGAAGGAGCGCTCGCCGATAAATTTCAGCGGGCAAAATTCTTCTATCGTGCTATCCGATCTTAATAAGACGCTGAAATTTACACACTTTAACGGCGTACTGGACGGCAAAAATATGAACCTGAACGCAAGCTTTAAACGCGGCGACGTGAAGTTGATCTTTAAAAAGAGCTTGCTTCAAATTTTTGCGCAAAACATCAGCGGCGAGGCGCTTAATCAATTCCTGGGCTCGCAGAGCTTCGACGGAGGGGTATTTACGCTGAAAGCAAGCGGCATCGATCCGCGAAACTACCGCGGCGAGATCAACGTGCAAAACACCTATCTGAAGGACTACATCATCTATCAAAGGCTGCTTAGCTTTATAAACTCGGCGCCATCGCTGCTTACGTTTAAGACGCCCGATTTCAACGATCGCGGCTTTAGCGTGCAGAAGGGTAAAATTTACTTTCGCCGCAGCGGCGATAAAATTTACATAAACGCGATGAATTTTACCGGCAGTAGCGCAGATATCGCGGGCAACGGCGAAGTTGATATAAAAAGCGGCGCGCTGAATATCGATCTGGAGCTTAAATACCTCAAAGACGCAAGCTCGATAATCTCAAAAATTCCGCTTCTAAATCATATCATCTTGGGCGAAAACAACACGATCTCCACGATCATCGAGATTCGCGGCACGACGAAAAAGCCCACCTACTCGACCGCCGTTGCGACCGACGTGCTAAAAACGCCGTATAATCTCATCAAAAACACGCTGATGCTGCCTTTTGTGATCTTCGGCGACAGCGAGGAGAGCAAATGAAATTCCCGCTCGATTATAAGGATAGCTTTGAAAAATCGCTGCTGTTTTGGCTCGTAAAATTCGTACGCTACAAGCTAAGCGCGCTATCGAATAAGGAGCTGAAAAACGACGCGTTGTTTCGCCGCGCGAGCCTGGCGCTAAATCACGAGGTAGCAAATATCAATGAACTCGAGCGACTCGCAAAAGACGCACGAAATGCAGGCCTTACAGGCATCAATACCTATTTTAACCCGCTTAAAAAATTTTACGAAGCTATCATGCAGTACGGTCTTGAGAGCATGAAAAATATCGACGAAGAGCTTTTGAGCGAAATTTTAGCTTCCATTACGGGCGGGCTGAGCGATGCGAGCAAAAAAAATTACCGAATCGCGCTGATAAATTTTTTCGGCTTCATCGACCGCCAAAACGAGCAGGACGGCACCTCGCACAACTACGGCATCGAGCTTAAGCACTGGGGCGGTATTAGCGGCAGCCGCGGCACGAAGCTTCCTGAGTTTATGAGCGAGGAGGAGTTGAAGCGGTTTTTGGACGCGATAAATCTAAGCGAGTTTCCCTCCTTTGCTCATCGCAACCGCCTAATCGTAAAAATCATCGTCTACACCGGCATCCGCGTGGGCGAGGCGATAAATTTAAAGCGCAAAGATATCGCGCCAGAGGGCGATCTTTTCATCATCCGAATCCGCGGCAAGGGCAATAAATACCGCATCGTGATGATCAAACGCCACCTAATCGAGGAGCATCTAAACGCTCTGGAGACGAATTTTGCAAACAAAGAGGGCTATCTTTTCGTCACCAAAAACGGCGCGCCGCTTACTCAGGCCTACGTCAGCGGCATCGTGGAGAAAATTTTAATGAGCGCGGGCATCCGCAAGGAAAAAAACGGCGCTCACATGCTGCGCCACACCTTCGCGACGATGCTTTACAAAAAGCAAAAGGACCTCGTGCTCGTCCAAGAAGCCCTCGGCCACGCGAGCCTCAATACTTCGCGCATCTACACCCACTTCGACAGCGACAAGCTGCGCCTTGCGGCGAAAGTTGCGGAGGAATTCGAAGAGTGAAATTTTAAAATTTGCGGCGGAGCGAGGCTTGGTTAAGCATGAGTTCTTTTACGCTCGCGAAATTTGGCAGATTTGATATGTTTGATGCGAGAAGTTTGATATATTTTATGCGCGTAAAACTCGGCGGCGCGAAATTTAATAGGTTTGATTGCAGGCGAGCATGGTAAGCGCGGAATTTGATGGGCTTGATGTGCACAAAACCTAGCGAGGAAAAGTTCGGCACGTGTAAAATCAGACACACAAGAGATATACGGATGCCACTTTTAGCGGTTTCGATGCGCGCGCAAGGTCTAAATTTAAAATTTTACTTTGCGGTTTTGAGTTTTCTAATTCTAAAATTTTATCTTTTTAAAATTTAAACACAGCGCGGAGCTATCGGCGCTTAAAAATCTGTATCACCTTAAAATTTCGCCTTTTAAAATTTAGCTTTGAAATTTTAAGGGCAGCGAGTTTTGCGGAGGCAAGACCGCGCAAGCCGTATCTGAAATTTATCTTGAAATTTTAAAGCGTAAACTTATCGGCAACGTACGCTTTCTGCGCTATGCAAACTTTTAAATTTAGCCGAACTGTTGGATTAAAACGAAGAAATTTCGCCCAAAAAGGGCGAAATTTCATTTCTTAGGGGATAAGAAAAGGAGTTGTGGGCTAAAAATTTAGCCCGAGATTTCGTCAAATCCGCGACCTACGCGGGAAAAGGAGCAAAAGACGAAATCTCGCGCCAAATTTATCAGACTTCAAGAAGCCAAACTATCCATCAAATTTTAACAAAGCCTGCGTTGCACCGAGTCTGTCGTAAATTTAAATTTAGACCGCATTTAAATTCCGCGCAAGCCAATCTGCACAAACTTAGCCATGCAACGATCATGCGTAAATTTACGACCGCTTAAGATCGCGCGCTTTGCTTAAATTTTAAAGCGCAGCGCAACACAAAATCGCACCGTGATATGAGCGGCGTTAAATTTAAATCGCCGCAACTTTTAATTCTACCGAACGTAAAGCCCTAAATTTAGAGGCTTTGCAGGCACTTGTTTACTGCGCCCGCAAAGCCAAATTTTTAGGCTTAAACGAGCCTTTGTTTTTTGAAATACTCGCGCGGAGCCTTGCAGAGCGGACAGGCGCCGGGAGCTTTCTTGCCGCGATGAACGTGGCCGCAGACCTCGCACACCCAAACTTCCTCGTCGAAGCTCTCGAAAAAACCCTCTTCTAGCAGGATCTTTTGAAGCTCGTTGTATTCGCGCTCGTGCTCCTCCTCGACCTTGCCGATAGCGTTAAAAAGGCGCGCTACCTCTTTTTTGCCCTCTTCGGTCGCGATTTCAGCGAAGCTCGGATACATGCTCTCGTGCTCGTAGCGCTCGCCGACGGCGGCATCGAGCAGATTTTTATCCATCTTATCAAGCGGAATACCTGCAGCCGCGTGATGTGCCTTTAGCTCGGCTCTGGCGTGCCATTTTTCGTTTTCGGCAGCCTCGTAAAAATGTCGCGCGATGGCGTGAAAGCCCGCCTCTTTAGCCAAATCGCCGTAAAGATCGTATTTGTTGCGCGCTTGAGATTCGCCTGCGAACGCTTTCATCAAATTTACCTGCGTCAGATCCTCGGTGATACATTTCATCGGCTCGCCGCAGCAGCTAAGCGTACCGCCGCCAACTTTTTGAACTTCGACCTCCGCGCCGCACTTGTCGCATCTGTAAGTTTCGTACTGTCTCATTTTCAACTCCCCTATCAAAGATTTTGCGGAATGATACCACAGCTACTATTAAATTTTACTTAATAAATTTTATTCTTTTCATAAAAGTTTATATTTTGAGAATTATAAAGTAAAATTTTCGGCGAAAAAACCTAAAATTCAGCTACTTTTCGGCTACTTTTCGGTTTTGACTAATCGCCGGCAAAATTTAATTCATCTTTTAGGATATTTTCAAGCAATGAGCCAATATACATAAGGCCGAGCTTAAAAATACATAGCGATATAGGTGGCAGTTTTTGAATTTTGGCTTAAATTTTCTCTCAAATCAAAGATGATCAAAATTTCATGGCAAATACACGCAGCCATCCGATAGGTTACGGCATTCGGATAAAATTTGGACAAATTTAATCTCTTGGAGCTTGGGCTTTAAATTTCTTTAAATTTAAAGATGAGCGTTGATAATTCTAAAATAAATTTAGCTCAGATCGCTAATTTAGCGTGCTTTAGCAAACGTTCTACGGGCAATCAAACATCACGATTCTACCGCTATGTTCGGCTATATCGATAAAATTTTTCGCTTCAAATTCCAGCCCGCAAATCGCACACGGCGGGAATTTTCCTATCGCTCGCTCGCCCAAAAGCTCGCAAATTCCGCCTATTGCGGGATTATGCCCGACGATAAAGATAGGCTCGTCCGCGCCGTTTCGGCTCGCTCTCAAAATATCTGCACCGGGCGCATCTTTTGGTGCGCCTTCGCTCGAAAAAATATCTTTCTTATGCGATTTTTCGGCACCGCTCACTGCGCCATCACCCGCGCGGAAGCCTTTTAAGCGACCTTTTCTGCCATGGTTATTTTCGCCACAGCCGTTTTTATTTGAGAAGTCATCGCCCGCTATAAATTTATCGGCAGCGGGATCGTCCAAGTTTAAATTTAATCCGCCCGCATCGTCCAAGCCGCGAACAAACTCCGCCAAATCCCACAAATTTATATCATAAAGCTCGCGCGAAACTCTTAAAGCTCGCGACGCGCCCAACGCGGCTGCGATGATTCGCGCCGTCGTAAGTGCGCGAACTGCGGAGCTTGCGACGATGAGGCGCGGCAATAAATTCTCGCTGCGTAAAAGCTCGCCCAGTCTCATCGCATCCTTTTCGCCTTTAGGGCTTAGCTCTCGCTCAAAATCGCTTCTGCCGCCGCTTTGCGCTTCGGCATGCCTAATAAAATATATCCTTTTCATCTGCGCCCTTTCATAAAATTTTACATAAAATTTCGCGCTAAATTCTACAAAATTCTAAATCTTTTCTGGATCAGTCCGAAGCCGTAACCGACCGCAAAGCCCGCTATGTGCGCGTACCACGCCACGTTTACGCCCATTAGCATCGGCAGGAAGCTCATCAGCAGTATCGCGACGAAGATCCCGCCCGCGCCTCGCCTGTCAAAGCACGCGATGATACCCAAAAGCACGCATATTGCGCCGCTTGCGCCCACTATATTTACGAGCTCGCCTCTACTTAGCGCGTACCAAACGTAAATGAGGCAAAGCGCGCCGGTAAGCAGGCCGCCTGCGATGTAAAGCAGCGCAAATTTCACCCCGCCGAACGCCCGCTCCAAAATCCCACCGAACTGATACAAAACCGCCATATTCATCGCCAGATGCGCGATGCCGCCGTGCATAAAAAAGGAGCTTAGAAGCTGCCACGGCATGCCCTCGAAAAAGTATGGATTGAGCCCGAAAACCATGTAGGATCTAAAGCCCCAAAGCTCCTCCAGCGCGAATGAGAGCGCGAAGAATAGGACGTTTAGCACGATGAGAGCGAGCGTAAATTTGCCTGATTGCATAAAATTCCTTAAATTTTCCGCGCATAGTAGCGAAATTTCGGTTAAATTTACGATGAAATTTCGCGGCCGTGCTTTATAGCAAGATTGAAGTTGATTTAAAATGGCGCTATCTGCGATGAAATTTAAAAAGGCGCGACGCGTGCACGTATGCTCTCTCCAACGCAGAACCGACTTTGTGTTACGTAAAAAAACGCGCTGAAATTTTAAGCGTAAATTTTAAATTAAATATGAAAGCTACGCATTTATTTTATCGCGTATCGCGCTTACTCGTTTAAGCGCTTCGCATTCGGACAAGCTTTGAAATTTGACGCAAATCTTGCGGGTTTCTCGCGGATTTAAATTTTTAAATTTAGGCTTTAATTTAAATTGAAAATTCCGGCGGGCTTAAATTAGCTTTGAAATTTTAAAATTCTATCCAGCCTTAAATTTAACAATTAGAATTATGTATTTCGCAGTGTTTCGCGCGCGTGGATACTAAGCCTGAGCGCAAACCCTACACGCAATTCCCCGTATCAAATTCCACGCTAAAATTTTAAAATTACCCCTAAGAAATTTCAGAAATTTTAATCGTTCACCCGCCCGTATCCTGCGAAGCGATTCGACGCCAGACAGCTTATGCGGTCTCTGCCGCAGCGGACGATATAGCTATTTTCCATCTTTCGCCCCGCAATGTGGACGTTCTTTTTATTTAAATTTACAAAATCCGCTTGATTTCTACCGCGGGTATTGTGGACGAATTTCACGCGTCCGTCGGGATATATCTCGCGCACGATGCCGATGTGGCTGATCTCGTTGCTAATCTTGCCTTTATTGGAGCGCAAAGTGTTTTGAAAAAACACCAGATCCCCTACCCGCGGCGTATTGCTCAATAAATTTTTGCGGCTGTAATAATTATAGATCGCCTGGGATTTGCGTCCGTTAGTGAAGTATTTCGGCAGATCCTTCGAGTTAAAAAACAGCTCGTCGTGCTTGCTGTTTAGCACGGTGATAAACCCGCTGCAATCTCCTCCCGCGCGAGTGCCGGTATAACCGTCCACCGACGCGATTAGCGGGCGGTTGAACTGGCTTCCTGGTATGGAGGTTATCCCCTCTTCGCGATCGTTTAAGACATACTCCTGCTGACTGCCCGCGGACGGGGTTTTTGAGGAGCAACCGACCAGCAAAAACGCACCCAAAGCGCAGATAATTATTCCTTTCATTTATATCCTTAATTAAAATTAATAGCGCAATTTTAGCGCCTGGCGGTAACAAAATGGTAACTTTAAAGCTAAATTCTGTATAATTATTTAAATTTTACACGGAGAAATCATGCATTATCTACGAATTAACGGAGGCAAAAAACTAAGCGGCAGCGTCAAAATAAGCGGCGCAAAAAACGCCGCACTGCCGCTCATAGCTCTATCTATCCTTTCAAAAAACGAAGTCGTAATTAAAAATTTACCCGCAGTTTCCGATATCCACACGCTAATTCAGCTACTTTCAAATTTAGGCGCAAAGTGCGAGTTTATTGACGCCAACACCGCCAAAATCGATCCGCGCGAGATAAACTCGACCAAGGCGATCTACGATATAGTGCGCAAAATGCGCGCTTCGATCTTGGTGCTGGGGCCGCTTTTGGCGCGATTTAGACACTGCGAGGTAAGCCTTCCAGGGGGCTGTGCGATCGGTGCAAGACCGATCGATCTACACCTTAGCGCGCTTGAAAAGATGGGCGCGGAGGTTAAGATCGAGCAGGGTTACGTCGTTTGTACCGCAAAAAAAGGGCTTAAGGGCGCGACTATAAATTTTGACAAAATTACCGTCACCGGCACCGAAAACATCGTAATGGCGGCAGCTTTAGCAAGCGGCACCACGCATATCATAAACGCGGCAAAAGAGCCCGAAGTAATCGCCGTTTGCAACGCATTAAAAGGCGCAGGCATCGACATAGAGGGCATCGGCACAAACGAGATCCTCATCAAAGGAAGCGGCGGCAAGCTTTTAGATTTAGGCGAAATTTCAATCATCCCCGATCGCATCGAAGCGGGTACCTATCTGTGCGCAGGCGCGATCACCGGTTCCCGCATCACGATCACGCACGCTTGCGCGGCTCATCTTGGCGCCGTGCTTGCAAAATTTGAAGATATGGGTTTTAAATTTGAAATTTCAAGCGGCGGCGACGAGATAACGATCTTGCCCGCTTCAAAGATCAAACCAGTTGAGATCATCACGAGCGAATATCCGGGCTTTCCTACCGATATGCAGGCGCAGTTTATGGCGCTTGCGTGCATCTCCTCGGGCGTCAGCACCATCGACGAGAGGCTTTTTGAAAACCGCTTTATGCACGTAAGCGAACTTTCACGAATGGGCGCAGATATCCGCCTAAACGGACACATCGCGACGATCAGCGGCAGCAAGCTAAACGGCGCGGACGTGATGGCTACCGATCTGCGCGCCAGTTCGGCGCTCGTTTTAGCCGCCCTTGCGGCGCGCGGCGAGAGCAAAATACATAGAATTTACCACCTAGATCGCGGCTACGAAAAGCTCGAGGAAAAGCTTAGCGCGCTCGGCGCGAGCATAGAAAGGCTAAAAGAATGATAGATATTTCAAATGCGATAGAGCTTGCTTTGGGACGCGTCCTGCCTCTTCGCGGCACTGAAGTTTTAACGCTAGAGGATGCTTTGGGGCGGGTTTTGAGCGAGGATATTACGGCGCGTAAAGATATGCCTGGCTTTGATAACTCCGCGCTGGACGGATATGCCTACAACAGCGCCGCCGTGGATAAAATTTTAAAGATAAAAGAGCCTACGATCTTTGCCGGCGATAAAAATTTTTACGAAATTTCAGAGCTACAGGCTCAAAAGATCATGACCGGCGCACCGATGCCAGCAGGCGCAGACGGCATTGTTAGGCTTGAGGACGTGGAGCCTAAAAACGGCGAGCTACGGCTGCCGCAAGATATCAAAATCGGCGACGGCTTTCGCAAAAAAGGCGAGGAGGTGCGCGCGGGCGAAATTTTACTCCGCGCATCGGAGGTGCTTAGCCCCGCAAAGATCATGCTTTTAGCCGCGCAGGGAATCTATGAAATAAGCGTCTTTACCCTGCCGAAAATCGCTCTGTTTTCCACGGGCGACGAGCTTAAAGAGCCTTGGCAGAGCGCGGACGAGCGCGAAATTTACAACGCCAACTCAAGCGGAATTCGCGCGCTATTAAGCGAGGCGGGCTTTGCAAGCGAATATTTAGGCATAATCCGCGACGAAAAATCCGCCGTGGTAGAGGCGCTGAGATCGGCTTGCGAGAAATTTGACGTCGTAATCTCAAGCGGCGGAGCTAGCGCCGGAGAGGCTGATTTTATGCAAAAAGCGCTCGAGGATCTGGGCTTTGCGAGAGTTTTTGATCATATCAACGTAAAGCCCGGCAGACCTACGAAATGCTATGAAAAGGACGGTAAATTCGTCTTTGCGATGGCTGGCAATCCTTTGGCGGCATTTATTCAGACCCGCGTGCTGTTTTTGCCGATTTTGCGAAAAATTTCAGGCGAAGGCGGCGAATGCCTAAATCCCGAGCCGATACTCGCTACGGCAAAGGGCAGGATCAAATCCAGACCTTCCCGCATCGATATAACTCTAGGCATCTACAAAGACGGCGGATTTACGCCCGTGCAGACGCAATCGGGAATGATAAAACCGCTCTCGCTTTGCACCCATTATTTCGTATCGTCCGCTTCGGGCGAAACGGCGGAAAAGGGAGAAATTATAAAAATTTATGAAATTTAAGCGAGAAATTATTGACAAATGAAAATTTATAGGTTAAAATCGCGCTTCATCTTTACCGCATGCGGGAATAGCTCAGTGGTAGAGCGCAACCTTGCCATGGTTGATGTCGCGAGTTCGACTCTCGTTTCCCGCTCCATTTCAACTTCAAATTTTAAAATTCTTTCCGTTCCGCTCGCTTTTAAACCGCAAAATTTCGATATGAAAGCCTTGAAATGAAAATTTTAGTTTGCGTAAGCGGCGCCAGTTTCTGCGAGATCGGGCTTGATCTGCTTAAATTTCTCGCTAGCTCGCCGCATGAAATCCACGCCGTGCTTACGCAGGGTGCGCGCCGCGTCCTGCGCGCCGAAAGCGGCATAGACGCGGACGAGGTCTTAAAATCCGCGGAATTTCAAAATATAAAATTTCATCTCGATACCGATTTGGGCGCGCCGCCCGCTTCGGGCTCATTCGGCATTGACGCAGTGATCTTTGCGCCCTGCTCTATTGGCTCTTTGGCTAAAATTTACGGCGGGCTTTGCGACAGTTTAAGCACTCGCGCCGCCGCAGTCGCGCTGAAAGAGCATAAACGGCTGGTTTTGGGCGTGCGCGAGATGCCGCTTTCTACGATCAGCCTGCGCCAGATGAGCGAGCTAGCCGCGCTCGGCGTCATCATCGCTCCGCCCGTGATCGCAGGCTACTGCGGCGTGCAAAATTTAAAAAATTTCATAATCGGCAAGTGGTGCGACGCGCTAGGCGTGCAAAACGAGCTGTTTAAGAGGTGGCAACAATGAAAAATCACAAATTCTGCATCTATCCCGGCACCTTCGATCCCGTCACGAACGGACATCTGGACGTCATCGAGCGCGCAATTAAAATTTTTGATAAGGTCATCGTCGCAGTCGCCGCGAGCGAGAGCAAACAGCCATATTACAGCCTGCAAAAGCGCATCGAAATGGTAAAAATTTCTACGGCAAAGCTGAAAAACATCGAGGTTATGGGCTTTGATAACTTGCTCGTCGATTTTGCCAAAAGCCACGGCATAAACGTCGTGATCCGCGGGCTTCGCGCGGTTAGCGACTTTGAGTACGAGCTGCAGATCGGCTACGCAAACGCCGCGCTTTGGGATGAGCTCGAGACCGTTTATCTGATGCCGAGCCTCAAAAACGCCTTCATCTCAAGCTCGATCGTGCGCTCTGTTCTTAGCCACGACGGCGACGTTAGCAGGCTCGTTCCGAGCGAAATTTTAGAAATTTTAAAAAGATAGCTCGCGGCTAAATTTAGCCCGTAGGTGCGGCTAAATTTAAAATTTACAAGCTGCACGGGAGATAAAATGAACGAAGCAATGGATGAGATAGAAAAGCTGCGAGAGCTTTTTAAAAGCGCGAAAAATGACTACGAAGCCCTAAAAAAGAGAGCCGAAGCACAGGCCGTAAGCAGGCGCTGGGCATCAAATCAGTATTTAAATTTTGAGCCGTTTTATTTTGAGTTCAACCACTTCTCAAAAGGCAGGGTTTTAAAAGAAGCGCCCAAAAAGATCGCAAACGCCTACGAATACGGCTTTGACGCGCAAGATCGCGCCGTTTTTGAGAGGCAGTATGTGAGCGAAAAATATTTCTACGAAGAGTTTTATTTTTGGCAGCGGGATGAAATTTTAAGCTACCGATTTGATTATTACGATAAAAAATGCGTAAACGTAAAAAGATTTGTCTATGAGGATGGCGTGCTAAAGTCCATCTACTCGGCTTTTGCGAGCAAAGGCTACTGGATAGAAAATTTCGCTTACGAAGGCGGCAAGCTCGCGCAAAAGCAGTGGCGCGGCACGGATCCATACGGAGGTAAATTCGACCGCGTCATAAACTACGAATTTGACGCTATAGGCGAGCTAAGCTTAATAGTCGAGGGCGGCTACGTGCACTACAGAAAACCGGATAAAAAAATGAGCTACAAAAAGCTCTATGAGCTCGCCGCTCAAAGGCTGCTGCCAGCGGTTAAAGAGACGATCAAAAAGCACGCGCCCGGTTGCAAGCTCTACTGCATAAATTTAGCCTACGACGACACGGGCTCGCTGCCGCCTCAGATCGGATTTGGCTCGCAAGAACAGCGCGCACAGTGGCTTGCGCAGGGCGACGACGATAACTGGATCGTTTGGAACGTCGCCGATTACGAGTTTCAGGCTGAGATAGACGAGGACGACGAGACGGCAAATCTTTTTGATCTTTTCAATCAAGAAACGCGGCTAAACGGCAGATATCCACAAGCCAAAAAGCTTATTTTGGAGTGCGCAAAACAGCTCAAGGCGGATATCGGCGAGCTCAGGCTCGACGTGAGCGAAGATTTTGCGCTCGTAGCGAGCGATTATGATCTTAGCGATCTGCGGAAAAATTTCAAAGCGATAAATCCAGAGCTTGTAAGCGCGTATAAGGGCAAAATTTAAAATTTCATCGTCGCGATTTTATCATCGCACACAGCGTTTGCCCGCCTGTGCCGCTAGGCAATGCGCTCCACTCTGCACGACGCTGCTGCCCCTGCTCCGCCCGAAGTGCCGCCCATTCCGTCTAGCACCATCCGCTTCGCAAGCACATATCCTGCTATGTATAATGGCGCCCCACCTCGCCCGACGTGCCATTCTATCCGCACGGCGCGCTGTCTTTATCGACCGGCGCCCCGCTCCGCTCGGTACGCGCTCCTTAAGCGCAAATTTACTCCTCGCTGTGTTATGCGACGCATCCGTCCGAGCGCCAAATTTAACCGCGAGCTGCGCCGCAAAAATCAAAAACCGAGCAAAGCGTCCGATAAAATTTTACGCCGAAAGATCAAAAGTGGTTCGCACAAGCTCGCGCAAAAGCCGATTTGGAGGCGAAATTTTACGCTCAGCTGCTTAAAAAAGCCGCTATTTAGATATAAATTTGTAAAATAGTGCACAAATTTAAAGGCGAAAAATGTATGTAATATTCGAAGGTATCGACGGCGTGGGCAAAAGCACGCAGATAGCGCGGCTGGCGGCGGCTTTTCCGCAAGCGATCGTGACTAAGGAGCCCGGCGGCACGAAGCTCGGCGAGGCGGTGCGAAGCCTCGTTTTGGGCGAGGATTTTAAGTGGCGGCGCGGCAGCGTAAATCTGCGCGAGGTCTGCGGCGAAATTTCAAAGCGCGCCGAGCTGCTTTTGTTCCTCGCAGACCGCGCCGAGCACTACGAGCGCGTGATAAAGGGCGGCGCGGACAGGCTCGTGCTAAGCGATCGCGGCTTCATCTCGGGGCTTGCCTATGCGCTGGCAAACGACGAAAACGCGGATCTTAGCGAGCTTATCGCGCTTAATAAATTTGCACTTGGGGGCAAATTTGCAGATAAAATCGTGCTGTTTTCGGCGGACGAACAGCTCGTCAAGAAACGGCTTAAAACGCGCGCTAGCAGCGATATAATCGAAGCTCGCGGGCTAAAATATCTAATGCGCGTGCAGGAGCTGATGGCGCAGGCATGCACGGCGTGCGGCGTTGAGACCCTGCAAATCGACGCCGCACAGTCCGAAGAAGCGATCTGCGATCAGATAAAAAATTTCATACTTTCTTAAAATTTTAAGACGCGGAATTCTGCCGCGAGAATTGATTTCTGAGCTCTGCCGTGAAATTTTAGCTATGGAATTCCGCTCATAAAATTTCATCTTCGAATTTCGTTATGGAATTTTACAGGAGAAATTCTAGGTAAAATTTCATGGGCGGAATTTGTTTTATAATTTCGCGGCAAAATTTCGCCATAGAATTCTGTCTTAAAATTCTGCCATAGACCGAAAGGGCGCGGGATTTCATAAGCGAAATCTTGCACGGAATTTTAATCCGCGGATTTGCGGGTGGAATTCCGCTTAAGCTTTAGATTGAAAGGATAATGATGAAGACGTTAAGGTTTGTTTTACGCAAGGTTTTTAAATTTATATTTCTGTTTTGGGTAGTCATAAGCTCGCTTTTCGGCACCTTTATGATCGCATATCAAGTTTTTAGTCGCAATTACGAGAGCTGGATGCGACTTTATACTTTTAGCGGCGCCAGTGTGGAGCTGCAAAACTTTACAATCGGAGTAAGCTTGGACTCTACGACCGGTGGTGCAAGATGGGTACATCGAGAGGGGGATCCAATGCCAGATTTCCCCGATGATAACTCCACGGGCGCTCCGTATGAGCTAAATATAAAATTTAACCATATAAATCGCGAAAATACGCCGAAGATCGTGCTGAAAAATACCAAGCTCGAGCAGGAGAAGAGCGGGCGCGTAGTATTTGAAAGGGATGAACTAGAGGCGCCGATAGAGGTTGGCGAATACAGCGGCATCGCAAGCGCATCGGTAAAAATCCCTGGTATCGACTCCATCCACATAAGGCATAAACTAAGCACCGAAATATGCGTGCCTGGCGACTCCTGCACTAACTTCGTACACTACTTCTCGCCGCGCAAAAGCGCGCAGGTTACGGCGGTGCTTAGGGCCTTTTAGCCGCGAGAAATTCGGCGCGGAATTTTAAAGGCGCCCCTCTCGTATTTAATCTAAAATTTCGCGGAAATTTAATAAAATTTCGCCGCAAGACTGCGCCGAAGCCGGAGCTAAATTTAAACCACGACGGCAAAAATTTTAACGGCAAAGCAAAAATCTAGCGCTAAATTTAATAAATTTCGCCGATTAAAACAAAGGAGAGCGAATGGCTTACGTGACATACGACAAGGCAAAATGGCACTGGGGCGCGGCAAATGCGCCGACCGACATCCCGCAGGAAAACGGCGCGACGCACATCGCGTTTTTCTTCCGCTGGTGCATGGAGCGCAAGCTCTATTCCAAGGACTTTGCGGCGGATTTCGCGGACGATATATCGCGGATGGACGATAGCTTTGATTACCGCCGGTATTTTTTTGGCGCGATGGACGGCGTGCTGAGCAGCGACGAGCTAAACACCGCAGGCAAGGCCTTTGCGAAAGCCTACTACACCACGGACCGCACGAAATTTGCCAAAACGCACGGCTGGTATTTGCAGGACTATTGCGACTTCGTGGCGCGCAAATTCGGCGATAAAAACTTCGACAACGCCTATTTTTACATAGAAAATTCGCCGCAAAATTACGCCGAGATCAAAGAGATCATCGATCGCCGCTACGAGGAATTCTTGAGCTTCAAGGCGGCGAAGTAGAAATTTTACCGCGAAGCTTAGCCTGTTTAAAATAGACGCCTAATCCGAAACGGCGCGTGATCTGCACCGCGGTAAAATTTAAAATTTTACGCAATGCGTTAAATTTTTGCTTGGTGCATAAATTTCGGTGGCGCTTTAAATTTACATAGCATGCCGCGAACCGGCGCGACGCATCGCAAATTAAATTTTAAAATCCAACCGCTGCGCAGTGCGGGATACATTAAACTTAGCGGTGCGCGGCGATAACAGGCTTGCAAACGGCCCGCCTTTTGATTGCGCGAGCAGACGCCCTCGGACGCGAGATATGTTATAATTTCGCGAAATTTTAAAATTTACGTCAAAGGAGCAAAGATGGACAAGAGGGTGCCTACCTATCTAGCAAATCACGTATTTAACGTAACTCAGGATGATTATCTAAATGCCCAAATCAGATCCCACGCAGGCGGCGAATACTTTGAAATTTATTATTTCGGCGAGCTTTTTCGCGGTGAAACTTTGCCGAACGATTACATCGCCGATTTTTACGACGACAAGGGCGAGCTCGTACCGTGCAAGCTCGTAGCCAAATGTGTGAAAACGGGCGAGGAAATTTTACTTTTTGACGGCGCTGCGCACGGCTACAACGCGATGTTTTGCGACGAGCTTGACGCAGAAAAAGTAGCCCGCCGCGAGCTTGTGAAATTTAACCTACCGCCGTGCAAGATCCGCTTAAAATTCGGCTACAGCACCCTCTACGACGACGAAATGGACGAATACGAAACGGATGAGCAAGGCAGGGTTCTGCTGATAAACGGCGGGGCCGCCTCGTGGGATGAGGTTAAAGCAAACGGCTTTGATTATATCGCCGTAAGCTGCGAGGATGAAGCGGGCGAGATGACGGAGATACTTTCACTTGAGCTTGCATAGTCAACCAAATTTAATAGCGACCTTTTGGGCTTGCCTTTTTGGCCGTACTTCGCCAAATTTAAATTTATCTTGAAGCGTATTTTATTCTGCGGCGCGCGATGTAAATAAATAGAACCGATACGAAACCGCGAGCGGCAGGGCTTAAAATTTAGGAAAATTTAACTATAATCGCCGCAAAAATTTGAAAATTTTAAAATTTCACAAAGGATTTTATCGATGATCAAGGCACTTCGCGGTAT
>ERZ772917.264-NODE-264-length-38528-cov-13.114678_pt1 | contig 38528 bp, 39 predicted proteins | sample MGYA00511187_ERZ772917 | MGnify/ENA primary metagenome ERZ772917 (study PRJEB29015, sample SAMEA2737925) | human oral metagenome | biome: human oral; feature: human-associated habitat; material: dental | place: China | collected 2012 ...
GAAATGCGCCGCAGAACTCGCAGTATGTGGCGTTCAATCTTCGCGATGAAGAATACGGCGTCAGCATTCTGAACGTACAGGAGATCCGTAATCTGACGGACATCACGCGCGTTCCGTTTGCAGCGGACTTTATCAAGGGCGTCATCAATCTGCGCGGCTCGGTGCTCCCCGTGATCGACCTCAAGCAGCGCCTTGGGCTTGCGGAGACCCCGTATACTGACCGCACACGCATTGTCACAGTATCCGTTGAGGATGTCCACGTCGGCATGCTCGTCGATGCTGTGACCGAGGTTCTGAGCCTCGAGAATGCGCCTGTCGACACGAAGAAGGCGACAAATGCACGCGAGAGCAGCCGTTTCCTCAGCGGAATCGGCAATATCAACGGACGCCTCATCGTCCTTCTCAATCTGGAGGAGATCGTCGGACTTCCGAAGGAAGCGAAATAAGAGGATCGGAGCTTCCCGATCATTGCCCCATGACGAGAGGTAGAGTCAATGAGCGTAGATGAGAACCTGACAGAACTGTCAGAGCTGCAGCTGGATGTGCTCAGGGAGATTGGAAACGTCGGCGCGGGAAACTCCGCGACGGCGCTTTCTCGTCTCATTCAGCGTCGTATTGAGATGAATGTGCCCCATGTGGCGCTTGTTCCAATTGAAGATGTGCCAGAATTTGTCGGCGGACCGGAACTGGTCGTCGTCGGTATTTTCTTGCGCGTCTACGGCAAGGCACCGAGCAACATTCTGTTCCTCATTCCGCGTGACAGTGCGTTTGCACTGGTAGATACCCTCCTCGGACGCGAACGGGGCAAGACCACCGAACTCGATGCGATGGACGAATCGGCGCTCATGGAGATCGGCAACATTCTCGCGGGTTCGTATCTCAACGCGTTCTATACATTCACGGGCATGAGCATGCTGCCCTCCATTCCTGCACTTGCTGTGGATATGGCAGGTGCCATTCTCAATGTCGTTTTGGTTCAGCTCGGCGAGATGGGGGATCATGCGCTCCTCATTGAGACGAATTTTGTTGCAGAGGATCAGAGCATCAGCGGGCACTTCTTCCTGGTCCCGGATCCCGGATCACTCAGCAGCATTATGAATGCGGTAGGAGTTGAATGATATGCCGGATTTGATAAAAGTCGGTATGGCCGACTACAAAGTCGGCGCAGCTCCATCCACACTCATCAGCTATGGATTGGGCTCCTGTATCGGACTTTCACTTTACGATCCACAGGCAAAGGTGGGGGGACTCCTCCACTATATGCTGCCGGACAGCAAACAGGCGCGTCCATCGGACACCCCTGCAAAATTCATCGATACGGGATTTCCGCTCATGCTCGCGGATGTCCTGAAGCTCGGCGGTGTAAAGTCGCGTCTTGTGGCGAAGATCGCGGGCGGTGCGCAGATGTTCGCGTTCTCGAATACGACGAGTGTCATGCGTGTCGGAGAGCGCAATGCACAGGCGGCGAAGGAGCTGCTTGCACAGCATGGCATCCGTCTCCTCGCGCAGGATACGGGGCTCAACTACGGGCGTACGGTTGCAATCGACCTGAATGACGGGACCTATACGGTGAAGACTGTCAGCAAGGGAGATAAAACAATATAGAGAGGAAGGTGAAGATATGTTCAAACTCGGCATGGCTCTGGTCTTTGCTGTCATTGCAGCACTTGTTGTATTTATTACGGGCATGATCGGGGATGCGCGTGTAACAACAGCACTTCTGCGCAGCCTCATCGCATTTCTCTGCGCCGGTGTATTCACCTATCTCGTGACATTTATCCTTGAGGCGAAGGCATGGGCGGCGTTTGACAAAGAGCCGGCTGCGCGGATGCAGGACATGAAGACGCAGCACTATGATGCGGATGACATCGACTTCGATGCGGTGGAGAAGGGGGAGCAGGCAGCGGAGGAGTTTGCCGCACCGACGAACTTTCAGCCGCTTGAGGAAAAATCCTTTGTCCACATGAGAACCCCGCAAACGGAGGGGGATGAAGTGGTGGCTGCACCGGCCTGAGTGTGTTTTTGGGAGCTGAGAGGAGATGATGCAGATGGCGGAGCAGCCGGCAGAAAATATTGATGCACTGTGGCAGGCATACGCGACGGAAAAGACCGTTGACGTACGCAACCGCATCGCCGAGCATTATCTGCCGCTCGTTCGTCTTGTTGCCGGGCGGATTTCCATCAGTCTTCCGCAGCATGTTGATCGGGAGGATCTCCTGAGCAGTGGCTTCTTTGGGCTGCTCGATGCGATTGAGCGCTATGAGCTTGCGCGCGGCAATAAATTTGAGACCTATGCCGGTGTGCGTGTACGCGGAGCGATGCTCGACCATCTGCGTGCAAAGGACTGGATTCCCGTCAGCGTGCGTCAAAACATCAAAAAATACGAGAAGGCGGTTGCGCGTCTCGAAGGCCAGCTCGGACGCACGGCAAGCGATGAAGAGCTTGCTGAGGAGCTGGATCTCACGGTTGAAGGGCTGCACCACCTCGAGGGACAGGTCAGCGCGGCGACCATCATCCCACTGGAGGAATATCTGCGCACGGATACGCCGGCCTCCATGGAGGACGGCCCCGTAGAACATGCGGAGTGGACTGAGGTCAAGGAGACCCTTGCTGCGGCGATTGAGAAACTTCCCGAGAAGGAGCGCACGGTGGTTGCGCTTTATTATTACGATGAGATGACTCTCAAGGAAATTGCGGCGATTCTGCACCTCTCCGAGGCACGGATCTCGCAGCTCCATACGAAGGCAATCTTCCGCATGCGGGGGTCGCTTGCACGCATGAATGATGAAGTATGATGTGTTGTAAACTGGGGGAAAAAGTTATAATAAAGGCGCAATTTTGAAGGATCGGAAGTGATGTTGTGGAGAGAACAGTAGGGAATGTCAAGGAAGGGTTTCAGCTTGTTGTCAAAGCTGACGGTAGTTATCTGACAGTCTATCCGGCGACCAAGGACAATCCAGCGATTGACCTTGAGACACTGAAGCAGCGCCTCGAGGAGGCGCGCATCGCGGATTATGATGAACTTCAAGTGGCGCGCCTTGTGCGTGCGGCGGATGGATTCGAGGTGAAACTGGATATGGCTTCAGCAGACGATAGGGAAAATGAGGTCATCCCGTTTACGATTGAAATTGCACGGGATGCAATGAGTGCTGCAGTCCGCTTCGATGAGAAGCGGGGCAATCTGGCGCCTGATGTCTCAGATGTGTTGGATGCGCTCGCTGCAAAGAAGGTTACCTATGGTATTGACCGCGATGCCATAGGGCGCGGTGTTGCGCGTCTGACTCCCTTTATGGCAGCGCGCGGAACGGCACCCGAGGCGGGCGTTGATGCGCGCATCGAAAAGAAATTCGATATGGGTGCAAAGGGGCGGCCTGCTGAGCGCGCCTATGACCGCGTGGACTATAAGGATATGAACATCTTTATCCGTGCGCAGATCGGCGACGTGCTTGCCGTGCGTATTCCAGAGACCAGCGGCGTGGCGGGCACCAATGTATTTGGCGAAGAGGTTCCCGCAAAGCCGGGGAAACCGGCAGTGCTTCCGCAGGGAAAGAATACGAAGATCGTCAATGAGCACGAACTCGTCGCGCTCATCGACGGGCAGATCGTAGATGATGGGAAGAAGATTGGCGTCGATCCTCATCTCGTCATTGACACGAGCGTCGATGTCGGCACGGGCAATGTCGACTTTGCCGGCAGCGTTGAAATCAAGGGAGATGTGGAGAGCGGCTTTGTCGTGAAGGCATCCGGAGATGTTGAGATCAAGGGCATGATCGGCGGGGCACAGGTTGAGGGTCGCAACGTCATTGTGCATGGCGGCATTCGAGGCATGAACATCGGAAAGATTTACGCCTCTGAGGATATTAGCATCTCCTTTGTCGAGAATGCGAATATCGTTGCAGGGCGCGACATCTTTGTCAACGATGTGGTTTTGCACTCGGAGATGCGTGCGGGTCATCATGTCCGCGTCGAGGGGCGGCGCGGCATCATCACGGGCGGCAAGGTCGGCGCGGGCGAATCCATCCGTGCCAAGGTGATGGGCAATAACTTCTATGTCCAGACGAGCTTGGATGTCGGCATAGACCCGAACCTCAAGCATCAGCATGATACCTTGCTCAAGGAATGCCAGGCGGCGGTCAAGCGTCTGACGGAAATCCGTCTCTCGCTTGACACGCTGAAGAAACAGCCTCTTACGAGCCTTTCCGAGCGTCGGCGGGAGCAGCTCGTCGAGATGACGCACGCGCAGTTCCCTCTTGCCAACGAGATCAAGAAGATGCAGGAGAAGCTCGCACAGATGGAGGAGGAGCTGGAGCAGATGAAGCGCGGCTCCGTGGCCGCCTCGGATACGATCTATCCCGGGGTGAACGTCACAATCAGCGGTGTGAAGAAGTCCGTGGAAGAGGAGCTGCATCACGCACGCTTGCAGATGCTCGATGGACAGATTGCTGTAGGAGTCTTTTGAAGAGAGGCAGGTGCCGTCATGAATGTCACGCCAATCAGCATGCAGATGATGATCCCGCAGTCCAATGAGGCAGGGAACGTCCAAAGCAATATGCAGAATCAGGTCAACGTCCAGCAGAGTTTTGAATCCATCCGTCAGAGGCAGGATGCTGAACTCGCGCGTCAGCAGGTGCGGGCAAAGGAGCAGGCCAGCGAGGATGCGCGTGTGAAGGATGATCCGGAGCGTGAGCGGCGGCAGGGCGGTCGCGGCGGCGATGGACGACGCCGTGACCGCGAGGATCACGGGCCGGAGCTGCTGCAGCGACTGGCTGCCGATCCGAGTCGCGGCGTGCATCTTGACATCAGTTTTTGATTTTTGAAATGTGGATAAGGGAGGCGTCCTGTTATTATTTCTGTTACCGAAATTCTGGGGGCACTCATCATCCTCGGGGCGGTTCTTCTGCTCATCGTGCGCTACGTTCTTCATCGGCGTCAACGCAGCGATGAGGCGGATGAGGATCTTGCGGAATCCATTGAGAAGCTGAAAAAGGAGCTGCAGCAGTCTGCTGACACCATCATCAAGCGTCTCGGCTCTCATGTGACGAAACTCGAGGGGTTGTTGCGTGAGGCGGATGATCGGCGCGTGCGTCTCGAGACGCGCGTTGCAGATGCGCAGCGCCTTGAATGGGCGCTGCGTCAGCGCATTGAGGAGTTGGAACGTCGCTTGCGCGATCTCGGTCAGACTGCGTCTGTTCCTGCTGCTCCCAAGGCAATTCCTGCGGTGGAGACGCCCGCGTCTCCCATGCCACAGGTGCAGGAGGCGCGGCGTACGGACGGCGATGAATTTGCCGCCGTTCTGCACGCATCCATTCTGCGTGAGCAGGCGCGTGCCGTGGCAGAGCCTCCAGCGCAGCCGTATACGACAGGGGCTGCGCCGCAGGTCTATGTGCCGCCCGCGCCACGCGCAGCGTTGCCGCAGGAACGACCGGCGCCTCCACCTCCGACACACGGGCAGCCGATGCCGCTGCAGCGCACACAGCTTCCTGATACAGCTGTGCCCCCGCCTCCAGCTCCTCCCATAGAACCGGAAGCACCCGCAAAGGAGGACGAGGCGATCATCAAGGCACGTGCACTCCTGCGTGCGGGACGTACGATCGAGCAGGTCGCACGCGAGACGGGGGTCGAGATCGGGGCGCTCCGTCTCATGAAGCAGATGACGCAAAGGGATTGACAAAACGAGAAAAGACCGTTATAATACCATTTGTTCGGGACGTAGCTCAGCTTGGTAGAGCGCTTCCTTGGGGTGGAAGAGGTCGTGAGTTCAAATCTCGTCGTTCCGACCATTTTCAGCATAGGAACCTCCGCGCAGCTTGCGTGGAGGTTTTTTCGCGTAAGGAGGAGGGCTTCTATGAATCTTATTGTCGATGTCGGTGTACTTCAGGTGCTGCTGCTCGCCGTCATGTTCCTCTCCATCATGGTGGAGATCAAGACAGGCGGCCTCGGCGTGGGCGTCCTGCTCGGCATTGTCGCGGCGGCGGTCTTCTGGGGCAGCCAATATACACGGGGACTCGTGGAACTCTATCACATAGCAGTCTTTCTTGCGGGCGTGCTCATGATTATCGTGGAGATCCTGCTGCCGACCGTGGGGCTGCTCGCGGGGCTCGGTGTTGCGGCAATGCTCTACAGCATTGTGCTCGCGCTCGGCGGGGACATCGGCGCACTCGCGGCACTCGGGATCGCGCTCGTGATCTCCGTCGTGCTCTTCATGCTCATTGTCTCGCGTCTGCCGTCGAGCAAACTGTGGAACAAGATCGTTCTGCAGAAGAGCTCGCGCACAGAGGAGGGCTATGTCAGCGCGGCGGAGCAGTCCGAACTTGTAGGGAAAACGGGCGAGGTGCTCACAGAGCTGCGTCCTTCGGGGACGGCACGCATTGACGGCCGCCCCGTGGATGTCATCTCGGAGGGCGCGTATATTCAAAAAGGGAAGCAGATTGTTGTCCTGTCCGTGAACGGCAGCCGCGTCGTCGTGCGCGAGGCATAGCTAGCCATCGGGCAGAAATACTAAGGAGGTACGTATGGGAACTCTGTTTGGAGGAGCATTCCTCATTGTCATCGTCATTCTTGCCGTATCCATCTTTCTGCACTTTGTGCCGATCGGACTCTGGATCTCCGCGATCTCGGCAAATGTCTCGGTCAGCATCATGTCGCTGATCGGCATGCGCCTGCGCCGCGTTCCGCCGAGTCGCATCGTACTCCCGCTTATCAAGGCGAATAAGGCGGGGCTGGATGTCGGCGTGAACCAGCTCGAGGCGCACTATCTCGCGGGCGGCAACGTGGATAAGGTGGTTGACGCGCTCATCGCGTCCCATCGTGCACAGATCGCGCTGCCGTTCGAGCGCGCAGCGGCTATCGATCTCGCGGGGCGCGACGTGCTCGACGCCGTGCAGATGAGCGTCAACCCAAAGGTCATTGAGACACCGATTGTCTCCGCTGTCGCGGCGAACGGAATCGAGCTCAAGATCAAGGCACGTGTCACCGTCCGCGCAAACATCGACCGTCTCGTCGGCGGTGCGGGCGAGCCGACGATTATCGCGCGTGTCGGCGAGGGCATTGTCACGACGGTCGGCTCTTCAGAGAACCATAAGGACGTGCTCGCAAATCCCGATGACATTTCCAAGACGGTGCTCGGCAAGGGGCTCGATGCGGGTACGGCATTCGAGATTCTCTCCATCGACATCGCGGATGTCGATGTCGGGCGCAACATCGGTGCGGAGCTTCAGACCGATCAGGCGGAGGCAGACAAGCGCATCGCACAGGCAAAGGCGGAGGAGCGCCGCGCAATGGCGGTTGCACGCGAGCAGGAGATGAAGGCGTACACGCAGGAGATGGAGGCAAAGGTTGTCGAGGCGCAGGCGGAGGTGCCGCACGCGATGGCGCAGGCGCTGCGCGAGGGCAAACTTGGCGTGATGGACTACTACCAGCTGAACAACATCCAGTCCGACACCGATATGCGCCAAGCGATCAGTGCGTCGGGCAAGACGGACGAGAAGCATCCGACACCGCCCGTAAAGTGAGGCGAAGTATATGGAATACCTCATTGTCATTGCTGTTGCCATAGCACTTGCCGTCTTTGACGATCGCGTGCGCGGCAGAAAAAAAGTGCCGCCGCCGACGGTACCGCAGGATATCCCGCGGCCGAAGAAGCGCACGGCACAGACGGGCAGCTTTGAGATCCCGCCGCTGCGCGGCGCTCCCCGCGATATACAGGTCACTGTTGACGCAGAGGTGCTGCGCGCGCAGGAACTGCGCGCGCGGTGGGAGGAGCAGCAGCGGGAGGCACAGCGCGCCAAACGCGCACGTGAGCGAGAGGAGCGCCTTGCTGCAGAGCAGATGGCAGCGTCTGCTGCTGTGACGCATACGAGCGGACATGCACATGCGCATGCGGCGCTCCTGCCGCAGCTGACACCCAACACGATGCAGCAGGCAATCGTGCTTGCCGAGGTGCTCGGCAAGCCGCGCGCGCTGCGCAGATTTTCAAGACGGTAAAAAATAGGAGCCCCTGCAGTGAAATGCAAGGGCTCCTATTTTCTGTAGTTATTTAATTTGATTCAGCAGCGCTGCAATCTCAGCAGCGCTTGTGTCGCCGTCCGTGCAGCTAATGATGGGCTGTGCGCCGAGCATGACAGTACGGCCGTCCGCATAGGCGGCGGCGGCAGCGTGTCCGTTGCGGTAGGCGGCTGCAAGATTCCCCATGACGAAGTAGGCACGCTCGGCAGAGCTCATGCCGCCGGCAGGAGCTGGCGTCAGAAGGCGTTTCTTGTTCACGTAGACGACGCCGTCATCGACTGTCACCTTACCGCCGCTCATCTCTGTGAGCTTGTTTGCGTAGTTGTCGCGGCGGGAGGAATTCGACGGATGATCGGCAGCGCCGGACATGATGTCAAACGCGTTCGCGGAGTTGTTGCCCGAGAGATCGATCACGCGCTGCCATACGGCAGCCGTTGCGCCGGGGTTGTATGGAGAGCGTGAGATGTACTCAAATGCGAGGTTGTCCGCCTCCCACTCCATCGGCTTCGTTAGCCCCTGCCCGTTCCAGATATTTGCAGCGATCGCGCCGAGCACCGTACCCGTCGCGTTCGCGAGTATGGTAGGCCCGAGTGAGCGCTTCATGCCCTTGGCGGGGTGATCCTTCTGTCCGTGTCCCATTTCATGGGCGAGCACGACGGCGATCTCGTCCTCATTCGAGAGATAGCTGTAGAGCCCGACGTTGACACTCATATTGTGCCCGAGCGTGCAGAAGGCATTGAATCCCTCCTGCTGATTGATGAAATAATTGTATGGGCGGTCATAGACGGTCGCATCCATGGAGCCGATTGCCGCCGTGAGATTCGTAAAGATGCGGTCAAGCTGACTGTTCAGATCCCAGCGGTAATACACGCCGTATTTTTCCTGCAGTTCCTGAAAGAGTGCCTGACGTCCCTCTTCGGTCGTGTTGTAGTACTTGATCTGCTTGTTCATCTCGTCTGCCGCAGCCGCACCGCCGATGATTGCGCCGATGATCCTACCGGTATTTGCCTCAGCCGTGGCGGGCGGCACTGCAATGCCCACTGTGATTGCCGCTGAGAGTGCGAGCGCAATCCCCTTGCGCATCCATTTTTTCTTGTTCATTTTCCTACTCCTTCCATGAAGCCGTGAACATATTATAAGCGATGAAATGCGGCTTCTTCCATGTAAAAGAGGTTATAAAGTGCTCGTGAATATGAAGATAAATCATTCATGGGAAGCGACGCTAGAACGCACAGAAATCTTGACACTATAGAGAAAAAACATTAAAATGGATAGAAGTATTCTATAGGCATTTTTGCATTATGAAAAAGGAGGTGGCCGTTATTATTACTGAATTACTAACGGTAATTATTGCTGTCGCCGTTGGTGTTGCTGCGGGCTATGTTGCACGCAGACGCACGGCGGAGGCTCAGATAGGATCAGCCGAAGACGAAGCAAAGCGCATTGTCGAAGAAGCCGGAAAGAAGGCTGAGACAAAGCAGAAGGAAGCACTGCTCGAGGCGAAGGAGGAGATCCAGCGCCAGCGGCAGGAGTTCGAACGAGATACGAAGGAGCGCCGCAGCGAGATTCAGCGCCTTGAGCGCCGCACGATTCAGAAGGAGGAGAATCTCGACCGCAAGCTCGAATCCATCGAAAAGAAGGAAGAGGGGCTTGCGCGCAAGGAGGCACGCATCGACAAGACGCAGGCTGAGATTACAGCACTCTACGAGACCCAGAAGCAGGAGCTCGAGCGCGTCTCGGGGCTCTCGTCAGAGGAGGCTCGCACGATTCTCATGGCGGAGGCAGAGGAAGAGCTGAAGCATGAGAAGGCACGGAAGATCAAGGAGTACATCCAGCAGACAAAGGACGAGGCGGACAAGGCAGCACGCGAGATCCTGAGCGTGGCGATCCAGCGCTGCGCCGCCGATCACGTGGCGGAGACGACGGTCTCAGTTGTGGCATTGCCAAACGACGAGATGAAAGGGCGCATCATCGGGCGTGAGGGGCGCAATATCCGCACCCTCGAGACGCTGACGGGCATCGACCTCATCATCGACGATACGCCGGAGGCGGTCATCCTCTCCGGATTCGACCCTGTGCGGCGCGAGGTTGCGCGCATTGCGCTCGAAAAGCTGATTCAGGACGGGCGTATTCATCCCGCACGCATCGAAGAGATGATCGAGAAGGCGCGGCGTGAGGTCGATCAGCGCATCAAGGAGGCGGGGGAGCAGGCGACGTTCGAGACGGGCGTCCACGGCATCCATCCTGAGCTCGTGCGTCTCCTCGGACGCATGCGCTATCGGACGAGCTACGGGCAGAACGTGCTCGCACACTCCATCGAGGTCGCGCATCTCGCGGGTCTCATGGCGGCAGAGCTCGACTGTGATGTCATGCTCGCCAAGCGCGGCGGACTCCTGCACGACATCGGCAAGGCGGTCAGCCACGAGGTTGAGGGGCCTCATGTGACGGTCGGTGCTGATCTTGCGCGCAAGTACCGCGAGTCCAAGGAAGTGATCAACATCATTGCCTGCCATCATGGCGATGAGGAGGCGACGACGATCGAGGCGGTGCTCGTCGCTGCGGCGGATGCGGTCTCGGCAGCGCGGCCGGGGGCACGCCGTGAGAGCCTCGAGTCCTACATCAAGCGACTCAAGGCGCTCGAGGAGATCGCCGAGTCGTTTGACGGCGTGGAGCGTTGCTTTGCAATTCAGGCAGGGCGTGAGATCCGCGTCATGGTGAAGCCGGACAAGGTGGATGATGCGGGCGCTGCCGTGCTCGTCCACGACATTGTAAAGAAGATCGAGGGCGATCTCGAATATCCGGGGCAGATTAAGGCGACGGTCATTCGTGAGACGCGCGTCGTCGACTATGCCAAGTAAACGGCCGCAGTCGATACGGAGAATTGAATCAGGGGGCGCAAGCCCCCTCATTTCTCGGAGTTGCAGCATGGAGCAGCGACTCCCCAAGGAGGATATATGCAGCAGCTGACGTATATCGTTTCCGGTACCGCCGATGCCCAGCGCAAGGCGGAGCAGGCAAAGGAAAAGCTGGATTGGATTCCACATATTGAGTCTCTGCTCATCACCATTGCGGCACCGTGCGAGATGCCGATGGCAAAGGCGCTCCGCATGCAGAGCGCTGTACGTGAACTCTTCCCCGACGCGCGGATTTTGGCGCATACCTGTGCGCTCAAGATGGCGGATCTGCGCCTGGATACGGACGGTGTCATGCTGACCTTTACGGCGTTTGAGGCGTCTCAGGTGGAATTTGTCACCGTGGAAGGAAATACCTCGGATACGGCGACGAAGGAGCACTTTGTCCACTTTGTCGGGGCACGGCCGCATACGAAGGTCATTGAATTCTTTGTCGTCGGTCTGATGGATCAGATCGATGATCTGTTTGAGGGATTCTCTGCGATTGATGAGCGCATTGATGTATTCGGCGCGTTTGTCGATGCTGTCCCTATGGAGGCACACGGCTACATCATTGCGGATGGTGCGGTGATCCAGCTTGGCATGCTCGCCGTCGTCTTCCACGGAGAAACGCTGGATGTCCATGTGGTACGCAATTTCGGATGGAATTCACTCGGACGCGAGATCGTTGCAACCCGCGTGGAGGGCTGTACGATCAAGGAACTGGATGGGGATGTGCCGCTCAAGATCTACGAGCGGTACTTCGGCATCAAGGGTGATGGTGATTTCAGTTCGGATGCGGCGCTCTTTCCCCTCTGCTTCGAGGAGGAGGATGGATCGATCTCGGCGCGTGTGCCGGTCAAGATCGAGGAGGGCTCGGGCGGGCTGACTTTCGGCATTCCTATGGAGCAGGGGACGAAGTTCCGACTTGCCTACGGCGATCCCTACGGGATTTTGTCGAAGGCGACGGAGAATTCGCGCGAGATGACCGCGTTCTCCCCGCAGGTGATCCTCGGAACCTCCTGTGTTGGGCACTATCTGCTGCTCGGCGATGATGTGGTGACGGAGATGACGCCGTGCTCCGGCTTCCCCGCCTCGACCGTATTTGTGTTCGGCGAGGTGCGGCGTGTGGGCAGGCGGATCTCAACGGCGAATCTGAATGTCCTGCTCGTTGGGATGAAGGAAGACCCTGGCTACGTCAAGAACATACAGCTGCAGACGAAGCGCGTGGCTCATCTCTCCTACAATCGGAAGATGCTCGCCTTCATGTCGCATTTTATCCGTGTCTCCGAGGAGGAGCTTTTTACTGCGAATCAGCGGCTCAGTCATCTTGCGAGCCGCGATGCGCTGACGAATCTCCTCAACCGCCGTGAGATGGAGCGCCTGCTCAAGGCAGCGGTGATGCGTTCTCAGGAGAATAAGACACCGCTTTCCGTCATCCTCATGGACATCGACCACTTCAAGGGGGTCAATGATACCTATGGGCATGATATGGGTGACAAGGTGATCCTGTCGGTTGCCGATGCGATCTCTCATACGATCCGCGGCTCGGATGCGGGCTGCCGCTGGGGCGGCGATGAGTTCTTCATCATTCTCGAGGGGGCACCGCTCTCGGTCGCAGGACGTGTCGGGGAGCGTATTCGCCGCACGGTGGAGGTCTCCGAGATGCCGTTTGCTCAAAATATTACAGTGAGTGTCGGCGCGGCGACCTTTGATCCGGAAAAGGACAATGAACTGCAACTCTTCAAGAATGCAGATGAAGCGCTCTATCAGGCGAAGAAAGCGGGGCGCAATGCGGTCTACGCGCTCGGCCTCGGGCGCGTGAACAGTGTGGAATGAGGAATGCACGGGTGAAATCCTTATCAGTGCTTCCCAAGGGACGGCAGTAAGGGGGTTGATGCCATGTTTGATTTTCTGCGAAGATGTTTTTCAGAGCGCAGCGGTGGACGCACGAGAAGCGAGCAGGCACGCCCTGGTGTGCAGCTGCTTGCCTCCGTCCTCGTCTGTTTCCCTGAGATTGAGGCGGTTTCCTATGAGCCGCGGCAGGAACTGCTGACGATGGACTTTGTTGTACGCGCACGACTTGACCCGTCAGAAATCGAAGATTTTGCCGCGTTTCTCGCAGAGAGCATTGAGACCTATTATGTGATCGAAGGCGGTGCGGCGAGTGAGATGGATTTCTCCTATGAGCAGCACGATGCGTTGACGATCCTCCACCTTGCGCGGCGGATGGATGAGCTCTCGGAGCGGGAGCTGAGCCTCACGGTTCAGCTCCTCACGGAGCGTTTTGGCGAGGCACTGCTCGTCGACCCGCACGGCGCGGAGGCTCTTGACACTGAGTTCCGAACCCTGCAGCATGAGACGCTTGAGCGCATGTTGATGGCAGTGCGTGAGATCCCGTTGCGCGATCGCCTTGTCGGCATACGCGAACGCGACCAGGTGGTTGTCTACAATCGGTAAAGAAGATGGGAGGACGTGCCGTGCGCATTATGCTGGTCGGTGACGTAGTTGGTCGTGCGGGACGGCGCGCGTTTCGTACGCTTACTCCACGGCTCCGAACGGAGCAGCGGGTCGATGTCGTTATCGTCAACGGAGAGAATTCTGCAGGCGGCAAGGGGTTCACGCGCAAGGCGCTCGATGAGCTCTACGCGGGCGGCGCCGATATTGTGACCTCGGGCAATCACGTCTGGGACAAGAAGGATGTGTTTGCCTTTGTGGACGATGAGCCCTATCTCGTGCGTCCCGCGAACTATCCGGAGGGAACGCCGGGGCAGGGGTACTGCATCTTTCCCTTCAAGGCGGTAAACATCGCCGTAATGAATCTCTCGGGGCGCTCCTTTATGCCCGCGCTCGACTGCCCCTTTCAGAAGGCGGATGAGATTCTCTCCGAGATTGGGGGACAGGCGGATGTCATCGTGCTCGACTTCCATGCGGAAACCACTTCGGAGAAGCTCGCGATGGGGCATTATCTAGATGGACGCGCAGATATCGTGGTCGGAACACATACGCATGTGCAGACGGCAGATGAGCAGATTCTGCCTGGCGGAACGGCATATATTACGGATCTCGGCATGGTCGGCGCGTGTGATTCCATCCTTGGCGTACGCAAGGAGATTGTGATTCAGAAATTCAGAACGGGGATGCCCGTACGCTTTGAGATGGCGGAGGGGGCGGCGGAGTATGCCGCTGTGATTGTGGACATCGAACCGGATGGGCGACGTGCGCCGCTGATCGAGCGCATCTTGCTCCGCCAAGAGGACTGATCGAGGAGAATACTATGCCAAGCGATTTGCATATTCATACGACCTTCTCCGACGGCAAGGATACGCCGGAGGAGATCGTGGAGGCGGCAAAGGCTGCGGGGCTGCGTTATATCGCCATCACGGATCACGACAGTGTAGAGGGGGTCACGGCGCTCTATGAGAGCGGACATTATGCCTCCGGCAGTCTTCACATTATTCCCGGTGTAGGATTCAGCACGGGAGATGGACAGCACGAGATTCATATTTTAGGCTATAATATTGATATCTATGATGCTGGTCTTCAGGAAAAGCTCGAAGAGATCAGCGAGGCTCGCTGGACGCGCTTCACGGAGATTGTGGAGCGCCTGAAGGATATTGGCTATGAGATTGGTGAGACCGAGGTGCTGACGGACGAGGGGCTCTGCAAAGCGGTCGGGCGCTCTCATGTGGCACGTGTCCTCGTCAAAAAGGGCTACTTCGACTCGATACGCGCCTGCTTTGATCAGCTTCTAAAGCGTGGACGACCCGCCTATGTGCCTCATTTTTACCTCCCGATTGAGGAGATTGTCGCACTGATCAAGGGGGCAGGAGGTATCCCCGTGTTGGCCAATCCAAAGGCGATCGGGGATGAGGCTGCTGTGGAGCACGTTATTCAGAAAGGACTGGGCGGCATTGAGGCCTTCTATCCATCCTATGACGTGCGGGACACGCAGCACTATCTGGATGTTGCACAGAAGTACGGACTACTCGTATCCGGCGGCTCGGATTATCGCGGCTTTGCGGGACGAGAGCCGGACGCCGTTGGTAAGTTTACGATTGAAGACATCTACGCGGAGAATTTCTACCGTCCGCCGCAGCATATGTGAGCCTGTGAGAGGAGAAACACAATGGACGTTATCGCACTTGTCGGTCCAAGCGGCACCGGCAAAAGCCACCGCGCCCTGTGGGTCGCCCAGAAGAACGGTGCGGACGCCATCATCGATGATGGCATTCTGATCAAAGATGGAAAGGTTGTCGGCGGATATTCGGCGAAGAAGGAGAAGAATCGGATCATGGCGGTGCGCCGTGCCATCTTCGTCCTGCCGGGGCACGCCTCCGATGTGCGCCGCGCGATTGCCGAGACCCTGCCGCGGCGCATCCTCATCCTTGGAACGTCCGAGAACATGGTGCAGAAGATTGCAAAGGCGCTCAAAATCGGACCTGTCAGCAAGATCATCCGCATCGAGGACATTGCCTCAAAGAGGGACATGGAGCTCGCGCAGTATCACCGCCTCCGCAAAGGAGAGCACATCATTCCCGTGCCGACAATCGAGCTCAAGCCGCATTTCTCGGGGTATCTCATCGATCCGATCAAGAGTTTCTTCAAGACCTCCTCATCGAAACGGCGCCGCCTCGGAGAGCGCTCCATTGTACGCCCCGTGTTCAGCTACTACGGCAAGCTCGTCATTGACGACTCGGTCATCAAGAGCATTATCCACATTGTTGCGGAGAAACTCGAGCATGTCTATCGTGTCGGCAGAACGCATGTGGAACATATCGTCAGCGGCGATGATGATCTGGGCATCACGGTTTCGCTCGAAGTGGTATTTGCCTATGGGCATGCGATTGCAGAGGCCATGGCGACGCTGCGCAAAGACCTGCAGGAGGAGATCGAGCGCATGACGGGCATGGTTGTGCATGAAGTTGATATTCTCGTCAAGAGTCTCCACGTCGATGCGGCAGTTCCAGCGCGCGCTTAGCCACTCCTTAAAGATTTTTACAGACACATTCAAATCCGGACTTCATTTTTTTTGAGAAAAATGTTAGAATGAAAAGGATTTTTTTTAGGAATGTAGAAATAACTATATATCTGTTTTGTGTGCAGTTTTTTCCTGTGCGCATAAAATATGGGGAAAGGAACGTGACGTTTCATGCTTGAGCAGCTGGTAAACACTCCGACGATTGACATTGGCAGCCGTGCGATGGCGGCAGCATCCCTTCGGCATGAGGTGCTCAGCAATAACATTGCCAACGTGAACACACCGTACTTCAGGCGGAGTCATGTCCGCTTTGAAGACTTGCTGAAGCAAGAACTTGGGCTGGACGACAATCCTCTGATGAAGGTTGTGCGCACGCATGACCGGCATATGCCCATCGACTTTCGCGGAAAGGCGCGTCCTGTGATCGAGCAGGATGCAACGACCAATATGCGTCTGGATGGGAACAACGTGGACATTGATATTGAGATGGCTGAGGTGGCAAAAAACCAGCTGTATTACAGCGCACTGGCAACGGCGCTCGGCGGGCACATCAGCAAGCTGAAGAGCGTTATCAACAGCGGCCAGGGCAGCTGATGTAGGGAGGGCACGATATGGGAATGTTTTTGGGAATTGATGCAGCAGCTTCCGGTCTTACGGCAGAGCGGCTGCGCATGGACGTGATCTCCAACAATATCGCAAATGCTAACACGACGCGCGCACAGGGTGGAGGTGCCTACCATCGCCGCTACGTGGTCTTCCAGCCGCGTGAGAAGGGTGCGGGCATAGGGTTTGAGTCCTTCCTTGCACGTGCTTCGAACCGTATGCGTCCCGGCGATGGCGTGCGTGCGGTTTCGATCGAAACGGATCGAACGCAGGGAACACTTGTCTATGAGCCGGGTCATCCCGATGCAAACGCGGAAGGCTATGTGGAGCGTCCAAATGTCAACATCGTCGCAGAGATGGTGGACATGATTTCGGCGTCCCGTGCCTACGAAGCGAATACAACGACAATTAATGCGGCAAAATCCATGGTGACCGCGGCGCTTCGCATTGGCGGAAACAGCTGATTACTGGGCACGTTTTAAGGGAGATCAATGTATATGGAAGTACAAGCACTGCAAATGACCCCCGTTACGATGCACGCAACCAGTCATCTGGGCGAGACCATCGAAAAAGAGCCGCCGAAGAGCTTCGGAACCTATCTGAAGGATGCCCTCTCCGAGGTCAATCAGCTCCAACTCGAATCAGACAAGCAGAACAAGCTGCTCGCGGCGGGCGAAATCTCGGATGTCTCTCAGGTCGTCGTGGCAGGGCAGAAGGCAGAGATTGCACTGCAGCTGACATTGCAGCTGCGCAATCGTGCTGTGGCTGCCTATCAGGAAATCATGCGGATGCAGGTATAAGGATTGCCTGTCGTTTTCGCACGCCTCGCAGGAGACGTTGCATAACCGTGATGACTTGAAGGGAAAGAGATTATGGGAGAGTGGAAAGAGCGCGGCCTTGCCTTGTGGAACCGCTTTGACAAGCGCCAGCGCTACATCATGCTCGGTTCGGCGCTCGCGATTCTCGTCCTCATCTTTGGTCTGAGCTTCTGGTACGGCAGCAAGCCCGATATGGTGCCGCTGTTTACGGATATGGAGACCAAGGACGCGGGTGAGGTCGCCAACCAGCTGCGCGAATCGAAGATCACCTACGAGGTGCAGGAGAACAAGTCGGGCACGACGATTCTTGTGCCGACGACAAATGTCCACGAGGCACGTCTTAACCTTGCAACGCAGGGGCTTCCGCGTGGGAACAAGGGGTTTGAGATCTTCGATGACAGCAAGCTCGGCGTCACCGAGTTCCAGAACCGTGTCAACTACCTGCAGGCGCTGCAGGGCGAGCTGACGCGTACGATCGAACAGCTTGAGGCGGTTGAGAAGGCGCGTGTTCATATTGTGCTGCCTGAGGACAGCCTCTATAAAAAAGAAGAGAAGCCTGCAACGGCTTCCATTATGCTGCGCCTCAAGCCCCATGCGGAACTGACGAAGAAGGAGATCAAGGGCATTGTCAACCTTGCAGCGCACAGCATCAAGGGGCTGACGCCCGAGAATATCACGATTGTCGATGATACAGGCAAGATCCTGAACGATCCCGACGATCAGGATGAGAATTCCATCGGAGTTAAGACGCTCACCCAGCTCGATATGACGCGCAAGGTGCAGGACAACATCGAGAAGAAGGTGCAGTCCCTGCTCGACCAGACCCTTGGCGAGGGACGTGCCTTTGCACGCGTCAGCGTGGAACTTGACTTTGACGACCGCCTGACGGATCGTCAGACCTTCACACCTGTTGTGGACGACTCGGGCATCATTCGCAGTCAGCAGGATATCTCCGAGAGCTATGTCGGCAGTTCTACGAATCCCGGCGGCCCTGCGGGTGTGCAGAGCAACGTCCCCGGCTATGTCGAGCAGGAGACGAATGCGAATGCCGAGTATGAGAAAAAGGAATCCACAAAGAACTACGAGATCAACGAAGAGCGTCAGCACGTCATCGCCTCCCCGGGGTCAATTCGTCGCCTGACGGTCGCCGTTCTTGTCAATGACGATGTAACGCAGCCGCAGCAGGAGAGTATCCTGCGCACGGTGAGCAGCGCGGCCGGCATCAACCCGTCGCGCGGTGATACGATTTCCGTCGAGCCCCTACCATTCAGCACGGAGGCAGCAGAGCGCCGCGCCGCAGAGGAACAGGCGGAGAAGGATCGTCAGGATCGCATCTTCTATACGCAGGTTGCACTTGCCCTGCTTCTCATTGCCCTCATCGTCGGCGGCATCCTCATGTATCGCCGCAAGAAGCGTCTCGAGCGCGAGGCTGCCGAAGAGGCACAGCGTCTCGAAGAGGAGCGTATCGCAGAGGAGCGTGCCGCAGCGATTGCAGCGGGCGAGGTCGAGGAAGAAGACCTCTCCGAGGAGGAGCAGCAGCAGATGAATCAGAAACTCGCGCTGCTCGCACTCATCGACAGCAAGCCGGAAGAGGTTGCACTCCTCGTTAAGACGTGGCTTTCGGAGGAGGAGTAAGTATGCCGGATATGTATGGCAGCGGTGATCTGTCCAATCAGCAGAAAGCGGCGATCCTCTTTATCGCCATCGGCCCGGAGTACTCGGCAAAGCTCTTTCAGCATATGGACGACGACGAGATCGAGCATCTGACTCTCGAGATCGCCAATCAAAAGCAGGTCTCCGCCGCACTCAAGGCAGAGGTCATCGCCGAGTTCTACTCCATGTGCATGGCGCAGGACTACATCTCCTCGGGCGGTCTGCAGTATGCGCAGAATGTCCTGGAGAAGGCTCTCGGCCCCGACAAGGCGCTCGAGATTATCAATCGTCTTACGACGAGTCTGCAGGTACGTCCCTTCGACTTCCTGCGCAAGACGGATCCCGCGCAGCTGCTTAACTTCATTCAGAACGAGCATCCACAGACCATTGCGCTCATCATGGCGTATCTCGATCCGGATCAGGCGGCCATCGTCCTTGGGGCGCTCCCGCCGGAGTCGCAGGTCGAGGTCACGAAGCGCGTGGCGATGATGGATCGCACGTCGCCGGACTTCATCCGTGAGGTTGAGCGTGTGCTCGAGAGGAAACTGTCCTCAATGGTCACGCAGGACTTTACATCGGCGGGCGGCATCAAGGCGATTGTCGAGGTGCTCAACCGCGTCGACCGCACGACGGAGAAGGCGATTGTGGAGACCCTCGAGGTCGACAATCCCGAGCTGGCCGAGGAGATCAAGAAGCTCATGTTCGTCTTCGAGGACATTGTCCAGATCGACGATCGCTCGCTGCAGCTCGTCCTGCGTCAGGTGGAGACAAAGGATCTCTCTCTCGCGCTCAAGGCAACGCCGCAGGAAGTTGCGGAGAAGGTATTCAAGAATATGTCGACCCGCGCTGCCGATATGCTGCGTGAGGAGATTGAGTTCATGGGCCCGGTCAAGATCCGCGATGTGGAGGAGGCGCAGCAGAAGGTTGTCGGCGTCATCCGTGCGCTCGAGGACAAGGGCGAGATTGTGATTTCGCGTGGCAAGGGAGACGAGATGATTGTCTAGAGTTATCAAGGCAGCCGTCTGGGAAGAGAATCCCCATCTCATCGACGTGCCGCCCCCTCCGCCGCCGCCCCGTGAGGACGGTGAGGAGGAAGGGCTGAGCGAAGAGGCCGTTCAGAATCTGCTCGCGCGCATTGCAGAGCGTGAGCAGGCGATGGATGAGCGCGTCAAGGAGGCGGAGATCCACGTTGCAGTCCTTCGCGGGGAAGCCGAGGAGGAACGCGACCGGCTTCTTAGTGAGGCGCAGACAAAGATCGAACAGGATCGCGAAGAGGCTCGTGCCAAGGGGCATGAGGAGGGATTTGCTGCAGGTCGTGAGGCGGGGGAAGCCGCTGTGCGCGAGGAGATGGCAGAGCTTATCCGCCAGACCAACGCACAGGCGGAGAAGACCCTGCGCGATGCGCGTGATGCTATCCGTGACTATGTGGTGAATGCAGAGGAGGACATCGTATCGATCGCCATGACAGCGGTCGAGCGCGTCCTGCCGCAGCATTTCATCGACGTGCCGCAGATGGTTCTGCCCATTGTGCGCGATGCCATTCTGCGCGTCAAGGATCAGAAGGAGATCGTTGTTCACGTTCCTCCGCAGAGCTATGACTTCGTGTTGATGGCGCGCGATGAGCTGCGCAGCATACTGACGGCAGGGGACTCGAATCTGACGATCACCTCCGACGATGGGCTGAAGCCCGGCGACTGCCTCGTGGAGACCCCGAATGGCAGCGTGGACGCGCGGCTTCAGACACAGATCGAACAGCTGAAAAAAGCTGTGCGGGAAGTTATGCTATGAATATGAGTGAAACGGGGGGGAATCCCCCATTTTCCATAGATATCCATAAATTTCGGGATGCCCTGCACGCCGCTTCCCCGATGAAGCTGACGGGCAAGGTGACGCAGATCATCGGGCTCGTCATCGAGTCGCAGGGGCCGACGGTCACCGTCGGGGAGCTCTGCTATGTGAGCTCGCATTTTGCGGGACTGCCGCCGATCCCGGCGGAGGTCGTGGGCTTCCGTGAGGGGAGCGTACTCCTCATGCCCGTCGGCGAGATGCATGGCATCGGTCCCGGCTGCGAGGTCATCGCAACGGGACGCCGCCTGCGTGTGAAGGTTGGGCCGGAGCTGCTTGGGCGTGTGCTCGACGGGCTCGGCAACCCCATCGATGGCAAGGGGCCGATCCTCGCAAAGGAAGAGTATCCCCTGCAGGCACCGCCTCCGCCGCCGCTGACGCGCCCGCGCATTCACGACAATCTCTACGTCGGCGTGCGTGCGATCGACGGGCTGATTACGCTCGGCGACGGTCAGCGCATCGGCATCATGGCGGGCTCGGGCGTTGGTAAGTCGACGCTGCTCTCGATGGTCGCACGCAATACCGAGGCGGACATCAGCGTCATCACCCTCGTCGGTGAGCGCGGTCGCGAGGTGCGCGACTTCATCGAGCGCGACCTTGGCGAGGAGGGGCTGAAGCGCTCCGTTGTCGTTGTGGCGACCTCCGATCAGCCCGCACTCGTCCGCATCAAGGGGGCGATGACGGGCACGGCGATCGCCGAGTATTTCCGCGATCAGGGGCACAAGGTCGTGCTTATGATGGACTCCGTCACGCGCTTTGCGATGGCACAGCGCGAGGTCGGACTCACGATCGGCGAGCCGCCCGCGACGCGTGGCTATACGCCGTCCGTCTTTGCCATGCTGCCCCGCCTCCTCGAGCGCGCGGGCACGAGCGAGAAGGGATCGATTACAGGCATCTATACCGTCCTCGTGGACGGCGATGATATGAATGAGCCGATTGCGGACGCTGTGCGCTCCATCCTCGACGGGCATATCGTGCTCTCGCGCAGGATTGCGGCGCAGAACCACTTCCCCGCGATCGATGTGCTCGGTAGCGTCAGCCGCGTCATGTACGAGGTTGTCGACAAGAGCCATCTCGAGGCGGCGCAGGAGATGCGCCAGCTCATGGCGGTCTACAGCGAGGCGGAGGATCTCATCCACATCGGGGCATATGTCAAGGGATCGAGCCCGAAGATTGACGCCGCGATCCAGCGGATTGACGGCATCAACGAATTCCTCTGTCAGGATATTTACGAAGTGACCTCCTACGAGGAGACGGAGCAGCGCCTGCTCTCCGCCGTTGGCAAGGCTGCGGCACCCGTAGCACCGAGTGCTGAGGCAGCATCATGAAAAAATTTCGATTTCAGCTCGAGACCCTGCTCAAGGTGACGCGCATGAAGAAGGAGGAGGCAGAGGTTGCCTTCGCCGAGGCTGTGCGCCGTCTCGAGGATGCGCGCGCATATCAGCGCCAGCTGCTCGAGGAGATGCATCAGGGGCAGCTCGACTACGAGAATCTCTCGAAGGAGGGCACGCGGATCAAGATCGGCACGCTCATGAGCTTCAACCGCTTCTTTGGATGGAAGCGTCAGCAGATCGAGGATCAGCAGCAGGTGATCCTGCAGGCGAACGCCGAGCGTCAGAAGCGGCTCAAGGTGCTCATGGAGCAGATGAGTGCCCTCAAGAGCATCGAAAAACTGAAGGAAAAGCGCCTTGCGGAATACAAGGCGGAGGTCTTGCAGGAGGAGCAGAAGATACTCGACGAGATTGGCCTGCAGCTGACCATGCGAAATAGGGAATTGGAGGAAGCAGTATGATGGATCTTTCGGGCGTCCAGCAGATACAGGCGCGCATTGCGGAGATTGAGGGGCAGTTCTCCCTTCAGAATCAGCAGCTTCCGGGCATGGATTTTGCATCAAAGCTGCAGCAGGAGATCGACAAGAATGTCACGACTGCGGCAGGCAAGGCACATGCGGCGCAGCGCGTGCAGGAGAGCTCTGCCGCCCATCAGGCGACGGCCTCCGCGCAGGAGAACTTTGCCAATCCCGACCTTGCACGCATGATTCACACGGCGGCGACGAAATATGCCGTCGATCCGAAGCTCGTCTCTGCAGTCGCGGAGGTCGAGTCCGGCGGCGATCAGAATGCCGTCTCGCCTGCGGGCGCAGTTGGCGTCATGCAGCTGATGCCAGAGACGGCGGCGGGGCTTGGCGTCAATCCCTACGATATGAAGAGCAATGTCGAGGGCGGTGCAAAGTATCTGCGCGAGATGCTCGACACCTTTGACGGCGACGTGAAGAAGGCAGTTGCCGCCTACAATGCGGGGCCGAATGCGGTGAAGGCGTACGGCGGCGTTCCGCCCTATGCAGAGACGCAGAACTACGTGTCGAGCGTTCTGGACATCTATCGCTGAGCGAATAAATCGTGTATAATAAGGGGAAGAGAAAGAGGGCAGGGATTCCATGCGGAAGAAATTGAAGATCCTATTCATACTGATCTTACTCCTCGTACTGATCGCGGGCGGCTTTGCGCTCGGCGTCTATCTCCGGCTCTTTGATACGCAGGCGCTCAATGAGGAGTACGGCCTGCACAAACTGCCCATCATCGGAGAGTACTTTGTCCCGCCGGCAGGTGGGGATCATGCGGCTGCACCTGCGGAGACCGCAGCACCTGCTCCTGTGGGAGCTGCCGCCGCTGCTGCGCCGAAAAAGGCTCCCGAGACTGTGAAGATCACGAAAGAGGAGATCGAAAAGCAGCAGAAGGAGCGCGAGGCGGCGGAGAAGAAGCGCGTGACGAAGCTTGCGCGTCTTTACAACGATATGAAGGCGGCGGATGCGGCAAAGGTCATGGAGAGTCTTGACATCGATCTCTGCATTGCGATCCTCCAGCGCATGGACGAGGGGAATGCGGCTAAGGTCATGGCGGCATTCGAGCCCGAGCGCGCCGCCCAGATCACGCAGATCATCTATGAGGGTGTGCCACAGCGTACAAAGAATGCGCGCAATGCAGCTGCCGCTGCCGTGCCCGGTGTGGAGCAGGGCGAGGAAGCAGAGCCACAGCAATAGGGAATTGGGAAATACAACATAGGATGGAGAGAACCTGCGAAGTTGCCTTTCAGCTGCTTCGCAGGTTTTTATCCGTTTGATATTGGGGGGATACTCTTGCGCCGTATATTTTTACTGCTTACTGTCGTGCTTGTCGCTGTCCTTGGGGTCACCTTCGCTGCGCACCCTGCGGAGGCGGCGTTCAGTGACCGTGCGAAGGTCCTGACGAAGATCGCGGGCGTTCGCATCGGAAAGACGGATGGGAATGTCCGCATCGTCATCGACGCCGACCGTCCCGTCTCCTACAAGCAGTCTGTGCTGTCGAATCCGACGCGCATTGTGCTGGACATCCAGAATGCGTGGATTGCGCCCGAGGCGAAGAAGAATATCTCCGTAGACTCCTCCCTCGTCTCTGCCGTGCGCGTAGCGCAGTTCGATGCGACAACAGTGCGCATTGTCGTGGAGGCCTCGGTGGGCAAGGACGGCTGGAAAATTTTCTCCCTCAACGAGGGGAAACCGCGCATCGTCATGGACTTTGGCGCAGCGCCCTCCCCGAAGCCTGCGAAAAAGCCCGAACAGGAGACGAAGAAGCCCGTTCCCGCACCGCCGTCGCAGACGGATGAGGACGAAGAGGACACGCGGGATCCGATTGACCGCGATCTGGATGCCATCACGGGGATGAAGGGGCGCAAGATCGCCATCGACCCAGGACACGGCGGCAGCGACTCGGGCGCGATCGGTCCGACGGGCATCATGGAAAAGTCCGTAACGCTGCGCGTCAGCCGCGAACTCAAGCGCCTCCTCGAAGCGGAGGGGGCGACGGTTATTCTCACGCGTACGGGAGATACGGAGGTCTCGTCCAAGGGAGCGAACGCTACCTCCGTCGAGGAGCTCGAGGCGCGCTGCGAGGTTGCGAACCGCGCGGATGCGGACATCTTCCTCTCGATTCATGCGGATGCGTTCACGAACCGCGAGGTGAAGGGGACGACGGCGTATTACTACACGAAGGGAACACAGCAATCCAAGCGCCTTGCTGACAGCGTGCGCACGGCGCTCATCGACGCCATCGGGACGGTCGACCGCGGTACGCAGACGAGCAATTTCTACGTGGTCAAGCATACGGATATGCCTGCGATCCTCGTAGAGATCTCCTTTATCTCGAATCCGGATGAGGAGAAGATGATGAACAGCGAGACGGGCATCAAGAAGATTGCACAGGGCATTGCCGACGGCATTGCCGATTACTTTGGCTGATATATGCTAGGAGGGAGACGGTGCTCAAGGAAGTTCATGGCTATCCGGCGCGTACGCGTCAATTTTTCATCGTGCTCCTCCCCATTCTCATTACACAGGTTTCGCTGATTGCGCCGGGATTTTTCAATACGGTTATGGCGGGACATATCAGCAAGGAGGATCTCGCAGGCATTGCCGTAGGAGCGAGCATTTTCTTTCCCGTATTCGGGGCTTTTATGGGGCTCGTTTCAGGACTGACGCCCGTGATTGCGCAGCACTACGGTGCGCGCCGTACACTTGAGATTCGGCGTGTCGTTCAGCAGAGCTTCTACTGGGCGACGATTCTTTCGGTGCTTTTGCTCATTGTCGGTGTGCTGACCGTGCCATATCTTGTACGGACACTCGCACTTGAGCCTGTGGTCGAAGATATCACGATGGAGTATTTGTCCTATATTGCCCTTGGGCTCATCCCCGTTGCGCCTGCGATCGTTCTCAGAAACTTTATCGATGCGCACGGGCGGACACGGCTCACCATGTATATCACGATGACGACCATTCCGATCAACATTGTGCTCAACTACATCTTCATGTACGGTGCGTGCGGTGTTCCTGCCTTTGGCGGTCCCGGCGCAGGGCTTGGAGCGGCACTGAGCTACGGTATCTTTTTTATCCTCAATGTCATTGCTGTTCTGCGGATTCCGCAGTTTGCACGCTACCATGTGCTTGCACGTCTGCCGAAGCCCATCCCCGGCGACTGGTGGGCACTGCTCGCCATCTGCATCCCCATCGGGCTTACGGTGTTCTGCGAGCAGAGCATCTTCGGTGCGGTCGGACTGCTCATGGCGGCATATGGGACGACTGTGCTCGCCGCACATCAGGCGGCGATGAACTTCACCACGATTGTCTATATGCTGCCGCTCTCGGTCTCGATGGCGATCACGATCCTCGTCGGCTTCGAGGTCGGCGGCGGACGTGAGAACGGCGCGCGCGCCTACATCCGTCTCAGCCGCGTGCTCACACTCGTCTTCGTCGGCGTGATTGCCCTCGGGCTTGCGGCGATGCGCGACTCCGTGGCGGCGCTCTATACGACGAACCCGGAGGTGCAGAAACTCCTACGCGTCTTCCTTCTCTATGCACTCGTCATGCAGTTCTGTGACTGCGTGAATGCACCGCTGCAGGGGGCGCTGCGCGGCTACAAGGATGTCACCGTCACGTTCTGGCTCGCCGTGCTCTCGTTCTGGGGCATCGGTCTGCCGAGCGGCTACGTGCTCGCGGGCTGGACGGAGCTCGGTCCCTTCGGCTATTGGGTGGGGCTGAACGGCGGCATCATCGTCGGTGCGGTCATGCTCATGATCCGCCTGCGCATCATCGAGAACCGCATGCGGCGGGCGAAGATGAAGGCTGCATGATGCGCTGTGACGTATGCAATGTATACAGTGCAAATGCCCACCGTCCGTGAAAAAAATCCTATTGAATTTCCTGTAAAACGTGGTATGATGTACCCCATGAGGGGAAAAGCACTCATATCACATTTCGAGCAATGAAAAGATATTTAACTATGTGATTTTTTTCACTATTAAATGAAGGAGTGGGGTTAATATGGCAGATCAAAAACACATTGTCATCGTCGGCGCCGGGTTCGGAGGCGTGACTCTTGCCAAGGAACTCGCGAAGGAAAATGTGCGGGTCACACTCGTGGATCGGCACAACTATCATCTCTTTCAGCCGCTCCTCTATCAGGTGAGTACGGCTGTCCTCTCCGCGTCGGAGATTGCCTATCCCACGCGCCAGTTTTTCAAGAATAACAAGAATGTGAATTTCTATATGTCCAAGGCGCTCGGTATCGATCAGGAGCGCCGCGTGCTCATCACGAAACACGGCGAGATTTCCTATGACTACCTCGTGCTTGCGGCGGGCGCGACAACGAATTTCTTTGGAAATGAGAGCGTTGCACGCAATTCCTATGCGATGAAGACGCTGCAGGAGGCTATTGCGCTGCGCGGGCACCTCATCCATGAATTCGAGCGCGCTGCGCGCAAGTGCAGCCCCGATCAGTGGGAGGCGCGTCAGCGCCATCTGAACTTCGTCATTGTCGGCGGCGGCGCGACGGGCATCGAGATGGCGGGCGCGCTGATGGAGCTCATCGACATCTTCAAGAAGGAGTTCCATACGATTGACTTCAAGGAGGTTCACGTCACCCTCCTCGAGGCGATGGGCTCCGTCCTGCCGATGGTGCCACCCGATCTGCAGCAGCATACAATCGACGTACTGCGCAAGAAGGGCGTCGACGTGCGCCTCAACACGGCGGTCACGGAGTACGACGGCAACGATCTGAAGCTGAACAGCGGCGAAGTCATCCCAACGAAGACCGTCATCTGGGCGGCGGGCGTGCGCGCACAGGACTTTGTCAAGGACTGCGGCGCGGAGGTGGATCGCGCGGGGCGCGTCATCGTGGAGGAAAATCTGCTCGTAAAGGGCAGCGACCGCATCTTTGCGATCGGCGATTGCGCGAACTTCCAGCACGGGGGACTCGAGCGTCCGCTCCCGACGGTTGCGCCTGTGGCGACGCAGGAGGCACTGCAGGTCAAGGAGAACATCATGGGGCTGATCGCGGGCAAGACACCCGACCAGCTCGGTAAATTCACCTATCACGATGTGGGCGCAATGGCGACCATCGGCAAGGGCGAGGCGGTCATGAACGGACCGATGCCCGTGCTCGGCTTTATGCTGAAGGCGAAGGGCTTTTTTGCGTGGTTCGCGTGGATGCTCGTCCATCTCGTCCGTCTCGCGGGACGCTATGCGGACTTTACGGTCTCGATCAAGTGGATCTGGAATTTCTTCTTCGGCACGCGTCTCGCGCGTATCATCCACAGCAAGCTGGAGTAAGACTTGCACACATCCATATTTTATGCTATACTTGCGCGGTAATGAACGCAGGGCGTTTGTTTCCATGACTCGTTCTCGGCAAGACATGCCGAGTTCAACCAAGCGCGCACAAGTGCGCTTGTATCCGGCAAAAGAAACGAGGTGTATTTACATGAAAGAAGGCATTCATCCCGAGTTCTTCGAGGCGACGGTGACGTGCGGCTGCGGCAATACGTTCACGACGGGCTCGACGAAGCAGGATCTGCGCATCGATGTCTGCTCGAAGTGCCATCCGTTCTTCACGGGACGTCAGCGTGACGTTCAGGCGGGCGGACGCATCGAGAAGTTCCAGAAGCGCTACGCACGGAAGTAGTGACCGTGGTGAGGTGCTGTGCGCCTTGCCTGTTTACTGCACGACAACAGGGAGGGGCTATTGCACGAGAGATCGTGTGATAGTCTCTTTTTTGATACCGATGAAAAAATATTTCCTCCGTGTAAGCCCCACGCAAACGCTTAGTTACGTAAGCGGTCGTGCGCTTATCTGCCTAAATACCTGCGGACTTCTTAAACGCGCTTTGCTTGAACGAAAGAAATCCGCAGGGGGCAGAACGCGCACTCGCTTCCGCTTGCTCCACTAGGGTTTGCTTAGGGGCATTACAAGGGAGGATATCACTAATTTATAAAGGAAAACTATGCCAAAGAAAATTACCGACCTCGCAGTCGGCGGACAGGCGGTCATCGAGGGGGTCATGATGCGCGACGCGGCAAAGACCGCGACTGCCGTGCGCCTTCCGAACGGGGAGATCGAAGTGGAGACACACCCTGTCACGTCGATTCGCGAGCGTTATCCCGTGCTGAATCTGCCGCTGATTCGCGGCTCTGTCATCATGGTGGAATCCCTCGTCATCGGCATGCGCGCACTCTCGTTCTCTGCACAGGCGGCGGGCGAGGAGGACGAGCAGATGACGAAGAAGGAGATTGTGATGACGATCCTCTTCGCACTCGTGCTTGCGAGTGTCCTCTTTATCGTCATCCCGACAGGGGCGGCGCATCTTGCGGCGGCGTATACGGATGACCCCGTCGTGTTCAATCTGATCGAGGGCGGTATTCGCCTGCTCGTCTTCCTCCTCTACATCTGGGGCATCTCGTTTATGGGCGGGATTCGCCGTGTGTTCCAGTACCACGGTGCGGAGCACAAGACGATTCACTGCTACGAGGCGGGCGAGGCGCTGACCGTGGAGAACGTGCAGAAATTCCCACGCCTGCATCCGCGCTGCGGAACGAACTTCCTCCTCATTGTCATGGTTGTTGCCATCGTCTTTCACGTGTTCTTCGGCTGGCCCGATCTCTGGCTGCGAATCCTGAGCCGCCTTGCCGTGCTGCCCGTGGTTGCAGGCGTCTCCTATGAGATCATCCGCTTTGCGGGGCGCAGCGAGAACCGTCTCGTACATATCCTCATCACGCCCGGACTGTGGCTGCAATATCTGACGACGCGCCCGCCCGCCGATGAGATGGTCGAGGTCGCAATCGAGTCGCTGAAGGCAGTGCTGCCGCCCGAAGACATCCCCGAAGGCAGTGGGAACTACCGAAAGGAAGTAACGTGTTAAGCAAACTGAACGCCGTTGCGGATAAATATCATGAACTCGAGGCGCTCCTGAGCGACCCCGCCGTGATGGCAGATATGGCAAAATGGCAGCGCTATACGCGGGAGCACGCGGCACTCACGCCGATTGTGGAGGCGTATGACGCCTATCGGGCGGCGCTCGCGACCATCGAAGAGGACAGGGAGATGCTCGCCGAAGCCGATGCCGAGATGAAGGAGATGCTCACAGAGGAGATTGCCGAGGCAGAAGCGGAACGTGACCGACTCGCCGAGCAGCTGCCGATTCTCCTCCTGCCGCGCGACCCGAACGACGATAAGAACGTCATTGTCGAGATTCGCGGCGGCGTCGGCGGGGAGGAGGCGGCACTCTTTGCGGCAAGCCTCTTCCGCATGTATGCGCGCTATGCCGAGCGGCAGGGCTGGCGGACGGAGATCCTCTCCAGCAATCCGACGGAGATCGGCGGATTTAAGGAAATCTCGTTTCTCGTCAATGGCGTAGGAGCGTACAGCCGTCTGAAATACGAGAGCGGCACACACCGCGTGCAGCGCATCCCCGTCACGGAGTCGGGCGGGCGCATCCACACATCGGCGGTTACAGTCGCCGTCCTGCCCGAGGCGGAGGAGGTCGAGGTGACGATCGACGCAAACGATCTACGCATCGACACCTACTGTGCCTCGGGGGCGGGCGGGCAGTACGTCAACCGTACGGAAACGGCAATCCGCATCACGCATATCCCGACGGGCATCGTCGTGCAGTGTCAGGACGAAAAGTCGCAACTCAAGAACCGCGAGAAGGCGATGAAGGTGCTGCGCGCGCGTCTCTACGACCGAGCACAGCAGGAGCAGGCGGACGCCGTCGCCGCTGATCGGCGCAGTCAGGTCGGCTCGGGTGACCGCAGCGAGCGCATCCGTACGTATAATTTCCCGCAGGGGCGCGTGACCGACCATCGGATCGGGCTGACCCTCTACAAGATTGACGCCGTGCTCGACGGCGAGCTGGACGAAATTCTTGCGGGGCTCATCACGGCGGATCAGGCAGAGCGGCTGAAACAGGTGAACTGATGGCGGATACTGTTTGGACGATTGCGCGGCTCCTCGCATGGACGACGGATTTCTTTCGTGAGCACGGAATCGAGAATCCGCGCCTTGATGCGGAGGTCTTGCTCGGTGCGGTGCTCGGCAAGGATCGGATGTACCTCTATGTGCATTTCGATGAGCCGCTCGAGCCTGCGGAGCTTGCCGCCTTTCGCTCGCATGTGAAGGAGCGGGCGGCGCATATGCCGCTTGCCTATGTGCTCGGCACGCATGAGTTTATGGGGCTGGACTTTTGCGTGACGCGTGATACGCTCATCCCGCGTCCCGATACGGAACTGCTCGTGCAGTGTGCCGTGGACTTCCTGCGCGCGCACGCGGGAGAGGGGCACACTGATCTTGCTTTTGCCGATATTGGAACAGGGACGGGGGCGATTGCGCTCTCCGTCCTTCACTATACGGAGGGGACGCGCGCGGATGCCGTCGATATCTCGCCCGCAGCCGCAGAGGTCGCGCGGGAGAATGCGGCGCGGCTCGGGCTTGCGGAGCGCATCGAGGTGCATGTGGGCGATCTCACTGCGCCGCTCGCGGGGCACAGCTATGACGTGATCCTCTCGAATCCGCCGTATATCCCGACGGCGGATATTGCGACCCTCATGCCCGAGGTGCGCAGCTATGAGCCGCATCTCGCGCTCGACGGCGGGCGCGATGGGCTGACGCTCTATCGCCGCCTCGCGGCGGATGCGCCCGCATTTCTGCGGGACGGCGGCATGCTCGCCGTCGAGGTCGGCATCCATGAGGCGCGCGATGTGGCGCACCTGATGGCGGCGCATCCGCGCATTGTGTGCACGGAGATTAAAAAGGATCTTGGCGGCATCGAGCGGGTCGTTGTGGGATATACCGAATAAAAACGACACGATCCTTTACGTTCGTAGCGAGGCGTTTGCGTGGAGTTCGCACGGCAAAGAGCTTTAGAATCACATCTCAAAGGAGGGATCACATGGATACGGAGATACTGCGCCCCACCTCGGACGCCGATTTTGAGCGTGCCGCCGCGCTCCTTCGCAGTGGTGCGCTCGTCGCGTTTCCGACGGAGACGGTCTACGGACTCGGTGCAAACGGTCTGGACGCGGCGGCGTGCGCGTGTATCTATGAGGCGAAGGGGCGCCCCTCCGACAATCCGCTCATTCTCCACATCGCCGATCTCGCGATGGCGCACGACGTTGCTGCGGATGTTCCGCCGCTTGCGGCGCATCTCCTCACGGCGTTTGCGCCGGGACCTCTCACCGTCATCCTGCCAAAAGCCCCGCATATCCCTGACATCGTAACGGGCGGCCTCCCGACGGTCGGCGTGCGTTGTCCCGATCATGACACAGCACGCCGCCTCATTCGTGCAACGGGTGTGCCGATTGCCGCGCCGTCCGCGAATACCTCGGGGCGTCCGAGTCCCACGACGGCGGCGATGGTCTATGCGGATATGGCGGGACGCATCCCGCTCATCCTCGACGGCGGAAGCTGCCGCTTGGGCGTGGAGTCCACGATTGTCGACTGCACGGAGGAGAGTGCCATCACGATTCTGCGCCCCGGAGCCATCACGCGCGAGATGGTGGTGGCAGAGCTGCCGCACGCAGATGTCCGCATGGATGCGGCACTCACGGCAGAGGACGAAGTACCGCGCGCCCCCGGCATGAAGTACACGCACTACGCGCCGCGCGTCCCTCTCACTGTCTACGTGGGCGCGGGGGCCGATGTCACTGCAGCGCTGCGTGAGGAGTTCCTGCGGCGCACGGCTGCGGGCGAGATTCCTGCGCTCATTGCAAGCAATGAGACTATAACAGTGCTCTCCGATCTCGTCCCCGCAGAGCGTACCTATAACTGCGGGGCGCGCGGCAATCACAGCGCACTTGCATCCTGTCTCTACGACGCACTCCGCCATTTCGACGGAATGCCCGTGACCTCCCTCCTCGCCGAGGGAACGGTGGCGGTCGGGCTGGGAACAGCCATTATGAACCGCCTGCGCAAGGCAAGCGGCGGAGATATCGTATCCGTCTGATCTTGGCTCAACGGGGCGTCCCTCTGGAATACTCATACACGCAAAAAACCGACAGCCGCTCTATTTCGAGCAAGCTGTCGGTTATACGACAACAAACATAAAAGTTAAACACGTCCTTATTCAGTTGTTTGGGCTCGCGTGAACCGCGTGTTCACGCGACTGTGTATTGTACGTTCAGCTGAAACCGTTTTGGAGATCTCGAATATCATCCAAATTTGCGCGCTTGGTTTTCGAAAAACGAATCGTACAGGAAGACTTGTCATGCCCCAATCGGTGGGGACGACGGCGCCGAAACCATTCCTTGCTGACGCAATGCCATATGAGGTCAACGACCTGCGCTGCCTCGCGTCTTCTTCAAAGATGCATTCCCATCAGGGGGCATGGTCACCGCGCTGAATGAAATGTGTCAATAGACATTCTCCTTTCCTCATTATACACGTTTCTAGGAGATATATCTCTTTTCTTGCATTTATCATATCATAAATCGGACTATCATGCAATAGTTTTTTAGGGCGGGCAATCGCATCGCTGCATTGCCGCTGTCATCGGAGAAATCAAAGTGCTTTCAATCATCATGGAATTCATCTTCCCGCCGCGCTGTCCGAACTGCTCCGCCTACGTCGAGCGCAGGGGGACTTTTTGTGCGCCCTGCATGCGCCGCCTCGTTCATGTGCATGCGCTTGCGCGTCCCTCAGATGCAGCGCAGGATCTCGACGGCGTTTGGGCATTTGCCCTCTATCGCGAGGCGGTGCGCGACCTCCTGCGCGCGCTGAAATATCAGAAGCAGCGCTCTGCGCTCCCGGCACTCCATACGCTCCTCGTGGTGGGCGAGGACGTTCTTGATGATCTGCCGCGCCCTCTCGTCGCCGTGCCCGTTCCACTCGCGCCGCAGCGTGCGCGGGAACGCGGGTTCAATCAGGCGGAGGAGATCTTTGCACCGTGGCTTGCATCACATGGCATCGCACTCCGCCCCCTGCTCGTCCGCACGCGTGAGACGGCACCGCTCTACGAGCACACGCGCACGGAGCGGCAGCGGGAACTCAGAGGGGCGTTTGCCCTTGCAGCGGATGCAGATGCTGCGGGCAGAGATATTCTGCTCGTAGATGATATCATGACATCGGGTGCAACGCTGACGGAATGTGCGCGTACATTGAAACGTGCGGGGGCACGCCGCGTCTATGCCTTTGTTCTGGCGAGTGAGCATCTGTGATGTATGTCATAGGAAGTGTGGCAATTTGCTTGTAAAAAATACGGAAAAGTCCTATAATGAAAGAGTGTTATTATGGGGGGATTCCATCGAAAGTACCGATATGAGCCCCTTATAGGCGCTCATATCGGTACTTTTGTTGTTTAGGAGGGGTTCTATTGCAGATGAATGGTGCACGCGCTCTCTTGGAGAGCTTGAAGGCGGAGGGCGTCGAGGTCGTGTTTGGCTATCCGGGCGGGGCAGTCCTCACGCTCTACGATGAAGTATATAAGATGAATTTTCCGCATGTCCTGACGCGCCACGAGCAGGGGGCAGCGCACGCGGCGGACGGCTATGCCAGAGCGTCGGGCAAGGTCGGCGTCGCCTTTGCGACCTCGGGACCGGGCGCGACAAATCTCGTGACGGGCATCGCGACGGCGCATATGGACTCCGTGCCGATGGTCTGCATCACGGGACAGGTGGCGAATCCGTACATCGGCAAGGATTCCTTTCAGGAGGCGGATATTGTCGGCATCACGACGCCGATCACGAAGCACAACTATCTCGTAAAAGATGTGAACGACATCCCGCGGGTCGTGAAGGAAGCGTTCTACATCGCACGGACGGGGCGCCCCGGCGTGGTTGTGATCGATGTGGCAAAGGATGTATTTGACACGCCGATCGACTATGAATATCCCGATGCCGCACTCCTGCATGGCTATACGGGGGATGTCCCCTTTGATATGGATGCGGTGCATGCGGCGGCGGAGGCGCTTGCCTCTGCGCGTCAGCCGCTGCTCTTCGTCGGCGGCGGCGTTGTGCTCTCGGATACAGCGGCATATGTGCGCGAGCTGATCGCGCTCACGGGCATGCCGTCCGTTGCGACCCTCATGGGCATTGGCGGCGTTGCGGCAGAGACCGAGGGCTATACGGGCATGGCGGGCATGCACGGTGCCTATGCCTCGAACATGGCGATTCAGGAGTGCGACCTTCTGCTCGCGCTCGGCACGCGATTCAGCGACCGTGTGACGGGGAATACGGCTGCGTTTGCACCGAAGGCAAAAATTGTGCACTTCGACATCGACCCCGCAGAGCTGAACAAAAATGTGCGCGCGGACATCCCTGTCATTGGCGATTTGCGCGAGACGCTGCCCGCGTTTGTGGATGCTGTGCGCGCGGTGCAGGATGATCTCAGCGTTCGCTACCGTCCGTGGCGCGGCGAGGTGCTCTCGATGGAGCGCGCCCATCCGCTCAGGTGGAAGGCGTCGGAGGACATTCGCCCCGAGGAGCTCATCAGCCGCGTGCGTGAACTTGTCGATGCGGATGCAATCTGTGTCACGGATGTGGGGCAGCATCAGATGTGGGCGGCGCAGTTCTTTGGCTGTCATGACCCGCGCCGCTTTCTCACCTCGGGCGGACTTGGCACGATGGGCTACGGTCTGCCGGCGGCGATTGGTGCGAAACTCGCATGCCCCGAGCGCGAGGTTGTCCTCATTACGGGCGACGGCAGCATCATGATGAACTGTCAGGAACTTGCCACGATGGCGGACAACGATGTCGACGTGAAGATTGTCATTGTGCACAACTCCATCCTCGGCATGGTCGGACAGTGGCAGCGGCTCTTCTACAGTCACCACTACTCCGCCTCGGAGCTCAAGGGCAAGACGGACTTCGTAAAGCTCGCCGAGGCAATGGGGGTCGCAGGCTGCCGTATCGAAACGCGGGAAGAGTTCGCGGAGGTGCTGCCGCAGGTTCTCCGTGCCAAGGGGGCGCGCCTCATCGACGTCATCGTGCCCGAGGAGGCAGATGTCGTGCCGATGGTGCCGGGCGGCAAGCGGCTCGATCAAATGGTGCTCGGAGGGAGATAAATGGATAAGTATTTGCTTGCCGTGCTTGTCGACAACAAGCCAGGTGTCCTCACGCATATTGCAGGACTCATCAGCCGCCGCGCGTTCAACATCGAGAGCATCTCCGCCGGCTATACGGAGGAGGCGGATGTCACGCGCATCAACATCGTCGTCTCCGTTGCGTCGGAGAACGAACTGCGGCAGGTCGTTACACAGCTCTCGAAGCTGATCGACGTGGTGAAGATCGTCAACCTCACGCAGTTCGAGTCCATCACGCGCGAGCTGGTGCTCATCAAGGTACACGCGACAAAGGAGAACCGCGCTGAGATCATCGACGTGGTGAACATCTTCCGCGCGCGCATCGTAGATGTCGGCGTGGAGAATGTCGTCATCGAGCTGACGGGGGATGCGAAGAAGATTGACGCGCTCTCGGAGCTGCTCTCGGACTACGGCATCATCGAGATTGCGCGAACGGGTGCGATCGCACTCTCGCGCGGGCCAATGCCGGTCAAAAAGATGTAGGGTCACAGAGGTAAAGAGAGGTAAAGGAGAGTTTGCCATGAATCTTAGGAAATGGGGGCTTCTGCTTGTTCCGGCTGCCTGTCTTGGACTTACAGGCTGCGGATTGATGGGTGCGAGTTCGGATCGCGTCGTCTATGCGAACTACGACGATGCGGATGGTTTCTGTGCACAGATCAAAGATGCATTTGCAAACAAGGCAAAGGCGGACGGCATCGAGGTCGAGTTCCTCGACGCGAAGAACGACGGCAATATGCAGATTGACCAGCTGAACGAGGCGATCGGCAGCGGCGCGGGGGCGATTGTCCTGCTTGCAGCGGACGGTTCCAGCATCGTCAAGACCATCGAAAAGGCAAACGATGCGGGCATTCCTGTCATCACGGTAAACCGCAGCGTTGCGGGCGGCAATGTCCTGCGCGCTTACTCCGACGATGTGGAGGCAGGGCGTATGCAGGGGGAGTACATGGCAAAAAATCTGCCCCCGAATGCAAAGATCGTCTATCTGCAGGGCGATGGAACGCAGGGCAGTGCGGTCGGCCGCTGGGATGGGTTCAAGGCGGCGTGCCTTGACAAGCGCCCCGATATTCAGCTGCTCTCCTTCGTGGATGCAGGATGGAGCAAGGCAGAGGCACTCAAGACCATGACCCTCTGGATGAGCATGTTTCCTGAGATCAACGGCGTTGTCGCGGGCAATGACGAGATGGCGCTCGGTGCGATTGCAGCGCTGAAGGGGGCGAACCGGCTTGAGGGGTGCCTTGTCTCTGCGGTCGATGCCACTCCTGCGGGTCTCGCAGCAGTCGAGGCGGGAGAGATGGCGCAGACCATCAAGCAGGATGCAAAGGCACAGGGCGAGGGCGCGCTCACGCTCGCAGAGGGCTTCATCAAGGGGAGCCCACCCTCGGGTGATCTCGCGATTCCCTTTACATCCATAACAGCGGATAATATCGCGCAGGCGAAGTGAGGAGGCGCGCACTATGAACATTCCATTCATCTCTGCGGAGGCAATGAAGGACTACGCGGTGCGGACAAAGGTCTTTATCCTCTCGGTCTTCCTTCTGGCGGCATTGCTTATCGTCTCTGCGGTCGGTGTTTATTCGAACTATCAGGCGAAGCAGTCACTTGACGACATGTATCACCATAATCTCATGTCGACACAGTATCTGAACGATGCAAATACGCGCCTGCGGAAAATCAGCGTCAACGTGCCGTACATCCTACAGGAGAACATCACTGTGGATAACCGCAAGATTCTCGTGGATGATGTGCTCGGCAATCTGAACACTCTCCGTCACGATATGGAGGAATTGAAGAAGATCGACACGAGCGAGCGGGCACAAGCGACGATTGCCGAACTGGAAAAGAATCTGAGCGTCGCGGCGGACAAGGTCGGAGCGGTCAACAATATGGGGACGACACCCGAGGATCGTGTCGCGATCTTTGACAATCTCGCTTCGCTCACTGTCATCTCAGGCAATATGGCGGTGCTCACGCCCGACAACGTATTCCAGGGGAAGCAGCTCTTTGAGGCGAACAATGTACGCTATGAGCGTACGGTCTATAGCTTTGCCATCATCATCGTCATTGCAGTAGGTTTTGGCATGCTCGTGTCGCGGCGCATTGCAGATAATATCTCCGATCCGCTCGCTGCCTCCATCGGACATCTAAGTGCTGTCGCGTCCGGAGACCTTTCGCGTGAGATTCCGCGCGAACTCTCTGACCGTGCGGATGAAATCGGTACGGTTGTGAAGGCGCTTGGCAAGATGCAGGGCTTTATGAAGCAGGTGCACGAGGAGGCGGAGCAGACCGATGCGATGGTTGCCGAGCTTGAGGAGATGCTGCACGGGCTCAACAATGACACGCAGGACATGTCTGCCGTGACCGAGGAGATGTCTGCAGGCATGGAGGAGACGGCGGCGTCCACCTCCAGCGTCCAGCATCTCAGTGAGGGGCTCAGCGAGGGGATCAAGGGCGCGGCGGATGCAGCTCATGCCAGCGAGGCGTATACGCGTGAGGTGGAGCAGCGCGCTGCCGATCTCCAGACGAGCATGGAGCAGTCGCGCCTGAACACACGGCAGATCTACGGCGGCACGAAGGCCTCAGTGGCAGAGGCGATCGAGTCCGCGAAGGTCGTCGAGCAGATCGACCAGCTCACACTCGAGATTTCCGAAATCGCCGAGCAGACGAACCTCCTCGCGTTGAATGCGAGCATCGAGGCGGCGCGTGCGGGCGAGCAGGGACGTGGCTTTGCCGTTGTTGCGGGCGAGGTCGGCAAGCTCGCCGAGCAGTCGCGCGGCACGGCAGAGAAGATCAAGGGGCTCACCGGGCAGGTCACGGGCTCCGTGCAGGCACTCTCGAATGGTACCTACAAGCTGCTTA
>ERZ772917.266-NODE-266-length-38378-cov-17.744540_pt1 | contig 38378 bp, 31 predicted proteins | sample MGYA00511187_ERZ772917 | MGnify/ENA primary metagenome ERZ772917 (study PRJEB29015, sample SAMEA2737925) | human oral metagenome | biome: human oral; feature: human-associated habitat; material: dental | place: China | collected 2012 ...
CGCCGAGGCGCTTTCCCAAGGACCGCAGAGACAAAGCGGAGAGCCCCTCCTCGTCGACCACGTCGAGCGCGCTCGACAAGATGATCTCTCGCGATAGCGCACGCTGCTTCGATTGAGGCATGGACTCTCCGCTTCGGTGGTCATTACTCCCTGTGATAACGGAACTGTATCAGTGCCAGCCCAGCGATCACGGCGAAGAAACCCCACAGGACGCCGATCCGCGTCGCGACATCGGAAAGGTTCGCTCCGTCCAGGCTCACCTTGTGGATCGCGGTGATCGCCCAGTAGGCGGGGGACAGGCGCGCGGCGTGCTGTGCCCAATCGGGGAACGAGGAGATCGTGGAGAAGGAGCCGCCGATGCCGGCCGCCAGCATGCCCACGATATTCGACAGGGACAGTGCCGCGTCGCGGCTACGGGACCACAGGGCGATCGCGACGCCGAGTGCCGACAGGACCGCGGAGAAGCTGAGGAGGACAGCGGCGAGTGCAATGAGAGACCCGGTCGGTCGATACCCGAAGATTGCAGCGCCGAGCGCGAGGACAACCGCGATCTGAACGGTCTGCATGAGGAAGGCGACCAGCGCCTTGCCCGTCAGGATGGACGCGCGCGAGGTGGGGGATACCTCAAGGCGCTCCCACGTGCCCCACGAGCGCTCGTTGAAGAACGAGCCGATGATGTTCTGCACGGCCAGGAACGAGAACAGGATTGCTATCGATGGGACGGCCTGCTCCGCACCGGTCACGCCGGTGTATCCGTCGGCCAGAAGCATCGACTTGAACGCCGGCATCATGAAGGGAATCAAGACGAGGGGGATCACCGTCAGGATGAGCGTGGGCGCCGGATCGGTGAGCTGCAGGCGGATGTTCAGACGGGTCATGGCCCCTAGTTGCTTAAGCCGCGACATGGTCACTCTCCTTGATGATCTGCAGATACGCGTTGTGCAGGCTCGCCTGCGTGATGCGCACGTCCGTCAGGCGCGCGCCTTCGAGGGCGTGCGAGGCCAAGGCTTTGCCGATCCGCGAGCCCGGGTCGGCCTCGTCCCCGATGAGTTGGAGGCGCCTGTCGTCGGCGTTCCACCCGTCGATCGAGGGGATGGGGCGATCGAACTCGAGCGTGACCTCGGCGCGCCCGTGGCGAGAGACGATCTCTTCGAGCGTGCCGCTCGTGACGACGCGCCCCTCGTTCAGGATCGCGATGCCGGAGCCAAGCTCCTCGAACTCGGCGAGGTAGTGCGAGGTGTAGACGACGGCCGCTCCGTCGTCGGCGAGCTGGCGGACTGCGCGCAGGATCTGGCTGCGCGCCTCCACGTCCGCGCCGACGGTCGGCTCGTCCATGAACACCAGGCGCGGGCGGTGCATGATCGCCATGCCCGCGTGGAGTCTGCGCTGCTGTCCGCCCGACAGATGTGAGGCGCGCTGGCCTCGTTTCTCGGTCAGGCCGAGCAGGTCCATGACCTCACCCGCGCGCGAGGCCGCCTCGCGTCGGCCGAGTCCGTGCAGTTCGCCGAAGGCCGCCAGGTTCTGGGCGACGCTCAGGTCGGGGTAGATGCCCAGCTCCTGTGGCGCGTAGCCGATTGACCGTGCGGCCTCGGCGGATGCGGGGCGGTGGCCGCAGATGGATGCGGTCCCCGAGTCGGCGCGGCGCAGGCCGCACAGGATCGTGATGAGCGTGGACTTGCCCGCTCCGTTTCGTCCGAGCAGGCCGAGGACCTGACCGGGTTCGACGCGCAGGTCGACCCCGCGCAGGACCTCGTGAGTGCCGTAGCTTTTGTGGATTCCCCGGGCGTCCAGGCCTGGAGCGTGTGGGTGTGACACGGTAATTCTCCCATCGGTTAACGCTGTTAACTTCGTCTCGCCAGTAAGGTTAACAGTGTTAACTTTCGGGTGCAAGGTGGCGCTGTGTGACCATGGGAAAACGCTGAATTCACGAGTTTTTCTGACAATCTGTCGCTGCGTGGGGGAGGCAAGCGGCCCTACACTGTCTGCGCGAGGCCTGAAGGAGGAGCGAAAGTGCCAGGTATGGATACCTACGACGCGATCATGCTGCTGTCCTATGGTGGCCCGAACGGCGAGGAAGATGTTCTGCCGTTCATGCGCAACGCGACGCGCGGTCGCGGAATCCCGGACGAGCGCCTGCTCCAGGTCGCCGCGCACTACAAGCGCTTCGGCGGAGTCTCGCCCATCAATGCCTGCAACCAGCGCCTCATCGCCGACTTGTCCGCGGAGCTTGCCAGGCGCGGGCATGACATCCCCGTCGGGTGGGGAAACCGCAACTGGCATCCCTTTGTTGCCGAAGGACTCGATGAGCTCGCCCAGGCGGGTGCCCGGCGCATCCTCGTCCTGCCTACCTCCGCCTACGCCTCGTACTCGGGGTGTCGTCAGTATCGCGAAGACCTCGCCGAGGCCGCGGAAGCCCTGCGCGACAAGTGGGGGACGATCGTACTGGGGTCTGAAGACAGCGCCGACAATCCCGACGCCGACATCATCCTGGACAAGGTCCGTCCCTACTACTCGACCCCCGGCATGGCGAGCGCACAGATCACCTCCATCCGGCGTTCGTGGGAGGCTCTGACGGCGCGCGGCGTCGACCCGTCCGGGATTCGCCTGATCTTCGTCACCCACTCCATCCCTGTGAGCATGGAGGCAGGGTCCTCGCCCTTTCCCTTCCGCCCTTCGAACGACGAGGCCGTGGCGGCCTCGGGCGGTCACGTCGAGCAGCAGGGGAGTGAGGCCTCGTCGTCGGCGGGAACCCCGGCGAGCGAAATCAGCTACGTCGCCCAGCATCACGCCCTCATTGGGGCGATCATGCCCGAGCTGCGGCGCGTCCTGGGGAGCGCGGATCTGGGCTACGACCTCGTGTATTGCTCGCGGTCGGGACCCCCGCAGGCCCGCTGGCTCGAACCCGATATCAACGATTTCCTCGAGGAGATCGCGGCCGACGCGAACCCGCTGACCGGCACTGTCGTCGTCCCCATCGGCTTCATCTGCGACCACATGGAGGTCGTCTACGACCTCGACACCGAGGCGAAGGAGACCGCCGCGCGCCTGGGGATTCCCTACGAGCGCGCCGACACCGTCTCCACCGACCCGGCCTTCGTGTCCTCCCTGGTCGACGTGCTCGAAGAGCGCGCGGCCCAGGCGCGAGGCGAGAACCCCGCGCGCGTCACCGTGACGGGCACCGGCCCCTTCCACACCGTCTGCCCGAGCGACTGCTGCCTCTCCCCATCACGCCCCGGACAACCCGCACCCGCCGCCGGGAGCGCCCACGCTGGTGCCGCACACGCCCCTCATTCTTCCGGCGCGCCCGCCCGTGCCGCCGGTCAACCAGCCATAACCCAGGAGGACTCTATGTCTACCCCGCATCCCCACGCCGTCGTGCCGCCCGAGCAGAACCCGGAAAACCCGGGACATCCCGCAGGAGTGCCGGACCGCGTCGGTGAGCACGCCGCGCGCCACCAGGCCCGCCACGCGAGCACCGAGGCGACGCCCCACTCGCACGCTGCGCACGCCCGCGTCACCGACCCGCGCGACGCGACGGACGTCGACTTCGACGAGGTCAACAACAAGCAGCACTATGCCCTCTACTCCGTGTTCGCACTCGGAGAGTCCCTGCCCGCCGACGATGGCGAGCGCGGCCGTATTATCGCCGAGTCCCTGGACTACGTGAAGGGCGCGGGCGCGGAAATCCGCGGCTTCTACGATGTGTCCGGCTTCCGTGCCGAGGCCGACCTGATGGTGTGGTGGCTCGACGACGATCCCGAGGTCCTGCAGGACGCCTACCACCGCCTGCGCGCCAGCGCGCTCGGCAAGTTCCTGGATCCCGTGTGGTCCTGCATGGGCCTGCACACCCCCGCAGAGTTCAACAAGCGCCACATTCCCGCCTGCTTCGGCGGCGTCGCGCCCCGCGACTGGGCGATGGTCTACCCCTTCGTGCGCTCCTACGACTGGTACCTGAAGGCTCCCGAAGAGCGCGCCCGCATCATGGCCGAACACGGACGCAACGGCTTCGCGCAGTACCCGGACGTCAAGGGCTCGACCCTGTCGGCCTTCGGCTTCTCCGATTACGAGTGGGTGCTCGCGTTCGAGGCCGACAGCCTGGATCGCCTCGAGGGCGTCATGCACGCCCAGCGCTACACCGAGGCGCGTCTCTACGTGCGCGAGGACACCCCGTTCTTCACGGGTCCGCGCGTGAGCCTCGGCGAGTGGGCGGAGCGCCAGCCCCGCGCATAAAGGCCTCGATTACCTATCAACTGGCCCCGGCCTCGTCCCTGAGAAAAGGAACGAGGCCGGGGCGCAGTGCAATGCCATCACGTGGCGCGGGCGGCGCGCTCTACTTGCCTGGGAACAGCAGCGGCAGGTTGTGTTCGACCTGGTTGCCGACCGAGTCCATGGAGTGGCTTTCTCCCCCGTCGATCCACAGCTGCAGGCTGTCCTCGGTCATAAGGTCAGGATAGTCCTCGCGGAGCTCATCGATCTGCGGCGTCATGTCCCACAGGGCGGGATCCTCTGAGCCGACCGACGCGAGGACGCGGAAGTCCTGCGGGCCGTACTGGGTGCGCTCGACGCCTGCGGTCACCAGTTCGGCGATACGCGGGGAGTCGGCCTCCTCCTCGCGCCCGATCCACGACTCGCCAGCCATCGCCATATACCCGTAGAAGTACTGCGGACGCAGGGCAAACACGTCCCACGTGGTCGTCGCGCCCATCGAGAAACCGCCAAAGGCGCGGTGCCTGCGCGAAGCACGCAGCGACTCGTTCGAGGTGTCCCCGCGGGCGAACGTCGTGTAGCGAGACTCGATCGTGTCGATGAGCGTATCGATCTCGCTCGTTGCAAAGGAGCGATTGAGCGCGTAGTCGTCCTCGTAGTCGTCCGTCGCGAACGAGCGGTCCGGATAGTAGGTCGCGAACACAACCAGCGTCGGTGCAGCCTTGCCGGCCGTCTCCAGCTCATCGACGACCGGTGCGACACCGGAGGCCAAACCGGCGGTGTTCCCCCACCAACCGTGCGTCAGGTAGAGGACGTTCGCGGGATTGTCTGCGGAGTAGGACGCGGGAACGTACACGTACGCCTGCTTCGTGTATGTCGTCCCCTCGTAGCTCTGCTCGTAGGTGATCGTGTCGATCGTGCCATGCAGCGACTTGGCCGTGTCCATGAGGGCGGCGACGCCCTCGGGTACGGGGTCCTCGTCTTCTTCGTAGGCGATGGGGGAAGGATCCTTCTGTCCGTGACCCGAGCGATTGAGTGCGAACGACGTGGTCCCTGCGAGGGCGAGCAGGCACAGGGCGATGATGGCGGTGAGGCGGAACCGCCGGGAGCTTCGTACGAACCTTGTGTTCACTGGCCGCGCCTCGGCCCGTTCGTCGTTATGCGTGCAGTCGTCGTCATGCGCTCCACTGTATGCCCACCCGATGCGTCCCTACCAATCGGTGTGTCTATCGCTACTCATCGGCGTGTACGCAGCTACTCATCGGCGAGGCTGGTGTCGCGCTGAGTTTCTCGCCAATTTCGCATGCAATTCCCGTGATGATCGTTTATGTTTTGAATTGTGATCGTTGAAATTCCGGGGTTTGTGAGGGGTTGGTGAAATAGCTGCTCGGGGAATTACGTGCGGAATTTGGGGAGAGTCGAATATCTGTCTGGTGATCCGGTGAGCTGGGGACCATCCGCATGTGAGCTGGCAGTCGTCGGCGGTGGCGCGCTTGCGGGACGGGCATACTCTGGGTTTATGACACCCGAGATCACCGATCCAGCCGTCTGCGCAATCGCCGAGGAGATCGCCGCAGACCCAGCCAACGCCTCGTTCACGAAACGAGGCGTGAAGCCGCTGTTCTACGCGGGAGCGCAGTGCCGCATCATGATCGTTGGCCAGGCGCCCGGGCGCGTCGCCGAGGAGACCGGCATCGCGTGGAACGACCGCAGCGGCGACCGGCTGCGCGACTGGATGGGTATCGACCGCGATACGTTCTATCGCTCGGGCAAGCTCGCGATCGTCCCCATGGACTTCTACTTCCCGGGAACGGGAAAGGGCGGAGACCTGCCTCCGCGCAAGGACTTCGCCGACACGTGGCACCCGCGCCTGCTCGCCCTCATGCCGAAGCTGGAGATGACGATCCTCGTCGGCGCCTACGCCACCAGGCGCTACCTGCACCTGCCCTCCTCGGCGTCGCTGACCGACGTCGTGCGCGACTACGAGCAGTACCTACCCGACTACTTCCCCCTGGTCCACCCCTCGCCGCGCAACCAGATGTGGATGAAGAAGAATCCCTGGTTCGCCGCCGACGTGCTGCCAGACCTGAAAACGCGCGTCGCCTCCCTGCTCGCCTGACGAGGCCGGGGCGGGGTATGGTGCTCCGCCTCGGCTCGCCGGTGGCACACTGGTCCCATGGATGATCTGCGCATCCCTCCCGGGCCTGGCTGCCCGCGCGGCCTCGTCGTGCCCGCGGGGGAGCTGGTTGAGCGCTTTTCGCACGCCTCGGGCCCCGGCGGACAGGGAGTGAATACCGCAGATTCGCGGGTGCAGCTCAGCCTGGACCTCGCTGCGACAGTCGCGCTGAATGACGAGCAGCGCGAGCGTGCGCTGCGAGAGCTAGGGGATCGCCTCACCGGGACCGTCCTGACCATCACCGCCGCCGAGACCCGCTCCCAGCGTCGCAACCGTGCCGTTGCGCGCGAACGCCTCGCGGAAGTTCTGCGCGCGGCCCTCGTCCCGCCCGTGCCGCGGCGCGCCACGAAGCCGACGCGCGCGTCCAAGCTGCGCCGCCTCACGGACAAGAAGAGGCGCTCGGAGGTTAAGGCGCGCAGGCACCGCCCGGATGCGGACTAAGAAGAACGAGGCCGGGGCTGCCTACGCCCACTCGCTCCCGTCGGTGCGCCAGCTGATGAATACCCAGGTGACGGGCAACTTGTAGTCGAGGACCCACATCTCCGACGGCTCCCCGGACGGGGTTTCCGCGGCCCGTCGCGCGAAGTGCTGGGCTGCGTAGGCGTCGAACAGTCGCTGCTCGCGCGCGGTGAAGGTCTCTGGGCCGGCCAGGCGACGAATATCCGCGCGGGCCTCGTCGAAGGAAGAAAAACGCATGGGGCGGAAGGTCCGTGTGGTCGCGAAAACCGGGAGGCTCCCCAGAGATGCGAGCGCGCGGGTCACGTCGCGGACGATGCGCGGTCGCCTCGCCGCGCGTCCCAGGTAGGTGAGCAGGCGCGGGTCGCGGGAGGGGAGCAGGCTGTCGGGCACGACGACCGCCGCGCGTGATCGGGCCGCCGCGTCGAGCTTGCGCACGTAAGCGGGCACGTCCCCGCTCATGAGGGAGCGCGACGCAAAGGCGACGTCCACGCTGTCTTTACCTAGCCCCGCCTCCTCCCAGTCGTCCTCCCATGCGAGCAAGTGGGAGGTGATCGGCAGTTTTTCGGCGGCCGCGCGCTCGTCGAGGATCGCCAGCATGGTCTCGGCGAAGTCGCAGCCGTGGACGCGGTGCCCGGCGCGGGCGAGGGGGACGGCGAGCGTGCCCGTCGCGCACCCCATGTCGAGGATCTCTTCGCCCGCCTCGAGCGCGAGCAAGTCCAGGAGCCAGTGCTCGTAGTCGCTGGTCGCGTCTCTCGTGAACGTCGCGGCCCGCTTGTTCCAATAGGCCTGCGAGTCCCGGTTGATTGTGTTGTCGTGTGTTGACATGAGATGGCCCTTCACTGCGCCTTGTGTGCATGCTTTATTAGATATTCTGCATGTATAATGACATGCAGGAGGAGGTTTTTGCATGGCAACGGTGAATTTCAGTGTGCGCATGGACGCGGATCTGAAGCGTGAGGTTGAAGCGATCTACGCGGAGCTTGGTATGAATCTGACGTCTGCTGTGAATGCTTTCCTGCGTCAGAGCGTGCGCGTGGGTGGAATGCCGTTTGATCTGCGTTTGAATGAGCGCCAGCGCGAGACTGTCCTGGCGATGTTGGAAGCGGAGCAGCTCGCCTCTGATCCGGGTGTTGAGGCCATGGATGTTGAAGACGCTCTGGCAGAGTTGAAACGCTAACGGGACGGGGACGCGCGCGGATCTGTTTGGGCTCTAGACGTTGTGTTGCGTGGAATAATAGCAGCGTGAATTCTTCCCATGTGTTGCCGAACTTCTCCAGTGACTACCAGGAAGGCGCGCATGCCCGGGTGCTCGACTCCCTTGTCGCCACCAACATGGAACAGTCTGCCGGCTACGGCACCGACGAGCACTGCGAGCGCGCCCGCGACCTGATCCGGCAGGCCTGCCAGGCCCCCGACGCTGACGTGTACTTCCTGGTCGGTGGCACGCAGACGAACGCGACCGTCATCGACGCGATCCTCCTGCCCTGGCAGGGCGTCATCGCCCCCAACACCGGGCACATCAACATGCACGAGGCCGGCATCGTCGAGCGCGGCGGCCACAAGATCCTCGACACTCCCGCCGTCGAAGGCAAGATCAACGCCGCCGACGTCGAACGCATCTGCTCGGCGTGGGAGGGGGACGGCGCGCGTGACCACATGATCGCCCCCGCCCTCGTCTATATTTCGCAGCCCACCGAGTATGGCACCCTCTATTCGCTGGAGGAGCTCGAGGATCTCTCCGCCGTGTGTCGCGAGCGTGACCTCAAGCTCTTCGTCGACGGCGCGCGCCTCGCCTACGCGCTGGCCTCGCCCGCTAACGACGTGACGCTCGCCGACCTGGCACGCCTGACCGACGTCTTCTACATCGGTGGTACCAAGTGCGGCTCTCTGTTCGGCGAGGCCGTGGTCATCCCCGAGCGCGGGTCGATCCGCCAGTTCGTCACCCAAATGAAGCAGCACGGCGCGCTTCTGGCGAAGGGGCGCCTCCTGGGTGTGCAGTTCGAGGCGCTCTTCGAGGACGGCCTCTACCTGACGATCGGCGAGCCGGCCGTTAAAGCCACCGCGCGGATCCGCGAGGCCCTCAAGCGTGCCGGCTACGTCGTCACCATGGACTCGCCGACCAACCTGACCTTCGTGGCCCTCGACCAGGCGGGGCACGAGCGCCTGTCGGACAAGGTACGTTACAGCATCTGGGAGACCCTGCCCGATGGCCGCTACCTCGCGCGCATCGGCACCTCCTGGGCCACGCCCGAGGAGGACGTGGTGGCCTTCGAGCAGGCCCTGGTCCGGTAGCTCGGACGGCAGTCGTCCGGTGGGCGGGCCAGGTGGATCGGGGGCACTGGGCCGGGTTAGCCTGGGCGCATGACACTCAACGCTGAGACGAACGGCTTTTCCGCCCTGACCGCCTCGCGCCGCTCCACGCGCGCCTTTACGGACCGGGAGATCCCCGCCGAGGTCCTCGACGCGATACTCGCCGACGCAACGACCGCGCCGTCCTGGTCCAACACGCGCGCCTTCCGCGTCGCCCTGGCCACGGGCGAACGCGCCGCTCGCCTGCGCAAACACTACGGCCGTCTCTTCGACGAGGAGATCGCCGCCCACGCCCGTAAGGCCGAGGATCCGACCGTGGAGATCCCCGTTCCCGACGGCGATTTCCCCGTGCGCAAGCGCTACCCGGACGAGGTGCGACCCGCCCAGATCGAGGTCGCGAAGCTCCTCTACGGCATCCACGGCATCGAGCGCCCCGACATCGAGGGACGTAACCGCGTGAACCGCCGCAACGTCATGGCATTCGAGGCGCCCGTCACGGGCTTCGTCTTCGTGCACGAGGACATGCTGCCGTGGAGCGCGATGGACGCGGGTCTCATGCTCCAGACCCTGTTCCTGTCCGCCAAGTCGCGCGGCATCGACTCCTGCCCGGTCGGCATCCTCGCCACGTGGCGTGAGCCCGTCGACGCTGAGTTTGAGATCCCCGAGGGCTACCGGTTCATCACCGGTTTTGCGCTCGGTTACGCGGATCCTGAGGCCCCGATCAACGCGATGCAGGCGCCGCGCCCGCCGATCCAGCTTCTCGAAGGTAAGTGACGCTACGAGCGATACATCGCTAGTCGTTGAGTTCAGCGCGCAGGTCGGCCAGGCTCACGCGCTGCCCGTCGTCGTTGCGCACCGCCTCCCGGAAGGCCGCGAGATCGCGCGCGTCCTCGAGCTCTTCCAGGGCCAACAGGTCCTCGACGCCGATCACGATTGCCGTGAGGCGGCCGTTTTTCGTCACTCCGATACGCTCGCCGCCGTAGGAGGCTCGCCCGAGGACGTCGGAGAGGTTCGCGCGCAGCTCCCGAGTCGACAGGGTTGTGGCAAGTGTGTTCATAGTGTCAGTTTAGTACCTTGTGTACACGTCTGTGTCTGGATGAGCCTTCCTGGACGTGAGCAGTTTCCCACGGACATACCTGGCGCCCAGGTGAGCGTCTACCGTGGAACGGGGCTTCGGCCTCGTGAAACGTTCACAACCGGAAGGACCCCATGTCCAAGAAGTACCTCTCTGTCGCCTTCGCCTACGTGGGGGTCATCGTCGGCGCAGGCCTGGCGAGCGGCTAGGATCTGCTCCAGTACTTCCTCTCCTTCGGTGCCACCGGATTGATCGGCATCGCGGTCCTCACTATCTACTCGCTCGTTAGTCCACACCCTGATATGGCCGATCTCGATTCTGCTGCCCGCAATGTGACTCCGGCTCTGCCTAACCTATGGCTCTCCACCATTAACTACTTTGCGTTGTGTGTTGTTGGCGGTATTGCCATGGCTTTCCTGCTCGGTGGTTCGATGCTGCGTATCGGTGAAGCTCGTCGTGCCGGTCATATTGGCGGTGTGTTGATGGCACTGGTCCTCTGCGCGGATGCTCTGGCCCTGTACCTCAATGTGGATCGAATTTGGGACTTCGACGCCCGTGGATCGGGGCAGGTAGCCTCCTGTAACCTCGACTGAGACGAAGATCTCAAAGCATCGTTTTCGGGGGATTGGGTTGGATATTAGGTATTTAGTCCCTTCTGTACAAGCTTAAGTAAGGATATTGTTAATTAATTATGGCTAATGCTGTATAGAATGGCGGCAGGCGCTGTCAAACCAGCGCTTGCCGAGGAACTAGGCCGTCCCTCGGTGCATGTTTGCGATCGGAAGGACCGCCATGTCAAAAAAGTACCTCTCTGTTGCCTTTGCTTATGTGGGAGTAATCGTCGGCGCGGGCCTGGCGAGTGGCCAGGACCTACTCCAGTACTTCCTCTCCTTCGGTGCCACCGGATTGATTGGAATCGCGGCCCTGGGCGTCCTCAACATCATCTTCGGCGTCGTCGCCCTCCAGCTGGGTTCATACTTCCGCTCCGGCCACCACGACGAGGTATTCGAACGCATTACCCATCCTGCCGTGCGCCGCGTCATTGACGTCGTGCTCGTCTTCTCAGGCTTCGCGATGGGCTTCGTGATGCTCGCGGGCGCGGGCGCGAACCTTGAGCAGCAATTCGGTTTGCCCGCGTGGGCGGGCAGTGCCGTGTGCGCCGGCCTCGTGATTCTCACGGCCTTCCTGGATTTCGATCGAATCATGAAGGTGATCGGCGTCTTTACGCCTATGATCGTCATCGCGATCGTCATTCTCGTCATTTACTCGCTGGTCACACCCCACCCGAGCGTGGCCGAACTGAATGCGACCGCCACTCAGGTCACCCCGGCTCTGCCGAACCTCTGGTTCTCGGCGATCAACTATTTCGCGCTGTGCGCCGTCAACGGCATCGGCATGGCCTTCGTGCTGGGTGGCTCGGTGCTGCGCATCCGCGAGGCTCGCCTCGCGGGCCGTATCGGCGGCGCGATCATCGCCCTGGTGATCGGCGGCGATGCCCTCGCCCTCTACCTGAACATGGACCGCATCTGGGACGTGAACGTTCCCGCCCTCGAGATTGCGCGCATGATTCACCCGGCCTTCGCCTTCGTCTACACGCTCATCATTTTCGCCCTCATCTACAACACTGTGTTCTCGCTGTTCTTCGCGACAGCCCGCCGATTCTCGGGCGGGTCGACCGCGCGCATGCGCATCGTCCTCATGGGCGTTGTCGCGCTGGGGTATGCGGCCTCCCTCATGGGCTTTAAGAAGCTGATCGGCGGCATGTATCCGATCATCGGCTGGCTGGGCGTCGCCCTCCTGCTGGTCCTGGCTGCGGGCTGGTTGCGCGAGCGCGCGGGCGTCTCGCACGAGGAGACGCTGCGCCGCAAGCTCATTCGCCTCCTGGTCCACAAGCACGCCGATCACCTGGAGTACACGGACGAGCATCGCGAAAAGGCCCGGGAGCTCTCCCGAGCGTCGGTTGCGGACTCCAAGCAGCTGCGCCGTGACGCCAGCGCGCTCGCCAAGGATATTGCCGATCGCAAGCCCAACGCCTCGCCCTCCGACCTGGTTACGCAGGGTGCGGGTGAGGGCTAACGTACGGATCGCGCGCCGGGTGGCTCGTCGACGAGGCCGTGGCTGCCTCGCGCTCGAGGAGCCAACGTTTCAGGGTGGCACCTCCCGCATAGCCGCCCGGGCCAGTAGCCGCGACCACGCGGTGGCAGGGACGAATGAGGATCAACGGGTTGCGCGCCACCGCCCCGCCGACCGCGCGCGCCGACGCGGCGACCCCGGCCTCGCGCAGGCAACCCGCCAGCTGGCCGTAGGTCATTGTGTGCCCGTAGGGAATGGCGCTCATGGCCTCCCAGACGCGGAGCTGAAACTCGCTGCCCATGGGCGAGAGCGGAACGCGGGCGGGGGAGGGGACCCGCCAGGCGAAATAGTCGTCCAACCAGGACGCGGCCGCAGCCAATGCGGCCGCGTCCTCGTCTCTTTCAACGTTCGCGTCACGCCCACAACCATCTGGGGAGGACGCCGACTCCGCGTAAGCGGCCATGGCCTCGTCGATGCCATAGGGGGCACCGAAGAAGCGCTGCCCGGCCACCCACAGGCCGACGAGCGCACCGCCCCGCGCAGCCAGCGTGAGGCGGCCGATAAGGGAGTCGTAGGTGGCGAGCGTCGGGGCAGAGCCGCCCGGAGTGATCAAGGTGGGCATACGCCCACACTGTCACGGCCAGGTCGCCCGCGCGAGTTCGCCGCGCGCGTAGCCGCTGTGGTGAGGTGGCAACGGCGCTGGAGGGGTTGCGCACAATACAATTAACCTGTGGATCCCCTTCTTATCGCCCTGGCCGGAATGCTCATTATCGTGGCATGCCAATTCATCGCCCCGAAGGTGCGCGTGGCATCCCCCCTGATCCTGCTGGTCATCGGCCTGGCGATTGGGTTCCTGCCCCAGGTGGGGGCCATCGAGATCGAGCCGCACATCGTCCTCGAGATGGTGCTGCCGCCGCTGCTGTTCTCGGCGGCCGTGCGTATGCCGACCATGGACTTCCGGCGCGAGATGCAGGCCGTTGCGATGCTCGCGATCCCCCTCGTGTTCCTGTCCGCCTTCGCGGTCGGCTTCGTCATCAACTGGCTGGTCCCCGCGATCTCCCTGCCCTGGGGCGTCGCGCTGGGCGCGGTCCTGTCGCCGACGGACGCGGTCGCCGTCTCGATTGCGAAACGCTCCGGCGTCTCCCACCGCATCATCACAGTCCTCGAAGGCGAGGGACTCTTCAACGACGCGACCTCGCTCGTCCTGCTGTCCGCCGCGATGAGCGCCGGCCTGGCCGCCGACGAACACGCCCTCAACCCGGGCCTGCTCATCGGCAAGGTCGCCATCGCCCTCGGTATCGCTGCGGGTATTGGCTGGGTCGTCGGCGAGGTTGGCGTGCGTCTGCGCGCCCTCATCAAGGAGCCCTCGGCCGACACGGTTTTTTCCTTCGCGATGCCCTTCATCGCATCGATCCCCGCTGAGCACCTGGGAGGCTCCGGCCTCGTTGCGGCCGTCGTCGCCGGCCTGGTCGTCTCGAGCCGACGCGCGGCCGTTATCTCCGCGGCGAACAGGCGATTCTCCCAGCAGAATTGGCAGACCATGACGCTCGTCTTGGAGAGCGGGATTTTCCTGACGATGGGCCTGCAGGCCTTCGGCATTGTCGAGGAGACCGCCGCGTTCTCCGGCGGCTTGGCCTTCGCCGCGTTCCTCGCCGTCATCCTCGGCGCGCTCATCATGGTCATGCGAGCCATCTTCATCGCCATCATGCTCGCCTGGCTGGACCGCCGGCACAAGCGCCGGCAACGCCGCTACGAGGCTGAGGCTGCGCGCATCGAGCGCTTCGAGAAGCGCATGCACAAGGCGAGTGAGGTTGACGCCGACATGCTTCAGGCGCGCGACCTGAGTCCCGAACGCTGGGAAGACGCGCTTAACCACTATCGTCGCCGCCTCAAGCGGCGCGCGCGCCGCAACGCCATGCTCGGATCCGACCTGGACTACTTCGAGAATGAACCGATGGGCCCGCGCGAGGGCAGCGTCATCGTCTGGGCGGGCATGCGCGGCGCGATCACCCTGGCCGCTGCGCAAACCATCTCGACGCATGCGCCGATGCGCGCGCTGCTGCTCACGATCGCCCTGTTCATCGCGGCGGGCGCCCTCGTCATCCAGGGCCTGACCCTGCCCGGCCTCATTCGCATCGTCAAGCCCAAGATGGCCACGGGTGATATCTCCGAGGAGGAGCGCGCCAAGCTCCTGACAGTCATGGGCTGTGCACTGGTGGATACGGCACTCGCGCAGGCGATCCACGAGGTCGACGGACAGACCCTGCTGTCGGCCGGCGTCTCGCGCACCCTCTCACGCATCGGTCACGCGGTCTCCGTTGAGGATGAAGCTGCGAGTGCTCGCATTGCCTGTACGGCCGACCGCGTCCTCACCGACATTCTCCAAGACGGCACGCCCCCGGATGCTGCTTCCGCGAGTGAGACGGACGACGACGGTCACGGCACCGTCGACATGAGCGAGGAGGAGGTTGAGCGTTCCTTCACGCGCGACCAGATCCGTGAACTCGCTCTGGAGGCTATCCACGCTCAGCGCGACGCCCTCCTGCAGGCCCGTGACGAGGGCATCTTCTCCTCGGCGGCCCTGGAAGGCGCCCTCGCCCGACTCGACAACGAGGAAATCCTGCTGGTCTCCAGCCACGGCGTCGACAACTGATCGCCGCTGCGGCGTCAGCCGAGCGAGGTCAGCGCGTCAGTCCGTCGTCACCCGCGACGCGTACGCCGGGTCGTCCGTGACTGAATTGAGCGCCTCCTCCAGACGCTGCGGGCTCACGATCCCCTCGCGCGCCAGAACCCGGTAGGTCTGGTCAGCCTCGTGCGTGAGCATGTTCGTCACCGTGAAACCGTTGCGCTCGTAGAACGCCAGGCGTCGCACGCGCTGCTGGTAGTTCCCGGCCTCGCGCATGACCGGCTCGATCTCGAGCAGCTGCGGAACGTCGCCGTAGCGCTCGCGGAAATGCGAGAGGATGCGCGAGCCATAGCCCGCGCTGCGCGTGCGCCCGTCAACCGCGAGGAAGCCCAGGTAGAACAGGTCGGGGAAAGCAAAGGAGAAGGTCAGGGCGACCACGTTGCCGGCCCCGTCCTCGCCCGCGGGCAGGGACGGATCGATCCACGCGAGGAAGGAGACCTGGTCCATCTGGGCGCTCGCCAGCAGCTCGGGAAGGGGGATCTGCTCCTCGGGCGGGAAGGAACGCTCGTAGATTTCCTTGACTTTGTCGGTGATCGGCCCTTCGTTGGGCACGGGAATCCGGGTGAGGTCGGTCATGGGGTCAGTCTAGCCGCTCGGCCTCGCGCACCCCGGTAGGCAGTCGATGGACGAGGTCAGGGCAGGGTTTTGGGGCACGTCATGTGACGTGGGACATGCGGGTTCAGGGCCTCCTCAGGGGACGATCAGGGGTCAGTCAGTGAACAGCGACGGTCGTGGGTGATGGTCGCTCACCTAGACTTGTATGCGGAATCAACAGCAGATGTGAGGATGAAGCGTGCTAGAGCTCAAGGAGATCGTCAAGGCATATCAGACCGCCAACCTCGTGCAGGTGGCGCTCAACAAGGTATCCGTGGCGTTCCGCGACAACGAGTTTGTGGCTGTGTTGGGCCAGTCCGGCTCCGGCAAGACGACGATGCTCAACGTCATCGGAGGCCTCGACCGCTTCCAGAGTGGCGACCTCGTCATCGACGGTATTTCGACGAAGAACTACAAGGCGCGCGACTGGGACGCCTACCGCAACAATCGCATCGGATTCGTCTTCCAGGCCTACAACCTGATCCCGCACCAGAGCGTTCTCGCGAACGTCGAGCTGGCCCTGACCCTCTCGGGCGTCTCCCGCTCCGAGCGCCGCAAGCGCGCCCTCGACGCTCTTGAGCGGGTCGGCCTGAAGGACCACGTCCACAAGAAGCCCTCGCAGATGTCGGGCGGCCAGATGCAGCGCGTCGCGATCGCGCGCGCTCTCATCAACGACCCCGAGATCCTGTTGGCCGACGAGCCCACGGGCGCGCTCGACTCCAAGACGAGCGTGCAGGTCATGGATCTGCTGCGCGACGTGGCCCGCGACCGCCTCGTCATCATGGTCACGCACAACCCCGAGCTGGCCCACCAGTACGCAACCCGCATCGTCGAGCTGGCCGACGGCTGCATCGTCGCTGACTCCGATCCTTTTGTGCCTGCCGCCGAAGACCGCCGCGAGGCCAAGCCCGCGCGCCGCACCTCGATGGGCTTCCTGACGGCCCTGTCCCTGTCGGCCAACAACCTGATGACGAAGAAGGGCCGCACCCTCATGACCTCCTTCGCGGGGTCCATCGGCATCATCGGCATCGCCGCGATCCTCGCGCTGGCCAACGGAACGAACGCATACATCGCAAAGACCGAAGAAGAGACGCTGGGCGCGTATCCGCTGACAATCCAAAAGACCGGCATCGACATGACCGCCGCGCTGTCCGTGTCGGCCTCGGACTCGAAGGACTCCAAGCCTGCACCCGACGGCAAGGTCGGCGTCTCTAAGCTGCGGACCTTCGCCGACACGATCCGCGATGCGAAGACGAACGATCTGGCCTCGCTGAAAACCTATCTGGACAACAACGGCGGCGACATCAACTCGATGGTCAACGCGATCGAGTACGACTACGACATCGTCCCGCAGATCTACCAGTCCGACACGTCCAAGGGGACCGTGCAGGTTAGCCCCGACCAGTCGATGAAGCAGATGGAGGCCGGTTTCGGTGGGGGCTCCTTTGGATCGATGGTGCAGACGAACGCCTTCTACCAGATGCCCGCCACGACCTCGCTGTACACCTCCGCGTACGACGTGGTCGCCGGCTCCTGGCCGACCGGCGCGAACCAGGTCGTCCTCGTCCTCGACGAGGACGGCAACATTCCCAACCTCTTCGAGTACACGCTCGGCCTGAAGGACCACAAGGAATTCGACGACCTGATGCGTCAGTACTACCAGGGTGCCCTGGGGGGTAAGAGCCAGTCCGGCGCCCAGTCGGGGGCGAGCACCGCCACCTACGACTACTCCGCGATCCTGGGCACCACCTTCCGCCGCGTCAACGCCTTCGACACGTACACGTGGGACGACACCTACAAGGTGTGGACGGACCGTTCCTCCGACGCGGACTACATGAAGAAGCTCGTGGACGGCGGCCAGCAGCTGACGATCTCCGGCATCGTCAAGCCCAACTCCGACAAGGGCGGCGCCCTGCGCCAGGGCATCGCCTACACGCCCGCCCTGACCTACCAGATCATCGAGGAGGCGGCCGCCAGTCCGATCGTCAAGGCCCAGCGTGCCAAGCCCGACGTTGACGTGTTCACCGGCAAGACCTTCAAGGAGCTGGCCGACAACCAGAAGAGTCAATCAGGTGGCTTCGACATGTCCTCCCTGTTCACGGTGGACGAGTCCAAGCTCTCGGCCGCCTTCCAGATCGACCCCGACAAGATGCAGATGGACCTGTCGGGCCTGGACTTTTCCGGCATGGACTTCTCCGGCCTCGACTTCTCGGGCCTCGATATGTCCGGCTTGGACCTGTCCACCATCGACCTGTCGGCCCTGAGCGCCCAGTCCGGCGCCCAGTCGGGCATGACATTTAATCTGTCCGGCCTCGACTTCGGGGAGCTGAGCAAGGACCTGCCGCAGCTGGCCAACGTCGACTTCCAGACGATCATCCGCTCGGCCCTGGCCGATGGAGCCGTCAAGGACGGCGCCGCCGAATACCTGAGCGCGCAGGCATCCCAGATCGCCCAGGGATTCCAGGACTACGCCCGCGAGCAGATCGAGGCGGGTGGCTCGACCGATTTCGCGACCCTGGCCTCGGCGTACTTCTCTCAGCCCGAGGTGCTCGAGCAGCTGCGAGCGGCCGTCTCCTCCGACCAGGTCGTTGACTCCCAAAAACTTGCCGCGAACCTGACGAAGGCGCTCGGGGATGACCCGGCCCTGGCCCAGATCGGCACCGACGTCTCCACTCAGGTCATGAACGCGATCTCCACGCAGATCGCCGCCCAGCTGGGCACCACCCTCACGCAGGGGGTGAGCGCCGTCATCGGACAGGTCATGCAAGAAGCCATGACGAACGCGATGACCTCGATGATGACGCAGCTGTCGACTACGATCGGCAACCAGATTGGTGCCACCATGGAGCAGTTCGCTACCAACATGTCGAGCGCGTTCTCCATGGACCCGCAGGCATTCGCCGACGCCTTCCACTCCAACCTGGATGAGAAGTCTCTCGCTGCCCTCATGGCGACCATGTTCTCCACGAACGTGCCGACCCTGGAGACGAACCTGCGGAACCTGGGCTGGGCGGATATCGCATCCCCGTCGAACATCTCCATCTACCCCAAGTCCTTTGCGGACAAGGACAAGGTGAAGGCTGCCCTCGACGCCTACAACGCCGACAACAAGGCGGCGGGCGCGACCGATAAGGTCATCACCTACTCCGACGTCATGGGTGCGCTCATGAGCTCGGTGACCAAGATCGTCGACATCATCTCCTGGCTGCTCATCGCCTTCGTGTCGATCTCTCTCGTGGTCTCCTCGATCATGATCGCGATCATCACCTACATCTCGGTCCTCGAGCGCCGCAAGGAGATCGGCATCCTGCGCTCGATCGGTGCCTCGAAGGGCGACGTGTCCCGCGTGTTCAACGCCGAGACCGTCATCGAGGGCCTCTTGGCGGGCCTGATGGGCGTCGGCGTGACTTACGGGCTGTGTGCGATCGCGAACGGCATCGCCTACTCCTCGTTCAATGTGGAGAACATCGCTCAGCTCTCGCCGCTCACGGCCCTGACCCTCATCGCGGTGTCCGTCGGCCTGACCGTCATCGCGGGCATCATCCCGGCCTCGCGCGCCTCGCGCCAGGACCCGGTCGAAGCCCTGCGCTCCGAGTGACGCACGCGGCCTCGTCCCCTGTGGGACGAGGCCGTGGCTCGCTTCCGGGGCACGCTCGGCTGCGCTAACCTGGTCGTAACGCTCGTTTCAATAGCCGCGAGGAAAGAGGAATCATGCCCACTCCCGAGAAGCTTGCCACCGACGCCACCGTCGCCATCATGCTGGCCGACGGCTTCGAAGAAGTCGAGGCCCTGGCCGTCGCCGACGTCCTGTATCGCGCCGGCGTGCGCTCCGACCTGATCTCCGTGACCGACGCGCGTCACGTGACCAGCTCGCACGGCATCCGCGTCGTCGCCGACCTCATGCTCGAGGACGTGGACCTGTCCACCTACACCGTCCTCTTCCTGCCCGGCGGCATGCCCGGCACCCTGGGTCTGAAGGCCACGCCCGCCATCCAGGTCGAGGCGCTGCGCCGCTCCGACGCGTCCCAGCCCATCGCAGCGATCTGCGCGGCCCCCTCGATCCTGTCCGAGCTGGGCATCCTCGACGGCCGCCAAGCGACCGCGAACCCCGCGTTCGTCAAGGCCATCGCCGAGGGCGGCGCGATCGTCCACGAGAACCCCGTCGTTGCCGACGAGTTCATCACGACCAGCCGAGGTGCCGGAACCGCTCTCGAACTTGGCCTCGAACTCGTGCGCCAGCTCCTGGGTGACCAGGCCGCTGAAGAGGTCTCCCGCGGCGTCGTGCTCGCCCGCTGACGTCCCCTTCGCAACCCCGAAAGGATCTTCCCTTCGCATGAGCCCGCGTAAGCCTCGTCCCTGGCCCGACGCGCCCAAACCCCTGGCGGCACCCGTGGTGGACAACCACACGCACCTGCCCACCCACGTCGGCGAGATCCCCCGGCGCGAGGGCGTGGCGCTCAGCCTCGAGGAACAGCTGGTGCGTGCCCGAGAGGTGGGGGTCACCCGGATGATTTCGAGCGCCTGCGAGCTGCCCGACTTCGATCCGATGATCGAGCTGGCGCGCGCTCACGAGGGTGTGCGCGTCGCGATCGCGATCCACCCCAACGACGCGGCCCTGCACGCCGGCTGCGCCGAGCCTTCGCCAGACGGCCTGACCCCGACGGTGCGCGACTACCACGTGCCCCTCGACGAGGCCCTGGCCGCCGTCGAGGCGCGGCTGGACGATCCGATGGTCGTCGCGGTGGGGGAGAGCGGCCTGGACTACTTCCGCACCGCCGACTCCGGTCGCGAGGCACAAAAGGAGTCCTTCCGTGCGCACATCGACATGGCGCAGCGCTCCGGCCTGCCCCTGCAGATCCACGACCGCGACGCCCACGAGGACACGCTGGAAATCCTGCGCGAGTGCGCCAGCTCGGACCAGCGCATCGTCTTCCACTGCTACTCGGGAGACGCTCAGATGGCACGCCGCCTCGCCGAGCGCGGATGGTACGCCTCCTTCGCCGGACCCATCACCTACCCCGCGAACTCTGACCTGCGGGCCGCGCTCGCGGTCCTGCCGCGCGAGCTCGTCCTGGTCGAGACCGATGCTCCCTACCTGACGCCCGTGCCGTGGCGCGGCTGCCCCAACGCCTCCTACGTCATGGCGCACACGGTGCGTTTCATCGCGGATCAGTGGGGTGTCAGCGAGGGGGAGGCGTGCGACCAGCTGCGGGCGAACACCGAGGTGGTCTACGGCACCTGGTGAGGGTTACTCTCCCGTGATGAGCGCGGGTCATTGGGCCCTGCACGGCCGTTTTGAGCGTGTTCTCTGACTGGTGAATTGCGTCAAAGTGGTCGCGCGACGGTAACAAATTGGTTACGGTGGGAGTGTCAGTCCGAATCGGCCTGCCCGTCTGATGTGCCCGCAGTGAGCGGAGGATCGTCGGCGCGGTCCCGACACGGAACCTACAAAGTCTGGAGACACGTGAGCTTTCAGCCCTCTCGTACAACCGTCATTTCCGTCGCAGCCGCGACGGCCCTTCTGGTTGCCGGCACCGCGGCCACTGCGATCGGCACCTCCTATCGCCACGTCACCGTCGAAGTTGATGGTGTGACCCGCGATGTCTCAGGCTTCTTCACGACCGCGGGCGATGCTCTGCACAGCGCGGGCGTGACCGTCGGCGACCACGACCTCGTCGCCCCCGCCTCCGACCAGACCGTCGCGAGCGGTGACACCGTCGTCGTGCGCACCGCGACCGAGTACGACGTGACGGTCGAGGGCAACCAGACCACGGCGTGGTCCACGGCCTCGTCGATTTCCGGCGTGCTCTCGGCCCTGCCGGCCTCCGCCGCGTCCATGGCGGCCGACCGTTCCTACACCCGCGCCGAGATGCCCGTCGCCGAGGCTGGCCAGACCGTCCACGTCGTCGCCGACGGCACCACGACGGACGTCGTCGTCTCCTCCGACGAGGGCACGACCGCGATCCTCGAGAAGGCCGGCGTCACCGCCGGTCCGATCGACCGCGTCACCATGGAACACAACGGCGGCGAGGCTACCCTGCGCGTCGCGCGCGTCGTACGCGGCACCGTGTCTACCACGACCGAAATCCCGTACGAGACCGAAGAGCGTGAGGACGCCGAGGCCGAAGAGGGCACCGAGAAGACCGTGCAGGAAGGCGCTGCTGGCTCCGAGGTGACCGAGACCTACCAGGAGACCATCGACGGCAACACCACCGTCTCCGCCGTCCTGTCCACGACCCGCACCGAGCCCAGCAAGCGCATCGTTGCCAAGGGCACGAAGCCGAAGAAGGCTGAGGATACGTCGTCCAGCTCGTCCTCCTCGTCTGGTTCGTCTGCCTCTGCTCCCGCAGCGATCTCGGGCGACGACGCTGCGATCTGGGCGGCCATCGCCCAATGCGAGTCCGGCGGCAACCCGTCGATCAACACGGGCAACGGCTACTACGGCATGTACCAGTTCTCTCTGCCCACGTGGCGTTCCGTCGGCGGCTCCGGCCTTCCCTCCGACGCCTCCGCAGAGGAACAGACCATGCGTGCGCGCATGCTTCAGCAGCGCTCCGGTTGGGGCCAGTGGGGCTGCGCCTACAAGCTGGGCCTCGTCTGACGTGACATTGCACGCGGGCGCGGCCAGAGTCTGGCACGCCCGCGTGCGTGCACGTTAAGCTGACCGGCATACCAATAGCGAGTAACTGGAGAATCGTGAACCACCACCTGAGCACCTCCCTCAGTGCATCCGCCGCAAGCGCCCTGCACGTCCTGGGCGCCCACGTGCGTTCCTTCGCCCCTTCCCCGCGCATCGTCCTCGGCGTCGCCGCCTTCGCATCTGCGGGTGTCTTCGGCGTCGCCGGCGTCGGTGTCGCCTCCTCGCACACATCCGTCATGCTCGAGGTCAACGGCGTATCGCGCCCCGTGACCTCTTGGGGTAACACCGTCGGCGACGCGCTGCATGCCGCGGGCGTGAGCGTTGGCAGCAACGATCTCGTTCAGCCCGGCACCGGCGAGGCCGTGCGCGACGGCGACACGATCGTCGTGCGCACCTCCAAGCCGTACACGGTCACCGTCGACGGCCAGACCCGTACCCTGTGGACCACGGCCTCGTCGGCCGATACGATCCTCTTGGACGCCGCGCCGCTGGGCTCGGCCGTCAGCCTCGCCGCAGACCGTTCCTCGTCGCGTGACGAGCTCACCCCGCTCGTGTCCCGCGCACGCAACGTCGTCGTCACGGTGGATGGTACGACGCGCGAGGTCGCCGCACGTCCCGGGCAGGACGCCCGCGCGATCCTCGAGGCCGCCGGCGTCTCTGTGCACCCCCTCGACCGCGTGAACGTCACGACGGGCGAGGCCGGCGAACTGTCGATCAACGTCAGCCGCGTCACCCGCGGTGAGGCCACCGAGACCGTCGAGATCCCCTTCAGTGAGACGACGACGACCAGCTCTGACCTCTTCGTCGGCGAGTCCCAGGTGACGACGGCCGGCGTCAACGGCGCGACCACGTGGACCGTGTGGCAGGAGAAGAAGGGCGACGAGGTCCTGACCTCCGTGCCCATCACCGAGCACTCCACGTCCCAGCCCGTGACCCAGGTGCGCAGCGAGGGGACGAAGGAGGCCACGCCGGCCGCCCTCGTTGCCGCCGGCATTGACCCGAAGGCCACCCTCGAGGAAAAGGTGGAGGCGGACGGCACGACCTCCGTGCGCTACCGCGCGAAGCTCGGCACGATCTCCACGAACGAAGAGATCGCCGCGATCGCAGCCGACACGAAGAACACTGACTCCGCTACGGCTGCCGCTGCTGCGGCCGCTGCCGCCGCCGCGGGCGCCGTCCCCACCACCTACTCCGGTGAGGACCCGCGTTCGCTAGCCAAGCCCCTCGTCGCAGCCCAGGGCTGGGGCGACAGTGAGTACCAGTGCCTGGTCCTCCTGTGGAACCGTGAGTCGCAGTGGAACCCCTACGCCGAGAACGCTTCGTCGGGCGCGTACGGTATCCCGCAGGCGCTGCCGGGCTCCAAGATGGCTTCGGCTGGTGCCGACTGGCGCACCAACCCTATCACCCAGATCAACTGGGGTATCGGCTACATCAAGGGCCGCTACGGCACGCCCTGCTCCGCCTGGGCGCACTCCAACGCCGTGGGCTGGTACTAAGCCTGAGAGCTACTGAGGGCCGGGTCTGACAACGAAGGTTGTCGGGCCCGGCCCTTTTTCTCGGCGCGGGTGGAGTTGGGCTGGTGTGGCGGTTGTGCTTGTGGGCGCGCTCGTGTGGCGGCTCTCAGAGCGCGCTCATCCGGATAGGTAACGAACATCTGGATAGGTTATGAGCATCCGGATAGCTTATTAACCTATCCGGATGTGGCTAACCTATCCGGATGCTTGGCTCGGCGTGCACGCTAGTGTGTGCCCCGTCAAGCGTTGTGAGTCATGCTATGATCTGGGTGTCCGAATAATCAATGAATGAGAGGGGGTGGGGACGATGGCTAAGGGACATAAGTGTCCTTCTTGTGGGCAGTACACGCTGCAGGCATACACGACGAACCAGCTTAAGTGTTCGCAGTGTGCGACTATCGTGAGGAAGTGATTCCTTGAGTGGTTGCATCGGCATAATTCGTCATGGTTGTAAATAGAACGCTACTAAAATGACATGCGGGCCTAATTTTCTTATCGAATTAGTTCGGGGTTCTCTATTTTATAGGGAGCCTCGAACTTGTTGCGTGATCGTATCTATTAGGGAGTATGCATAACCCCGCCCCGTGACGCTCCGAGCCTCACAGGGCACCTAGCCCCGGCCTCGTCCATTCCGTGCACTAGACTTGCCAGCGTGAGCCGATCCTCCAGCCCCCGCAACCAGCGCGACACGCGCAGCCGCCTCAACCCGACCCTGCCCGAGGGTGCCGTTCCCTCCGAGACGGGCCTGCTCGGCCCCCTCGAAGTCAAGGCCATCTCCGAGGCGCTCGGCATCCGCCCCACGAAGGTGTTGGGCCAGAACTTCGTGCACGACGCGGGCACGGTGCGCAAGATCGTCGCAGCCGGTGGCGTCGAAGAGGGCGACGAGGTCGTCGAGGTCGGCCCCGGCCTCGGCTCCCTGACCCTGGCGCTCCTGGAAGTCGGCGCGCGCGTGCGTGCCGTCGAGATCGACCCGCCCCTGGCCGCCGCCCTGCCCGAGACTGTGCGCGCCCGCATGAGCGAGGCCGCCGACCGCTTCCACGTCGTGACCATGGACGCCACCGAAATCAGCGGCGTCGATGACTTCGGCGTGGACTGGCCCGCCCCCACTAAGCTTGTCGCAAACCTGCCGTACAACGTGGCCGTGCCTGTTCTGCTCAACATGCTCGAGGCGTTCCCGTCCATCCGGGGCGTCGTCGTCATGGTCCAGGCCGAGGTCGCGGACCGCCTGGCCGCAGGCCCCGGATCGCGCACATACGGCGTGCCCTCCGTGAAGGCCTCCTGGTACGGCTCGGTCGAGCGCGCTGGCACGATCGGTCGCTCCGTGTTCTGGCCTGTGCCCGGCGTCGATAGCGCGCTCGTGCGCCTCACTCGCCTGGAGACCCCGCGCGGCGACGACGAGCTTCGCCGCGCCACCTTCGAGGTCACCGACGTGGCCTTCGGCCAGCGCCGCAAGACCTTGCGTGCGGCCCTCAAGAACTGGGCGGGCGGCCCCGACGCCTCCGAGGCACTCCTGTCCGCCGCCGGGATCGATCCGACGCGCCGCGGCGAGACCCTCTCGATCGACGAGTTCGTCGAGCTGGGCCGCGCCGTCATCGAGGCCCGCGCAAACGGCACCCTCGCGGCGTCGACCGTGGCCCGCTGACGGTCGCTCTCGGAGCATAGTCGGCAGGAAGAAGGAACGCCATGCGTGAAGTGCGCGCCAGTGCACCCGGAAAAGTCAACCTGACCCTGCGCGTCGGCGCGCCTACGCCCGACGGCTACCATCCCCTCGTCACGGTCTTCGAGGCCCTGAATCTGCGCGAGACCGTCATCGTGCGCACCTCCAAGACGCCCGGCGTGCGCGTCGAGACGATCGCGTACCTGCCCGACGGCAGCATCGACGAGGCCACGACCCGCGCCATGGCGGACGTGGACCCTCAGACGCACCTGGCAGTGCGCGCCGCGCGCGTCCTCCAGCGCCTCGCCGCCGCTGGCCCCTGGGCGTCCACCGCCGCGGGCCTGAGCATCCGCGTCGACAAGCGCGTCCCCGTCGCCGGCGGCATGGCCGGCGGATCCGCCGACGCGGCGGCCGCGCTGGTGGCGTGCAACGAACTGTGGGAGCTGGGCCTGGGCGATGAGCAGCTGCAGGCGATCGGCCGCTCACTGGGCGCCGACGTTCCCGCCTGCCTGGCGGGCGGCATCGCCCTGGGCACCGGGCGCGGGGACCACATGAGCATCCTGCGCGAGGGGGGCGAGGCCGGGGTGCAGCATCACTGGGTCATGCTCCTGTCTGGGGAAGGCCTGTCCACCCCCGAGGTGTTCCGCGAGTTCGACCGTCTCGACGCGGCGGGTGCGCCCGCCCTGGCCGAACCCACGCCCGAGGAGGTCGCCGCCCTGTGCGGGGGGCCCGAGGAGTTGAGCCACTGCCTCGTCAATGACCTGCAGGCACCTGCCCTGCGCCTGCGCGCCGAGCTGGCCGAGACTATTGCCGCCGCGCGCGACGCCGGGGCCCTGGCCGTCACCCTGTCCGGGTCCGGCCCGACCGTCGCGGCCCTCGCGCGCGACGCCGAGCACGCCCGTGCGCTTGCGGCCACCCTGAGCGATGCGCCCACGGTCGCGCGCGCGATCCCCACCCACGGGCCCGAGCGCGGTTCCCGCATCGAATCGACGGAGGCCATCTGATGGCGCACCTGCTCGGAACCCAAAACGTCGGCGCCCTCGCTGGGTCGCGCAAGCTCCTCGAAGGGGTCACGGTCGGCCTCGATGACGGCAGCCGCGTCGGTATCCTCGGCCCCAACGGCGCCGGAAAGTCCACGCTCCTGCGCATCGTCGCGGGCACGCAGGAACCCGACGGGGGAGTGGTGACCCGCCGCGACGGCGTGCGCGTCGCCGTTCTCACCCAGACGGACACCCTCGACCCCGAGGACACCGTCATCCAGGCCGTCCACCCCGGCATGGAGGAGTACGAGTGGGCCTCCGACCCGGCCGTGCGCGACATTCACGCGGGGCTCCTCGCCGACATCAACCCCGCCGCCCTCGTCGGTACCCTGTCGGGCGGACAGCACCGCCGCGTCGCGCTCGCCCGCGTCCTCGCGGCCACCGCCGACATCGTGTGCCTGGACGAGCCCACCAACCACCTCGACGTCGAGGGCGTGGCCTGGCTGGCTGCGCACCTGAACGCCCGTTTCGCCCGCCCCGGCGCGTCCGGCGCGCTCCTGGCCGTCACCCACGACCGCTGGTTCCTCGACGCCGTGTGCGAGCACATCTGGGAGGTCGTCCCCGGCGTCGATCCGGGCGGCGACCGCCCGCAGATCGCCGGGCACGTCGAAATCTACGACGGCTCCTACGCCGCCTACACCCTCGCCCGCGCCGAGCGCATGCGCCAGGCGGACGTGGCCGCCTCAAAGCGCGCCAACCTGCTCACCAAGGAGCTCGCGTGGCTGCGCCGCGGTGCTCCGGCGCGTACCTCGAAGCCGAAGTTCCACATCGCCACCGCTGAGGCACTCATCGCCGACGTGCCGCCCCCGCGCGACACCGTCGAGCTGGTGAAGATGGCGACCGCGCGCCTGGGCAAGGACGTCATTGACCTCGAGGACGTCTCCGTGTCCTTCACGCGCCCCGACGGATCGCGCCTGAGCATCCTCGAGGGCGTCACCTGGCGCCTGGCCCCCGCCGAGCGCGTCGGCATCGTCGGCGTGAACGGCGCCGGTAAGACGACGATTCTCAATCTGCTGCGCGGGGACCTCGAGCCCACATCGGGGCGCGTCAAGCGCGGCAAGACCGTCCAGGTCGCCACCCTCTCCCAGGACACGCACGAGCTCGACGCCCTGGCCGACATGCGCGTCGTCGAGGCCGTGGCCGACGTCGCCCAGACCATCGTCGTGGATGGCAAGGAGGTCAGCGCCTCGCAGATGACGGAGCGCATGGGATTTACGCGCGCCCGCGCCTACACGCGCATCAGCGAGATCTCGGGCGGCGAGCGCCGTCGCCTCCAGCTCATGCGCCTGCTGATGAGCCAGCCGAACGTGCTGCTGCTTGATGAGCCCACGAACGACCTCGACACCGACACTCTGGCCTCGATGGAGGACCTGCTCGACACCTTCCCGGGCACCCTCGTCGTCGTCTCCCACGACCGCTACCTCCTCGAGCGGGTCACCGACCACCAGGTCGCCCTCCTCGGCGACGGTCAGGTCCGCGCGCTGCCCGGCGGCGTCGAGCAGTACCTCGATATGCGCGCCTCCGGCGACTTCGGGGCGTTTGGTTCGTCCTCTCGCGCCGACGAGGCCGGCTCCGCCTCTCGCCCCGCCGCTCCCTCCGCGGACGCAGCCTCGGGCGAGGTGAGTGCGGGGCGCGGGAGCGCTGGTGGCGGCGTGAGTGACGCTGCGGTGCGGCGCGCGGCCAAGAAGGAGGTGGCCCGCATTGAACGTAAGCTGGAGCGCCTGCGAGCCGAGGCCTCGGCCCTGGAGGCGAAGCTGGAGAAGCTGTCGATCCAGGTGGCGACGGACCCCTCGGCGGTGTCCGAGCTGACGAAGGTCTCGGCGGCCCACCAGGACGTCCTGTCCGAGATGGATGAGCTGGAGGAGGCCTGGCTCGAGGCGGCGGATTTGCTCGAGTAAACCGTGTTGTGATTGACTACTATGTTCAACTGAACAAGTGGTTGAACGAGTGGTGTTAGCCGCTCTCTATCCGATGAAGGATGAGTGTTGTGAGCGGACCTGGCTTTGGACTTGTCATTGGGGCACAAACGAAGGCTGCGGGTTATGTGGTTGACTTCGAGAGTAAGCTCGTGGATGTAGCAGACATGCTTGAGTCCTGCATTCTCGATGACGTTGCGCGAGTGAATGGGCCGTATGTATCGGTTCTGAGTGACGCCCTACAACGGTGGGGTGAGGGTGCAAACGCACATCAGGCCGACCTGGAGCGCTATGCGCAGGCTTTGATCTCGGTCGATGAAGCGCTTGTGACAGCGGAGGAAGATGCGAGCAGGGATCTGAATGACATCGCGCTGAGCTTCAGGAGCGCATCATGAGTGGGAACGACCTTGTCTTCAATGAGACCGCTGTCAATTACATCATGGATGATGTAGAGCGTGCGGCGTTGAAACTGCGGGAAGGGGGCACCGAGATGTCGGACCTCGTGGAGCATGAGCTGGTCGAGTGGTCGGATACCTCTGAGGCGCGTCAAGCACAGAAAGAGTGTGCGCAACGTATGGATGCCCGAGTGGAAGACATGGCCGCTGCCTTGGATTCCCTGAAGCAGGCATTCGAAGAAATCCGTCAGGCGGGCATTGACGCCGAAACCCGTGCATTCGCTGCCGTTGATTAGGGTGAAGTGGCATGGGAAGTCATGATTTTGAAGTCGATCTTGAGGCGTTGGGTACTGCCGTATCGCAGTTGAGCGACCTGCAGGAACGCAATAGAACGTATGATGTCGCAGACTATACGCCCAACTCTGGAATGGTTGGTGATCCCGTCGTAGCTGGAGCACTGGAGAGCTATAATACGAAGTGGGATCAGGGACTCAATGGGATGCTCCGAGACATTTCTGAGGCCTCCGGACGATTAGGCAGAGTTGCGGGCATCTATTCGGATTACATGGACGCGTGCGAGGAAGCGATGACGCGTGCTCGCGATGCAGCAGCTGGTGTCTCGACGCAACAACTGGTGTTGGGAGGCTGACATGAGCGTGAGGCACACGGGGGCTCCCGTGTTTGAGATCGAGGGTGATCCCGGCTCCATTCGTGGACGTGTTGCGGTGATGCGTGACCGGGCATCCGACTGTGAGCGCATCGCGTGGTCGCTCCAGGAGATTTCAGTATCCGGATGGAGTGGGCGTGCGGCCGATCGGTTTCACGAGCATTTCAAGCTGCAGCCGGACAAGTGGTGGTGCGCCTCGGCGACTTTCGGGCGGGCGGCTGATGCGTGGGAGGTCTACGCCTCTGCGCTCGAACAAGCGCAAGCACGCGCAGCGGAGGCGAAGATTTCATACGAGGCAGGTGTTGCTTCCGTGGAAGCGGCGCTTGCCGAGCAGCAATGGGCATCAGCGCATCCGAAGGTGGGCATTTTCGGAATGCCCGTTTATGACCTGTCATACCATCCTGAGCGTGACACGCGTCCTGGCGAGGCAATCAAAACGCAAGCTATTGCGGACTTTGAAGCTGCTGTGAGTGATACTGATGCTGCTGGCGAGGAACTCGCGAACACGCTGTATGAACAGGCGAACCGTTCTCCCGATCCGTCGTGGGCCCCCGTTCATTTTGCGAAACGTACGATAGCGGGCATCTTTGATGGCGTTTGGGGTCTATTGTCCTTGCAGTATGGCATGGCTCTTGAAGGCATGTGGGACTATGGGCGGTATATGCTGGGGTGGATCACCTGGGATGAACTGCAAGCGAAGCACAAGCAAAATACAATCTCGGCTGAGGACTTGTATGCGCTACGTGACGCGATTATGGCAGACCCCGCAGGCTTCGCGAAGAAAATGTGGGACGCGCTGATCAACGTTGATGGCTGGAAAGACGATCCCGGTGCTGCACTCGGTGAACTTGTACCGGCTGCAGTTCTTGCTGCGCTCACCGCTGGCGGTGGAAATGCGGCTCGGGCTGCTGCTGTGCTCGAATCCCTGCCTGTCATTGGCGAGGGCATGATGTTGCGGGATATGGGCATGCGAGCCGCGAGCCGTCTCCCGACACTAATCGACGACGTTGCGCAGGCTACCGAACGAACTGGTAGTCGTTTATCCAGTCGACTTGAAGAGTATCTCCGTAAACATGGACTAGATGAACTAGCTGATAAATGGAAAACTCGCAACCCAGTGGCTCACGATCCACATAGCGGAGCCAGTGACGATGACCTGCCTTCAGTGCCTAAGGATGGTCATGATGTGGCTTCACATGTGCCGCGTAATTCATATCAGGATGATTCGATTGAGCCGCCAAAAATTGGTTTGGCTAAACGGGTGCGAGGTGCAGACCTTGTTGATGACCCGACGAAAGTTCTAGGAGTTCATGAGGATGGCTCATCATATACCTACGAAGAGTGGTTCGAGGAGCATAAATATTGGGGTTACAACGATGACGCTAAGCAATGGGAATGGATGGTGAAGTGGCCGGATAATGATGGATATGACGATGAAGGTCGAGTGTTCTACTCTTCGGTGAAAGAATATGTCAATGACCATGGTAGGCACCTAGATCGTATCGGGCATCCTGGAGGAAAGTATCTCGGTGTGGTTGAAAATGGCCGACCGGCGTCATTTGAAGAGCGATCATTGGAGCCTCATTCGCTTCACGATCACTATTACCGGTATGAGTTCAGATGGAATGCGAAGCTGCCAGATGGATGGAAAATTGAAACGGGGCATGCTGCAGCTTGGGGGGAGCAGCCTGGAGGTGCGCGGCAGTTGAGGATCATAAAAGATGATGGCAGACCCGCTTCTGTTCAGGAAATGCTCGACCATAAGATAATTAGGGGGAAATGGGATGTGTTTTCTTGGAGACCTTAAGGAATTCTGTGAGTGTCTCAAAGATGAGAATATTTTAATCAACACGACTGAGATGGGCGTTCTTTTCTATTCGAAATGGCAAGGTGTGCCTTTGTGTAAACTTGAGGTAACAGACGGGTATTATCAGTTTGGTGGGTTCGAGCGCGGGGACTTCTACCGGACATTTTCGACCAGTGACCGCACTTTAGCTTTCAAGGTTTTAGTTTTGGTGAAGTGTCCTCTTGTGAGATCTGCTTTGCGCTATCCAAAGATTGTATTTCCGGCTCATAGAAAGGGGTGGCCATTTAGTTCACGCTATGGACAAAAGGGAAATCTTATTGATTGTGATATCGATGGGTATGCGGATAAGTTGTCTTGGGTTCATGATCTAAGTCCTGAGCAGCTGTTGGAGGCTTATGTGCGTAAGAATGGTGGTTTGTTATCTGCGTGGACTTCTTGAGGTGTGTCTGGAGGGGTGGAGCGTCACTGGGAGAGTTGGAGTCAGGATTCTTCGAGGTGATGGAGTGCTAGCATGTTGTAAGCTTGAAACGCTATTTCGTCATGAAAATGGAAAGCTGATCGTTTCTGTAAAGTGTTATGGAGGATAGTGTGAGTGATGTGAATGCGTATAGTCATCGGTCTGAAGGTGTCTTGCGCTTTAACTCTGATAGCGATCGAGTGTTGGCTGGGATGGATCGTGCGACGGTGAGCTTCTATATGTCTCTCGACGAGTATGTGGGTTTATATGGGGCGTATGTTGATCGTCTGGGGCTCCCGCGTGGAAAGTATTTTTGGCAGTTAGATGCTAATCGTAAACCGTTCTCATTTGAGGAGAGAGCCTTGGATGTTTACGCCCTACATGATCCTTATTATCAGTATGTGATTCGTGAACTTCCGGCGGGGTTCTATATTCGCACTGGTATTAATGTTCCGCAGTTTGACCTGCCGGGTGGAGCTCGTCAAGTTCAGTTTTTGGTTGGGGATTACGTACTTACAGCCAATGAGTGTGTGCAGTTAGGGATTCTCGAGGGATGGGTGAATAGCTGATGTCAGTTACTTCCGATCTTGTGGACTTTGCTGAGTCTTCTGGTGCTCACGTTCAACTATATAATGGCAATGGTCTCGCAATTACCTGGGATCGTGGTCGTTTTTGGCAGCACATTTGGGATACGAAGAACGTGCGTCGCCCTCAAGCGTTCTATGGTGAGAGCGAGTATTTAGAACCTCGTGTTCCGACCATGATTAGCGACTATGGCGAGATCATGTTGAAATGGGCGATCATGCGCATCGGCGAAAAATCACGGTGGCGCCGCGGGTGGCCGCGAATCGATGTCCCTGCGGGGCTGGAGAGCGTGTCGTCCCAGTGGGGCTTCGAGCAGCTGACCCCTATCACCGGTCGCCTCGCCCTGGACGGCGCGTATATTCCGATGGAGATGCGCACAATCTTCCCGGTGCATCCGGAACTCAATCAACTGACCCATGTGATGCAAATCGATTTCGATGAACTCCTCGCTGGATATATGGATCCATCAGGGGGCCCGTTTCTACGCGAGTGGCTTTCCTGACGTCGTCGGTGTCGAGACGGGTCGCAGACGAGAAGATCTGTAGTTTCTACCCCAGAGGAGGGAGACAGTGTTGAACGCGTTGGGACGGTTCTTTAAGAGAGGGACATCCGGGGAAGAGAAAGATCCGATGGCCTTCCTGGACGAGTATGCGGCGGTCATGAACCGGCACACTCGGGTTAAGGTGCGTAACGGTTTCAAATGGGGGCGTGCCGCTCTATCGGTTGATGTTGGGATCGACGGACTGGTGCTGTGGTTGGACGACGGTCGATACTGCTTTGATGAAGAAGAGCGAGGACAGGTGAGAAAACGGGGTGCTTTCAATTCTGCGTCGATTGAGCTGACTCAGAAGGTAATGGTCAACTACACGGTGTCGATCTTGCGTCATAGTTTGGGCCTCCCAGTGCTGGGTGTTCCGACCAAAGCTGACGAACTCCCGTCCGGTTGGGTGCTTCAAGAAACTCCCGCGTGGAGTTACGTTGCTCTTGATGGGCCTGATGGTGAGCACTTGGACTTTGAGGCCTCGGGGGCGCGTTACTGTGTAGCCCTTGCATGGCTCTACGACGTGACTCCCTCCGAGCTGCTCAACGCGTACATGCTTCCCGACGGTGGGCCGTTGCTTCGTCAGTGGCTTGGGCGTCCCTATCTGAGGTGATAGCAAGCGTGCCAGGCGCAGTCTCGTTGGAGCGTCGCGCCGCCAGCAATCGCCTTCGGCATAGTGGCAGCCGAGGCCTCGGCGTCTCATCTTCAATCTCTGCCATGCTATCGGAATCTCAGATTTATAATTACAGTGCAAATATTGGCTGTCGGTCTAATCTGCAGTATTTCGCGGTTCTTCGCCGCGAAAATTTCTCAGCAACTCTTTGACAGTGGTAAAAAGTGGCTACTATGTGCCCGGGTTCCGTCGATAGGGCGGAGCATAGGAGCGAAGTGACACCGTGAGCGCGCTTCAGGGCATGGAAAGAGGCATGAGAGTCAGATGAAACGCGGACCATTTATCGCCGGAGCAGGCCTGCTCGGCGTCATTGCGCTGGTGCCCGCACTGGTCCCCAGTGCGGTCGCGGCCGACGAGCAGTATGGCGCGACCGTCCCCTACACGCGATACGAGGCAGAGGAGGCGAGTCGATCCGACGGGACGTCGCTCGAACGCTCCGACGACCTTGAATCGACGGCCATCGAGGCCTCGGGCCAGTCCTACGTGGCCCTGAAGGACCAGGACTCCTCTCTGGATTTCACTGCGACGTCCGCAGCCAACGCCCTCGACCTGCGCTTCACCCTGCCCGATCACACCTCGGGCAAGGTGCAGGTCTACACTAATAACGATCTCGCTGCAACCCTCACCCTGTCCTCCGAAACCGCCTGGCAGTACGTCTACAAGGAGAGTGTCTACGACGAGCCGACCTTGGCCCCTGGTACCGCACACAAGCGTTTCCGCTTCGACGAGGTGCACACGCTGCTTAACGGTCAGATCCAAAAGGGCGACCATGTGCGCATCGTCAAGGTTGACCAAAATAAGACCGAGTACGGCATCGATTTCATCGAGCTCGAGCAGGCTGCACCGGCCATCGAGCGCCCCGAAGGCGCCGTGAGCATCGCCGACTACAACAATGCGCAACCCGGCGATGGTGTTGCCGACGATGATGCGCTCATCTCGGCGATGGACGCGGCTGTAAACACTCCCTCCAAGACGGTCTATATTCCCGCCGGAACCTGGGAATTCTCCCGCAAGATCGGCATCGATCACCCCGGTCTGACCTTCCAGGGCGCGGGCCTGTGGCGCACCAACATCTTCTTCACCTCCGATCAGATGAAGGGTGGTGGCATCGTTTTCAATCCCGGCGCGAGCAATGAGACGCTGACCGACTTCTCCATGTCCTCGAACCTGAAGTCTCGCTTTGGTGAGGGAGCTCAGTACAAGGGCTTTGCTGGTGCGGCCGGTGCGAACACCCGCGTCGCCAACGTGTGGGTCGAGCACTTTGAGTGTGGCTTCTGGATCGGCGACTATCGTGAACACAAGTTCATGACATACACCGACGGGATGGTCATCGAGAACTCCCGCATCCGCAACAATTTCGCCGACGGCGTCAACTTCGTGCAGGGCACTAAGAACTCCACGGTCCGCAACTCCTCCGTGCGTGGCAATGGCGACGATAGCCTCGCCTCCTGGGCGAGTAACGATCTGGATTCGCGAAGCGATTCCGAAGCTTCGAAGTTCAACTCGTTCATCGGTAACACCATCGAGCTGGGATGGCGTGCAGGCGGTATCGGACTGTTCGGCGGCGAGGGACACGTCGTCAAGGACAACCTCATTGTCAATAACTTCTCCGGAGCGGGCATCCGTATCAGCACCGTCTTCAAAGGCCGCAACTTCACGTATAACCACGCGGGCATGACGATCACCCATAACAAGCTCGTCCGCACGGGTACGACCGATGACTTCTATGGCAAGAAGCGTGGCGCGATCGACTTCCAGGAAGTGAAGGGCGACATCCGTAACGTCACCGTCTCGGACAACCTCATCGTGCGCCCCTACGCCGAGGAGATCCGCGCGGACTTCGGTCTCGACGGCTCCGCTCTGTCTCCTCGCGGCATCACGCTGCGTGACAACAAGCGCGACGACGAGGCCGTGGCCACCCAGCAGGCGGCAATCGTCAACCACGTGCTGGTGGGGGATCAGGTCGTGCGCACCGTCCCCGGGACGGAGAACTACAGCCTTTACTGGTACCAGCGCGACGAGCGCGGCGCTCACGGCACGATCAACCGCTACTGGGTCTCCAAGGCGGACGGTGTGGCCATCACGCCCGACATGGAGTACTCCGTCGAGGGTAGCAAGCGCGTCTACAACGTGACGCTCGCTGACCTGCCCCGGTACCTGCCGACGTCGACTGACTTCTCCGGCTCCTACGACTACGTCGCCGATCTGGAGCGCTCGCAGTCCGCAGATGACGGCACGACGATCGTGGTCCGTTTCTGGTCCGCGAGGTGATCGCTTCCTGACTGACTGCTCCGGTCCGCAATCGCCCGCACTGCCCCACGGTGGCGCGGGCGATTGTGTGCGTGAGAGCCGATCAGGGTAGGTTTGCCACAGTCGCGCAGCGCAGGCTCACCTACCCGAATTACGCAAAAGGTGTGCCCCATTTTGTTGCGTAATTAGTGATGGAGTGGATGCGAAAATGCTCCCCACAAGCCTCGTTGAGACCATTGGAATTGCAACGAAAACTCGCCACGTTTTGAATGTGTTGCGAAAAGGCGTATCACTGGAGTCAACAGCGCGGCCACCCCGGTCGCGACCGGCTACATTGAGGCCCCACGGGGCCACGTTGAAAAGGACACTCCAATGGCAGATATGCCCCGCATCCTCGACTGCTCCGTCACCGACTGCTCCTACAACAAGGAGAAGAACTGCGGAGCCGCCGCGATCACCGTCGGCTATTCGACCTCCTGCACGACCTTCATTCCGCTGACCGTCAAGGGTGGCCTCGCCAAGGCCGAGACCTTCGTCGGCGCGTGCCAGAAGGCCGACTGCACCCACAACAACGCCCTCGAGTGCACCGCCGCCTCCATCTCGGTCGGCGCGGGCACCGCGGACTGCCTCTCCTACGAGGCGCGCTGAGTCTCACTCATCGAACGAGGCCGTGGCTGGGATTACCTGCCACGGCCTCGTCGTATGGAAAGTACGGAAAAATCAGCGTCCCTCGCCCGAGCGCACCCGCAGCGTGGGGTGGGGGCGCAGGCCGCGCTGGCCGTTCCAGATGAGGTTGACGACGTGGGCGGCGACCTCGTCCTTCTTCATACGGCGGTCATCCAGCCACCACTGGCCGACCTGCGCGATGAGGCCGACGAGCATCTGCGCGTACAGGGGAGACCAGGTCGCATCGAAGTCTGAGCGCTTGAACTGCTCGGCGATGATGTGCTCGACGCTGGTCGCCACATCGCCCATGACCGAGGAGAAGGAACCCGCCGTACGGTCCGAGGGGGCGTCGCGCACGAGCACGCGGAAACCGTCCGTGTTGCGCTCGATGTAGTCGAGCAGGCCCAGGGTCGCGTTCTCCAGGATCAGGCGCGGGCGCTGCGAGGACTCCAGGGAGGACTGGAGCGAGGAGATGAGTGCCTGCACCTCTCGGTCGACGACGACCGCGTACAGGCCCTCCTTGCCTCCGAAATGCTCGTAGACCACAGGCTTGGAGACCTTCGCCCGGGCGGCGATCTCCTCGACGCTGGTCGCGCCGAAGCCCTTTTCGGCGAATAGGGAACGCCCCACGGCCACCAGCTGCTCGCGGCGCGCGAAGCCGCTCATTCGTGTCCTCTTCTCAGCCATGCCCCCAGTATCACACGAGGCATGGGTTGGCCTGCGCTCAGACCAAGCAGCGGGCGCGGGGTCGCGTTTGAAAGCGCGCGCGGGGTGCAGGTATCATCACAGTGGACGCATTCCGCCTTGGTGTAACGGCAGCACAGAGGTTTTTGGTGCCTTTAGTCTAGGTTCGAATCCTAGGGGCGGAGCGACCGGTCCCGATGGGACCGCAGACCCCCGAGGAGGAACATGTCTCGCCCCGCCGCCGTCATCGTCCTGGCCGCAGGCCAGGGAACGCGCATGAAATCTGCCCTCCCGAAGGTCGTTCACCCCCTGTCTGGCCTGTCCATGATAGGACACGCACTGCGCGCCGCCCACGGCCTCGACCCCCAGCATCTGGTCGCCGTCGTGCGCCACCAGCGCGAGGTCGTCGCCGCAGAAATCGAGCGCGTGCTGCCCAGCGCCATCATCGCCGACCAGGACGAGATCCCCGGCACCGGCCGTGCCGTCCAATGCGGCCTCGAGGCCCTCGATCAGGCCGTCGAGCCCGTCTCCGGCACCATCGTCGTCACCTACGGCGACGTTCCCCTCCTGTCCACGGACACCCTGGCCGAGTTGGTCGCCACCCACGAGGGCGCGGGCCACGCGGTCACCGTCCTGACCTCGCGCGTCGAAGACCCGACCGGCTACGGCCGCATCATCCGCGACGCATCGGGCACGGTCACCGCGATCGTCGAGCAGCGCGACGCCACGCACGAGCAGGCCGCGATCAACGAGATCAACGCGGGTATCTACGCCTTCGACGCGGACTTCCTGCGCATCTCCCTGGCATCCCTGGGCACCGACAATGATCAGGGCGAGGTTTACCTGACCGACGTCCTCGCGGCTGCAGCCCCCGCCGGGCGCACCGCGGGTGCCCTCGAGCTCACCGACCACTGGCAGAGCGCGGGCGCGAACGACCGCGTCCAGCTGGCCGAACTCGGTGCCGAGATGAACCGCCGCATCTGCGAGGGGCACATGCGCGCCGGCGTGACGATCGTCGACCCGGCCTCCACCTGGATCGACGTCGATGTGAGCGTCGGCGCTGACACCACCATCTACCCCGGCACCTGCCTGCGGGGGACAACCACCGTTGGGGCCGGCTGTGAAATCGGTCCTAGCGCCACGCTGATTGATGCGGAAATCGGGGACCGCAGTGTGGTTCCCACCGCGTGGATCGGTCAGGGCTGCGTTGCAGCCGATACGATGGTCACGCCATATAGCACCATCGGCACATTGATCGCGGCGCCTCGCGCCTGATCCAACACAAGGAGAGACAACCGCATGAGCGG
>ERZ772917.267-NODE-267-length-38292-cov-24.749719_pt1 | contig 38292 bp, 28 predicted proteins | sample MGYA00511187_ERZ772917 | MGnify/ENA primary metagenome ERZ772917 (study PRJEB29015, sample SAMEA2737925) | human oral metagenome | biome: human oral; feature: human-associated habitat; material: dental | place: China | collected 2012 ...
GCACGCACACGATCGGGATCTTGAAGGCGGGGTAGCGGTCCCGCTCGGTGACCAGGCGGAAGGCGCTCAGGTAGGCGTTGTAACCGCCGATGACCAGCAGGGCATCGATCTCATGGAGCTCGATAGCCCGCCCCAGGGCGTAGAGCTGCTCGATGGTGGGCACCTCGCGGCGCGTGCCCAGCTGGGCGCCGCCGTCGCCGACCCAGCCCTCGACGTCGGCCCAGGTCAGCTCATGCACATCGCCGTCGAGCAGGCCGGGGAAGCCGCCGTAGACTCCCAGCATCGTGAAGTCGTGGTCGATGCCCAGGCGCACGGCTGCGCGCGCCGCCGTGTTCATCCCCGGTGCCAGGCCGCCGGCGTGGATGATGGCGACCCGCTTGGGGCGAGCGGTGGACGAAGGCGTCGAGTCCGCATTGGTGGAGGGCTCGGCGGGAGGCGTGGACATGGTCTCGAACAGCTCGAGCATGCTGCCGAAGCTGGCGCCGCGGGCCTGGATCGCCCCGAGGTAGTCGTGGGCGGCCACGAGGTCCTTGACGGCGCGGGTGGCCGCGATCTGCTCCATCATCGGCAGGTGGCGGATGCGGTTGTGACGCTCGGCGATGATGACCGGCTCGCTGCCCGGCTCCATGGACACCACCTCGCGGGCAGCGGCACAGCCCAGCAGCGTGGACATCCAGCGGTCGTAGGCGCTGGGGCGGCCACCGCGCTGGACGTGACCCAGGATGGTGACGCGGGCGGCCTCGCCCAGCTTGTCGGCGATGACCTGGCGGACGTCGTCGGCGGTGATGCGGTTGCCCTCGCGGTCGGTGGCGCCCTCGGCGACGATGACCATGGACTCGCGGCGCCCGGCCTCCCGACCCGCCTTGAGCTTGGAGCACATGTCCTCCTCCCAGTCCTTGCCCGGGGGGAGCTCGGGGACCAGGACGTAGTCACAGCCCCCGGCCACGGCCGCCATGAGGGCCAGGTAGCCGCAGTGGCGGCCCATGACCTCGACGACGAAGGTGCGCTGGTGGGAGGCGGCCGTGGAGGAGATGTCGTCAATGGCCTCCAGGATGCGGTGGAGGGCGGAGTCGGTGCCGATGGTCATGTCGGCGCCCACCAGGTCGTTGTCGATGGAGCCGACCAGGCCGGTGACGATGAGGGCGGGGTGCTCGGCGGCCGTCTGGGCGCTGATCTCCCCCTTCTCGGCCAGCTCGGCCACCAGGGAGGGCCAGTTCTCCCGGAACACGTTGGTGCCGGTCAGGGAGCCGTCGCCGCCGATGACCACCAGGTGGTCGATGCCGTGCTCCAGCAGGTTGCGTGCGGCGGCGAGCTGGCCCTCGCGCGTGCGGAACTCCGCGGAGCGGGCGGTGCCGATAATGGTCCCTCCGCGGTGGAGGACCGAGGAGACCGAGTCCCAGGCCAGGGGGCGGATCCCGTCCCCGCCCTTGACGGCCCCGGCCCAGCCCTCCATGACGGCGTAGGGCTGGGCCCCCAGGCGCAGGGTGGTGCGTACGACGGCGCGCACGGCGGCGTTCATGCCCTGTGCGTCGCCGCCGGAGGTCAGGATCCCGATCCGCAGGGGCTCGGCGGTGGTGGAGGTGGTGGGCGGCGTCGTCGGCTGAGCCATGAGGGTCCTTCTCGAGCGGTCAGTGGTCAGGTCCTCCTATTGTCCCCCGACCATGGGGTCTACGTCACGTCTGTGGCGGGGCCGCTCGCCCTGGGCGGAGCGCACCACCGGGGGACGGTCCCGTTCGTCCGGTCAGAGCGGACCAAGGTCCCTGGCGTAGACGACCCTGCACATGAGATAGGCGGCGCGACCGGTTATAGAATAGGTCATGGGGAGCCCGCCGTGGTCAGGGGCGGTCTGGCACCGTCTCCCGGTGGTGGGGCGGCACGGGGCGCCCCGGTCCTTGACTACCAGCCAGGTGCGCAGCGTAGCGCCGCACCGTCCTTCTTGCGGAGGTCGATGTGTCCCACGCTCTGCCGCGTGCGCTCAGCCGTACTGTGCCAGCCCTGGCCCTCATGACGGTCACGGCCGTGTGGGGCTCCACCTTCGTCATGATCAAGGGCGTGGTCGGGGTCATCCCCTCCATGGACTTCCTGGCGGTCCGGTTCGGGATCGCGACCCTGGTCGCCCTGGCCTGGCGCGGACGCTCCCTGGCGCGCTGCCCCCGCTGGGTGTGGACCAGGGGGGGCCGGTACGGGGCTGGTCTACTTCAGCGCCCAGGTGGCGCAGACGGTGGGGCTGGAGAGTGCGGACGCCTCGGTGGCCGGCTTTGTCGCCGGCACCTACGTGGTCCTGACCCCGGTGGTGCTGCGTGTGGCTCTGGGGGTGAGGGTGTCGGGGCGTACGTGGGTGGCGGTGGGCCTGGCCACGGCGGGGACGGCGGCCCTGGGCCTTAAGGGCCTGGCCCTGGGGCCGGGGGAGTCCCTGAGCCTGCTGGCTGCCCTGCTCTTCGCGGTGCACATTGTCTGGCTGGGACGGTGCGCCACCCGCGCCAACCAGCTCGACCTGGCGGCGGTCCAGGTCATCGCCCTGGGGGTGGCCAGCGTCCTGGTGGGCCTGCCCGGGGGCGTGACCCTGCCCGACGACGGCGCCCAGTGGGGTGAGGTGCTCTACATGGCACTGGCCCCGGGCCTGCTGGCCCTCCTGCTCCAGACCTGGGCGCAGGCGCGTACCTCCTCGTCCAGCGCGGCCGTCATGATGGCCACTGAGCCGCTCTTCTCAGCCTTCTTCGCGGTGAGCCTGGGGGGTGAGCAGGTCACGGCCCGCCTCCTGGTCGGTGGGACGTGCATCCTGGGGGCGGCGTGCGTGGCCGAGGTACTGCCCGCGGTCCGGCAGGCCCGGGAACGGCGACTGGGCCTGGTGGCCTAGCCAGCCGGTCGTGGTTACCCGCCCTGGGCCCGGCGACGGCGTCGTTCCTGGCGTCTGCGTTGTCTTGCGCGCTGGTGCTGCCAGTGCCGTTGGGCGCGGCGCTGGTAGGTGTGGGAGTAGCCGTAGACCAGGCGGGCGGTGGCGGCGGTGAGCAGCAGCGCTAGAGCGGTCTGCCCGGGAGGGATCCCGGGGCCGCTACGGGGGTCGAAGTGCCGGGCGACCCAGGTGCCGCTGGTGAAGGCGAAGGCGATGCCGCCGCGCGCGTTCACGGGGGAGAGCCCCTGGCTCGTGCGCGTCCTCTGGAACCAGGTCTCCAGGCCCCGAGGGTTTGACACTGCCCTGTCCCAGTCCAGGTGCCACGTTCCGTCGTCTCCCAGGGTGATCCAGTCGTGGGCTGGTCGGCCGTCCTCCAGGGTGTAGGCGTCTTGGGGGATAAGGCGGGCGGCGTCCAGGACGCCGATAGCCTCCAGGGACAGCCTGGCGGCGATCTCGCCCCTGAGCTGCCCCTGTGTCAGGGAGGAGCTGCTGGTCGCGGTGGCCTGGGTGGCCTGGGCCGGGTCGGCCAGGGGCTGCCAGAGGGTGTGCGGGTCCAGGCTCCAAGGTGCCGGGCCCTGGTCCAGGGCGGCCAGCACCACCCCGGCGGCGGGGCTCTCCTCGCCCTCTCCCACGCCTCTGCCCGTGGCACACGCTGAGTACAAGTATCCGTACAGTTGAGCACCCTCTTGCACGTCGCTCAGCACTGAACGGTAGATATCATTATGGTAGTGGGACTCAGTAGACTCTCTGATGCCGAAAACTATGTGGTAGGCGTTAAAGACTGATAAGGCCTTAAAGAGGAGGCTCAGGGCGGTGTCGTCGGTCAGGACCTCGCGCAGCAGGGCGGTCACCTCAGCGTCGTGGTGACCGCTCCAGGCCACGGGCAGGGTGGTCCCAAAGAGGCTGGTCCCACGGTCAGGCGCGGACTCAGCGGCCGCGTCACCGACGTCGCTCATGGAGTTGGCGAGCATGACGGCGGTGGTGCGTCTGGCTGTGGGTGTCCAGGTGGTGGTGTCCATGCCTGCCAGGGTGATGGTGGCTTGTTCGGTGAGCCAGGCGGCCTGGGCCTCGTAGGGGTTGGGTTGGGATGTGGTGGGCTTGTAGCGCAGGGTGGAGGCCGAGGCAGCTGCGGACGCGAGGGCCTCCAGGCAGGCGGTTCCTGACTCCTGGGTGCGGGCGGACACCCACTTCCAGGTGGTGGCGTCCACCTTGGTGGCCCGGCCCTGCCTGAACTCGTACTCCTCACCAGGTGAGGGGCCGAGGGCGGCTCCTGGTAGAGGTGGGGCCAGGACGTCCAGGACCGTCTGGGGACGCCGGGCCGCGGCGGTCAGGACGGCGGCCAGGGGGTCGTAGGAGGAGTAGCGGGCCCTGACCTCCTGGGGTGTTCCCTCGGGGAAGTTCGAGTACCCGCCGCCTGCCGTGGTGGTCAGGCGCGCGTACTCCACCCACCCGATCCGGGAGCCCCCGGCGGCCTCACCGGCCATGACACCGCGAATCAGGACGCTCAGGAACCCGGTATCCAGGGCCAGAGGATCCTGGGAACCCGACTGCCCGCCACCCGGGGCCTGGCCGTCACCAGCACCCAGGACCTGGGCAGCCGCCTGACCACCCCCAGGACCCGGGGTCGCCGTGTCCCCGGCACCAGGAACCTGGCCGGAGCCCGACTGACCGCCCCCGGCACCAGGGGCCTGGTCTCCGGCCCCGGAAACCTGGCCGTCACCAGCACCCGGGGCCTGGGTGCCAGCGGCGGTGGTCAGGGGGTCCTGGTCGGCGGTGAGCAGGCGCCTGAAGCCCACCGGGAGCAGGAGCGTGTCAGGCTCGGCCAGGTCACCCGTGGTGGTGACCAGGGACACCAGGTCCCGGGCCAGGGCCTCACGGTGCCCCTCGTCCCACAAGGGCGAGCTGGTAGCCGTGGCCAGCAGGGACGTCCACGTGGTGGTGGTACCAGTGGGTAGGTGTGCTGCTACACGCACCAGGGCCCGTGCTCCCAGGGCGTCGACCAGGGCAGTGGCGTAGGCGCCCCCACCGGCGTGCGGTGCCACGCGCTCACTGACCGCCTGCGTCAGGGCCGCGTAGTCGCCCTCGTCCAGGGCCCTGGCCAGTACGACGGCGTCCCCACGGGCGGCATCGGCACCGGCAGCGTCCGCGTGGGCATTAGTCGCAGCACCCCCGCCGGTGGTAGTACCCGGGCTGGTGGTGTCCGTGCTGGTACCGGTAGTAGCCCGGGTGGTGGCACCCGGGTTTCTGACAGTGTCTGGGCTGGTAGGGGCTGGTGCCGTACCTGAAAGGACCTGGGTGGTGGGTGCGTCCGGGAATGGTGTGGCTGCTGCTCGTGGGGTCCCGGTGGGTGGGGTCAGGCAGGCTGCTAGGACCAGGCACCCTACCGCCGTGCCCAGGGCACGGCACACCGTGCCCCGCCGGGTGGGGTTCCTGGTGCTCTGCTGGGGGTGGTTGGTGGGTGTGGTGGTCATGGTGTGGGTGCGGTGCCCAGGGCCTGTGCCTCGGCCACGGTCAGGGGGGTGGTCGTGGTGGTGGTGTGCGGGGGCAGGGTGCCGGTGCGTCCGGTGGTGGTGGTCCAGGTGGCCTGGTAGGTGGTGGAGACGGTCAGGGGGGTGGTGCCTCCCAGGTGGGCGCTGGAGCGGGTGAAGGTCAGGGAGCAGTCGGTGGTGGTGGCGTCGGGGGTCCAGGGGGTGCCGAACCCGGTGCACGAGACCAGGGAGTCGGGGGCCTGGAGGCTCAGTCCGGTGGAGGTGGCGGTCAGGGTCACGGTGGTGGTGGCGGCGGTGGCGGTGACGGTCAGGGTGCGGGGTGTGGCGGTGGTGGCCCACACCCAGGTGTCCACGCCTACCACGGTGGCCCCGCTGCCGGTCAGGCTGGGGTTGTGGTCGGTGGCTGGTGGGGGGACGGTCACTGACTGCCAGGCCGCGGCCGCCAGGACCGAGGGGTCGATCTCGGGGGCGGGGGGCTCCTGGCCGGCGGGCACGAACACGGACGGGTGGGAGTCGAAGTAGTCCCTGGCCAGGGAGAGGTAGTCCGTGCCGTCCGGGGCGTACTGGGAGCTGCACATGGGGGAGTACCAGCGGCCCTCGGTGTCCTGGGCGTGGTCCTTGTACCCGGGGAGGTCGGTGGCCAGGGAGGACCTGTCCAGCATGGCGGCGTCCTTCCTGGCCCGGGGGGGGTCCAGGTACGCGGCCATGTCCGCCCCGCTGAGCGAGGGCTCGTACCAGCACACCGGGTGCACCCACCCCGGCACCCCCGCCTGTACCGTCACCGGCCCCGAGGACGAGCCCCCGCCCCCCGCCACTCCCTCCACCAGCACCTCCACCGAGAACGTCGCCGACCCGTCCCCGCCAGACGAAACCGAAGCAGGCGGGTTGTTGTCTGAGCTCTGGCCGTCGTGGAGTGCGGTCGCAGAGGGGGCTATTACGGTGCCGGTGGCCAGGGCTCCTGCGGTCAGGAGGACGGCCAGGGCGCGTAGGTGTCGTAAGGTTCTCATACCGTGCACTCGTTTCTGGTCTTGGTCCACTCATCTGAGGCTTTCCAGGTGCCGTCAACGTACTTCATAACAATGACCACTTCTCTGCGAATTTGGAGCGTCTTGGGGTTGGTGATGTCGTTGCCGTCCGCGTCGTGCTCGGTCAGTCCGCTCTGGTCGGTGCAGGAAGTGACCTCGGCGGTGAGGTTGGGGGCCTGGGAGGAGATGAACACGTTGGTGACCGCTACCCGTACCGTCCCGGAGATCGTCGCTCCTGGCTTGAGGGCTGCGTAGTTCTTTCTGACGACACTCAGCGTGGGGTCGATAGCGACGGCGTCGGCCTTCTCCACGCCGGTGCCGGTGAACCAGATGTCCCAGGTGACCTGGTCATAGGCCACGTACCCCTCCAGGGCGCCCCTCTGGGCGGCGTCCAGGCCGGACGGGACGGAGACCACCACGTACCTGTCAGTGGACAGGCCCTGCGGGCTCAGGCCGGTAGGCGACGCCGACGCGCTGGGCACGGGCTCCTGCGTAACAGCCTGGGTGGTGGACGAGTCCAGGGGAGGCACCGTGGTAGACGACTCCGGGGACCCCGAACAGGCCGACAGGACCAGGCACCCTGCCAGGGCCGTGCCATAGCGCACGAGGGCCCACCGGCTAGGACGATCGGCAGGAATCATACGAATCAGCTCCTCACTACTCAAAGGGGATGAAAGTAGTCGTCTACGTAGTCTTCAGTTCACGTGCCCACCTGGTACTACTACCAGCGTCTGATCCGCTCCCGCCACCTGCGTCGTCTCTCCTCGCGGCGCGGGCGCAGTCTCTCCCTGCGACGTTGGTGGGTGTGGGAGAGGCTGTAGACCAGGAGGGTGGTGGCAGTGCTCAGCACCACCACCACCAGGGCGGCGTGCCTGACGGGTGCCCCGGGGGCAGTTGCGGGCATAGGGTCTTGGGCCTCGAGGACGCCGTCGTCGAAGTTCTTGGTGAGCCAGGTGGTGACCCTGGAGAGGTCCTGCTCCGTCCAGGCGTCGTTCAGCCAGGTGTCCAGGCCGGCGGGGTCGGCCAGGGCTGCTTCCTGGTCCAGGTGCCACATCCCGTCGTCTCCCAGGGTGATCCAGTCGTGGGCTGGTCGGCTGTCCTTCAGGGTGTAGGCCTCCCGGGGGATGAGGTCGGCGGCGTCCAGGACGACGGCGACCTTCAGGCGCAGTCTGGCGGCGATCGCGTCCCCGAGCTGTTCACGTGTCAAGGAGCCGCTGTCACCCGCCGCGGCGACCTGGGTGGCCTGGGTGGGGGTGGCCGGGGGACGCCAGGGTGCTCCCGGGGCCGGGACGGGGTCCGGGCCTCGGTCCAGGGCGGCCAGCATGATCCCTGCCGCGGGGTCTGCCTCGCCCTCGTCCACGCCCCTGCCTATGGCGCAGGTCCCGTAGACGTAGCCGTACAGGCGTGCTTCCTTGCTGGAACCGTACTGGAAATAGTAGGAGGCGTTCCTGATAGTGGTTCCTGACGAGATCCTAAATGCGTCAGCGGCCAGGCGGTGGGTGATGAACACCTCGGCCGCCCAGGACACGACGGCCAGGGCCGTGTCGTCCTTGAGGACCTCGCTCAGCAGGATCCTGAGAGCGGTGCCCTGGGTCCTTCTCCAGCCTCTTGGAAGGGAGCTCGAGAAGCTGTCCTTCAGTAGGTTGTAGTCGTAGGTGTTGGCGACATTGTTAATGTCGCCTATGGAGTTGGCGAGCATGACGGCGGTGGCGCGCCGGGCCGGGGGCGTCCAGGTGGTGGTGTCCACGTCTGCCAGGGTGATGGTGGCCTGTTCGGTGAGCCAGGTCGCCTGGGCCTCGTAGGGGTTGGGTTGGGATGTGGTTGCCTGGTAGCGCAGGGTGGAGGCTGATGCCAGGGCCGCGGTGAGGGCCTCCAGGCAGGCGGGGCCCGCTTTCTGGGCGCGGGCGGACACCCACTCCCACAGGGATCCGTCCACCCAGAGGGACGGTTCCCAGCGTCTGTTACCTCTTCCGCTGGACCCCAGGGTGCTGGGATCAGCCCCTGGCAGGAGTGGGGCCAGGACGTCCAGAACCATGGCAGGAGTGCGGGCCGCGGCGGTCAGGATCGCGGGCAGGGGGTCGTAGAGGAGGTAGCGGGCCCTGACCTCCCGGGGTGTTCCCTCGGGGAAGTTCGCGTACCCGCCACCTGCTGTGGTGGCCAGGTGCGCGTACTCAACCCACCCGATCCGGGAGCCTTCGGCGGTCTCACCGGCCATCATCCCACGAGTCAGGGCGGCCAGGAACTTAGGGTCCAGGGCTAGAGGATCCCGTGCGCCTGGGTCGTCACCACCCGGGGCCTGGTCCGGGTCAGGACTAGTGACCCTTGGGACCTGTCCGGGGTCTGACTGCCCGCCCCCGGCCTCAGGGGTCTGGTCCCCGGCCCCGGGAGCCTGGCCGTCACCAGCACCTGGGGTCTCGCCGGTCGCAGTGCCTGGGGTCTGGGTGCCGGCGATGGCGGTGGTTAGGGGGTCCTGGTCGGCGGTGAGCAGGCGCCTGAACCCCGCTGGTAGTAGGAGTGTGTCGGGCTCGGTCAGGTCGCCCGTGGTGGTGACCATGGACGTCAGGTCCCGGGCCAGGGCCTCACGACGCCCCTCGTCCCACAAGGGCGAGCTGGTAGCCGTAGCCAACAAGGACGTCCACGTGCACGCCAACGGCACACCCGGACCCGTGCTACCGGTACCGCTCCCACCAGACCCCGCCCGACCCGTGACACCACCACCCCCCGCAGGTAGGTGCGCCGCCACACGCACCAGGCCCCTGGCCCCCAGGGCGTCAACCAGGGCAGTCGCATAAGCACCCCCACCGGCATGCGGGGCCACACGCTCACTGACCGCCTGTGCCAGGGCCGTGTAGTCACCCTCGTCCAGGGCCCCAGTCAGCACGACGGCGTCCCCGAGGGCGGCACTGGTGCTATCAGCGTCCGTGCTGGCAGTAGTGGTAGCACTGGTGGCGGCACCCGGGCCGGTGGTGCCCGTGCCGGTAGTGAGGACTGGTGTCGTACCCGGGGTGGTCTGGGTGGCGGGTGCGTCCGGGGGTGGTGCGACTGCTGCTCGTGGGATCGCGGTGCCGGGCAGGGTCAGGCAGGCCGACAGGACCAGGCACCCTACCAGCATCATGACGCAGCATACAGAGACCCACCAGGGATGACGACCAGCAGGCCTCACGCAAACCAACTCCTCACTTAAAGACAATGGCTGTGACCAAATTAGCTATAGTCGGCCGTGGTCTCTAACTATCTGCCGAGCCTGAATCATCTCACGATTTATCTATGGCCTCCTTGTCGCTGTTGGCTTTCCCGATACCGTCATTAAAAGCGGTTGTAATGACTGCGTCTGTAACGATAGTACCAGTACCGTCGATAATGGGGATTTTAAGGTTGTCTTTAATAAGCTTGAACCATCCTTCTAGGTTTTTTGTTTCCCCGTCTGTCTTGTCACGCAAGGCTTCGTTTAGATTTAGAGTCCACTTACCATTGTCTTTGGTTATCCACTTGTAACTCATGGGTGTTCCGTCTTTTTTCGTAAAAGCATTGTCGGGAAGAAGTCCGGCCGTGGCCATGGCATTAATAGCCTCAAACCTGAGGCTCTTACTGACGGCGGCCTGCAGTGCTTTCTGGGCCTCCTCGACACTCGTAGCACTGTCTGCCAGGATGTTCTTACCGGCTCCTGCGGAGTGGGAGCGAATGGCGGACAGGGCCTTGCCTATCCAGGGGCTTCCAGGGATCGGGATAAGCGACATGCCATCGCTGAGCGCGTCTATCGTTAGCTCTGCCATAAAATCCTCTCCCTCGGCCTTGTCTTTTCGCCCAAACTACAACCATTTCCTCAGTCCGTAGTCCTGATCCTTTACTCGATACAGAACTCCCTGCCTGACAGCCAGTGGATCCTCGCCCTGTTGTCGTCAGTCTCCTCGGGGAAGGTAGAGGACTCAGCATCGTAGGCGGCCTGGATCTGGCTGCGGACCGCCTCGATCTGGGACAGGATGGTTGTGACGTGGGACGAGATGCTTTGGGCGTACACGAGACTACTTCGACTCTCTCCTGAAGGTCTGCCGCCTGCCTCCCGGGGGGTGCCACGTCACGGTGCCCCCGGGAGGGGAGGTCCGGGTCTCTCAGGTCAGGGGAGACCGTCGCCAGCTGGCGGGCGTCGGTGACCCCGTTGGCGATGTCGTTGTTGGCCACGTCCATGACCGCCGCCAGGAGCTCCTCGAAGGCCACCAGCTTGGGACGGAACTCGTCCCAAGCGGCCCGGAAATCCCTGGCGTTAGGGGCTCTCTCACACCGCTGCCGCCAGGTCACGGCCTGTGTCCTTCTGAATCGTATCCGCCAGGGTTACGTTGTTACTCAGCATATCGTACAGGATCGCAAGTACATCCAGGTCGGCCTGCAGGGACATGGCCCACCACTCTCCAATCGTCAGGAAGACTCGGGAACAGTCAACGAAAGCAGTCAGCACGCACCCTAGTCGGCACTGAAGAACAGGACGTGAGATTTCAATATCTGCTGAGAGGCAGGATCTACTCGACGATGTGCACAACTCATGCCTCATAGAATATTTGAGACGTGGACCACTTGTCCAGGGTTGAAATCAAACTATTATCAATATCACATCTCGGCCTGCGAAGATCTGCGTGCACGATCATCGACGTCCTACCCTATCCTCTTTGGGCCCACTGGCATTCTCGTGCTGAGAGCCAATACCCTCAGCAGCCCTACCCCCGACCCGAGGCTGGCAACCATGACCGCCACCCCAGCAGCACGCCTCCGACGCCGTCCACCCGCAGAACCGGTCCCGTCCCGCACCGGTGGGTCGCGGCTTCCCTCGGCCCCGCGCGAGCGCCGTCCGCTCCTGGCCGCCCAGGCGGGGCCCGGTGGCGGGCAGGACGAGCCGGGGGACGGGGCCCGGGGGGGGCAGAGGGCGCAGGCCCCGCAGGGGCGGTGGACCCACGTGCCCGCGGGCTGCTGCCCCCGGTAGTCCTGGGCCTGGAGGACTGCCCGGGTGAACAGGCCCAGAAGGTCATGACCTGGGACTACACGTGTGCGGGGCACCTGGGGGTGGCCGGGTCCGCCGGCTCGGGGCGCTCGACCCTGCTGCGGGGGATCGCCGCGGAGGTGGCCCGTACCACGTCCCCGGAGGAGGTGCACGTCTACGGGATCGACGCCGGGACGGGCGCCCTCCTGCCGTGCACCAGGCTGCCGCACGTGGGCGCCGTGGTGACACGGGACCAGCCTGAGCGGCTCCGGCGGCTCCTGGACCTCCTGGGGCGTGAGGTCACCCGGCGCCAGCAGCTCCTGGCCCTGGACGGCCTGGCGTCCGTGGCCGAGCAGCGCCTGGCCGCCGGTCCGCAGGAGCGCCTGCCCTACCTCCTGCTGCTCATTGACCGGTGGGACTCCTACGTGGCCAGCTTCGAGTCCGTGGACGGGGGCGCCCTGGTGGAGCGCGTGGAGCTCCTGCTGCGTGAGGGCGGTGCCGTGGGCCTGCACGTGGTGATGGCCGGGGACCAGACGGTGTGCCGGGGGCGTATGGGCATGATGCTGGAGGACCGTCTGGCGCTGCGCCTGCCCGCGGCGGAGAACTACGACATGGTGGGGATGCGCCCCCGGGACGTGCCCGTGTCCATGCCCTCGGGCCGGGCCTTCCGCGCGGGCGCCCGGCCCCGGGAGGTCCAGGTGGGGCTGCTGGACGCCTCCCCGGCGGGCACGGCCCAGGTGGCCGCCGTCCACGCCCTGGCGCGCCAGGCTGGCCAGCAGTGGTCGCAGGTACCGCGCTCCCGGTGCCCCAGGCACGTTGACGAGCTCCCTGTGGCGATCTCCCTGACCCAGGCGCTCGCCCTGGGCCCGTCCCCGGGGCGGGGATCCTTCTGCCTGGCCGTGGGCGGGGACGACCTGGGGCTGCTGCCCCTGCGGATGGAGGATGTCGGCAACGGCGTCCTGGTGACGGGGCCACGTCGCTCAGGGCGCTCGACGGCCCTGTACGTGGGGGCCCTCACGGCCCTGGACGCCGGGGCGCAGGTGGTGGCGGTGGCCCCCGGGCGCTCCCCGCTGCGCTGCCTGCAGGGGCGGCCGGGGGTCCTGGGCGTCCTGGGGGAGGACGCCGTGGCCGCCGACCTGCTCGGGCTGATCCGGCACGCCCCCTCCGAGGTCCTTCTCGTCGTGGACGACTTCGAGTTCCTGGGCCCCGACCACAAGCTCGCCCCGGTGCTGGAGAAGCACCTCAAGACCTGCCGCGACGCGCCCGGGGGCGTGCTGGTCTCCTGCGGTGTCGACGAGATCCAGGGGCTGTACCGTGGCCTGGTGGGGCAGGTCCGCAAGAACCGCACCGGCCTGCTCCTGGCCCCCCGGTCCGCCGACGACGGCAGCTACCTCTCCGCCAGGCTGCCGCGCTCGGTGGGGGCCCCGGTCCCCATGGGGCGCGGGATCCTGGTCACCGCGCACCGGTGGACCTGGGTCCAGGTCCCCGACGCGCGGCCGTAAGGGCCCTCACCACGCGATACCCTCATGCCCGGGCGCCCGCACGTGCCCGCAGCCCGACGTCTGGAGGTAGGACGAGCCATGGACCTGTACGAGTACCAGGCCAGGGACCTGTTCGCCGCGCACGGGGTGCCCGTGCTCGACGGGCGCCTGGCCACCAGCCCGCAGGAGGCCCAGGCCGCCGCCGCCGCGCTCCTGGCCCAGGGAGCCCCCCTGGTGGTGGTCAAGGCGCAGGTCAAGACCGGGGGGCGGGGCAAGGCCGGGGGCGTGCGGCTCGCCCGCACCGCCGCCGGGGCCCGGCAGGAGGCCGAGGCCGTCCTGGGCATGGACATCAAGGGGCACACCGTCCGCTCCGTCCTGGTCGCCGAGGGCGCCGACATCGCCTCCGAGTTCTACCTCTCGGTGCTCCTGGACCGTGCCGGGCGCAGGTACCTGGTCATGTGCTCGCGCGAGGGCGGCGTGGACATCGAGGCCCTCGCCGCCGAGCGCCCCCAGGCGCTGGCCCGCGTCGGCGTCGACCCGCTGACCGGCATGACCCCCGCGCTGGCGGCCCGTCTCGTGGCCGAGGCCGGGTTCGAGCCCGGGGAGGTGGCTGAGGCCGTCACCGAGGTGGTCCTGCGCCTGTGGGAGGTCCTCACCGGTGAGGACGCCACCCTGGTGGAGGTCAACCCCCTGGTGCTGACCACCGGTGGGCGCGTCCTGGCCCTGGACGGCAAGGTCACCTTGGACGACAACGCCAGCTTCCGCCACCCCGGCCACGCCGACCTGGTGGACCGCGCCGAGACCGACCCCCTGGAGGCCAGGGCCCGGGCCGCGGGCCTGAACTACGTCAAGCTCTCCGGCCAGGTCGGTGTCATGGGCAACGGGGCGGGCCTGGTCATGTCCACCCTCGACGTGGTGGCCTACGCCGGTGAGCGCCACGGGGGGATGCGCCCGGCCAACTTCCTGGACCTGGGCGGCGGCTCCAGCGCCGAGGTCATGGCCACCGGCCTGGAGGTGGTGGCCTCCGACCCCCAGGTACGCGCCATCCTGGTCAACGTCTTCGGCGGCATCACCTCCTGCGACACGGTGGCCGACGGGCTCGTCGCCGCCGTGGACCGCCTGGGGGGCCTGCCCAAGCCCGTGGTGCTCCGCCTGGACGGCAACAACGCCGACCTGGGGCGGGCGATCCTGACCGAGGCCGCCGTTGACGGCGTCGAGCTCGTGGACACCATGGACGCGGCGGCCGACCGCGTCACCGCCATCGCCGAGCAGATCACCAGCACGTCCAGCACGGAGGCCTGAGCCAATGAGCATCTTCCTCACCCAGACCGACCGCGTCATCGTCCAGGGCATGACCGGGTCAGAGGGCCGCAAGCACACCCGCCGCATGATCAGTGCGGGCACCCAGGTGGTGGCCGGGGTCAACCCCCGCAAGGCCGGCACCGTCGTGGACTTCACGGTGGAGCCGGTGGGCCCGGGTGCCGCGGGGGTGCCCGCCGGGACCGTGACGGTGCCCGTCTACGGCACCGTCGCCCAGGCCGTGCAGGAGACCGGTGCGGGTGTCAGCGTCGTGTTCGTGCCCCCCGCCTTCGCCAGGGGCGCCGTGGTGGAGGCCGTCGATGCCGGGGTGCGCCTGGTGGTGGTCATTACCGAGGGCATCCCCGTGGCGGACGCCGTCGCCGCCGTCGCCTACGCCGCGGCGCACGGCGTGCGGGTCATCGGCCCCAACTGCCCCGGCATCATCTCCCCGGGGCGCTCCAACGTGGGCATCACCCCCCCGGACATCACCGGTCCCGGGCCCATCGGCCTGGTCTCCAAGTCCGGGACCCTGACCTACCAGCTCATGTACGAGCTGCGCGACCTGGGCTTCACCACCTGCATCGGCATAGGCGGGGACCCGGTGGTGGGCACCACCCACATTGACGCCCTGGCCGCCTTCGAGGCCGACCCCGACACCGAGCTGGTGGTCATGATCGGGGAGATCGGGGGCGACGCCGAGGAGCGGGCAGCCACCTACATCAGCGAGCACATGACCACCCCCGTGGTCGCCTACGTCGCGGGCTTCACGGCGCCCGAGGGCAGGACCATGGGTCACGCCGGGGCCATTGTCTCCGGCTCCTCGGGCACCGCCGAGGCCAAGAAGGAGGCCCTGGAGGCGGTCGGCGTGCGCGTGGGCCGCACCCCCAGCCAGACGGCCGCCATCGTCCGGGAGATCTACCGCTCCCGCCACCCCCAGGGGAGTGCGGTTCCGGGTGAGGGTCATTCCCGCGTGCGCGGGGAGCGCTCCTGCCACCCGGGGACCGCCGCCCCGGCCGGGCACCACCAGGACGCGGTGTGAGCGCCCTGAGCTCCCTGGGCGAGGCCTGGCGGCGCGGTACCTGGCGGCCCGCTGACTGGTTCCTGGCCGCCCGCTGCGGGATGGAGGCCGTCGTCCTGGGCTGGCTCCTCGTGGTCCTGCCCGCGGTGGCCTTCTACCTGGCCTCCTCCTCCCGTGACGCCGCCGCCGCCCTGAGCACCGGCTCGGTGGTGCGCGCCGCCACGGGCCTGTGGAGCCTGGCCCTGGGCGGGTCCTGGGGTACCTCCACCAGCCGGGAGGGCGCCCTGAGCCTGCCGCTGACGGGCCTGACCCTGCTCTTGCTCCTGCTGACCCGCGCCTTGGTGCGCCGGGCCCGCCCCAGCTCCCCGGCCTCCGGGGGCTGGGTCGTGGGCGCCGCCACCACCACGGCCCTGGTCCTGGTGCTCGTCGCCAGTCCGGCCGCGTCGCGCACCTGGACCGTCGTCCCGGCTACCTGGGCGCTGACCTCCCTGGTGGTGGCCGTGGAGCTGCAACGCTCCGGGTCCGGCTGGCCGGCTCTGGGCCCGTGGTGGCAGGACCGCCCGGCCTGGCTCCACCTGGCCCTGCGCCAGGCCCGTCAGCTCGCCCTGGTCCTGACCGTCCTGGCGGTGGTCGTCGCCGGTGTCGCCCTGGTCCTGGCGGGGGGGCGGGTCTCCCGCCTCCACGACGCCCTGACCGACGGCAGGTTCGCCGACACCCTCGGTATCACCCTCCTCCAGCTGGGGTGGGTCCCGACAGGGCTGGTGTGGGCGCTGTCCTGGGTGGTGGGGCCGGGGTTCGCGGTGGGCTCCGGGTCGGTCTTCTCACCCACCCGTGTGGTGGCCGGGGCGGTGCCCTCCCTGCCGGTCCTGGGTGCCCTGCCCACCACGGCCGTGGGGTCGTGGGGGACGGCCCTGCCCTTCGTCGTGCTGGTCGCGGCCGTGGTGGTGGCCTGGCGTGACCGCTCCAGCCTGCGTCAGATGCGGCTGCGCCAGGCCGGGGCCGCGGCCGCGGTGGCCTCGGTGGTGCTGGGCGGAGGCACCGCCCTGGTCTGCCTGGCCGCCTCCGGGCAGGCGGGCCCCGGACGGATGGCCGAGGTGGGGCCGCGGGAGGGCTTCACGGCGCTCATTGTGGGCCTGCTGACACTGGCGGGCCTGGGGGTCGTGGCACTGCTCACCCACCCCTGGGGTCAGGTCGTGACCCGACGCGGGGCGGGCGCCGCCGTGGACGACACCGAGGATGCCGCGCAGGAGGCGCGTGAGCACGTCGGGACGGGGTCCGCAGACGCCCGCCGTCCCGGGCGCCCGGGGCGCGGTGGGTCCCGGGGGCGTGAGGCTCGCGGGGCGCGTGAGGGGCGCCGCCCGGAGCCCGGTGAGGCCGGTACCCCTCAGTGGTACCCGGTGGGGGAGGACGACGTCGGCCCGCGTGACCGGGGCACCGCCCAGGGGGGTGCCCGGAGGGCAGGCCGCCCACCAGCACGCCAAGGCGAGGACGGACCGGCGCCGTAGCGCCCGTGAGCGGGAGGCTGCACATTCATTTTACAATCGGCGATCAGTAGACGGCAGAATTACGCGGATTCACGATGCGCCACGGAGGGCGGGAGCAGGATGAATGTGCAACGCGGGCGTCGTTGCACATTCATCCTGTCCCCGGGTCCTCCTCGGGCGGGTAAAACGTTGGAATCACGCCAACGCCCTGCTCCCGACCCCAAGATGAATGTGCAACGGGAAAGGCGGGGGCTGTAGGCTGGTCCCGGCCGTGACTGGCGAGGGTGGGGCACCACCGGGGAGCGGCAGCCTGACCGGAGGGGACGTCGCCCGCCTGGGCGTCCCCGCAACTGAGAGCACCAGGAGCACTATGTCTACCGCTGGCACCACCGCCCACGCCCCCGTCCCCACCGAGGGGCTGACCAGTCCCGACCGCGTCCCTGTGCACCGCGCCCTGGTCTCTGTCTACGACAAGACCGGCCTGGTCGAGCTCGCCACCGCCCTGGACGGCGCCGGCGTCGAGATCCTCTCCACCGGCTCCACCGCCGCCGTCATCGCCGGTGCGGGCCTGCCGGTCACCCCCGTGGAGGAGGTCACCGGCTTCCCCGAGTGCCTCCAGGGCCGTGTCAAGACCCTCCATCCGGCTGTCCACGCCGGCATCCTCGCCGACCGCCGCAAGCCCGACCACATGGACCAGCTCGCCGCGCTGGGCGTGGCCCCCATTGACCTGGTGGTGGTCAACCTCTACCCCTTCACCGACACCGTGGCCTCGCACGCCCCCTTTGACGCCTGCGTGGAGCAGATCGACATCGGCGGGCCGGCCATGGTGCGCGCCGCGGCCAAGAACCACACCGCCGTCGCCGTGGTCACCGACCCCGACCGCTATACCCAGGTGGTCCGGGCCGTGGAGGACGGCGGCTTCACCTTGGCACAGCGCCGTGAGCTCGCCGCCGCCGCCTTCGCCCACACCGCCGCCTACGACGCCGCCGTGGCCACCTGGCTCGCCCAGCAGGTCGAGGCCGGTGAGGCCGCCGAGGCGGCTGGCAGTGCCCCGGCCGGGGTGGCTGGCGCGGTCGAGGCGGCTGAGGCTCATGGCGCCCCGGCCGACGCAGCCGCCCCGGCTGGCATGCCGCGCTACGTCGGTGCCGCCTACCACCGCCTGGCCACCCTGCGCTACGGGGAGAACCCGCACCAGCGTGCCGCCGTCTACACCACCGCCCACGCCGCTGGCCCGGCCGGCGTGGCCGGTGCCAGGCAGCTGAGCGGCAAGGCCATGAGCTTCAACAACTACACCGACACCGACGCCGCCGTGCGCGCCGCCTACGACCACGGCGAGACCACCTGCGTGGCCGTGGTCAAGCACGCCAACCCCTGTGGCATCGCCGTCTCGCCCACCGGGGACGTGGCCGAGGCCCACCGCAAGGCCCACGCCTGCGACCCCGTCTCCGCCTACGGCGGCGTCATCGCCACCAACGCCACCGTCACCGCCGCCATGGCCCGCCAGGTCAAGCCCGTCTTCACCGAGGTCGTGGCGGCCCCCGCCTACGAGCCCGAGGCGGTGGAGATCCTCGCCACCAAGAGGAACCTGCGGGTCCTGGTCGTCGAGCCCCCCACCCCCGGCGGCTACGACGTCAAGCAGATCTCCGGCGGCGCCGTCATCCAGGAGCGTGACCTCGTTAACGCCCCTGGTGACCTGCCCTCCGGCTGGAGGCTCGTGGCCGGTGAGCCCGCCAGCCCCGACGTCGTCGCCGACCTGGTCTTCGCCTGGCGGGCCGTGCGCGCGGTGCGCTCCAACGCGATCCTCCTGGCCAGGGACGGTGCCACCGTCGGGGTGGGCATGGGCCAGGTCAACCGCGTGGACTCCTGTCGGCTCGCCGTCGAGCGCGCCAACACCCTGGGCTCACGCTCCACCGGCGACGCCGCCACTGCCCCCGCCAAGGGCGCCGTCGGCGGGGCCCAGGCCAGTGAGGTCCTCACCGGGGCGCCCGAGGAACGGGCCCGGGGAGCGGTCGCCGCCTCCGACGCCTTCTTCCCGTTCGCCGACGGCCTCCAGGTGCTGCTGGACGCCGGGGTGCGCGCCGTCGTCCAGCCCGGTGGCTCCATCCGCGACAGCGAGGTCATTGCCGCCGCCAGGGCCGCGGGCGTGACCATGTACCTCACCGGCACCCGCCACTTCTCCCACTAGGTCCATCCACCACCCGCGAGAACGGTACTTATTCGTCGCGAGAACGGTACTTATTCGTCGTGAGAACGGGGGGTGGCACCGAAGCCACCTCGGACGACCTTATCCGAGATGAACAGGCTCAAGTACTTACTGCTAACACAAAAACAGCTCTGACATTATCAAAAATCTGCAAACATTATCAAGGAATCTTATGGGTACTGCTGCCGCGATCCTTGCCGCCGTCCTCTACGGACTGGCCTCCACCTGCCAGGCGTGGGCCGCCAACCGGGCCCAGGGACCGGCCGTGGTCATGCACCCCGCCTACCTTACTGGCGTCGTGCTCGATGCCGCGGCCTGGGGCGTCTCCCTGGTCGCCCTGGAGTCCCTGCCTTTGTTCGTGGTGCAGTCCCTCCTGGCCTCCTCCCTGGCACTGACCGCCCTGCTGGTCTCCCTGCTGCTCAAGGCGCACCTGCGACGCAGGGACATCGGTGCCATCGTGGTCCTCGTGCCGGCACTGGGCCTCCTGGCCTCCCTGGCCACCGAGGGCGCCGCTACTGTCCACGCGGGCTTCACCGCGCTCCTGTGGGGCGCCACCGCCCTGACCGCCCTCCTGGGGCTGGTGCTGTACCGCACCCGCTGTTCCTGGGGGCAGGCCGCGATCGGGGGACTGGGCTTCTCCGGGGTGGCGCTGGGTGCCCGTGCCCTGGAGTCCCAGGGCAGGGGCGGGGACCTCGTGAGCTGGGACACCCTGACCTGGGTGGTGGGCAACCCGCTGACCTGGGCGGTGGTCGTCATGGGGCTGGTGGCGGTGCTCCTGTACGCCCGGGCCATGGAGACGGGCAGCGCCGTGGCCGCCACCGCGATCCTGTGGGGTACGGAGGTGGTCGTGCCCGCAGGGGTGGGTGTGGCCGTCCTGGGGGACACGGTACGTGCCGGGACCGGCTGGGAGGCGGCTGCCTGCCTGGTCCTGTGCCTGGCCGCCCTCGGCGTGGTCGCAACCAGTCCGGCCCAGGCCTGAGGCCCGTGAGGCGGCCCCGGGTGGAGGGGCGGGTCGGAACCGACGGCGCAGGCCCCTCGTGTGGGAGCGGGCTGCCGCGGGGGCCCGTGCCAGAGGGCGGGCAATAAGTACCGTTCTCACGGCGAACAAGTACCGTTCTCGCGACGAACAAGTACCGTTCTCGCGAAGGGAAGGAGGGGAGCGTGCCTGACGCACTTGCCGCCGCGCCTCTGGTCCTCGCCGTCGTCCTGGCCCTGGCGGGGGTCCTCAAGCTCCGTGACGCCGACGAGTCCGTACGCCACCAGTGGGAGGTCATGGGGGTCCCCCGCCTCCTGAACCGTACCTGGGTCCGCCGCCTCCACCCGCCGGCGGAGGTGGTCCTGGCCCTGGCGCTCCTGGTGGCGCCCGGGACCTGGGGGAGCCTGGCGGCGCTCGCGGCCCTGGGCCTGACCCTGGCCTACACGTTCCTGGTGGTGCGGGCGCTGAGGCGGGGCACCGTCTCCTGCGCCTGCCTGGGGGCCGGCCACCCCACCCCCGTCACCCGGCGCACGCTGGGTCGTAACCTCCTCCTGACAGGCCTGGCCCTGGCCAGCCTGGTCGTCATGGTCCCCCACGCACCCAACCCCGTGACCCGGGCGGTGGCCCGCGGGGAGGCCGGCTGGCTCGTCATGGTCCTGACCGCCATGCTCACCGCCTGGCTCCTGACCTCCCCGGACACCTCGCCGTCCCGCACCCCGGCGGCGTCCCCCGAGGCGGCGGGTCAGACGGACCAGCCCCAGGACGCCCCCTACCTGCGTACCCTCACCCCACGGGTCACCCTCCGGGACGCCGACGGATCCGTCCTGGACATTGTCTCCGCCTCCGCCCGCCGGGCCCACCTCCTGCTCTTCCTGTCCCCGGGCTGCGGGGCGTGCACGGACCTGGCGGCCCAGGTGCCCCGGTGGGCTGAGGAGATGCCCGTGCTACAGGTGGCGGCCGTGGTCCACATGAGCCCGCAGGCCCTGCGCGACGCCGCCCCCCACTGGACGGCGTGGACCCTGTACGACCAGGACGGTACGGCAGCCCGGATGCTCCGCACCCAGGCGACGCCCTCGGCCGTGCTCCTGGGCACCGACGGTATGCTCGCGGGCGGCCCGGTCGCCGGGGCCCAGGAGGTCTGGGGCCTGGTGGAGGACGTGCGCGCCCAGCTCGGCGTGGGCGGCCGGTAGGCGTCCCCGGTGGGTAGGTGTCCCTGGCCGGTAGGTGTCCCTGGCTGGTAGGTGTCCCTGGCTGGTAGGTGTCCCCGTCGGATCCTGGCCTACGATGGACGCCGTGAGCCAGGCCCCCACCCCGCGCGTGCCACGACGTCCGCGATACCAGCCCTACCGTACCGTGGCGGTGGTCGCCGTGGCCCTGGGGCTGGCCGCCGTCCCCCTGCTCACTATTTTCGGACACCGCCGGCTCGCGGTCCTGTGGCTCGTGGCAGGTCTGCTCACCCTGGCGCTGGTGCGGGTCTTCCGCCCCCACGGGACGTGGATCGCCGCCCGCTCCCGGCTCTTCGACGTCGTCTTCAACATTGTCCTGGCCCTGGCCCTGGCCGCCCTGGTGTGGTACGTCAACCTTCCCAACGTGCTGTAAGGCCCTTGTTCCGGAGCCCGCGGTTGCCGCTCCCGGCTCAGGGGCGCGGACAGGCCTCGTGCTCGCCCGCCCGCTGCCACACCCAGCGCACCGCCATGACCACGGCCCCGGGGTCACGCAGCGGCACCATGTGGGAGCGGGTCCGCGCGGTCCGGAACAGTCCCTGGGGCAGGGAGGCCACGTAGTCCCGGTAGTAGCCCGCCCAGGCCGACCCGGCCGGGTGCCGGGCGGCCAGCAGCACCACCGGGACCTGGGGCGTGGGCAGCGGGCGCGCCCCCAGGTCGGCGATCGTGTCCGAGTAGGCCTCCAGCTCCTGGCCGCGGGCCGTCTGGGAGGCCTCGGTGGCGTCCTCGTGCAGGACCTTGGCGTGCAGGCGCCGCGGCAGGAGGTGGTAGCCCTGGAGGAGGGAGATCAGGGGGGCGGCGCCCAGGCCGTACAGCCCTGTCAGGACCTGCTGGCCCACCGAGTTCAGGTACCGGGCGCTACTGGAGGCCTCCGCGGTGGAGCCCTCGCTGGAGGGATCCACCAGGACCAGGCCGGTGACCTGGTCGGGGTGCTCCGAGGCGAGCATCCGCACCAGCAGCCCGCCGTAGGAGTGCCCCACGAGGATCGCCCCGCGCGGCGCCAGGTGGGTCAGGACGCTGTACAGGTCCGCCACGTGGTCCCGGGCGGTGCGCCGTCCACGTGCCAGGGGCGACTGCCCCAGGCCCGCCCGGTCGTAGACGATGACGGTAAAGCCCGCTGCCGTCAGGGGAGCGGTCACCCGGCTCCACAGGACCCGGGACAGGCCCAGCCCCGACTCCAGCAGGACGGTACGCCCAGGGTCCGGCAGCGTACCGTCAGCCGACGAGGACGGCAGGTGGACGACGGCGTGGAGCCAGCGCCGCCGTGCGCTACCCCGGCGGGTGCCAGCAGGCTCGGGCCCACCGTCGGTGCGAGGCGCGGCGGGCAGGCCGACCGGGACCCGGACGTGGTGGTGCTGCGAGGTAGTACGTGGCAGACGGAGCGGACTCATAAGGACAGCGTATCTAGACCACCTGGGCGGGCGCTGGGCCTCAGTGCCGCGCAGGGCGTTCCAGTATCCGGTACCCCGCCTCCCGTCCGTGGCAGGGTGTGGAATGCTCTGCCGGTGAGGCAGACGACCTTGACCTCATGAACACAATGAAAGGCTCCCATGTCGCGCGTCCGTCAAGTCCTGAGCAGGGGAGGGGTACTCCTGTGGGTGCTCGTAGCTATTGTCCTGGCCCTGGCCCTGGGATCCGTGCGGGTGGGAGGCCACCACCTTGTCCCCGTCGCGGTCGGCCGTGTCTTCGCCACCTTCTCCGACGTCTTCAGCCAGTTCCTCTCCTTCGCAATTCCCCTGATTATCGTCGGCCTGGTGACTCCCGCCATCGCCGACCTGGGCCGCGGTGCCGGCAGGTGGCTCGGTATTACCACCGCCATCGCCTACGGCTCGACCCTCTTCTCCGGGTTCCTCACCTACGCGGTGTGCGCCGCGGTCCTTCCCGGGCTCCTGACGGGGACCGCGCTGTCCGACGTCACCGAGCCCGGCAGTGCCCTGAAGACCTACTTCACGGTCGAGATGCCCGCCGTCATGCCCGTTATGACCGCCCTGCTGCTGTCATTCGTGCTGGGCGTCGGGCTGTCCATGGTGCCCCGCGGGGTCCTGCGCAAGGGCCTTATCGAGTTCCGCGCCATTATCACCCGCCTGATCGAACGCATTATCATCCCCCTGCTGCCCGTGCACATCTTCGGCACCTTCCTCAACCTCACCTACACCGGTGAGGCCTGGAGCGTCATGCGGGCCCTGCTGCGTGTCGTCCTGGTGGTCCTGGCCCTGGAGGTGGTCATCCTCCTGACCCAGTACTGCGTCGCGGGGCTGGTCGGCAGGCGCAACCCGTTCACGGCCCTGGGGACCATGGCCCCGGCCTACCTCACCGCCCTGGGGACCTCCTCCTCGGCCGCCACCATCCCGGTCACCCTGGCCCAGACCAGGAAGAACGGCGTCTCCGAGGCCGTCGCCTCCTTCACCATCCCCCTGTGCGCCACCATCCACCTGGCTGGCTCCACCTCGAAGATCTTCGCCTTCGCCTTCGCGATCACCCTGACTCAGGGCCTGAGCGTCTCCGCCACCCAGTGGGTCGGATTCGTCTTTATGCTCGGTATCACCATGGTGGCGGCCCCCGGTGTGCCCGGAGGCGCGATTATGGCCTCCACCGGCCTGCTCGCCAGTATGCTCGGTTTCAACAACGACCAGGTGACCCTCATGATCGCCACCTACGTCGCCATGGACTCCTTCGGTACGGCCACCAATGTCACCGGCGACGGCGCCATCGCGATTGTCGTGGACCGCCTGGCGCACGGCAGGATCGGAGACGACGGCGACCCGCAGAACGTCCGTGAGCTCTCCTTTGACGCCATGGCCTACCTTGACCGCGTCTCGGTGGAGGGCGTCGTCAGCCCCGAGGAGCTACAGGCCTCGGCCTCCGGCTGAGCGGGGTCGGCTGCGGGCCAGCCTGACGCAGGACCGGGTACGCCGGTGAGGTCCGGCCTCCCCGGTCCCGTGGCGGCCTGCCCACCGGATCATCCTCCGTTCTCACGGCGAACAAGTACCGTTCTCACGAGCAATAAGTACCGTTCTCACGGCGAACAAGTACCGTTCTCGCGACGAATAAGTACCGTTCTCGCGGTGGGGATGGGTGGGGGAGGGGGCTGCTAGACGCTCACCCGCTCCCGGCGGCGCAGCCGGGAGAAGGCGCCGTCGTGGCTGGCGAGTTCCTCCGCCGTCCCGGCCTCCAGGACCCGGCCGTCGTCCATGACCACCACGTGGTCGGCGAGCTCGGTCCCCGACAGACGGTGGGTGATCTCAATAACGGTGGCCCCGCGGGTCCACTCCCGTACGCTGGCGCGTACCTGCGCGTCCAGGGCGGGGTCCAGGTGGGAGGTGAACTCGTCCAGGACCAGCACGCTGGGACGGGCCAGGAGGGCGCGGGCCAGGGCCAGGCGCTGGCGCTGGCCGCCGGAGACGGAGGCCCCCCGCTCCCCGACGAGGGTGTCGTAGCCCTGCGGCATGGCCAGGACGTCGGCCTCGATGCCGGCGGCCCGGCAGGCCTGACGGACCTCCTCGTCGCTGGCCTGCGGGGCCGCCAGGCGCACGTTGTCGGCCACGGAGGCGCGGAAGAGGTGGGCCCGCTGGGTGACCAGCACCACCTCCCGGCGCAGGGAGTCCCCGGTCAGCTCGCGCACGTCCTGGCCGTCCACCTCCACCCGCCCGGCGGTGGGGTCGTCAAAGCGCAGGAGCAGCTGGGCCAGGGTGGACTTGCCCGAGCCCGAGGCCCCCACCAGGCAGGTCCAGGCTCCGGCCCGGGCGGTGGCGCTGACCGCCGTGACCGCCTGGGTGGCGGCCCCGGGGTAGCTGTAGGAGACGTCCTCCCAGGTCACCTCGTGGGCGACGGCGTGGGGCAGCTCCACCGTGCCGTCGGGGACCTCCACGGGGGCGTGGACGACGGCGTGGACCCGCTCGGCGGCCGCGAAGGAGGCGTTGAGGGATCCGGTGAGCTCCTCGATGCCGCGCACGGTCTCGGTCAGGCGCAGCAGCGCGGCCACCGTGGCCGCCAGGGCCGGGGCGGACACGCTCCCGGCACGCACCAGGCCCGTGCCTGACGCCGCCACCGCGACCGGCCCGCCCAGGGTGAGCAGCTGGGTCAGCCCCCGACGCAGGCTCATCCACCGGCGCCCCGCCGACCCGGCGCGGACAATGCCCTGGTCGATCCGCCCCATCTCCTCCAGGCGCTCGTAGCGGCGGCCGTACCCCACCACCTCGGCCATGCCCTGGACGGAGTCCGTCACGTGCTGGGTCAGCAGGGCACGGCGCGCCGTGACGTCCCGTGAGGAGGACAGCGAGGTGCGCCACCCGGCCAGGGGCGCCAGGAACAGGGATCCCAGGAGGAACAGGGCGGCCAGGCCCGCCAGGGTCCAGGACACCGCGGCCCCCACGACCCCCACCACGACCAGGGGCACAATGATCGCGCTGACCACGGGGGCGAAGGTGTGGGCGAAGAAGACCTCGATCCGGTCCACGTCCTTGGTGGCGCGGGCCAGGAGGTCCCCGGAGCGGGAGGTCGCCATGACACGCGGGGCCCGGGGCACCAGGGCGCGGAAGATCTCGGCGCGCAGGAGCTCCAGGGACTTAAAGGCCACCAGGTGCCCCAGGAACTGCTCACCGTAGCGCAGGACCGCCTTGGCCAGGGCCAGCAGCGCCATGACCAGCAGGGTGCCCCACGGCATGGGGGCGGGGCGTCCTGCCGCCAGGTCCCCGCCCAGACGCATAATGGTGGCGGCGCCGAGGCTGAACAGCCCCACCCCCGCCAGGAGGTCGGCGACCCGGCAGGCGGCTGAGGCCGCCAGCGGGCGCAGGACGGGGCGGGTGACGTCGAGGATCCAGGCAATGAGGACACGCCGCCGGGGCGGGGCGGGGCTGGCGGGTGCCGTGGTCGCGGGGCCGTCCGGGACCGGGCGGGACGCGGGGGCGGCTGGGCTACGGGTCATCTCAGGACTCCTGGGAAGGGTCGGGGGCCGGGTTCGCAAAAGGCGCCGGGGCGGTGCCAGGGGAGCCAGAGGAGCCAGCCAAGGGAGAGCCGGAGGGCCCGGCCGAGGTGGTGCCAGGGGAGCCGGAGGGCCCAGCCGAGGTGGGGGTAGGACCGGCCGGGCCCGGGCTGGAGGAGCCAGGGGAGTCAGTGGGCCCGACGGGCGCGGGAGCGGGGGAGTCGGTACGCTCCAGGATCCGTCCGTCCCGGACCTCGATGAGGCGGTCGGCGGCCACCAGGGCGCCGTCGCGGTGGGAGACGGTCACCACGGTCCGCCCCGCCGCAGCCCGGGGGATCGCGGCGACAATGGCGGCCTCGCTGGCCAGGTCCACCTGGCTGGTGGGCTCGTCCAGGAGCAGCAGGGGGCGGTCGGCCAGGATCGCCCGGGCCAGGGACAGGCGCTGGGCCTGCCCCCCGGACAGCCCCAGGCCCTGCTCGCCGAGCACGGTGTCCAGGCCCTGGGGCATGCGTCGTACCTCCGCGTCCAGGCCCACGGTGCCCAGGGCCGCCCACATCTGCTCCCTGGTGGCGTCCGGGGCCGCCAGGCGCAGGTTGTGGGCGATCGTGCCCGTGAAAAGCCAGGTGGTCTGGGCCACCAGGGCGCTGGCGGCACGGACCTGGTCCTGGGTGCGCGCACTGGAGGCGGTGCCCGCCACGCGCACCGTCCCGCCGCTGGGCAGGAGGTCCCCTGACAGCAGGGCCATGAGGGTGGACTTGCCCGACCCGGAGGGGCCGATGACGGCCAGGTGCTGCCCCGTGGGGACCCTGAGGTCGACCCCGTGGAGCACGTCGGGACCCTCAGGCCCCCAGGAGGCCCGCACACTGTCCAGGCGGACGGCGGCCCCGGGGTCCGCGGGGGCCCTCGGGGCGTCGGGCGCGCCGCGGGGCCTGTCGGTGGCCAGGATCTGACGGACGGCCCGCTGGTTGGCCAGTCCGCCCATACCCACGTAGAAGAAGGCGCCCACGTGGTCAAGTGGCTCCAGGAGCACGTAGGAGACCAGGACGACGGCCAGGGCGTCCCCGACCCCGACGGCCCCCGAGGTCAGCCGCCAGGCGGCGAGCCCGGCGGCGGCGGTAATGAGGAAGAGGGAGAACAGGGAGTCGGTGATGAGGATGACGAGCTGGTTGCCGGCCAGGACGCCCATGACAGCCCGACGGTTCTCCTCCCCGCGGGCGCGCAGCTCCTCCTGGGTGCGGCGGGCCGCCCGGGCCAGGGTCAGGGTGGTCAGCCCCTGGATGGCGTCGAGGTACTCCGCGGCCAGGCGCATACGGGCGCGTCGGGAGTCGGAGGAGGAGGCCCGCAGGCGGCTGTGGGCCAGGCCAATGAGCAGCGGGGTCAGGACGACGGCGGCCCCCAGGACCGCTGCCGGTACGGGGTCGACCGCGGCCCCCAGCAGGACCAGGCACAGGGCAGGGGCCAAGGCGGCCGCGACGGTGGGGGCCAGGAAGGTCTGCCGGTACAGGGCCACCCGCTCGGCGCCGTCGGTGAGCAGGCTGACCGTGGACCCGGTGCGCTGGCTGGTGGTGTGGGCCGGTCCCAGGTCGAGGAGGTGGTCCAGGACGCGGCGGCGCAGGGCCGCCTCCTGCGTGGCCGCCGAGCCCCAGGCGGTGGCCTGGACGGCGGCCTGCAGGAGGGCGCAGGCGGTAGCGGCCGCCCCGGCCTGGACCAGCAGGCCCGCGAGGTGGGTGGAGGAGGGGGTGAGGAGGCCGCCCACGGCACGCCCCAGGCACACCAGCGCCCAGGTCTCGGCCAGGGCGGCCAGAGCAGTCATAGTGAAGGCCACCACACCCGCGTGCCTCCCCGCCGGGGTGGTGACGGAGGGCGGGCGCGTCCCCCGGCGTCGGGGGAGGGGGGTGTGCGTGGCGTCGTCCCGGGGGTCGCTGGAGGCTGTCATGTGCGTCCTTTGCCGGTTGAGGGGGGCGTGGTCACGATACTGGTCGGTCGGTGGACGAAGGGCGGCAAGGACTTAGGAGTACCTTCCTTTGGGATCATAATGAACTGACCGCTCGTCAGCAAACGGTGTGCGCCCAGGTGGGCTGCAGGTGGGCTGGTAGAGGTGCCGTTGCCAGCGGCATAGGCTTGCCCCGTAGGGCTGCGCCCAGCGCGGCCACACCGAACGTCCTGTAAGGAGTCCTTGATGGCTAACGCCCCCGTCAATGTCGCTGTCACCGGTGCCGCCGGCAATATCGGCTACGCGCTGCTGTTCCGTATCGCCTCCGGCGCCCTGCTCGGAGCGGACCAGCGTGTCAACCTGCGCCTGCTGGAGATCCCCCCGGCCGTCAAGGCCGCCGAGGGCACCGCCATGGAGCTCTTCGACGCCGCCTTCCCGACCCTGGGCAGCGTGGACATCTTCGACGACCCCAAGGCCGCGTTCGAGGGCGCCAACATCGCCTTCCTCGTGGGTTCCATGCCCCGCAAGGCCGGCATGGAGCGCAGCGACCTGCTGGCGGCCAACGGTGGCATCTTCGGCCCCCAGGGCGAGGCCCTGGCCGCCGGCGCCGCCGACGACATCAAGGTCCTGGTGGTGGGCAACCCCGCCAACACCAACGCCCTTATCGCCGCCTCCCACGCCCCCGGCATCCCGGCCTCCCGCTTCACCGCCATGACCCGCCTGGACCACAACCGCGCCCTCGCCCAGCTGGCCGCCCGGGCCGGGGTCCACGTCAGCGACGTGGACAGGGTCACCATCTGGGGCAACCACTCCTCCACCCAGTACCCCGACCTGACCCAGGCCACCGTCAAGGGCGAGCCCATTACCGAGATCCTCGCCGACCGCGCCTGGGTGGAGGACGACTTCATCCCCACGGTGGCCAAGCGCGGTGCCGCCATCATCGCCGCCCGCGGGGCGTCCTCGGCCGCCTCGGCCGCCTCGGCCGCCATTGACCACGTCCACGACTGGGTCCTGGGCACCTCCGGGGCCTGGACCTCGGCCGCGGTCATGTCCGACGGCTCCTACGGCGTCCCCGAGGGCGTCATCTCCTCCTTCCCCTGCACCTCGGACAACGGCGAGTGGAAGATCGTCCAGGGCCTGGAGGTCGACGCCTTCTCCCGCGCCCGCATTGACGCCTCCGCCGCCGAGCTCCTGGAGGAGAAGCGCGCCGTGGCCGGCCTGGGCCTCATCTGACCCGGCGCCCGGGCGCCGACGAGACGACGCCCGGTAACGCCGTCGTGCACCCGGGCGCCTCCCGCCCCGCCCCGTGAGGTGGCTGGGCAGGAGGCGCCCGGTGTGCTGAGATCAGCCCATGGCACGTCGCAGCTCCAAGCGCCCCTACGGTCGGGGCCACGTCCCCCTGGACATGGGGCGCCTGGCCTCCATGCCCCGTACCCAGACCGGTCCGGGCGGGGCCGACTTCACCGTGCGCCGCCTGCGTGGCGGGGACAAGGCCTACACCTGTCCCGGCTGCCACCGCACCATCCCGCCCGGCATGCCGCACCTGGTGGCCTGGTCCAACGAGTCCCTCTTCGGGGCCGACCGGGGCCTGGAGGAGCGTCGGCACTGGCACACCTCCTGCTGGGAGCGCCGTCTGTGGTGAGCCCCGCGCGGGTCCGGGTGCCGCCGACCCCGGCGGACCAGGGGTCCGGGCCCTCCCGGCGCGGGGCCGGGCCTCCACGGCCCTGAGGGGGCAGGGAACCGCCTCCCGGGCCCTCCCGGTGCGGGGTCGGGGGCCGGAGAAGGTCACCCGGATTCGTCTCTAACCGTGACGACGGCGCCCGGATGCGACAGACTGGGGGCCATGCCCATCCCCACCCGCCCTCGTGTGGTACTCGACTCCTCCTCCCCTGAGCCCGTCTTCGCCCAGATCTGTGCCGCGATCCGCCGCGAGGTGGAGGTGGGCAGGCTCCTGCCCGGGCAGCGGCTGCCCACGACCCGGTCCCTGGCCGCCGACCTCGACGTCGCCGTCAACACGGTGGCCAAGGCCTACCATGAGCTCGAGACCGAGGGGGTCGTCGAGGGCCGGGGACGCCAGGGGACCTTTGTCGTGGACACCTCCGGCACGGTGCGCCAGCGTGAGGTGCTGCGGTTCGTGACCACGATGAGGAACCTGGGTGTGAGCAAGGAAGAGGCCCAGGCCCTCGTGGAGAGGACCTGGGCCGGGTAGCTCGTGGGTTGCCCGCAGGCGCGGGGATACGGGAACTAGGGAGGCGGGGCGCCAGGCCGCTCAGCGGCCCCTGGCTCCAGCCGGCTTCTTGCTGCCCGCAGGCTTCCGGGGGCTGGTGGACTTCCTGGGCCCTGAGGAGGTGGTGGCGGGGACGACCTCGATCTCGGTCGTGGCGGTCTCGCTGTCACCTGCTGGGGCGGGGGACGGCGCGGAGGCAGGGGACGCTGGCTCCTCCGCCTCGCTCTGCTGCTGGCTGCGGGACGCGGGCGCCTGCGGCAGGACGCCACCGAGCACCCCGCGCATCTCCTCCAGGTAGGTGGTCACGGAGTCGCGCTGGCGCTCCAGCTCAGCCACCTGGCGGGTGGCGGCACCGACCTGCGCCGCGGCGTCGCTGCGGGCGTCCTCCACGATCTCGGCGGCCTCGGCCCGGGCCTGGCTCAGGAGCTGCTCCGCCTGGGCGGTGGCCTCCTCCTGGCGCCCCCGGATCTCGTCGTCGGTGCGGCTGCGTACCCGCTCGGCCCGGGCCAGCGCCTCCTCCAGGCGCGCCTCGGCCTCGGCGGCCTGGGCGTGGGCCTGCTCGGTCATCTCGGCGATACGGGCCCGGGCGGCCTCGTGGGCCTCGGCGTCCTCACGGGCGGCGGCCTCGTGGGCGGCCGCGACCTCCAGGGTCGTCTGCTGGCGCAGCTCGGCGGCCTCGGCCCGGGCGGCGGCGGCCTCCTGGGAGGCCGAGCGCCGCAGGGTCTCCGCCTCACGACGCGCCTCCGACAGGAGGGTCTCCGCCTCCGTGCGGGCCCGCTCCAGGGTGGTGTCGGCCTCCTGCTGGGCGGTGGAGCGGACGGACTCGGCCTGGGAGGTGCTGGAGCGGCGCAGCTCCTCGGCCTCGGTCACGGCCGCGTCCCGCGTGGCCGCGGCCTCCTGCTCGGCGGAGACCACCAGCTCGGCGGCCTGCTTCTTGGCCTGGGTCAGCACCAGGGCGGCCTCGCGCTCGGCGGTGGAGCGCATCTCGGTGGCGGCCGCGTCGGCGTCGCCGGTGACCTCGGCGGCCTTGCGCTCGGCCGTGGAGACCATCTCCTTGCTGCGCGCCTCGGCGTTGGCCAGGGTGGTCGAGGCCTCGGCCTGGGTGCGGGCGGTCAGCTCGGCGGCCTCGCGACGGGCGTCGGCCACGAGGGTCGCCGCCTCCGATCCCGAGCGCTCGCTCAGTCGCTGGGCGTTGGTGCGCGTCCGGGTCAGGATCGCGTCGGCCTCAGCGTTCGCCTTGGACACGATCGAGGCGCTCTGCTCCTCGGCGCTGCGCAGGAGCTGCTCAATGCGGGAGCCCAGGCCCGCGTAGGAGGGCTTGTCGGCCTCCCGCAGACGCTTCTGGGCCTCAGCCAGCTCCCCGGCGAGCATCATGGCCCGCTGGTCCAGGCTCGCTACCTCACGACGTGCGTCGTTGAGTTGGCGGTTTAGTTTCTCCAGCTTCTGGTCCACCTGCGTACGGTCGTAGCCGCGCATCGCGATGGCGAACTCCGTGTGATCCTCAACCACTCTGGTCTCCTCCCGGTCAGGCTCGTCCGTCCTGTTCGCTCCAAGGGTATCGGTGTCCGCTGCCCGGGGGTAGCCACGATCGGGGACACGCCGGGTCGGGGGCGTCCGCTGAGGGCGCAGGCAGGTGTGATCTTGCCCGAGGTGGCTGCACCGTCGGGGAACGGCGTGGGATCCTGGGGCGCGGTACCCGCGGCAGGAGGCGATCGCCCCGTCCGGTGCCGTCGATGCCCGCAACGCTAGGAGATCCACGTCGTGAACCGACGTCTCATGACCGCGCTGACCGCCGTTCTCGGACTGCTGGTGGTGGCGCTGGCCGTCTGCTCTGCCACAGTGTGGCGTCCGAGCTCCACGGCGCAGGCCACCCTGCCAGGTACGACCGAGCTCCACTACGTCGTCACCCAGCCCGGGGTCCTGGGCCTGGTGGACTCCGACGTGACCATCACCGCCACCGCGGTCAACCCCGACGAGAAGGCCAGCATCGTCATTGGCCACTCGGCCGACGTGCAGGCCTGGCTCGCCCAGGACCCCTATCTGTCGGTGACCGGCCTGAGCGACTGGACCGCCCTGGCCTCCACGGAGGTCACCCAGCGCTGCGAGACCCCTGAGACCAGTGCCACACCCGCTCCTGAGGCCACCGAGGGGGCCACCGCCGGGCAGACGGCAGCCCCGTCCGCCACCCCCAGCCCCTCCGCCACGCCAGGGGCGGACGCCACGGCGTCGGGTACCGCCACCGCCCAGCCACCGGCCGTTGACGAGAACGGCTGTACGACGCTGCGCAACTCCGGCGCCGACCCCACTGGCTCGGACCTGTGGGTGACCAGTGCCTCCGACATCGGCCAGACCACCCTGAGCCTGGACGCCGCCGACTCCGACCTCGTGGCGCTGGTGTCCACCGACGGCTCCTCTGCCGCCCCGAAGGTGGCCCTGTCCTGGCCGCGCAACGTCTCGACCCCGTGGCTCATCCCGGGCCTGGTGGTGGGCGCCCTGCTCATCCTCCTGGGTGTCTTCGGGTTCCTCGTCGACGTCCAGACCCGTCACGCCGAGGCCCGGCGGCGGGCCCGGGCCGCCGAGCGGGCCGCCCGCATTGCCGCCGCCGACGGGGTGAGCACGGCCGCCCTGCCCCGGGTGGACGACCCCAACCGCGCCCTGACCCGCCGGGAGCTCAGGGAGAAGGCGCGTGCGGAGGCCGCGGGCGAGGAGTGGATGGATCCGCGCACCAGGAAGGTCTACGTCGGCGGCCAGGAGGTGCCGACCATCCCGCAGGCCGACGAGGCGGTCGCCTCCGACGCCGCTGCCGACACCGCGGCCTACGGTGACTACGAGCCCCAGGAGGGCTATGGGGCCCAGCCTCCCGCCCAGGACGTGGGCCAGGAGACGGCTACCTTCCACCCCGTGGCGGACTCGCCGTCCGGTAACGGGGAGGCCAGCACCAGGCCCTGGGACACCCAGCCGCGGGGCCGTCGTCACGACGAGGAGAACGCATGATGACGTCCCGCCGGTCCTTCCTCGCAGGCGCGGGAGCGGCAGCGCTGGCCACCACGCTGGCCGCCTGCTCCCAGGACGTCCCTAGCGTGCCCACCGCCACCGGCACCTCCACGCCCCTGCCGGTGCTGGACTCCGACCGCCTCACCGAGGCCCTGACCCGGATCCACCAGGGCATTAAGCAGGCCGACGCCTCCAAGGACGCCAACGCCCTGGCCAGCTACCTCACCGGCCCGGCCGAGCGGGTCCGCCAGAAGGAGTACGCGGTCGCCACCGCGGTGGGCGACGACTCCCTGGTCCACGTCCTGCCCGACACCACCCAGGCCGGTGCGGTGGGCCTGACCAAGGACTTCCCCCGCACCGCCATGACGATCACGGAGAAGGACCCCTCCATCGGGGTGCCCTACCTCTACGTCCTCGACCAGGGCACAGCCCGCGACAATATGAGGATGTGGGCCTGGATCCGCCTGTTCGCCGGGGCCAAGGTGCCCGCGACCGCCACGGCCCTCAAGGGGAGCGAGCAGATCGACGCCGACTCCACCGGGCTGGTCGCCACCCCCGCTGAGGTCCTGGCCTCCTACGTGGACGCGCTCAACGACCCCAACGGCGCCAACGGCAAGGCCTTCACCGACGACCCCGTGCGCCAGCGCGTGGCGGCCGACCGGGCCGTGGACGTCACCGCGGCAGGCAGCATCACGGTCACCGCGAGCGCGGGCACCGACGGCTTCCGGGGCGTGCGCACCACTGACGGCGGGGCGATCGTGGTGACCACGCTCAGCTTCAACACCGTCTACAGCCGGACGGTGGCGGGCGGGACGCTCAATGTGGCCGGCTCCGCCGCCAGCCTCCTGGGCGACCCCGCCGTACGCGGCTCGGTCACCATCACCACCGACGTCATGATCGCCTTCTCGGTCCCGGCCCAGGGCTCCGGCAAGACGGCGTCGGCCCTGGGCGGCGACCTGGTCCTGGCCTCAGCGACCCGCGACGACTCCACCTCGCCGGGCTGAGCGCGCCCGGCCACCCGGCCACCCGGCTGTCCGGCCATTCGGCGTGCCCGCCCACCCGGTGCGGCCGGGCGGCGTGCGTGACCCCTGACAAACCACCGCAGAGAGAAGACCTATGAGCATGTTCGGTGCCGTTGACCTGTCCACCCTCGCTCCCAAGGCAGGCGCGTCCGGGGCCCCGGACGCCCCCTCCGCGGCACCTGCCGCCTCCCACCGGCCCCCGGACGGGGGCGTCCCCGCGCCCCTGGTCGTGGACGTCACGGCGGGGAACCTGCGGGACGTGGCCGAGGTCTCTACCCAGGTCCCGGTCGTCCTGGTGCTCTACACCCGGCGCTCGGAGCCCTCCACGAAGGTGGCCGCGCTCGCGGAGCGTCTGGTCCAGGACTACGCGGGCCGCTTTGAGCTGGGGCTGGTGGACGTGGACGCCGCACCGGAGGTGGCCCAGGCCCTCCAGGCCACCGCCGTGCCCTGCGCCCTGGCCCTCGTGTCGGGCCAGCCCCTGCCTGTCTTCCAGGGGACGGTTGAGGAGACCCAGCTGCGCGGGCTGCTCGACCGGGTCCTCCAGGTCGCGGCCTCCCACGGCGTCAACGGCCACCTGGCCCTGGACGGGGACGCCGAGGCGGCCCGGGAGCCGGAGGAGACCGAGGTGGAGCGTCAGGCGCGTGAGGCCGTGGAGCGGGGTGACTACGCCGCCGCCGAGGAGGTCTACAGGCACGCCATCGCCCAGGACCCCACCAACGAGTCCCTGCAGGTCGCCCGCGACCAGGTACGACTCATGGCCCGCCTGGACGGCCAGGACCCCCACGCCCTCCTGGCGGCTGCCGACGCCGACCCCGCCGACGTGGAGGCGGCCCTGGCCGGGGCCGACGCCGCCCTGGCCCTGGGGGACGTTGACGCGGCCCTGGGACGTGCCCTGGAGGCGGTGCGCTCCCACCAGGGTGACGAGCGTGAGCGGGCCCGCCTGCGGCTGCTGGAGATCTTCGCCCTGGTCGGCACCACCAGTCCCCGGGTGGCCCGGGCCCGGCGCCAGCTCGCCACCATGCTGTACTGAGGCTCTCGGGCCTCACGGGTGCCGGGCCCGTTCTCACGAGGAATAAGTACCGTTCTCGCGGCGAATAAGTACCGTTCTCGCGGCCGGGGCTCACGGGTGCTGGGTCCGGCGCCTCACCGGGGCCCGGCACCCCCGTCACACTGGCAGGGGCGCCGGGCCCCGGGCAGGGCCCCAGGTGTCCGGTAGTCGGCTCGTCAGGCGATCGGCTCGGGGTCGATCCTCCAGACCTCGCGGGCGTAGTCGCTAATGGTGCGGTCCGAGGAGAAGCGTCCCGAGCGGGTGATGTTCACCCAGACCCGGCGCTGCCAGGCGCGGGTGTCGGCGTAGTCGGCGGCCATGGCGTCCTTGGTCTCGCGGTAGGCGCTGAAGTCGCCCAGGACGTAGTAGACGTCGGCGGGCTCGTAGGAGGGCTCCAGGAGGCTGCGGCGCAGGTCGGCGAACCAGCCCGAGCCGTTGTCGTCCAGGGTGCCGTCGGTCAGGGCGTCCAGGGCCCGCTTGAGGCCGGGCACGTTCTCGTAGTGCCACACCGGGTTGTAGCTTGCCCGCAGGGCGGGCAGCTCCTCCTCGGTGGCGCCGAAGATGTAGGCGTTGTCCGCCCCGACGGCGTCGAGGATCTCCACGTTGGCGCCGTCGAGCGTGCCCAGGGTCAGGGCGCCGTTCATCATGAACTTCATATTGGAGGTGCCCGACGCCTCCTTGCCGGCCGTGGAGATCTGCTCGGAGACGTCGGCGGCCGGGATAATGTGCTCGGCAGACGAGACGTTGTAGTTGTGGACGAAGACGACCTTGAGGGTGCGGGAGACCACCGGGTCGTTGTTGACCAGATCGGCAATGGCGTTAATGAGCTTAATGACGCCCTTGGCGCGGATGTACCCGGAGGCGGCCTTGGCGCCGAAGACGAAGACCCGCGGCGGGACCACCAGGGAGGGGTCCTGCTTCATGCGGAAGTAGAGGTCCAGGATGTAGATCGCGTTGAGCAGCTGGCGCTTGTACTCGTGGAGGCGCTTGATCTGGACGTCGAAGATGGCGTCGGGGTCGATCTCGACCCCCTCGCGCGTCCTGACCCAGGCGGCGAAGTCCACCTTGTTGGCGTGCTTGACCTCGGCCAGGCGGTCCAGGACGGCGTCGGTGGCGGCGTCGGTGTAGTCGCCCAGGACGGACAGGTCCTTGACCCAGGCGTCCGAGCCGGTGACCTCGTCCAGCAGGGCGGACAGGCGCGGGTTGCACTGGCGCAGCCAGCGGCGCGGGGTGACGCCGTTGGTCTTGTTGTTGAAGCGCTCGGGCCAGATGGCGTACCAGTCCTTGAGGGTGTCGCGCTTGAGGATCTCGGTGTGCAGGGCGGCGACGCCGTTGATGGAGTAGGAGGCGCAGCAGGCGATCCAGGCCATGCGGACCCGGCCGTGCGCCACCGGCGCCATGTAGTCGATCGTGCCCCCGTCGACGCCGCGGGCGGCCAGGTCGGCGCGGAAGCGGCGGTCGATCTCGTGGACGATCTCCATGATGCGCGGGAAGAGGCGGTCGAAGATGGAGATCTCCCAGGTCTCCAGCGCCTCGGCCAGGACCGTGTGGTTGGTGTAGGCGAAGGTGCGGGTGACGATGTCCCAGGCGGTGTCCCAGCCCAGGTGGTGCTCGTCCATGAGCAGGCGCATGAGCTCGGGGATGGCCAGCACCGGGTGGGTGTCGTTGAGCTGGATGGCGTTGTAGTCGGCGAAGCCGGACAGGTCCTCGCCGTGGTGGGTGATGTAGTTCTCGATGATCTCCTGCAGGGAGGCCGAGCAGAAGAAGTACTGCTGGCGCACGCGCAGGACCTTGCCCTCGTAGGTCGTGTCGTTGGGGTAGAGGACCCTGGAGATGTCGGCGGTGCGCTCGCGCTCGACGATGGCGTCGGTGAAGCGCTGGGAGTTGAAGGCGTCGTAGTCGAAGTCCTCCATGGACTCGGCCCGCCACAGGCGCAGGGTCCCCACGTTCTTGGTGCCGTAGCCGGTGATGGGCATGTCGTAGGGGATGGCGCGCACGGTCAGGTCGTTGTAGGTGACGATGCGCTGGGCCTCCTCGCGGCGGATGATGAAGGGGTAGCCCTCCTCCATCCAGGAGTCGGGGTGCTCGGTCTGGAAGCCGTCGGAGAAGAGCTGCTTGAACAGGCCGTAGCGGTAGAGGATGCCGTAGCCGGTCACGGGCAGCTCGAGGGTGGCGCACGAGTCGAGGAAGCAGGCGGCCAGGCGGCCCAGGCCCCCGTTGCCCAGGGCGGCGTCGGGCTCCTGCTCGAGGATGTCGGTGAGGTCCTGGCCGAAGGCGCCCACCGCCTCGCGCGCCTGGTCGACCAGGCCGAGGTTGGTCAGGTTGTTGAGCAGGGCGCGCCCCATGAGGAACTCGGCGGAGAAGTAGTGCTCCATCCGGCCCTCCCGGTAGCGCTGCTCGGTGGCGTACCAGTCGTCCGCGATGGCGTCGACGACGGCGGCTGACAGGCCCTGCCACACCTCCATCTCGGTGGAGACGCCGGCCGGGTGGCCGGAGACCGCGCGCACCTGCGAGGGCACGGTGGAGATCAGGTTCTGCGTCATTCTTCTTCCCCTGTCGGGTTTCGGAGCGGCGTGCAAGATTTGCACGGAACTGTCGGCGGGCATTCGGGAAGACGGGGCACGAAACCGGGCGTCGAACCCGTCCGCCCCACTGCGAGGATACCCAAGCCCGTGGTGCGGCGCCCGGGGAGCGGATGTAGCACAGGGCACGATCCGGTTGTTCATGCGCTCCGCCGGCCTCGCCGCCGAGGCCCGGGGCGTCGTCGGGGCGGAGAAGGCGGCTGGCGCGCGCTTTCAAGGCCGTCGGGCGGCGCCGCGCACCCGGGTGACCGCCGAGAACGCCGCTTAACCCGCGAGATCGCCGGGTGACCGCCGAGAACGTCTGCTAAAGGTACGTTCTCGGCGGTCACCCGGCGATCTCGCGGACGGGGCGGCGCGGGGGCCGATGGCGCGCACCGACGCACCACCGGCCCCCGCACCGGACGCCCTCATCCGGACCGGCCCGCCTCAGCCCCGTCCGGGTCTCGGCGAGAGGGGCGGATCAGTCCTGCGAGGGGCGCAGGAAGACCGCGCCCAGCGGGGGCAC
>ERZ772917.269-NODE-269-length-38247-cov-6.478006_pt1 | contig 38247 bp, 30 predicted proteins | sample MGYA00511187_ERZ772917 | MGnify/ENA primary metagenome ERZ772917 (study PRJEB29015, sample SAMEA2737925) | human oral metagenome | biome: human oral; feature: human-associated habitat; material: dental | place: China | collected 2012 ...
TGAAGAAGTTCCTTTCAGTTTTTAAGATAAGTGTATATGGTTATTCTAGTATAAAGTAATTGAAAAGAAAAGAGGGGGTTTATGAGATGGATTGAGACAAAAAGATTGTTATAATAAAAATATGAGTTCCTATTTTGATCCCGATCAGGCAGCATACTATAAAGCTGGCCCTCGACACGGAATAGATCGGCAGTATAAAGCTAATTCTGGGCGAAGCCGTGATGGCTCTTTGGACGAGCCAAGTTTTTTCTTTTACGACCTGGAGACTTCGGGGATTAATCCGAGAGAAGATCGAATTATGCAGTTTGCTGGACAGCGGACAAATCTAGATTTAGAGCCAATTGGTGAACCAATAGATATTTTAATTAGACTAAGTAATGATACTTTACCGAGCCCTGATGCGATCATGGTGACGGGAATTTTACCACAAAACACACTAGACAGAGGGCTGAGTGAGGCGGAATTTTGTAGATTTGTAAGTGAAAAAGTTTTTACGCCGAACACGATCGCCTGTGGCTATAACTCAGTACGTTTTGATGATGAATATATGCGCTACTTGTTTTGGCGAAACTTCTACGATCCTTATGAATGGCAATGGAAAGATAACCGTAGCCGATGGGATTTATTGGACGTAGTGAGGATGGTGCGAGCCTTGCGCCCGGAAGAAATTGAGTGGCCCACAAAAGTAGAGCCAGAGACTCAGAAAATCCGACCAGCAAACAATCTAGAGTTATTATCGAAGATTAACCATATAGAACATACAAGGGCGCATGACGCGTTATCTGATATGGAGGCTTTGATTGCCATTGCTAGATTAATCCTTAAGAGACAACCTCAAATTTTTAATTACTTGCTCAAGATGCGTGACAAAAGGCAAGTGAGAGAGCTGGTAAATCTAGAAAATCCACAACCTTTTGTTTATACTTCTGGGAAATATAGTAGCGACTTTCTAAATACTTCAGTGGCCTACCCGATCACGCAAGGTAGAAACGGAAATATAGTTGTATTTAATTTGCGATACAACCTGGAGGAATTATTAGATAAAGAGCGTAATTTTCAGCCAGAAACGAAGAAAAACCGTTTAGGGGAAGAATATACGACTTGGTTTGATTTTGGTGATGCGGTTAAGGAGTTGGCGCCGAATAAATGCCCAGCAGTAGCGCCACTTTCGGTACTGGATGCTAGATCTAAAAAAGATTCATCTGACCCATTCGCACCACATAAGTGTGGAGCTTCTGGATGGGAGAAAATTCAGTTAAGCCCCGAGATGATTCAAAAAAACTTAGAAATTCTCTTGCGGCATCCGGATTTCATAGAGAGGATAAGCGGAGAATTTATATCTTCAAAAGGCTATCCGCCAACCACTGAAGTAGAGGCGAGGCTATATGACGGTTTCTTGGACGATGGAGACAGGAGAAGTTGCCAAAAGATTCGAAGGGCTAATTTGGATGAACTCGCCGATCTTAGTCCGGTTTTTAATGACGAGAGGTTGCCAAAACTATTTTTACATTATAAAGCTAGAAACTTTATAGATAGTATGTCAAGCGAAGAGCAATCTGCCTGGGAGCAGGATCGAAGAGAAAGGCTAAAGAGACAACGTGATAGCTTTTGGGCAGCATTGACAATGTTAGAAGAATTATCTAGGAATAATCAAGTCACACCTGGTGGTCGAGAAGTCAGGCCTGAGATCGTTATCAAACTGAAAGAATGGTATGATTTTTGCAATAAAAAAGGTAGCTAAGGGATTCCATTAAACTTTATCTCCTTTTTGGATAAAACCATCAGTTACTGTTTTAAGGTAAAATAACCTGGATTTCCAGGCGCATCGATATGCGCATACTCTTTGTTTCTAGGGTAAGATGGATGATATGCTGTACCATTGCCTCCCACTAAATTGACCGCTCCACTAAACATGTAGTCTGATCCGTCACCATATTTCGTAGAGATTTTTTGCATATTAAATTGGTTTGCAGCAACTTTTATCGTTCGCACGCCACTATCCATAAACATAGATTTTGTAAAGTTGACACTTTGCGTATCAAAGCTAGAAAGGTCTAGCTCAGTTAGACTCGTCGTATCCCTAAACATAGCACTCATGTTAAGCACGCCTCTCGTATTAAAGCCTGTAAGATTTAGGTTTGTCAGATTTGAGCTTAAGCTAAACATATCACTCATATATAAGACTTTTTCCGTATTGAAATGCGATAGATCGAGCGTAGTTAGCCCGGTCTGACCAAACATACCCGTCATTCTAATCACATTGCCCGTATCAAAATTAGGAATCATCAAATTAGTAAGATTCTTAGTGCCAGAAAACATTGCGCTCATATCAGTCACTTTGCCCGTATGAAAACTAGAGAGGTTCAACGTGTTTAAACTTGAATTACCATAAAACATATTAGACATATCTATTACTTCTCTCGTATCAAAGCCCAAGAGTGAATAACTTGCCATTGATTCACAATGAGAGAACATCTCTTGCATTTGTTTAACTTTACTAGTGTTGAAGCTGGTCAGATTGACATTATTTAGTTTATTGGAGCCTGAAAACATCGCTCGCATGTTTTCAACCTTACTAGTATTGAAGTTTGATAGATCTAAGCTGGTCGTATTCGGAAGATCATGAAACATATATGACATATTCTTGACCGACCTCGTATCAAAATTATATAAATTTATAATAGGTAGACTGGACGAACCAAACATATAGCCCATATCTTCGACTCTACTGGTATCAAAGCTTGACAGATTGATGCTTGTCAGGCGCCTTGTCCCGGAAAACATCCCAGACATATTCGTTACTTTGCTAGTGTTGAAAAATGACAAGTTTAATGAAGGGATGCCTGTACCAGCAAACATCATAGACATGTTTGTAACCTGGCTAGTATTAAACGAATGGGCGCTAAGCCCCACAATCTTATTACTAGCAAACATCCCTGACATATCTGTCACTTTACTGGTATTGAAATTATTTAACGATAAAGTCAGCTCTGGCTCGTCATTCATATTGATATTAGCAAACATCTCTGACATATTCGTTACTTCGCTCGTATCGAAGCCCGAGATGTCCAGTACGCGAACCTGGGCAGACGAAAACATCTTTGACATGTCAGTTACCCTACTAGTATTAAAGCCACTGAAGTTTAAGTTTATGGCATTTGCTCTAAGGAACATCTGAGACATGTCCGTTACTTTGCTAGTATTAAAACTATCTAAGTTTAAATTTGTAATATTAGAGTTGCTAAACATGCCTTTCATGTTAGTTACTTGACTAGTATTGAACCTTGAGAGGTTAACTCCCGTATTTGCAACGACTCCACTAAACATTAGTTCCATAGTCTCAGCGTTGCTTGTGTCAAATTCCGACAAGTCCAAACCATTTACTTGGGCATATCCCTTATCTTTGTACCAGGTATAGGCAAACATTGATTTCATATTCTTTGTGCGTGAGGTGTCAATTCCTCGCATATCCACAAATAAGCCTAAGTTTATGTCGTAAGTATAGCCACTGACTTCTTTAAACATTGCTTCACAGTTCTCGTTCGTATATACTATGTCTGTATCTGCCCACCACAAGATCTTTTTTCCGTCGCGCCACAAATAAATTGGTGTATCCGAGTCCAATGTTGAAACTTTTGGGTATTTTGCGATTTCGCTAGGATCTGGATTTGGTTGCCCATAGATGGCTGGTGGCAAACTTGATCTCTCGAATCTCTCCATATTTTCAGTACCCACAATTGACTTCGCAATATTAGCAAACTCCGGGCCTGGCAGAAAAGTAGCCTTAGTTGTGGCATGATTAGTCGTGAGAGTTAATAAGAGATCCTTGGAATAGACTCCGGGCATGAGGTCTGGTGCGGCTTTCACCGCAAAATTCAGGTCAAAACCAGAGCTACCTGGAGCTGCCTGAGCATGAACTACTCCCGGCATGGAGAGCTTAGGAATCGGTTTATAATGCTGTGTTCCGGAGCCATCTTCAACACGGTAGCCCCAGTGTTTAGTGGCAAAGTTTACACCCAAGGAGTCCGTACTAATTGAATTAATTTTTTGAGAAATACCGGCATCTCTGTGCTTGAGACCTGTATCTTCGTCTACGCTAGACATCTGCGCAGTAAAACCATAACAGTTATCGGTATTAAACCCAACCCTTAAGTTAGTGTTTTTGAGTGTAGCACCAACAAGGTCTTCGCTGCTAAAACTTAGATTGACCGCATTGTTAACTGTCAGCCCCAAAGTTGCCTCCGAGCCTATTTTACATCCTGGTTGCCAGGCTGAGGTAATATTGTTCGGTATTAGTGCAAGGCCGAGACTAATGCCTAATATGATTAATAAGAAAGTAATCAATGGAAAAAATGGAGAATATAAACCTCGTTTTAAAATCTTTGATATACTTTGATCTGCCATTTTAGTCTCTACTCCCCCTTTTTTCTATTTTAACATAAACACTAAGTTAGTATAAGGATTGGCACAAGGATTGGCACACATTTTTTTATCCGTAGTATACAAAACGTAACGTAGTACGTGTTTTGGATGAAAAATTAGAAACTCAAGTACTTATTCTGTGTAGCGGGAAATGGCAGCCTACGCATTAGCGCGATTGATTTCGGCTTGAAGCTTTTGGTAGTTGAGGTAAATTTTATTATATTCAGTAGATAATTTTTTATACTCTTCAGAGACTTCAATTGGCAAAATAATAAATTTGAGTGGAGAATTTTTACCGCCACAAATTTCGCGTTTGTCACCATAAGCCAAAGCGCCTGGGATATCAACTTGGCGTACACCACCAAGTTTCATTCCCTTAACACCTTCAGACCAACCAGAGATGAGACTGCCAGGGTTGGTAACCTGAAGGGGCTCTTTGAGACTTTTGGGATTCTTCGGATCATCAAAGGAGGAGTCAAAGACAGACTCATCCGCGCACCAGCCGATATAATAGGCGTAGTAATGTGTTTTTTCAGTAATTTCGGAACCAGTGCCGGTCCTTAGATCGGTTGCTTTCAAACCTGCGTCATCAACAGAAGTGGCATTATAAGCTTTAACTTTATTGCGATAAGCATTAAGCGTACTAAAGTATTGTTTTGAGAGTTTTTCAGAAACTTTTTTAAGCTCATCCTGTTTGGCGGTAAGCTCTTTTGTGATTTTAGTGAGTTCCTCTTTTTTGACAGAGCTAGTCTCTTTATTTTTTTCACCATTTAAAACAACGAGGGCGTAAATTGCGACCGTAGAAGAAAGTAATAAAACGGCGATAAAACCGATAATAAGGCGTTGCCCCAAGCTAGTTTTTAATTCTTTTTCTTGCATAAACCTCCTTATGAAATAACAGACATTTGAGTGAAGATCTAGGGTTTCTAGATAATTTCGGCGCCAAGCTCTGTAATATTTTGTTCAATTTGTTTCATTATAGCAGAAATCTCAGACGAATCTAAAGTTTTAACGGTGCTGGCAAAAATAAGATGGAAGCTACAGTTACGGCTTGAGATGCTCTGATCTGGACGGTAGATAGAGACTGGCTCCAAACGGTAGGTAAAATCTTTATTTTGGGAGAGACTCCGTTTAATCGTATCCTGCAAAGACTGGAAGGTCACTGTATCTGGAGTTTTGATGGTTAGATCACGTAGGACAGAGGGGAAGCGACTAATTTCGTGGCTGTTACAAAGATGGTGAGCAGTGTCCAAGAGGGGCGACAAATCGATTTCAAGAGCAGCAACCGTATCTAGTTTCATCAGTTTCCTGACAGGTGTCTTAATCTCTCCAAGTGCGCCAATATTTTTTTGCCCTAAAACTAGATTAAGCGAGCGTAGTGGCTCAAAATATGGGTAGGCTGGGTAGTTAAAACTAGCAAAGGTCAATTCGAAGCCAAGGCGACGAAAAAGGGCCTGAGCGATAGTTTTAATGGAATAAAAGTCACCCTCCAAGCAAATGGCTAGATGAGATTCGAGTTTTGGGGTCTGATCCTCTTGAAGACCAAAGGACTTTTTGGCAACTTGGTTCATCTCGTAGAGAATAAAATCCTTAAAACCAACTCTTTGATTCTCATAGGTTTTTTCTAAAAGACTGGGGAGGATTGATTGACGGAAACACTGTAGATCTGGAGAAATTGAGTTGACGATTTCATAGCTGTCGGATAAATCCTCACCGACTTTCTGTTGTAAATTTTTAGAGACAAAACTGTAAGTTAAGAGTTCGTTAGCGCCGATTTGATCAGAGAGGATATTGCGGATTTGAGTTTTAAGTAGGAAAAGCGGGTTTTTGGGGCTACCCTTGAAGGAGCGGGTGGGCAGGTCGAGTGGGATATTGTCAAAGCCGAGTAGGCGTCCAACTTCTTCGATGATATCCTCCTTGATGTGGATGTCGGTGCGCCAAAGTGGGGCAGTGACTTCGAGGTGAGACTTATCCAACTCCTGGACAGAAAAACCGACATTTTCTAAAGTTTGTTTCATTGTTTTCATAGAGTATTTGGAGCCAAGAGTTTGATTCACGTTATCAACTGAGACTAAAATTTTAGTTTGTGTAGGCTTAGTGGCAAATTGGTCAGCGAAAGTTAATTTGGAAATATGGTCAACCCCAAGTTTATCGAGACACATTTTAAGACCTGGAATAGTACCGAAGGCGGGCTGTCCTTTAGTAAAGCGAGTGATCGCTTCGGAAAAAATACCATGTGCCATCTGGGTTTTACGTAAATTATAAAGACTAAAGGTGGCCGATTCTAGTAAAATACGCTGTGTGCTTGCGTCGATTTCGGTGTTTTTACCACCCATAGCACCAGCCAAGGCAACTGGTACATCATTAGAGGCAATAACGATATCAAACTCGTTGAGCTCGACTTCAGTATCGTCAAGTAACACAAGTTTTTCACCCTGTTTGGCGGTACGGATGATAATTTTTGGAGTCTCACTACCACCAAGCTTAATGAACTTATCATAATCGAAAGCATGTAAGGGCTGCCCTGTTTCGAGCATGGTTAGGTTGGTGGCATCAACAATTTGAGAAATTGGACGCATGCCAGCTTTATAGAGAGTGACGTGATCTAAAGTCAAGGGACGATAACCTACAGAGTTCGAGACGGATTCCTTAATGAAATCTGTTTGATCAATAACAACGCAAGAGTAACGTGGACATAATTCGGGATTCTGGATAATAATTTCGGGCTGGACTGAGTTAGATCGGGGTTTTTTAGAGAAAACTTGTGTTTGAGTCTGGAAATCTCCTTCAAAAAGGCTGGGGTTTTCAAATTTTTGCTCCAAAATGCCGGCGATTTCGCGCGAAAAGCCAATCACACCAAAGGCATCTGGGCGGTGCGTTAGGGATTTATTCTCGATATCGATGATGAGATCATCTAAACCGAAAACTTTGCTAAATTCTATGCCTGGTTCCGCAAGATCTGGTGCAATTTCGGCAATATATTTATGTTCAGTGCCGAATCCTAACTCATCGGCGCCAGCAATCATACCATAGCTTTCATAACCACGTAGCTTACGAACAGATAATTTAAAGTCTTCCGTGCCAAAGGTGACAGGAACAATGGCTCCTGGAGCTAACCAGGCAACAAAAATACCAGCGCGTACATTAGGGGCGCCGCAAACAACCTGGATGAGCCCATTTTCAAGCTGTCCAAATTCTTGATTGAGGCTTCCAGCGTCTACTTCACATAGGTGGAGATGAGTTCCTGGAATATCGGTGCATTTTATTACTTTAGCAATATAGATATTTTGATACTTTTTGGCGAGATCTTCGGTACCCTCAACTTCAACTAGTCTAGAACCGATGAGCTTAACCAGATCCTGATTCGTGATTGAATCTGGGATTTTGACATACTGCTTAATAGCATTGAGAGAGATAAGCATTAGGATTCCTCCAAGAAGTTAAGTTTACCGGATTCAAAAAAGCGAATATCACTCAATTGATACTTAAGGATGACAAGTCGATCAATGCCGCCACCCCAAGCAAAACCTCGATAGAGAGTCGGATCAATACCGGCCATTTTTAAGACGTTTGGATGAATCATGCCGCAGCCCATCATTTCTAGCCAGCCATCACCTTTGCCGCCAAGTGACTTTGGTTTTTCAATTTGAAACTCTAAGGATGGTTCAGTAAATGGAAAATAGCCTGGTTGAGTTTTAGTGTTTAGTTTTTGGCCATAATAAACTTCAAAGAAGTTTTTCAAGACACCTACCAGCTGACCCATGGTCGCCGTTTGAGAAACAAAGATACCTTCACACTGATAGAAAGTATGTTCGTGAGTGGCGTCTACATCCTCATTGCGGAAAACGCGACCTGGAATAACAACAGCAAGTTGCCCCTCTTTTTCAAGTTGCGCGCGGCGAGAAGTGAGCGCACGGTATTGCATAGTGGAAGTATGGGCTGGCGGGATGAATCCCTCTTTGGTACGGAAGGTGTCGTAGCCATCACGGGCAGGATGCCCAGCTGAAAAGTTCAGCGTCTCAAACATATGGAATTCATCATCAAGTTGCGTGGACTCCATAACCTCGAATCCCATATTTGCATAGATTTCAATCACCTTATCTAGTTCAACCATTAGGGGGTGCTTACTACCGAAGCGAAGCTTGGGCGGTTGACTATTCTCGGCCATAGGAGCGGTCAAATCTATGGCAGTAAGTTCTATTGACGATTCTTTAGCCTCAGCCTGCTCAATCTTAGCAAGTAGTTCGTTTTTTTTGCGATTAATTTCTTGCCCAAAGGACTTACGTTCTTCTTGAGGCAAGGTTTTAATTTTGCCGTATTCAAGATTGAGAGTTTTGAGCGCCTGTTTTAGTTTCTCGAGTTCCATATCTACTGATATTATACTCTGTTTTGCGTCGAAAGCAAAAAGTTGAGCAAAATTTCGGGCTATTTATAAAATAACAATGGAAATCAAAAAAGTTGACGGCCAAGAGATGTTGCAAAAGTTTATACTAACTATAGAACAACGATGAGGATTAAAGAAAGGACGGCAAGTCCAATAAGGATCAACCAAAACCAACTATAGCGGCCTGTAGGCTTGGAATTGGCAAGGTAATCTGAATCTTCGGCAAGGTCGAGACCTGCATTCTGGGCTGATTGCTCGGCCTTAATTTTGAGGTCGGCGGCAATGCGGCGGCTCAATTCTGTGTTTCTTTCTTGTTCTTTATGGACAATTACTCCCATCCTGTGCCTTTCAATTTTTAAATTAAACTTTAAGTATTTTAACACAGATGTGTTATAATTTTCTCAATATTACTTAAGGAGGTATAATGGCAACAAGTAAGTCCAAAAAGACTAAGAAGTCTACGGAAAAGCCAAAAACTACTAACAGCAAGTCCGAAGTTACTGTCGTTGAAGAAGTTGTGACTGTAGCGGAGCCAACAACAGTGGAAAAAAAGACTGTTGAAGAAGCAAAAGAAATCAAAGTAAAAGGCGCAAAGAAGAACGATAATCCTTTTGCAGGTTTCTTTGCACGAAAAAGTGATCCTAACGAGAATATTCTAACTATCTTTAGGAATCATCGTATTTGGGGAGCAATCCTTGGTGAGTTGATTGGAACAATGTTCATGACTGCATTACTCTTGACTCTGGGAATTTATCAGCCCCTTTACATATTTTTCGGCATCATCGGCATTACCATGGCAGTCTACGGTTTGTCTGGAGCGCATTTAAACCCTGCCTTAACCGCAGGTATGATGGCAACTCGACGTATCTCTGCGATTCGTGGTGTATTATATATGGTTGCTCAAGTTGTGGGAGCTTGGCTAGCCCTAGTGGTGATTAATGCATTTCGTATGGCTGGCGAAACCAAGGTCGACCTTCCAGCAATGACTCCAGTCGAGATGACGGCATTGTGGAAATTGATAGGAATTGAGTTCTTTGGTGTCTTTACAGTTGCATTTTTCTTCAATCGCGCACAAGAATATAAGACCGCTCGTAGCGCTTTAACATACTCGGTGCTAGTGGCTGGTGGTGTTACTTTAGCTGTTTTGTTTGCAATCGTCATCTCGAGCAACTTCTTTAAGCTAAATAACAATTTCATCTTGAACCCAGCTGTCGCGATTATGTACCAAATTTTCCCAACTTCTGCAGAGAATTTTGGAACTTTGATTAGCAAGGTTGGCCTTGAGACATTAGTCTACATCTTGACACCAATAGTTGCTGGGGTTATCGGTTTCTTTGTGGCGGATGCAGCTAAAAGCTTAGCCGCTGAATGCGAAGAAGAGAAAAAATAAAACTTGTTCGATTTAAAATATAACCCCATAGGGGTTATATTTTTATGAGATAGCTACACGCATACCAAAAGTCGACTAAGGAACTTTGGGCTACATTCTATTAACCTATGCAAGATTTCCTAGTCTTTGGGAAAAAGAGGGGTTTTGGGGGGCTGGATCTGGCTTGCCGTGAAAATCTGTTCAACTTGATTTGAAATTGGAAGAAAAGGCTTCAGCATGTAATTTGCGGAGAGTAGTTCGTGGACTAGATTTGAGAGTAAAACACGCGCTTCGGCGGGGTCGGTTTTAGCTACTTGCCAGGGCTTTAATTCTTCAATATGCTTATTGACCTCTTGGATTTTGCTCCAGACATAATTGATTGCATCATTAAATTCGAAGCGGTCCATGAGATCGATATAAGTTGGATCAAAACTGAGACTAGAAGGAATGAACCGGACTTGATTCTTTTGACAAAGCGTAGCGAGACGCTGGACTAGATTACCATAATCATTGGCGAGCTCGTTGCGGTAGGCATTTTCGAACTTCTCCCAGGTAAAATCTGCATCGGTAAAAGTATCAACGTGCTTAGAAAAATAATAGCGAAAGGCATCCAGTCCGTGCTTCGCCAGTACATCCAGCGGATCAACAACATTACCAAGACTCTTACTAATCTTTTGTCCATCAATCAAAATGAAGCCGTGCGACAAAATAGTCTTTGGCAGAGGCAAACCAAGTCCTAACAAGATGGCTGGCCAAAGAATCGCATGAAAACGTAAAATGTCCTTCCCTACAATCTGCAGGTCGGCTGGCCAAAAATCAGAGATTGCACGCTTTGGGTAACCCAGGATAGTGATGTAGTTAGTGAGTGCATCCATCCAAACATACATGACCTGAGAGTCATCACCCGGTACTGGGATACCCCATCTTAAATGCTCGGTAGGACGCGAAATTGAAACATCGGGCGCATCCTCTAATAGTTTTAAGATTTCTTTCTTGCGAAATTCTGGCAAAATCTGCATCTGATGCTCCAGGATTGCAGTCTTGATTTGCTCCTTGAAATTTGACAGTTTAAAATAATAATTTGACTCGGTAATCCTCTGGTAGGGGGTTTGGTGATCTGGACAGACGCCTTGATACTCATCGAATTCTTTTTGTGTGACAAAACTTTCGCAGCCTTCGCAATACCAACCGTCATAACTTGAGAGATAAATGTGTGGTTGAAGTTTTTGCCAAATCTGCTGAACGAGCCTGGTATGTGCCTGATCGGTAGTGCGGATAAAATCTGTGTACCCTATATCGAATTTAGTTAAAAAATCACGGAATTTTTGCGAATTCTGATCTACATAGTCTTGAAGATCAAGATTGGAAGCAGAAGCTTTTTTTTCAATTTTATTGCCATGTTCATCGGTGCCGGCTTGAAACTTAACCTTATGACCTAACATGGTTTGGTAGCGAGTATAAATATCAGCCAATAAATAATCTTCAGCGTGTCCAATATGGGGAGCACCGTTAACATAGGGGATGGCAGTGGTGACGTATTTATTTTGAGACATAAGCTCCTTTTGATATTTTCTGAAATTATTGTCTAATTAATTATACTACAAGGTTGGGGCTTTTGAGACGGAAAACAGTCTAATTATTCAATTGTCGTACAAGACAAGCCTTGTTGATTTTGCTGAGTAAGGAAACCATTGAGACTACGGTCGGTAACGGAGTTGTAGTCGGAGTTGCTCTTTAGGAAGTTATCTAGATTTTCTGCAGAGACTGCAGTGGTTTTTTTCAGTTGGTTGATAGTTACGACGGTGGAAGTTTGTTTGCCAGCCTCGTTCTGGATTTCGCCATCAAGTTTTTCTTTGGCGGCAGTAGCAGCCGTCTCAGTTTCAAACTGATAGATATAACTCTCATTTAAGGTGTCGAGATTATTGCTCTTAAAAATAAATTGCCTCTCAAAGTTGCCATAACTAGCGCTAAGTACAGCGGTTTCATTGGTATTTAGGGGCCGCACGCAAGTGAGTGTCTTAGTTTCAGCCTGCTGAACTACATTTTTATTAGCAGCCTCAGTGGGGGCCTTCTTCGGTTCACTCAGAAAAATCAGAGCTATAATAACACCAGATATTACTAATAAGATAGCAACAACGATAACCAAAATAGTGGTAGCACTAAGCTTAGCTTTTGGCTTGGCCTCGGCATTCTTTTTTGCTTCTTCAAGTTGCTTTTTCTCAACATCGGTGTAAGAAACGGCGCTACCGATCGAGCCGGGGACTGGTGGGGCGGCTGCGATGGGCTGGTCTGGGTCATCAGTTTCCGCTGACCCCTGATCAGCGCTGGAAGATTCCGTAGAAGTCGCATCATCGCTATAGCCTGAAGGAGAAGTATAAGAACCTGAGGTGTCGGCTTGAACGCGACTAGAATCGTTCAGGGTGCTATCCGCTGGAGAATTGACTGTGGCAGTTCCAGCAGCGAGGGGAGAACTAGGACCAGGATTATTAACAGAGGCCGAAGTGGTTGAAGTGGGCCTAAGTCCTGCAGAAGGGGTAAATTCAGGCTTACTTGGATTTGATGCATCAGAGTTTTGTCCTGAAACTAAAGTGGGGTCAGTTTCGGGGTTATAATTATTGAGCTCGTTCATTAAATTGTCTAATTCGGGACTGGACTGGGTATCTTTAAGCCCATCCGCTGGTTGATTGCTTGGTTTTAGATCATTCTGTGGGTTTTGAGGTTGAGAGATTGGATCCATTTTTTTCCTTTTGATTAGCTATGCGTTTATGTTTATCTTAACATATTTAACCCTACTCGACAACAAATTGAGAAGTCTAGTGAAGAGTCTGATAAAGCTTTTGCCAATCCGAGAGGCTGAGGTCAGCTGGTCGAAAATTCTCGTCTAAATTAAGCTGCAAATAGGCAGATTTAATATGGTCACGAGATTGATTAACAATTAGTGGTAGACAGGTGATCAGCTTTTTGCGCGGATTTCTGAAGCACTGCTGAACAAATTTTAAGACAGTTTTGTTTAAGACCGGTTGAGCGTGAGGGACGAGAATAACCGAGGCGGAATCAACCTTTGGCGCTGGAGTAAATAGCTTCCTGGGAACAAAAATACCTGGAAAAACAGAGGCGTAGTTTCGAACACTGACAGTAAGATAAGTGTATTTTCCCTGCCCAAAAAGAAGACGGTCTGCCACTTCTTTTTGCATCAGAAGAACAATACGAAGAGGTGGGTTTTGAGCTGTAACCAACTTCTGGATGATGGGGCTGGTGATATAATACGGAATGTTGCCAACTACGACATATGGCTCATGAATTTGATTAAGATCAAATTGCAGAAAATCTTGATGTTTAACTTCTAAGTTTTTACCCGGAAAAGAATGTGGGAGATTGTGAGCTAATCGCTGGTCATATTCGATGGCAAGAACTTTTGGGAAACGTTTCAAAAGCGAGCTGGTGAGAGTGCCGAGCCCTGGTCCAATCTCAAGACAGAGAGGCTGGTTATCGGACGGATCTATATCTTGCACAATGGCACTTTCAGCAATTTCCTCGAGGATAGCACGGTCTTTAAGCCAATTTTGTCCGAGCTGTTTCTTATTTTGTAGCATATACTTATTGTTCGTTTAATAATTAATTTACTTAGCGTAAGCGCTCTTAGCTAAAGTAGTTGCATTAATTTTCTAGTCAACTATTACTCTTCCTGGAGTGGTCTTAATACCAACGGCGAGCCTGCCAGAAGTTCCAAGCTTGACTCCAGCCACCATAGCGACCAGTGACATAGCCAATCATCCAGCGGATTTGGGTGACTGGGTTGGTTTGCCAGTCGGCACCGGCACTTGCCATTTTACTGCCTGGGAGAGCCTGAGGGATACCATAAGCGCCACTAGCGTTAGCAGCGTCAAAACGACAACCAGATTCGCGATAAATCAACGTTAGTGCCACATGAAGATCAGCTTCAGAGACACCAGCGGCGCGGGCGTAAGTGGCGCAGGTTTCCCATTCTGGTGGAATTGATTTCTTCATACCTACCGCAGTGATGCGGTCAACTGGTTGTTTGATAATAGTAGTACTGATCAATTCGCGAGAAACTTCTTTACCGTTTACAAAATTCACTTGATAAACGGTGGACTTGCGACCAAGTTCGCCAACTTGATTAAGGTGAGTTTGTCCGGTAGGAAGGCTAGCGTCATTGATGGTTTTATCTGCAAAGGGTATATCTTCCTCGATAGTGATGGTACGGCCACCATTCCTATTCAATTGATAGACCGTTGCCGCTCCAGACTCTAAGATATTGTGTTCAGAGATTAAGTTGATTTCATCGCCATCATAAACCGTAAAACCAGCGTTGCGAGCTATTTCTTTGGGATCCAAGCTGGCAGACATGACAAACTTACGGGTGCTACCAGATTTAATAATGACTGGGCGAGCACGGTAGAGGTTGATATGGAAGGTGTCCGAGTTAATTTCTTCGGTGAGCGCAGGCTCAATGTGGTCAGAGGAGTTGAAATGAATTTTGGCGCGCTCTAAGGCCTCTTTGACAGTTTTTGCTGTAGTTTTGATAGTGAGAGATTTGGTATCATCATGAAAAGTAACGAAATGCGAGTCGGAAACGACGCCATTATCAGTGTGATTGGACTCGGCATAGGTTGGACGTACTGTAAAAATTACGCTAAATAGCGCTGAAAGCATAATTACACTGAGACTGACTCCACAGCAGACGCGATAGAGTAGCGATGTTTTTGATTTCATCTTTATTATTATAACATAAAAGGCATAAAAATAGAAGGCTTTGCCTGAAAAATAGGGGCGGATTAGAAATAGTGGCTAAAAGTCATCTTGGAAGGGGTCAACTTCATCATACTCAATGTCGTCATTGAACGGATCAAAGGGACGGGACGTCTTTTTTTGCTGAGGACCTGAGGGCATAAAAAAGGATTCGGAAGAAGCAAAAGAACCAGAAAAATCAGACGAGACGCCACGTCTTAGGCTGGAGGGATGAGATGGGCTATAAGGATCATAGCCTAGTTCGATAAGAAAACGAGAGGGCATGTTGTAATTTCTTTGCCCATTAGAGAAACGAGAGCCGGCATAGGTAAGGATCAATTTTTTGCGAGCTCTGGTCATGCCAACGTAGGCGAGGCGCCGTTCTTCTTCGATAGATTCCTCGTCGTCGGAGCGGGAGCTAGGAAATAGTCCTTCTTCTAGTCCAACGAGAAAAACCACGGGGAATTCTAGGCCTTTAGCGGCATGGATGGTCATGAGGGTTACAAAGTTGACTGAGGTTTGTTCATCAGCTGAGGACATCAAGCTGGCCTCCGCCAAAAAATCTTCAAGGCGCTCGAATTCTGCAGCATTACCAACCATAGTATTCAAATTTTCGACGCGTTCACTGCCACTGGGAGTGCCGTCCTGTACAGCTTCTGAAAGATTGAAGTACTGGATAGTATGCTCAACAATTTCAGAAGGGCTAGAGGCAGGATCTACGCCGTGTAGAAAATTCTGTAACCTAATGAAGCTAGCTTTGGCTTTACCAGAGAGAATCTCTGGAAGACTAGCATCTAGCAGAGCATTGTTTTGGCTGTTTTCTGACTGATCGAAGGACTCGGAGTGGTTAAGGAAGCCATGGATTTTCTCGAGGCTGGCTGGACCGATACCGGAAAGAAGATTGCGACAGACTCGGTCAAGGCTAATACGATCATGAAAATTAATAATTAATTTCAGAACGGCTAGGACATCCTTAATCTCTTTGCGATCATAAAAACGAACACCGCCAACGATTTTGTAGGGAATTTGGTGAGAAATGAGGGCTTTTTCAATAGCATAGGACTGAGCATTCGTACGATAGAGCACCGCGAAATCGGAATAGTTAGAAAAATCCTTGACTGATTCCCCGTTCTGCATTTTTGTAACAGAGTTTGCGAGGAGGTTGATGATTGTTTGCGCCACAAAATTAGCTTCCGCGGCCTCATCAAGAAGAGACTCGATATCAACTGGATCGCCATCACCAAGATTAGTGAACAGTTCCTTGTCGGTGCGAGTCTTGTTTTGGTTGATAATTTTTTGACTGGCGGTAAGGATGTTGCCAGTACTGCGATAATTTTGCTCCAGCTTAATGGTTTTTGTGCCAGCAAAATCACGCTCAAAGTTGAGGATATTAGTAAAATCAGCTCCGCGCCAAGAATAAATCGACTGCCAGTCATCGCCAACCACGCAAATATTCTTATCTTGGTTAACCAAGGCTTTAACAAGGCGATACTGGATATGATTAGTGTCCTGATATTCGTCAATCAAGATATGTTCAAAACGTTGTTGCCACCTAGCACGGAGTTCTGGGTGATCTTCAAAGAGTCGCATCACCTCAAGTAAGAGATCATCAAAATCCAAGGCAAGAGATTCACGTTTTAATTTTTCGTACTTTGCAAAAATTTTCGCGGTCTTGATTTGATTCGGATAGTAGGCCTCCTCTTCATATTCGGCGGGCGTTTGTCCAAGGTTTTTACAATGTGAAATAACACCCTGGACAGATTTGGGGCGCAAAGTTTTATCGTCAATCCGCAACTCTTTCATGGCGCGTTTGATAAGAGAAACTTGATCGTCGGTATCGTAAATCACAAAATTACGGTCAAGACCGGCAGCCTGATGCTCAATTCTAAGAATACGTACGCAGATGCCGTGAAAAGTTCCCATATATGGCATAAAGCTTCTGGGGGGATCGGTGAAACCGTCGCGATCAACATCGTGTCCTAAAGATCCGTCGCTGGAGAGTAGAGCAGCGGTGTCGGCGATTATCTCATCTCTTGGATTAGGGGTTTGATAAGCGAGAGACCTGGCTTGTTGTAGAAGGCGCCAGAGACGCTCGCGCATTTCTTTAGCGGCCTTATTGGTGAAAGTTACGGCCAAGATACGCTCACCTGGGATACCATGAGCGATAAGATTAGCAATGCGATGAGTTAAGGTTTTAGTTTTACCGGAGCCAGCACCAGCCAGAATTAAAACTGGTCCAGTTAGAGTTTCGGCTGCCATTTTCTGGGCAGGATTTAGTCCCTCCGTAAAAATATTCATAGATTGATTATAACAAACTTTCTTCTATGAGAAGAAACTAGGAAAACTCTTTAAAAGGAGGTGTGGTTAGAATCTTTTTCCATGAGATTAGACTGACTGTAGATACGATCGATATTTTGGTGCGAAGCCGGCAGTTGCAGGAGAAAGGCGAGAAAAAAGAAGCCCAAGGTAGCACAGAAAATTACAAGACGACTACCCACGCTGGGGTAGGAGAAATAACCAATAACGAGAACAATAAGGAAGAGGATGATCGGAAAATTGAGTATAAAAAGTCGGAAAAGGGGCGAATTCTGATTTTGATCAACCTGAAAATGGCTAATAGAAATGAGGCTACTGTAGTAAATTTCCACCATCGGAGTAAGGAAAGCCTCCAAGATAAGTGGGTCGATGACGATATGTTCTTTCGAGAGTAGCTGGTCGGACTTGGCAGCGGCATTATTGAGAATTTGCTGTTTAGCGTTACTAAATTTAGGTTGCTTCGCAAAACGCAAGTCTAGAAAGTGGTTAAGTTGGATTTGAAAATCTTCAAGACTAATAGCCTTATCAAAAATCTCATGAGAATAGTCGTTAAGATATTTTAGCTGCATCAAGACGAGACCCTCTTTTAGCTCTTGGTTGGGACTTTGGGCTAATCGATTATAAAAACTGGTCTTAAACTGATCGGAAAAGTCCTCCATTTTACTCTGGCTGCCAAAATATTTTTCCATGACCTGGCGGCGCGTTACCGAAACGAGACTGGCATAGTAGCCTTTTTTCTCAGCCAAGTATTTCTTAATATAAGATACATTCTGTTCTGTTTGGTTAATTTGACAACAGATACCGGCAAAGATTGCGATGATAATGAGCAGGCAGCTAAAAATCAGCTTAGGAAGCTTAATTTCCCAAATATGCTCCTCGAAATCCTTATCTTTGAGCCCTTTTAGCATAAGCTGATTATAACACGTCAAATGCCTGAAAGAGGTCGGATATCAGCGCCAAGGTGGTTGAGGCGCTTAGCGAAGTTTTGGTAGCCACGATTAATCGAGTAGACATTGCGTAGGATGGATACACCTGGAGCGGCCAGCATGGCAAGGAGAACAACTACGGCAGGGCGCAAGGCGGGAGGAGCTACCAGCTCAGCGGAGTGCCAATTGGTGGGTCCTTCAACGTAGACACGGTGGGCATCAAGCAATTCAATTTTGGCGTTAAGGTTCGAGAGATAAGTGGAGTAGATGGCGCGATTTTCAAAGACCCAATCGTGAATCAAGGTACGACCGGAGGCAGTAGCGGCGATAACGCTGAAAAATGGCAGATTATCAATATTGAGGCCGGGAAACGGCATAGGGTGAATTTTGTCGGTCGGAGAAACCAACTCAGCTTGATGGATGACTAAGTCGACCAGTCTAGTTTTGCCATTAAAGGACATATACTCGGTAGAGCGGTCAATTTTAGCGTGCATAGAGCGTAAGACCTCTAGTTCGATTTCCAAGAATTCGATAGGGGCCCGACTAATGGTGATCTCAGATTTAGTAACGAGAGCGGCAGCAATGAACGACATTGCTTCGATCGGATCCTCGCTGGGGTGATACTCTACGTCCTGATCAATCTTTTCTAGACCTTCAACTTCGAGAGTAGTGGAGCCTATGCCAGAGATTTTGACGCCAAGGGTCTGCAAGAAGAAGCAAACATCTTGCACCATGTAGTTCGGAGAAGCCCCGATGATGGTTGTCTTGCCCGGGAAGAGGGCGGCGGCCATTAAGATATTCTCAGTCACGGTATCGCCACGCTCAATCAAAACGATCCGTTTTTCAGATTTATCCTCGAGAACAGATTGGTCGACGGTGGCTTCATAAAAACCAGCGTTACATTTGGCGTCAACTTTGAGACCAAAACTTGAAAGGGCACGTAGATGTGGGTCGACCGTGCGAGTACCAAGTGAACAACCGCCGGCATAGGGGAGTTTAAAATTCTGATAACGATGGAGCAATGGGCCGAGAAACATGATGATGGAACGAGTCTTGCGGGCGGCCTCGAGATCTAATTCGTCCATTTTTAATTCACGAGGAGTAATAATCTCTAGGTCTTTGCGGCGATTAAACCAGCGGCATTTCACGCCAATTGACTCTAGCACTTCAATAATACGAAAAACTTCTTCGATACGAGCTACGTGATGTAAGACCGTACGTCCTTTGTTTAAAAGGCTGGCGCAAAGTAACCCAACCGCGGCATTCTTGGAAGTATTGATCGTAATGGTTCCACTGAGGGTGCGTCCACCGTTGACTCGAAAAGATTGCGAAGCGGAATCGTTAATTGAAAGAATTTGGCCACCCAGAGCAGTGGCGACCTTCTTGATCATATCAAGAGAGGTATTTTGATCACCTTTTTCAATACGATGGATAGCGGACTGAGACGTACCAATCATCCCCGCGAGTTGAGCCTGAGTAAGTCCCTTTTCTCGTCGCATACTAGCAACGACCAAGCCAATTTCTTCTTGATAAGTGCGTGGTTTTGCCATAGTTTTCCTTTCGTAAAATATTCGTTTGGTGATATATTTTTATGATGCTTTATAGCCACAGACAACATTATTTGCATGAACCCAGCCCTCAACCGAGCCACCATCAAGATATTCGCCAGTGGTGGGGGCAACACGCATAACACCGCCTGTTTTAATATATTCATCAATCGGATCGGTGACTAAATATTCTTGATCAAGTGGGCCGAAATCATGGGCTTTAACATAATCGACAATCTTTTTCAGCAGATCTTTTGACATGATATATTTACTGACGTTAATCATGTTGGAGGGAGCCTCTTTAACTTTTGGCTTTTCAACTACGCCAACCAAACGGCCGTCTTTAACGTCAAGCACGCCGTATTTTTCAACCTTATCTTGTGGGATCTCTACGCCCAAAATAGCAGATTCATTTTCGTTTTGGAGCGAGTTGATCAGGGAGATGGCAGCCGACTCACCGTCTGGATTCCAAACAAAATCATCGCCCATAAAGACAAGTACAGGTTCATCAATCTTATATTCTTCAACAACAAGAGCAATAGGTACGGCTGTACCGTATCGTCCGGCTGGATCCTGGGTGGTGTAGTGAATCTTCACATGGTCAGGCAGAGTCTTAGCTAGAGCTAGGCGATCTTCCTTGCCGCGCTTGATCAAATAGTCATTTAAAGCAAGGTTGTCTTTGTAGAATTCTTGAACCTGACAAGGTTCGACATTGCTAATTACCATATAGATATCAGTGATGCCGGCCTTGATGAGTTCTTGGACTGAATAGTCTACTAGAGGACGGTTACCAACAGGAAGCATGGATTTTTCGATGATTTTAGTAATTGGCAGACGGCGCGTCCCCCAACCAGCTACGGGGATAATGGCCTTCGTAATCTTTTGCATAATAGCTCCTTTTATTTCCACCCAAAATATTACTTTTTTCTAAAACTGATTATACCACAAGACGAATATTTTACTAGCTTAAAATTCAATCAAAGATGTCTCCCAAGAGTCTGGCAGATCCACTATATTGAAAAGTTGGGCAATGGTTGCAGCGACATTGGCGAGACCCGCTTGATCAAGTTTTTTGAGCTGATAGAGGTGTTTATTTTTAGTATTATCATAAAACCAACAGGGTACAGGATTAGTAGTATGCGAGGTTTTTGGCTGATTCGTGACTGGGTCATAAACCTCTTCAGCATTGCCGTGATCGGCGGTAATCACCATCATGCCGCCAAGCTGATCGACTTTTTTAGCCAAGCGGGCCAACTGAATATCGATGGATTCCATGGCGACAATAGTTGGTTCAAGCTCGCCAAAATGCCCAACCATATCACCACCAGCATAATTGATGCGAATAAATTGATATTTTGGTCTACCGTTGGTCGCCGTTTGATCCATTACTGCGAGTACGGCATCTGTAATTTCGGCAGCTTTCATCCAAGGGCGTTCATTGAATGGCAAGGTATCTGACTTGATTTCTAAGAAATCCTCGCCCTTAGCCCTTTCGTAGCTATTGCCGTTGAAATAGTAGGTGATGTGGCCGAACTTGACGGTCTCGGCCACAGCTAGTTGAGTAATTTGATGCGATTCAAGTACTTTTTGGAGAGGATTTTCGATGTGAACTGGGGAAACTAGGCAGTGCTCAGGTAGGTGAGTATCAGAATCGTATTCAGTCATGCCTACAAAATAAACCTCGAGAGGACGATTGTTTTTAGTGCCGCGATCAAAACCATGGAAGTCTGGCTCCGTGAAAGCCTTGGCGGTTTCGATGGCGCGATCGGCACGGAAGTTATAAAGGATGAAACTATCACCGTCCTTAACTAAACCGACTGGACGAGTGGAGTCAGGCTGTCCGTGCTCATTAGCTTCAGTAATAACAAAACTTGGAAAATACTGGTCCTGCAAACTTGGATCCTGCTGACGGTTGGCCGTGACGGCTTGCATGGCACTGGTAAAATATTGGTCTGCCTGACCATAGACCATGGCATCCCAACCAGTTTTGACAATATTCCAATCCGCCTCGTAGCGGTCGGCAAGGAAAAGCATGCGACCACCACCAGAAGCGATACGATAATCAAGTGAAAAATCAGAGGCAATTTTTAATTCTGCGATTTTATCTTCGAGGAGTTTAATATACTGGTCAGCGGATTGTGGTGGCACATCACGACCGTCAAGAATAAGATGGATGCGAACTTTTTCAATGCCCTCTTTCTGAGCTTGCTCTAACATTTGAAAAAGTTGGTCGATGGAACTATGGACACCACCATCGGAGAAGATGCCGGAGAAATGTAGTGTGGAATGATTCTGTTTGACGTTATTGATTGCGCCACGCCAGGACTCAGTCTGCCAGATGACGCCAGTTTGAAAATCGTCTTCAATTTTGGCAATACCTTGTTTAATGATTTGCCCGGCGCCCAGTGCATTATGTCCAACCTCAGAGTTACCCATTTGACCTTTTAAAATACCGACGGCTTCACCAGAAGCCTCAAGCGGAAGCCAAGGATATTTATTAAAAAGTTGGTCGATAAATTCAGAGTGTGCTTGCAGTACCGCATTGCCATATTTATCGTTTCTTAAGCCCACGCCATCAAGTACGACTAAAACAATTGGTCCATCGTAATGTAGATTATTCATAAAATGAGTATAACATAAGAAGTGAGTCTGGATAGCAAAGGAAAGTTAGGTGTGTTTCTCTTAGGGGTGTGTTATAATCCGTACAGGCCCGAGTGGCGAAACTGGCAGACGCGCTAGCTTCAGGTGCTAGTCTAGTTCCTAGGTGCAGGTTCAAGTCCTGTCTCGGGCACCATTTCAGATTAAAAATCCAAATCCGCGCCCCAGCCCCAGCAGAGAGAGCACACCTGTTGCTTTTGGTCCCCGCCGGCTTCGCCGGCGAAAAAGCGTATAAATCGCCCTACATTATTCAATGTGATGCAGGTAAAAAGAGAACAGGATTTGTTTGCTTAATTCTAGAAATGTTATCCGGAACAAGTTATATCAATATTGTCAATGATTATTTAGAAAGCTATAAAAACAATAACGGTTTGAATTTTTTGGCAAATCCCGAAATTACAAAAGATATTGAAGTTCAAAAAATTCAAAAACTAATATATTATATAAACGGAAATCAAGATTTTGAAAAAACAAACTTGGAGAAAATTGCATATAGTTTTTTACAAAGATATGACATGTCGCAATGAGAAATCCAAATACTTCAACAAAAACTATATCAATAGGTCTCAGTTGAGGCCTATTTTTTTGCTTCAGTCAATAATTTCGACACGTAGGCCGATTTCAAGGCTTTGTATTTTTTGCGATCAAAATTAGCTTCTTTTGCAAATTCATATTTTTTCTTTAAATATTCTTGTGCTTTTTCCGGGTTATTTTTAAGAAAGTTACGTAAAATAATAAAATTCTCATAAGATTCTTCTTTAATCGGACAAATATGAATATGAAAATCGCCCTCACGCGTTTCTTCTTTGGTGCTTGCTAAAAAAATTCGGTCCTCGTGACTGTCGGACCCTTCAAAATATCCATTTTTTGTTAAAATGTTTTTTATAGAAATCATATCTTCGCGTTTTGGGGCTCCGATAAGAATATCGATTATATTTTTGCCGCCGATAAAAACGGCACTACTGCCAACATGTTCAATTTTTATGTCGGTAGGCAAAAGTTTGGACAAGCGACATTTCTCTTGTGCAAAGCACTCAATAAGTTTTAATGAATATTCCTTTACAATAACAGACATTAATTAATATCATACCATTTTGTAATATATAGTATATGTACTATAATACATTAGGACATATTCGTACATTAAAATAGGGGGTGAAAAGCAATGATGGCAACAATTATTTAAATCGACGAATACGGAAATGTGTATTTTGACGTCGCGGATGTGCGATGAAAGAATACAGCCTTCGTATTGGCCAACACGTGACTTTTTTCCTACTTTCTTCCAAAAAATATTGGGAAAAAGAAAATGCGTATTCGTTTGAAGAGATAACTGATAAGTCGACATACGAAACCGATGAGGAATTTGCAAATTTTAGGCCAATTCTTCCACATGGGGGTCATTTTTACAGATCCTCAAGCCCAGTAGATAATGCCTATAATCGAGCGTCTTCCGTCATTTCTTGTATTGAAAAGTACAAAGTGAGTACTATTATAGATATAGCCGATTCTCAGGAAGAATTGGATAATCTGATTAATGTTTTAGATGATGAAATAAGATCGATTGTCCGCACAAGGAAAATATTTGCTATCGGTGATGATTCTGGCCTGTATTCGCAAAAATTTTCAGAGTCAGTCGCAATCGCAATGAAGTAGATGAAGCACTAAAGCATCACAAACTCAAAAAACAGAATCCGAATGGTATATAAAATTAAAAAGTTTTCAACCTGTGTAAACTTCTGGATTTGGTATGGGGATAGAGAGGTTTCTGTTATTTGTTTTAAAAGAATAATATTATTAGAGATATTCAAATTTTTCGTAGGTTTAATAATGGAGGGGACAATAGTATGATTTATCCTGAAAAAATCAAAAGAGGAGCTACGGTCGGAATCGTCTGTTTGTCTAGCGGAGTGCTTGGCGAGCCGTTTGTAAAACATGAAGTTAAATTAATCGAAGAACGGTTGCCAAAAGATTTCGGATTGAAATTTAAATATATGCCAAACGCATTAAAAGGTGAGGAGTTCTTGAAAAAACATCCGGAGAAAAAAGCAGAAGATTTAAAGACTGCATTTTTAGATAAAGATGTCAATTTAATTTGGTCTGCTCTTGGAGGTGATGACACTTTTAGGACGTTGCCATATTTGATGAACGAGGACTTCGCTAAAATAGCGAAAACACATCCAAAACCATTTCTAGGCTTTTCGGACACAACCAATAACCATCTGATGTTTTATCAATTAGGCTTAGCTACTTTTTATGCACCAGCACTTTTGTCGGACATAGCTGAACTCGGCCCAGAGATTTTTGAGTTTACTAAAAACTGGATAAACCGACTTTTTATGTCAGAAAAAAATATAGTCATTGAGTCTAGCCCAGTTTGGTATGAATCAAGAACTACTTTTGGTGAAGACCAGCTAGGTGTTCGGCGTATTGAAAGAAAAGAAGAACACGGCCATGAATTTTTGTATGGCAAAAATACAATCCAAGGCGAGTTGTTAGGCGGATGTTTAGAGAGCTTATCTGAAATGATTACTGGCGAACGCTACGCCGACCAAAAAGAGATATATAAAAATTACCAAATTTTTCCAACGAAAGAGCAGTGGAAGGATAAGATAGTTTTTGTCGAGACCAGCGAAGAAAAACCCAATCCTAAAAAATTGATAAAAATGTTGAAAACACTAGAAGATGAGGGTGTTTTTGATGCCGCGCGTGGTCTAATAATTGGAAAACCTCAAGACGAGTTTTATTACGACGAACATAAAGAAATCTATAAAGATTTAGCGAAAAGGAATAGTCTACCAACGGTTTTTAATTTAAATTTTGGCCACACTTCCCCGCGCATAGTTCTACCATATGGAAAACCAATCAAGATTAACTTTAATAAACAAAAAATTCTGTTGATAGATGGAATTTTAGGAGAAAAAATAGATGAAAAAAATTAATGAAATGAATTATTCGGAGTTTGTGTCGGTCTAATTAATAAACGTAATCGTCCGTCTGGCAGCATAAGAACAATCCAAGACGTTATAAACGCACCATTTCATAATAAAACAGTATTTACTTTTAAATCGTTAAGTTGTATTTTTATTGTATAAAGGCATAGAGCAGAGGAATCTATGCTATTTTTTATGATCAATCTGGCGGATACATAAAAACCTTGGCGTGTTGGGGATATAGGGATACGATATTTTAAATAAAAAAGGAGGTTTGTGGACTAAAACGAGGCGAATATGTATTAAAAAGTTGAGATTTAAACTGGATAGGGGTTCTAGGATGTGAATTTTTTGAATGAAAAGATTAACTACAAAAAGGTTGAGGGATACAACCTCGACGAACAACAGCTTGCTTGTATTGAAAACGACACCCTAAGTACTTTGGTGGTGGCAGGAGCTGGAACTGGCAAAACAACGACAATCATTGGCAAAGTGAAGTGGATTTTAGAAAAGTGGAGGGCGAAAAGTTTTGATAAAAAACACTACCAGAAGTTGCCGAAAATTTTGCTGATTTCTTTTACGCATGCTTCAAAAGAAGAATTAAAGGAGCGCATTCTGAGAGAAATCTTGAGAGAAAAAATTATTTTTAAAGTTTTTAAGCCGGGAGCCTTCTTGCAGGTAGAAACTTTTCATAGCTTAGCACTGAAAATAGTGCAAGATGCCGCAAGCGACACGAATGATCTGGGGATAAATCACAGAGGAGACGATAAGTTTGGGTTCAGATTAAAGGAGCCTGTCGGGAATGAAAATGAGCCTAGGCAAAACAAACCCATACTCAGCACGGTTGGTTTTGGGGACTTTCTAAAAGAGACAATAGAGGATAATGTATCATCGGAGGAAGAGAAATCAAAACTGGAGGAAAAATATGCGATGCTAGATCGGTTGTTCGGAGTATTGCGAAACTACCATTTAACGATTCAGGATTTAGCAAAGCAAAACAAATTAAAATACCGTCACTTCTGGGATCAAGAAGTTGCCGTGTCGAATCAGGAGAATATTTCCCTGTTAGAGTCGTTATCCTCTATTTATAGGGATAATCTGAAAGAAGAAGGTGGGGTCGATTTTCCTAGTTTGATTGAGATGGCGATTGATTACATAAAGATCTTGAAGTGTGAGGGTTTAAACCAAGATAGCAAAAACGGAAGGCCTGAAGAATATTGTTATGATTACGTAATTATTGACGAATACCAAGATATATCACCTCTTGAATATTATTTAGTTAGAAACTTGCGCAATCTAGCTGCCTTTAAATTATTTTGCGTGGGAGATGATTGGCAAACGATTTATCAATTTGCGGGTAGTGAAATTGATTTGATTTTAAATTTTGAAAAATATTGGGGAGAAACCAAAAGATTTAAGATTGAAAGAAGCTATCGTTTTCCAAAGAAGCTTGCCGAACTATCTGGCGAATTTATAATGCAGAACCCGAAGCAACTTACAAAAAATATTTGCGGAGCGAGCCCTAATGAAATGGACCAGATTGTGGAAATTAATGGCCCTTCAGAAAGAGTTGACCTGGATGCTCTCTATTATTTTTTTCTTAACCTACCAAAAAATGCAAGTATTTACTTTCTTGGTAGATATAATTTTGATATTAGAAAAATATCACATTGTAAATTCTTAAGAGCTAAAAAGCCTGACGACATGACGGAGATGGAAATGTGCGAGCGTAAAGATTTGAAAATAAAATTTATGAGCGCACATAAGGCGAAGGGACTGCAAGCGGACTATGTGTTTTTAATTAATTGTCGGGATGCAGTGCTGGGTTTTCCTAGCCAAATGACGGAGCACGCGTTGGTTGAACTCGCGGAGGAGGCAATGATAGAGCGGCTACAAAATCTGGAGACCGAAGAGTCTAAGGAGAAAAATATGAAGAAACCCAAGAGGGCAATCATAAAGAAGAAATATAGACAGAAACGCTATGCATTTGAGGAAGAGAGAAGACTATTTTATGTGGCGATAACGCGGGCTCGGAAAAAACTATTCTTACTTACGGTAAAAAATAAAGAGTCGCCGTTTATAATGGAGTTGAGAAAGAATAAAAATTTAACATTTTACAAATTAGAATAAGAATCTGTTTTAAGTATAATTGCCTAAAGATTCCTTATAATGGATTGCTGACGATTGGTATAAGGTTTTTATATATTAGTTCTTTGGTCTAAAAGTTTCTTCGACACGTTTTTTGGCCTGACTGACAGTTTCTTTAGCTTGATTTACAGTTTTTTGAGCTTGACGCTGAGCATTCTGCATGTGCTTGACGGTGCTGCGAGCAAGCTTACGGCTCAGACGCGAAGCTTTGCGGTAATAATTAAGACTAAACTTCTTAATCTCATTCGTTAAGTCGACATGTCCACCCTTTAAAACGTTTTTTACGCTGGCAGCTGCCACGGAGGAAAGAGTCAGGTCAAAGAGAAAAGTAAACAAAACAACTATCAGAAAGACAAAAAGGACGGATGGAGAGAAAATACTAACAAACTTGAGGATATTTGGTTGGAGAAAATTTAGGATAATTAGTCCGCCAAGGCCAAAGCCGATCGAGGTTTCAAGGGAGATGCGTCCGCCAAGATGAAATTTAGAACTATCGGTGTAGTCCCACCATCTTAAATGATAAATCTTCTCTAGGAAAACGGAGGTAAAGTATTCGATAAAATCACAGACCAGAATTATAAAAAGGAACTCTAAATACCAGGGTAGATCGAGAGGGCCAATGAGAAGAATACAGATAAGGGCACCCACACCATAGATCGGACAGATTGGACCAAAAAGGAAACCTCGGTTTTCGAATTTGCCTTTACAGAAAGAAACCCAGAGGCATTCAAGAATCCAACCAATAAGAGAATAGGCGAAGAAAAGGAAAACATATAGAGTTAGACTTCTAATCAATGGTTGTTGGATGAAAATGTCAAGAGATGATAAAAACATTATGCCTATTATACTCTATATGTTCTATTTTCATAGATGCAAGAGATTGGCTAGACTTTGTTAATTACTGGAATCACGATTGGAGTATGCCCGGTGGCATCAAAGAGAATCCGAGTAATATCCTCTTTGATCTCCTCTTTCAAAATTTTCAATTCTGGATCAGAAGAAATGGATTTTTCGGTCTTGAGTCTAAGATAATGACGAATTTTACCAATTAGCTCCTCAGAATTATCAAGATAAATAAAGGCGCGAGAAACAATATCTGGGGTCTTAATTAGGCGTCCGGTTTTCTTACTAAGAGTCAAGACAATCATAAAAATACCTTCGCGTGAAATATGGATACGGTCCTTAACTACAGCCTCATGAACTGGTTTATCCGCGTCGTCATAGAGTTTATTGCCAACCTGGATGCGCCCATTCTTGCGGATGGTTTGATTTTGCATTAGCTCAACAATATCACCATCATCAGCGACAAGGATATTGTCATGAGGAATACCCACTACGTTTTCCGCCATCTCGGCGTTATGTTCCATCATGAAGAACTCACCGTGATAGGGAAGATAGTTTTTAGGTTGCAAACGAGTGACAAAATCAACGTGGTCTTCGTAATAAGCGTGGCCAGAAAGATGGAGCGGTCCAATATTGGTGAGGTGAGTTTTGCCATTTTGGATGACCTGGGCGCCTTCACGAAGAAGTCCGTCCACGGTATTCACGACGTGTGGCTCGTTACCTGGAATCGGGTTAGAGCTAAAGACGATAGTATCGGAAGACTTAATTTTAATAAATTTGTGAGCGCCGCTGACCATGCGATTAAGCACGGCATTTAGCTCACCCTGAGAACCAGTACAGACAATTGTGACTTTTTCATCTGGGAGCTTAATAATATCTTCCATCTTCATCACGGTGTCTTTCGGAACCTTAATACACTTGGCGCGGAGGGCGACTTCGATATTATTGATCATAGAGAAACCAGCAAAAGCAACTTTACGTCCACGCTGATAGGCCTGCTCGAGAATCATGCCGATACGGTTGATCTGAGAAGAAAAACATGAAATAATAACGCGTCCATTAGCATAGTGATCCATAACTTTACCGATGTTGTCGCCCACATCATATTCGGAATGTGGGTGGTGACCTGGCGAGTCAATATTAGTAGACTCGTTAAGCATGAGCGAGATTCCCTCTTTCTTCACAATTTCATCGATACGTTCATAGTCGGTCTGAACTTCAATGGGGTTAGTTTCAGCGCGCCAGTCGCCGGAATAGTAAATTACGCCGTTTGGTGTACGAATAATGATAGCGCAGTTGCCCGGGATGGAATGCAAGACATGAATAAATTCGACACTAAGGTGCTCTGAAACTTGCAGTTTTTCATGTTTGAATGGATCGACAACTTGATAATTCATATCCGGCACATCCTCAAGCTCACTCATCTGCTTCTTAATCATGCCAATAGTGAAATCTGTGGCATAGATGGGAGTGGTGGATTTGAATTTGGGCAGAAGGTGGCGACAGGCGCCGATATGATCAAGATGAGCGTGAGTAAAGAGAATGGCTTTAACTTTATCCATATTATCTTCGAGGTATTTGATGTCTGGAATCATATAATTGACGCCTGGGTAATCCTCGCTGGCAAACAGCACACCCATGTCAATGACAATAATTTCGTTTTTATACTCGATGGCGGTCATGTTTTTACCAATGCCGAATTCGCCAACACCACCAATCGGGATAATACGCACAGCCTCTGGATCAGGGCGAGCAGATTTTAGTTGCGCATTTGTAACCTGAACGCCGTTATAGCCGTTGAATTTAGACTTGTTAACTGGGATACCAATAATATGTTGCGTGGCTTGCGCGTTCACGTCTTGTGAGAGCATGCGCTGATGATGAACCATATCACCACGCCTAGTGGAGACGGAAAGGTTGACTTTGCGCTCTTCAGCTTCGCTAGTCTTAGTATTTTTGGCTACCTTAGCAGATTTATTACTCTTGGCTAACCTCTTAGAGGTCTTGTCGTTAGCTTTTGAGGACGCAAGATCCATGCCGTTCGAATTTTGACTAGGATTTTTCTTGCGAGAACGGGAGGAATAATCTTTACCACCGGGTTTAAAGTTGCTATTAAAATTACGTTTTTGAGCTTGTTCAAAGATCACGGCAGCGCCGGTTTCAATAGGGGTAGAATCTTCGTCGAATTTAGTGCGATTTAGGTTCTCTTCGAAACGTCGTTTGATTTCTGGCAAACGTTCAGCTTGCATTTTCATGAGCCTAGCTCTTCTTTCTTGTTCTTTTTTATTCATTGTTTCCTTTTATACATTAAATAATAAGACTTATCAGGCAACCAAAAAATTGTCGGTATTTTTATTGTTCTGTTTGCAAAATAAGTAAGATTAACTACTTGTTATTATAACAAGAATGGAGAAAATTGGCAAACTTTTACTGAACATTGAAAAATATTGAGATATAATAAGGGTGGATGAGTCTTTAAATTATACGCAGATAAAGCCCGTAGCTGCATATAAATTTGATTGAATTACGGGTTCGATTAGGGGAAAAAATGATATCTTTACAAAATGTCAGTAAGATATATAAAACGGGTGAGGTAGAATACCACGCATTAGACAAAATAGATTTGGAGATCCTGCAAGGGGAATTTGTAGTGATTCTGGGGCCATCTGGAGCCGGAAAAAGCACTCTGCTGAACCTGCTCGGGGGGATGGACCGTCCAACGCGAGGAAAAATCATCATTAATCAAACCGATATTTCCAATTTTACAGATAAGCAATTAACGAAATTTCGTGCAGAACAGGTCGGATTCGTGTTTCAGTCATATAATATTTTACCGACTTTAACCGTAGAAGAAAACGTGGCAATTATGCAGGATATTGTAAAGACACCTCTAAAACCCAAAGAAGTGTTGGATTCAGTGGGTTTAGGGAGGCATTTAAAAAAGTTTCCAAGCGGGCTATCTGGTGGAGAGCAACAGAGAGTTTCGATTGCGCGGGCAATCATTAAAGACCCTGCGATTTTGCTTTGCGATGAACCGACAGGGGCTTTAGATTCTAAAACTGGTATGCAGGTTCTTCGCTTATTAAGAAAGCAGGCAGATGAAAACACTACGGTAATCGTCGTAACACATAATGCCCTAATTGCGGAAATTGCAGATCGTATCATTCGCCTAAAAAATGGGCGAGTTGAGACAAACAGGCGGAATGGACGGGTGAAGTCGGTAGAAGAGGTGGAATGGTGATGCTACTTTTAAAAATGGTTCGAGACGTTCGGCAAAACTTCTCGCAATTTATTACCATCTTATTGATGATTCTACTCAGTATGGCAACATATAGTGGGATTGAAGGATATATGCATGGTATGCAAGGCGCAGCGGATCGATTTTACGAGAAAAGTAACCTCCAAGACTTGAATGTACGGGGTGATTTGTCTGAAAAAGAAATGGGGGAAATAGCGGAAAACACTAACGTTAAGATAGCTGAGGGGAAGCTAGTTTTTAGAAGTCAGATACTAAACCTTTTGAGACAGAATGAAGCAGAGCCTAAGCAGTCAGAGCAGAAGCTGGCTGAACACGAACTAGATAGGCGCAAATTGGATGGACACGAATTAGAGATAAACTTGATATCTAGTAATGAAATCGCTAAGTTTGAGGTCAAAGAGGGGATGGGTTTTTCGAGGGAAGCTGAAAAGATTTGGATAGACGCTTATTTTGCTGAGAAAAATCATCTGAGGGTCGGTGATATAGTGAGATTTTCGTACTATGGCAAGCCCCAAAAAGCTCACGTTGCGGGGATAATTTATACCCCTGATCATGTATATGCGCCGAAAAATGGATCCGACATTGTGCCGAACTATGAGAAATACGGCTACGCTTACCTGGACTATCAAAGTTTCTTTGGAAAAGACAGATCAAAGAATGAAAAATTAACACAGATCATGGTCAAAGTCATAGATGGAAGTAAAATCAACGAGACTAAGGCGCAAATACAGGAAAAAATTGGTAAGCGGGGTATCGTTTCAAAGATGCGAGATGAGCCAACGGTGAAAGTCTATCAGGGAGAAATTGATGAAAATACTAGTATTATGGGGATTTTTACTGGATTCTTTGTCTTAATTGCAATACTGTCTGTGATGGCAACAATGACTCGACTCATAAAAAGAGACCGCACCAAAATCGGGACGTTAAAAGCGCTAGGTTTTGCAAATTGGAGGATCGCTTGGCATTATATCTCTTATGGAGTTTTTCTGGGTGTTTTGGGAGGAGCAGTGGGAATATTATTTGGAACAACTGTAATCTCGCCATTTTTTCTAGAAAGGGTGATGCAATTTTTCGAACTACCAAATTACCAAGTAAGAATCACAGGGCTAAGTATAGTCATCTACCTTAGCGTTGTTACCATTATAGGGCTAGCCTGCTTTTTAGCTGCTAGAAAAACCATCAAACAAAATGCAACGGAAATATTAAAGCCGGAACAGCCAAAAATAAACCAGCGAGAACTAAGACTAACGACCAATCGTTTTTTTGCAAAACTCAGTTTTATTACGCGCTGGAACGTGAGGGATATGCTAAGAAATAGAGGCCGGATAGCTACAACCCTGGTCGGGGTGGCGGGAGCAATTGCTTTAGTGGTTTTAGCTTTTGGGGCTTACTCTTCCATGCAAAATTTTATTAAACTAGAAACTGAAGTAGTAAATAATTTTGCTTTTAGAGCCAAGTTAGATGAGGAAAAATTACGACAGAGTAAGCAACAAAAATCAGACATGGTTCAGAAAAACAAAAACAAAGCTGAGATTATGGTGAAAACGAGGGAGGAGCTAGAACGGCAATTAGCAGAAGCTTTTGAGAGAAATTCAGAACAGAAGCCGATCGAGTTAATAACAGATAACGACGAGGCGGCTGAGACTTCGAACTTGTTTGTCGATAATACCAAGGGGGAAATACAATTTTTAGACATGAATAGAAAGAAGACCCAGTTAACTGAAAATGGCGTATATCTCTCGAGGAAAATGGCTCAGAAATATAATTTCAACATCGGTGACGAGCTCCGCTGGCGATTCATAGGAGAAAATCATATTTACGACTCTAAAATTGTAGGGTTGCTAATAAAACAACAAGATCAAAATTTGAGCGTAAATAAGCCGTATTTTGAGAGTTTAGGTCTTAAGTACCAGCCAGATACATTTTACTTAAATGAAAGAGAGAACTCGGAAAAAAGTGAACTTTTAAATTATTTAGATATTCAATCTAAAGAAACTTTAGCAAACGGGTTAAAGAAGATGCTTGACACGATGATTGCTGTACTCTCTATTACTTTGATTCTGGCGGCGTTTTTGGGCGGAGTAATATTCTATAATATGGGGGTGCTAAGCTTTGTCGAACAAGAGCTGCAACTTACAACTTTGAAAGTACTTGGTTTTACAAACGGAAAATTATCAAAAATCTTTACTTGGCAAAATATCTTGATCACAGTTATTGCAAGTCTAGTAGGAATGCCGCTTGGGGTGGCGTTGACGGATTATATTTATCGAGTTTCAGTAGACGAATTATACGATATACAGACGCACATTACACTGCTAGCGTATGTTACTGGCGTACTGGGGACACTCCTGTTGTCAGTTTTAATTTCAAAGTTATTGGCGAGAAAAATCAAGAAAATCGATATGGTAAAAACCTTGAAAACCGGTGAATAGAAATAGGGTTTAGAGGTTAGCGGATTTGGCGAGTTTTAAATAGTAAAAACGTTCGAGGTTGCCGTTTTTGCCAGCCAAAAGATTATCGCGTTTATTAAGAATAAGAAAGCCATGCGTTCTAAGCCATACTTCAAACTCCTTGATGATCTCTCGGCGGATTTTTTCATTTTTAATAATCCCCTTTCTTAACTGGAATGGCTTAGCTTCAAACTGAGGTTTGAGCATGACTAAAAACTCGGTCTGAGGCGAAACTAGATGGGATTTTGCATAAAGAAGCACTGGTCTAAGCGAAATAAAGGAAACGTCGGCCAAGATAAGGTCTAGGTGACTCTTCCCTAGGTCTAGAGCTTCATGGGTAACGGTAAAAATATCCGTCTTTTCCCTTAAGTCAATACGCTGATCAAAACGTAAGGGAGCCTTCATCTGGTTAGTGCCTTTTTCAACGGCGATCACCTTCTTGGCGCCACAAAGTAATGCAAATTCGGTAAACCCGCCCGTGCTAGAGCCGATATCCAATACGGTTTTATTGCGAAAGTTATAAGAAAAAGCCTGCGCCGCCCCCGCAAGCTTGTTCTCAGCCCGTGAAACTGGTGAATTATTTTTTGCGTTCACGATAGGCATAAGTTTCCGTATCAACAGAAATAACGTCTCCTGTCTTGATAAAGGCAGGGACTTTGACAACGACGCCGGTTTCTAAGGTAGCGTCCTTCATGACGGAAGTAGAAGTGTCACCTTTGACGGCATTTTCAGTATAAGTAACTTCTAGCCACAGGTTTTTGGGTAAAGTTAAGTTGATGGCAGAACCGTTATAGAACTGGATATCCATCTCGTCACCGTCTTTCATAAAATCGCTAGAATCGCCAACAAGATCGCTAGACAGTTCGTATTGTTCAAAAGTGGAAGGATCCATAAAATAGAACTTTTCGTCATCCTTGTAAAGATATTGAACCTTTTTAGTAGTGACTTCGGCCGGCTCAATTTTCTCTTGTCCCTTAAAGGTCTTTGGAATTAATGCGCCCGTAATAAGATTTTTGACGCGTACGTTAACGATAGATCCACCACGACCCATAACCTTCTGAGAATAATCGATTACTTTGTATGGCTGACCATCTAAGGTGATTAGTACGTTTTTCTTTAAATCGGTTGGACCGTACATTATGGTTCTCCTTGATTAATTGGCAGATACGAATGGCAATAGTGCTAGATGACGAGCACGCTTGATGGCAGTGGCGAGCTGTCGCTGTTGTTTGGCAGATAAACCAGTTCTGGCAATTGGTTCAATGCGTCCATAGACATCAATATAACGTTGCAAAGTCTTTACATCACGGTAATCGAAGTAAAGATTTGGGTCATTTTTAATTTTTTTCATAATCTCTCAAAACTCTCTCTCTTTTATAATTATTATTTAAAATGGAACCTCACTGAGGTCGATAGGCTCATCCGGAATATCGTCTGGGACGATGTCAGCAGTACTCTCACTTGGAGCGCTAAAGCTCTTAGAGCTAGAACCATCGCTACTACCACCGCCGAGAAAGTTAAAATCCTCAACAATAATTTCAGTAGCGGAACGTTTAGCTCCAGTCTTATCCTCGAAAGCACGCTGGGAAAGACGTCCTGAGACTAGGATGCCACTACCCTTTTTAGCGTACTGAGCGATGACTTCACCAGCCTTGCCCCAAGCGGAACAGTTAATATAAGAAACTTGCTCTTTTTTCTCACCATTCTGTACATAATTGTAATTTACTGCGACTGAAAATGAACAAACCTGAGTACCACCAGATGTTGCCCTAAGTTCAGGGTCACGCACGATATTACCCGTGATAATTGCCTTACTAAATCCCCGCGCCATAAAAACCTCCTAATTTATTTTGCAAATTCAATGATTATTCTGCTGACTCTTCGGTATCTTTAGTCTTCTCTGTGCGAGCCTTGCGTTTAGCTTCAAATTTAGCCTTGCGCTCATCGACAGTGACTAAGAGATAGCGTAGAACTTCGTCGGTGATATTGAGACTGGAAGAAATTTTAGCTGGAGCCTCAGCAGGAAGCTCAAGCTCGTAGAAATAATAAACGGCATAATCTTGCTTGTTGATAGCATAAGCAAGACGCTTTTTCCCTTCGTTAGTCTCTTTAATGATTTTACCGTTCTGTGACTCAATCAGTTTTTTGATCTTGTCAAGGGCTGGTGTGAGATTCATTTCCAAGTCAGGATGAACCAACACAGTAAGTTCGTACTGTTTCACTTAACACTCCTTTGGTTAAAGCAAGCACACCGTCTGTTGCTTGCTGAGCTGATAATGAGTTTATTATAGCACAGTGAGGTGGGAGTGTACAGATGGCGAGCTGAAATTTTGAAGATTATGTAGAATGGGTGTACGAGTAGCGGTCGTTTTGGTTTATGTCATCCGTTATGGTTTCAGGGTAAAATAGCCTGGCTGACCTGGGGCGTCAATACGGGCATATTCTTTAGTAACATGTGCTGGGTCAAAGATAGTGCCGTTACCACCAACGAGGTTGGTATTATTGAAGAAAAGTTGCTCAGTAGGCGAAACAGAGTTAGTGCCGAATTTATTGGAAACGTAGATTGTCTTAACGAGGGAATAAGAGAATAGATTATCCATAAAACTAATATATCTGGTATCAAAACTAGATATATCTAGCACTGAATCAGAACTTTGCATAAAAGAATAGAAAAACATATTATTCATATAGCTGACTCGACTAGTATTAAAGTTTGAGATATTAAGATTCTTGAGAGCCCATGTACCTTGAAACATACTGATCATACTTTCGACATTACTGGTGTTAAAATGGGAAAGATCTAAGGTTTCGATACTATTTGCTTCATGAAACATACTGGACATATTAGTAACATTAGTTGTATCAAAGTTTGAGATGTTTAAGGTCTTGAGATGCTTAGTTTCCATGAACATGGCATACATATTTTGAACTTTAGGGGTACGGAAGCTAGAAAGATCTAGATCGAGGAGGCTATCTGTATTACAAAACATATATGACATATCAGTAACATTTTCGGTGTTAAAATTGGAGAGATTAAGCGAGGTAATAGCTCTTAGTGCAGCGAACATACGTGTCATATTAGTGACCTGCGCAGTATTAAGGCTGGAGATATTCAAGTTAGTTAGATAAAATGCCTCCTCAAACATGGATGACATGTCAATAACCTTCTTAGTATCAAAGCTTGATAGGTCGAGTTGAGGAAGATATGTTCCTCTGAACATATATGACATATCAGTAACATTTCCGGTGTTAAAATTGGAGAGATTTAAATTTTGTAGTGAAAGGGTTGATTCAAACATATGGGACATATTAGTAACTTTTTCAGTATTAAAGCTTGATAGGTCGAGTTGAGTAACTGCTTCTGCGTAACTAAACATGTGAGACATATCAAGGACGTTTTTCGTATCAAAGCTCGAAAGATTAAAATATTTGCCCCTGTTATCGTCGAACATATGGGACATATTCTTGACCTTACTGGTGTTGAAATTTGAGAGATCAAAATTTTCTATTGGTGTGCCTGGACTATCGTATTTAAACATATAGCTCATATCCTCGACTTCACTGGTATTGAAGCTAGAGAGATCAAGCGAAGTAATTCCGTCTGTGCCTTCAAACATGTGAGACATATTCTTAACCCGGCTAGTGTTAAACTCAGAAGTATTGATCGACGCTAGAGAACCCCCAGCTTTGGCATTTTGAAACATATAAGACATGTCGGTGGTACGGGAAGTATTAATACTGCGAAGATCCAAATCTACTCCTCCTAGCCCAGGAATATCTTCTGTCCTAAACATGTAACTACCGTCTTCATTCATATAGCTTACATCGGCGTCACTATGCCAATAAATGGCTTGGCTTGATGCGTCATACCACATATAAATTGGTCGTTCGGAGTCAAGCGTAGAGACGGTCTTGAGTGGGTTAACAGCACCAGGGGGGGAATCCGCACGCTTAAAGAGATGTATTTGTTGTCCGCTACCTTTAATAGCTTGAACAAGATCCTTGATTGAGTCATGAAAATCTGGTCCTGGCAAAAACTTACTCGTTTTGGGAACGTGATTGGTGATGGCAGTGAGGAGGATGTTTTTGGAGTAGGTGCCGGCGGGGAGAGATAGGTTGAGTCTAGCGCCAAAATCTATATGTGCTCTGGCGTTGGAGGTGTCCTGAGTGGAGATAACGAGGTCAGGGGAGGAGGCTTTGGGGATGGGTTTGAAGTTGACATTGGTGCCACCGGGAACTTGAT
>ERZ772917.270-NODE-270-length-38070-cov-77.965329_pt1 | contig 38070 bp, 28 predicted proteins | sample MGYA00511187_ERZ772917 | MGnify/ENA primary metagenome ERZ772917 (study PRJEB29015, sample SAMEA2737925) | human oral metagenome | biome: human oral; feature: human-associated habitat; material: dental | place: China | collected 2012 ...
GCCCGCTGCGCTGCCTGTACTGCCACAACCCCGACACCTTCCTCATGAAGGACGGCGAGCCGGTCGAGGCGCAGGAGCTGCTGCGCAGGATGAAGCGCTACCGCGGGGTCTTCCGCGCCTCGGGCGGCGGCATCACCCTGTCGGGCGGCGAGGTGCTCATGCAGCCCGCCTTCGCCCACACCCTGCTGCGCGGGGCCAAGGAGATGGGGATCCACACCTGCATCGACACCTCCGGCTTCCTGGGCGCCAACGCCAGCGACGAGTTCCTCGACGACGTCGACCTCGTGCTCCTGGACGTCAAGAGCGGCGACGAGGAGACCTACAAGAAGGTCACTGGCAGGTCCCTGGCGCCGACCATCGAGTTCGGTGACCGGCTCGCCGCCAAGGGCATAGCCGTGTGGGCGCGCTTCGTGCTCGTGCCCGGCCTGACCTCGGACCCCGAGAACGTCGAGAAGGTCGCCCGGATCATCGAGCGCTGGGGCGAGGTCGTCAAGCGGATCGAGGTCCTGCCCTTCCACCAGATGGGCGCCGACAAGTGGGACGCCCTCAACCTGGAGTACAAGCTGCGTGACACCCGGCCGCCCGAGCCCGAGATGGTCGAGGCGACCCGGGAGATCTTCCGCGGCCGCGGCTTCGAGGTCCACTGAGCACCGACTGATCGCTGACCGCTCGGGGCGCCATACGCTGAGCGTCCACGGCCCCGTGACCGCCTGGCAGGGCGGTCACGGGGCCGGTTCGCGTGCTCAGGCGGGCAGCGGCGTGCTCAGGCGAGCACCTGTGACAGCGTCGGCGCCGACTGCTCGATCTGCCAGGGCCGCGCGCCCAGCTCGGCCAGCACCTCGCTCAGGGCCCTCACGCTGACGTCGGGGGCGTGGCCGGCGGCCTCCTGCTCGCCGATCTGCCAGGCGAGGTGCCGCTGGACGTCGGGGCTCAGCAGCAGCTCCTGCGGTAGCCGCAGCTGTGCCGCCCGCTCGCGCACGGCGGCGCGCACCTCCTCCAGGGCGGTGGCGGCCTCGGCGTGGCGGCGCGGCCACGACCGGGGCTGGGGCAGCTCCCCCTCGCCCAAGGGCGCGTGGGCGGAGGGAAGGTCCGACTCGGGAAGCCTGAGGGCGCGGTCGATGGCCTGCCACCACAGCTCCTGGTTCTGGCGCGCCTGCCGGGAGGAGAACTCCCGCAGCGACTGCATCTTCTTGCGGGAGGTGGGCCGGGCGACCGCCGCGGCCACGAGCGCCTGGTGCGACAGGACCTTCGAGGGCGTACGGTCGAGCTCGCGCGCCTTGTCCTCACGGGCGGTCCACAGCTCACGCAGCACGGCCAGGGAGCGGGGTGAGCGCACCGCGTGCCCCGCGCGCGGCGTCTTGCGCCACGGGTCCACCTTGGCGGGGCGGGGAGGGCGAGTGCGCACGTGCTCGAACTCCTGGGCGGCCCACTCGGCCTTGCCCACCGACTCAAGCTCGGCGGCCAGCGCGTCACGCAGGTCGACGAGCAGCTCGACGTCGAGCGCCGCGTAGACGAGCCACGTCGTGGGCAGCGGGCGCGTCGACCAGTCGGCCGCCGCGTGGTCCTTGGCCAGGCTCAGGCCCAGGGTCTCCTCGACCACCGCGGCGAGCCCCACGTGCGCGCGCCCCAGCAGACGGGCGGCCAGCTCGGTGTCGAAGAGGCAGGCCGGACGAAGGCCGAGACCCGCCAGGCAGGGCAGGTCCTGGTCGGCTGCGTGCAGGACCCACTCGGGCCCGTCGAGCGCTGCCCCCAGCGCCTGTGTGGGGCCGCAGGTGAGCGGGTCGACGAGGACCGTGCCGACGCCTTCTCGCCGCAGCTGGACGAGGTAGGCGTCCTGCCCGTAGCGGAAGCCGGAGGCCCGCTCGGCGTCGACGGCGACCGGCCCGGTGCCGGCCGCCAGCGCGGTGGCTGCGGCCGCCAGGGCGGCGGGCGTGTCGGTGACCGCCGGCAGCCCGTCGCGGGGACGGGTGTAGGCGACGACCTCGTCCTGGCGCACCGGGTCCGCGGTGGTACCGGGCACCGCCACGGGCCTGGGGGAGGAGGTCATCGGGCCTGTCCCGCCAGCGTGAGCGTGGTGGCCCGCTCGGGCTCGTTGCCGGCGGCGACGTGGATGAGCTGGTACCAGGCCGTCAGGTGAGGCTCCAGGTCCGGTGAGACGGGGGACCAGGAGGCGCGGATCTCGGCGTGGCCGCAGGTGTCGGTGAGCTCCAGGCCGCCGAAGGTCTCGGACAGGACCCTGGTCACCGTGCCCACGAGGGCGTGGTGACCGGCCCCCTGGTGGTCGAGGGCCTCCGACAGCCACGACCAGGCGGCGGCACCGAGCGCGGGGTCGGTGCCGACCTCGGCGTCGATGCGGGCCCGGGCCATGACGACGATCCTGAAGTCCCCGTCCCAGGCCTCCTGGCCCTCGGGGTCGTGCAGGACGACGAAGCGGCCGGAGGCGATCGGTGTGCCGCCCTGCGTGTCCACCGTCTCGGCGGTCAGGGCCGCTGCGTAGGGCGCGAGCCTGCGGGGAGCGGGCACCTCGTCCAGGACGAGGCCGCGTGGTCGGGAGGCTCGGCGCAGGCTGAGCAGCGCCTCCTCGAAGCGCGCGGGGAGCATCTGGTCGGCCTGCACCCCGTCGTCTGTCTGTACACGGCTGTCGGTCACCTCTTCAGGCTACCGACACGCCCGGGTGCAGGGGTGGTATCCACGCCGAGAAAATGCCGATGTGGCGCCGTCTCACAACGGTCGGGGACCGCCTGAGACTCTATGTCAGGACATAAGATGTCCTGTTAAACAGCGTGCACATAGAGTCGTCCTCTATCGTTGAGGTGGCCGCAACCGATGAGATCGCCCAGCGGGCGGGTCCTCGGACAACGACAGCCCCGAGGGGAGACATGACCGACAACGCCGTCTGCCGGGCAGGCTCCATGCACAGGATCGACTGGGACGACTTCGAGAGCGTCGCCCACGACGCCGGGTGCGCCCTGCCCATCGAGCAGGCCGAGGTCTGGGAGGCCTTCGACGCGAGGGCCCCTGGACGCGCCCCCTGGGGGGCGGCTGATCTTCCGCGGGGCCGACGGGCACCCGCTCGCACTGCTGTCCTTCTCCCGGATGCGTGTGCGCGGATTCACGTACCTGTGGGCCAAGCACGGGCCCGTGTGGCTCGACGGCGAGCCCAGCGCCGCCCAGGAGCGTGAGCTGCGCCGCCTGCTGGTGGCGGGCCTGCGCCGGCACGCGCCCGACGTCGTCTTCGTGCGCCTGCACGCCACCCACCCGGCCGAGGACCTGCACGAGCTGCTGCAGACGATGACCTACGACCGCACGGTGCTCCTCGACCTCGACGTTCCCGACGACGAGGCACTGCTCGGCTCCTTCCGCTCGCGCGGGCGCCGTGACGTGCGCAAGGCGCTGCGCAACACGGAGCTGACCTTCCACGACGAGTCCGGGCGCGTCGACGAGGTCTTCGACGAGCTCTACGAGGTCCTCGTCGAGACCGGGGGCAGGGACGGGTTCAGCCCCGCCCCCAAGCAGGCCTACCTCGACATGCTCCGAACGCTGGGGCCCGAGCACGCCCGCCTGTACGTTGCGCGGTGCCGGGCCGGGCGTGCCTTGGCGTGGTCCCTCGTCACCGTCTACGACGGCGAGGCTCTGCGCTACTACGCGGCCTCCTCGGGGGAGGGGCACCGCCTGCGCGCCGCCGACGCCCTGGTCTACCGGGAGGCGTGCTGGCTGCGGGCCGAGGGGGTGCGGTGCTACGACCTCATGGGAGTGGACTCCGAGCGCGTGCCCGAGCTCGCCGGGGTGCGAGAGTTCAAGAACAAGTTCGTCACCGACGGCCCGGTGGACGTGCCCGGCGCCTGGGACCTGCCCGTGCGCCCGCGGGTCTATGCCTGCCTCGTACGCGCCCTCAGGCTCAAGCACGGCGGAGCGCGCGTGCTGGAGGCGCTTCGCTCACGCCGGAGACGTGGTGAGTGACACGCAGGAGCGACTTGGCGCCGCCGAGCACCCTCTGCTAACTTTCTTCTCGCGCCGCCTGAGGGCGGGCACGCGGATGTGGCTCAGTTGGTAGAGCATCACCTTGCCAAGGTGAGGGTCGCGGGTTCGAGTCCCGTCATCCGCTCTCAATCGGGAATCCACATGGTCCCATTGGGCGTGGTGGGTTGGCCGAGAGGCGAGGCAGCGGCCTGCAAAGCCGTATACACGGGTTCGAATCCCGTACCCACCTCGGGCGATTGGCGCAGGGGTAGCGCGCTTCCTTCACACGGAAGAGGTCACTGGTTCGATCCCAGTATCGCCCACCACTTCAGCCGGATCTTCGCGATCCGGCTTTTTGTTTTGTCGTCTCCTTTCGCTGGTGTCGCGGCTCCGTGGGGTGTCCTGGGGGCGGGGTGGCGCTGGTCGCTGGGCGGGCGTCTAAGGCGGCGGGGTGTGCCGACGCCTGTTTGCCGGTGTTCCTGGCTGGGGCGTCGGTGGGGTGGCGTGGCTTTGAGGTTGAGCCTGTCAGCGGCTCCCCGCCCCGTAGGTCGGTGCGCGCGGCTAGCGGCGGTGGATTCCTCGGTTGTCCGTGCCCGTCGGAACTTGGCGCGCGGTCGCCTCTTGCTTCAGCTGTAACGGCGCGCGCAACTGGTGCTTCTCTATGTCGTGTTCAATCGCGATTCGAGGATGAGCGCAAGTGATAGCGGTGCGTTGTGGTATGTGCCGATCTAATCCGTTTAGCTTCGTTCAATATGCCCGGATAGTAAGATTTGACGCTTACGACGCGAAATGTGGCCACCCTGTGAGTCGTAGCCTTGTCAGTTAGCAGCTAAGGCGTGTGAGTCGAGCCGCAAACTTTGATTCTTGACCGAATTGTATAGGCGTCGCTTAGACTTGGAGCGCGTGAAGCGACGTCGTCGCACATCCCATTGATAGGAGTTAAATATGGTTGCGTTGAAACGCGGTCACTTCGGTGCCGTTCTTGCTTCCCTTGCCGTGATGCTGAGCTTCTTCGGTATCACTCAGTTCGTCTCGGCCTTGTCTCCGGCCCACGCCGACGCTCCGAGCTGCCCAGCCGGCGTGACGGACGTGAGCGACGAGGTGTCGCTAGGGTGGGACGAGGCTCAGCTCGTCGACCACTCGGGCAACGAGGTTCACTCCGTGGGCGACTGGTGGGACCTGGGCGTCAAGCTCCCGTGGAAGACGCACGGACGCGTCAAGGCCGGTGACTACTTCTCCTACGACGCCTCCATCGTCAATGTGGCGACGGGGAAGTCGGTGCTGCGCCCGACCGTTGCCCGCAACTTCGACGTGGTTTCGCACGACAACGTCGTGATCGGATGCGGCACCTGGGGAGCCGACGGCATGGTGACCGTTGTCTTCAACGAGAAGGTCGAGGGGGCCGCCCAGTGGTACGGCTCCGTGACGACCAATGGCCTCGCACAGTACGACGGCGCGGGCGGCGAGACCTACACGGTCAAGATCGGCGGCAAGGTCACCCGCACCCTCGAGATGACCCGCCGCCCCGTGGGCGAGGCGCGTTACCAGAAGGATGGCTGGCTGAACCTGAGCGGCACCGAGGACGGCGATGAGAACAAGGCCATCATGTGGCGGATCGTCGTGCCCGCCGGTGATACAGCCATCAACGGCGCAACCATTGTCGACGAGGCCCCCGCGAACTCCAGCTGGAGCTTCAACTGCGCCACGGTCAACGAGTACACCAAGGCCCACACCTATCTGGTGACCGACCCGACGACCTCCGAGGGCCTGCGTCAAAGCAACGATACGTCCAACGGCGCCTTCGGCAACGCCGTGCAGATCGAGTGCTCCCCGACGAAGGTCACCGTCAAGCTCGGTGAGATCCCCGCTCACCAGTCCGCAATCATCGTCCTGCCCGCCCGCGTCGAGGGCGCCAAGCGCGCCAGCGACATCGTCGGCACATTCGCCAACACTGCCCACTTCACGGCTCCCGGCGAGAAGGACAAGACCATCACGAAGACCCTGCGCTACGGAGCAAGCGCCGACGCCTACGCACACAGGACCTTCTCGGTGACGAAGAAGGTCGAGGGTAATCTGCCGGACTCCGCTGCGGACATCGATTACACGCTCGTCATTACGCTCACCAACGATGCCGATCCGTCCGTCAACAGGACCTTCGAAGTCACCGTCAAGGCGGGAGCCACCTACACCTACCCCGAGTCGCTCCCGCTGGGCACCAAGGTCACCGTTACGGAGGGCGACCTGCCCGCCATCGCCGGGATCACGTGGAACGATGCGGCCAGCCGCGTCTTTGAGACCGCCGACGGCGTGACGCTTGCGGCCGATAACCGCCAGGCAACCTTCACTCTCGGTGATGAGCGCATCTACTCGCTGGTCGTGACAAACACGCTCGCCCCGGCGCCTACCCCAACGGCCTCGCCGACGACCCCCGCGCCTAGCCCCTCCGCCTCCCCGTCCCCAACGCCCAAGCTGGCGGCTACGGGCGCGGACACCACCGGATTGGGCGTCCTGGCCGGAATCGTCGCGATTGCGGGTCTGTCGCTCGTGGCGGCCAAGCGACGCGGACGCTAGAACGTCTAACGGCGCGCGCCTCACCTGATGCGCGAGCCCGGAGAGCACCTCACGTGGGTGGGGGGAGCAAGGCTCCTCCCACCCACTTCTCGCGTTGGGCGAGCAGCGCGCGGGAGGCTCGCTCTCCGTCGCGTCAGGCCTCGCTGAGCGCCGGGGACGAAGCGGCAAGTGAATGAACGCTAGCGCCGCAGCCGCTTCGCGGGGCGGCACCCGGCAGCCGCGCCGCGCGTGAGGAGATTGAGCGCTCAGCGCGAAGCCAGGTAGACGCGAGCCTCCCACGGCCCCATCGGCGAGGCAGGTGCGGGCGCGTCGGAGCGATCGCGGAGTCGCGAGTCCGCCGTGTTGCCCAGGTACAGGTGCCAGCGCGCCGAGCAGAACGCCTCGTCGAGGAGGCCATTGTTTGGGGTGATCTTTCGCGCCGACAGGTTCACCACGACGAGGACTGCGGAGGTCTCGCAGGAGCGCAGGTAGGCGAATACCGCGGGATCGCCCGCATCGATGCGTTCGAAGGCGCCGAAGGTCAGGGCGGGCACCCGGTGACGCGCCTCGATGAGCGCGCGATAGTAGGCCAGGATCGAGGCTTTGTCCGAGAGCTGCGCCTCGACGTTAATGCGCGCCGCCGACGCGGGCACGTCGATCCACGGGCTGCCCGTCGTGAAGCCCGCGGCCCGGGATGAATCCCACTGCATGGGGGTTCGCCCGTTGTCGCGCGACATCGCTGCCAGGCCCGCGGGCACGCCCTCGCCGGGGTGAGCACGCAGGTAGTTGAGGGATTCGACGTCGCGCAGCTCGCTGGGGCTGGTAAAGCTCCCGCCGAGCATCCCGATCTCCTGACCCTGATAGATGAAGGGAGTTCCCCGCTGGAGGAAATAGGCGGTAGCCAGGGCCGTCGCCGACTCAAACCACGACGCGGGGTCCCCGAAACGCGAGACGGCCCGCGGCTGATCGTGGTTCTCCAGGTACAGGGCGTTCCAGCCTCGCTCGCCGAGGCTGATCTGCCAGCGAGACAAGACGTCGGCCAGCTCGCCGTCGGCCAGGGGGCGCGGCGAGAACTTGCCGTTCTCCTGGCCCATGTTGACGTGCTCGAACTGGATGAGCATGTTGAACTCGCGGCGCCGCGGATCGCAGAAGAGCAGCGCGGAGTCTGGCGAGGCATTGGAGGCCTCCCCGACCGTGAAGGAACCGGGGTGTAGCGCGAACGTGCGCTCGTGCATCTCCTGGAGGAACTCGTGCAGGCGCGGGCCGTCCGCGAAACACTCGTGCCCGACGCCGAAGGGGGGCCGGGCGGGTCCGCCGTCGGGCAGGCCCGGGCGCTTAGAGATGACGTCAATGGCGTCGACGCGGAAACCGTCCACTCCGCGATCCAGCCACCAGTTCATCATGTCGTAAACGGCTTCGCGCACCTGAGGGTTCTCCCAGTTCAGGTCCGGCTGTTCGCGCGCAAAGAGGTGGAGGTAGTACTGCCCCGAGGCCGGATCGTACTCCCACGCGGGGCCGCCGAAAAAGGACTCCCAGTTCGTGGGTTCCGCGCCGGCAGTTCCGGGCTCGGTGCCGGGACGCGGATCGCGCCAGTAGTACCAGTCGCGACGCGGTGAGTCCGGACCCGAGGCGGACTCGACGAACCACGGGTGCTCGACCGACGTGTGATTGACTACCAGATCCATGACGACGCGCATCCCGAGTTCGTGGGCCCGCTCCACGAGCGCATCGAAGGCGGCCAGATCGCCGAACAGCGGATCGATATCGCGGTAGTCGGAAATGTCGTAGCCGTTGTCGGCCTGCGGCGAACGGTAGATGGGGGAGATCCACACGATGTCCACACCGAGCTGCGCGAGGTAGTCGAGGCGTCGGTGGATCCCCGCCAGATCCCCCACGCCATCCCCGTCGGTGTCCTGGAACGAGCGCGGGTAGACCTGGTAGAGGACCGCGTTCATCCACCACGGGTCGGCGTCGACCCGCGCTGGGGGAAGCAGATCTAGACGAAGGAACATGGCGGATTACCCGTGGACCGTTGCCCACGCCTCGTAGAGGTGGTTCTTGTCGTGGAACACGGCATCGCAGGTAAAGGAGAAGCTGCCGTACTTACCGGTCGCGCGCATCGTTCCCTTGAGCGTCCCCTCAACCTGGAACTGCTGCTCACCCTGGGAGTTCGTGCCGGTCTTGGCGATCGTTCCGTCAGTGATCTGGGGGCTGGACACCGCCTGGCTCAGCGCGGCCAGGCACTCCGTGACGACGCCGTCCTCTTCCTCGTCCGTCACGGTACTGCTAGAGGACGGGCTGTAGGAGGGGTTGGGGCCATTGGTCGGATGAGGGCTGTGCGACGACGTCGGTGAGCTCGTCCGATCGGAGGAGGCGTCGGAGGTGGCCGACGAGTAGAGCATGGCGACGACGATGGAGCCGATCAAAGTGATGACGAAGACGCCGGCTATGATCGCGGCGATGAGTCCGCCGTTGGACTTTGGGGGCATGGGGGCCATCGGAGTGCCGCCGTAGGGACCCGCAACTCCGTAACCCCGCCCCGGGCCGTAACCCTGCCCTTGGCCGTAAGCCTGCCCTGCGCCCTGCGTGTAGCCGGGATGCTGACTGTAACCACCGACCGGCTGTTGCCCGAAGGGCGGTTGTTGCTGAGGTGGGAATGGAGTGCTCATGCGCAGCTTTCGTGTTGGTGAGAGAAATCTCAGGGATCGTTCTGTATCCTACCAGGCGCTAGGCTTGGGGCATGACGATCGACTACCTGACACGGCCTCGTCCGCTAGCTGCCCGCGAGGACATTCTCCCCGTCATCATCGGGGGAGACTTCGGGGTCTACGGGATTGGGCGCTGTTTCAACGAAGCCTTCGGCTGTCGCTGCATCTGCGTGGGGTCCCAGCCGACTGAATCGATCACACGGTCTCGCTTTTTCGATGTCCGCCACGTGAGCGCCCACGCGACGGACACGCAGCTGCTGGACACCCTCATGACGATCGCGGGGGAGCACCCCGACAAGAAGCTCGTCCTGATGGCGAACCACGACATCTTCTCCGCCTTCGTGGCTCGCAACATGGACGCGCTGTTGCGCCACTACGCGCTGCCCTTCCCCAGCGAGGAGGTCATGAGTCGCCTCACCGACAAGGCCGAGTTCGCCCGCGCCTGCGAGCGGGCGGGTATTGATACCCCCGCGACGGTCGTCGTCGACTTCTCCTCCGTCACGGACGAGGCCTGGGTGGCCCCCCAGATTCCCTTCGCCTTCCCGGTGGTGGCCAAGGCCGCCAACGGCGAGCCCTACGACGTCCTCGAGTTCGAGGGCAAGCGGAAGATCTGGTTCGTCGACACCCCCGAGGAGCTCGACCGGCTGTGGCAGACCCTCAAGGAGGCTGGCTTTAGGGACACTTTCCTCGTCCAGGAACTCGTGCCCGGCGACAACACGGCCATGCGTTCGATCACGGCCTACGTCGATTCGCGCGGCGAGGTCACCCTCATCGGCTCGGCGCGCGTCCTCCTCGAGGATCACGCCCCGACCATGATCGGAAACCCCGTCGCCATGATCACCGAGGACTTCCCCTCCCTGTGGGAGGACGCCTGCGCGCTGCTCACCGAGAACGGCTACCGCGGATTCGCCAACTTCGACGTCAAGATCGACCCCCGTGACGGGCGTGCCCTCTTCTTCGAGGTCAACCCCCGCATCGGGCGCAACAACTGGTACATGGCCGCCGCGGGGGCCAACCCCATGATCCCCATGGTCGCCGACCTCATCGACGGGCAGGCCTGCGAGCAGACGCAGGCGCGCGACGAGATCCTCTACACGATGGTCCCCGACTCGCTCCTGCTGCGATACATCACCGACGCGGACCTGCGTCGCCGCGTCAAGCGCATCATCAGGGAGGGGCGCCGCTTCGACCTGCTCCTGAACCCGACCGAGAAGGACCTGCGCCGCAACCTCACCGTGTGGCTCCAAAAGCAGAACCACCGACGCAAGTTCGCGCGCTACTACCCGGAGCCTACCCAGACCTCGTACTGATCCGCCGGCCGCTGCCCGGCCACGCCGGCGGCGCGGCGGCCCCTGATACACTGACCACCTACACGCGACTGACCTTTTCTACCAAAGAGGACCCCATGACGACAACCTCTCTCGTGCCCATCTCCCAGGAAGACAAGATCGCTGCGGTCTCCGGCTTCCAGGACCGAGCCCTGCCCATCGAACAGGCCTGCGTGTGGGAGGCCTTCGAGAAGTCTCAGGGGCACGGCGTGTGGGGCCGCTACGCCTGGTGCGAGGACGACACCAAGGTCGCCTTCATCACCCTGTACAAGTACGCGCTGCGCGGCGTGCACTACCTGTGGGCCAAGTGGGGTCCCGCCTGGGTAAAGGAAGCGACCCCCGAGCGCGAGGCCGCGCTGCGCGCCGACCTTGCGGCCGAGATCAGGGCCAAGGACAAGTCCGTCGCCTTCGTGCGCCTGCACGCCATCTACCAGCATCCCGACCTGCGCATGCCGCTGCAGACCATCTCCTACGACCGAACCGTCGTCATCGACACCTCCGGTAAGACCGAGGAGGCGATCCTGGCGGCGATGCCCAAGTCCGGCAAGCGCTCGATTCGATCCGGCCTGAAGAAGGGCAAGGCGGAGGGAGTCACCTTCCACGAGGACACGGCCAACGCCGCCGAGGTCATCGACGAGTACTACGCCGTCATGGAGGAGACCGCCGAGCGCGATGGTTTCCGCCCCCACCCCAAGGCGTACTACATGAGCCTGCTCACCACGCTCGGCCCCAAGCACGCGCGCATCTTCTCCATGCGCGATGCCGACGGGGCGATCCTGTGCTGGGACTTCTGCCTGGTCGAGGGCATCCGCGCGCAGGCCGAATACGGGGCCTCCACCGAAGCTGGGCGCCGCCTGCGCCAGCCCCCCGTCCTGGACTTCCTGGCCGCGGAGTTCCTCGCACGCGACGGCGTGCGAGAGTTCGACCTCATGGGCGCCCACTCCCCGCGCTGCCCCGACCTGTACAGCGTCGGCAAGTACAAGAGCGCGTTCGCCTCGCACTTCACAGACGTGCCCGGCGGCTGGGACATGCCCATCAAGAAGAGCACCTATCGCGCCCTGAGCGCGGCGAAAGCGATCAAGGACTGGCGCGCCCGCTCCTGAATCGCCCGCGCCACGGCGCTAGAATCCCACTAGTAACCATCGCTCTCGACAGTATCGACCAAGGAGACACCGTGCCCGACATCTCGCTCGTCATCAACGGACAACCCGAAACAGTACCGGCGGGGACCACGGGCACGACGTGGTTCGAGAAGGACCGCTGTGTCATCGCGATCAAGGTTGACGGAACGCCGCGAGACCTTGATACGGCGCTGGAAGAGGGAACGAGCGTCGAGCCGATCACGCTGGACAGCGAGGACGGCCTGAACATCCTGCGCCACAGCGCCACGCACGTGCTCGCGCAGGCCGTCCAGGACGTCTTCCCCGACGTCAACCTGGGCATCGGTCCCTTCATCACCGACGGCTTCTACTACGACTTCGGCAACATCGACGCGGTCACCCCCGAGCTGATGCGCGACCTCGAGAAGCGCATGAAGCGCATCATCAAGGAGGGCCAGCGCTTCGTGCGCCGCGAAATCTCCGAGGACGAGGCCGTCGTCGAGCTGGCGGACCAGCCCTACAAGCTTGAGCTCGTCACCACGAAGGGCAGGGGCGCCGAGGGAGCCTCCGTCGAGGTCGGCGGGGCCACGCTCACCATGTACGACAACGTCCGCCGCGACGGCACGGTTGCGTGGAAGGACCTGTGCCGCGGTCCCCACCTGCCCAGCACCAAGCTCATCGGCAACGGCTTCGCGCTGACCAAGGCCTCGGCCGCCTACTGGAAGGGCGACCAGGCGGGCGATCATCTCCAGCGCATCTACGGCACCGCGTGGGCGTCGAAGGACGACCTGGTGGCCTACCAGGAGCGCATCAAGGAAGCCGAGCGCCGTGACCACCGCCGCCTCGGCGCTGAGCTGGACCTCTTCAGCTTCCCCGAGGAGATCGGACCCGGCCTGCCGGTCTTTCACCCGAAGGGCGGAGTCCTTAAGCGCGTCATGGAGGACTACGTGCGCGAGTCGCACATCGCCAACGGCTTCCAGTACGTGGGCACGCCTCACATCTCCAAGGAGGAGCTGTTCCACACCTCCGGCCACCTGCCCTACTACGCGGAGGGCATGTTTCCCCCGATGGACGACGATGGCCAGCTCTACTACCTGAAGGCCATGAACTGCCCGATGCACAACCTCATCTATCGGGCCCGCGGGAGGTCCTACCGGGAGCTGCCGCTGCGACTCTTCGAGTTCGGCACCGTCTACCGCGATGAGAAGTCCGGCGTGCTCCAGGGCCTCACCCGCGTGCGTTCCATCACACAGGACGACTCCCACAGCTACGTCATGCCGGAGCAGGCCGAGGACGAGATCAAGCACCTGCTCTCCTTCATCCTGCGCCTGCTCCAGGACTTCGGACTCACCGACTTTTACCTGGAGCTGTCCACTCGCGACGCCGACGGCAAGAAGAAAGACAAGTTCATCGGGACGGACGAGCAGTGGGAGCAGGCCACCGCGATCCTGGAGCGCTGCGCCTGGGACACGGGGCTCGAGTGCGTGGCAGACCCGGGTGGTGCCGCGTTCTACGGCCCGAAGATCTCCATCCAAGCCAAGGATGCCATCGGGCGCACCTGGCAGATGTCCACGATCCAGTATGACTTTAACCAGCCGCACCGTTTCGGCCTGGAGTTCACGGCCCCCGACGGGACGCGCCGCGAGCCGGTCATGATCCACTCGGCGAAGTTTGGCTCCATCGAGCGCTTCATCGGCGTGCTCACGGAGCACTACGCGGGCGCGTTCCCCGCATGGCTCGCGCCCGTCCAGGTGCGTCTGATCCCGGTCGCGGAAGCCTTCGACGGCTACGTCACCGACGTGGCGGCCAAGCTGCGCGAGCGAGGCGTTCGCGTCGAGACCGACCTGTCGGACGACCGCTTCGGCAAGAAGATCCGCAACGCCTCCAAGGACAAGATCCCCTTCACGCTCATCGCCGGCGGCGACGACGTTGAGGCGGACGCCGTGTCCTTCCGCCTGCGCGACGGATCGCAGCACAACGGCGTACCCGTCGAGCGGGCCGTCGAGCTGATCGTCTCCCACATCGAGGGGCGCAACAACGCCGACCAGATCGACGGCCTCGACGAGGCGTGAGCACCATGACTCCCGACGCAGACGCCGGCGCCGTCGGCGCGCGGCGTGAGGCGCTGCCCACGGAGGACGCCCGCGCACTCGCGGGCGTTCCCGACGGCTTCGGTAGGTTCTGGACCCCCTATCGGATGGCCTACATTCACGGGGAGGGCAAACCGGCCGACTCCTCGGATCGCGCCTGCCCCTTCTGCAGCGCCCCGGGAAAGCCCGACGCCGACGGGCTCATCGTGTTTCGGGGCGAGTCCTGCTTCGTCCTGATGAACCTTTTCCCCTACAACTCGGGCCATCTGCTGGTGTGCCCGTACCGCCACGTCTCCGACTACACGGAGCTGACGGATACCGAGCGCGTCGAGCTCGGCGAGCTCACCGCCACCGCGATGCGCGTCTCGCGCGAGGTGGCGGGCCCGCACGGCTTCAACCTGGGTATGAACCAGGGCGAGGTCGCCGGGGCCGGGATCGCCGCACACCTGCACCAGCACGTCGTGCCCCGGTGGGCGGGGGACGCGAACTTCCTGCCCATCATCGCTCGGACCAAGGCTGTCCCGGAGCTACTCGAAGACGCGCGCTCGCGGCTCGCGGCCGCGTGGCCCAAGGAGTGCTGATGCTCGGCAATCACGGACGCTCCGTCACCAAGGCCGTCTTCACCCCATTCGCCTGGCTCCTGGTGAGACTGGGGGTCACGCCGAACATGGTGACGGTGGCAGGAACGGTGGCCTCCGTCGCCGTCGCGGTCATCTGTATCCCGCGGGGCTGGATCTGGCAGGGGGGAATCGCCCTGGCGATCGTCATGTTCGGCGACTCCGTGGACGGGACTCTCGCGCGCATGACGAACGGGGGCACGCGCTTCGGCGCGTTCCTCGACTCGACCCTCGATCGCCTGGCGGACGGCGCGGTCTTCGGTTCGCTCACCGCCTACGCGGTTTTCCAGATGGCGGACTCTTCCGTGCGCACGTGGACGGTTATTGCGGGCATCTGTTCGATCATCGGGGCGGCCGCCGTGCCCTACGCGCGCGCCCGCGCGGAGTCGGTCGGCGTCGTCGCCAAGCTGGGGATCGCCGAGCGCACGGACCGCCTCGTCGTCGGCATGGGGTCGGCGATCGCCATGAGCCTGGGCGCCCCGCGGTGGGTGCTGGCGGTGGGCCTGAGCTGGGTGGCCTTCGCATCCTTCGTGACCGTGTGCCAGCGCATCTGGTACACCTCCCGGCACATTGACGAGGGAGCCTAGTGACCTTCTCACCCCTGTCCCTCGCCTTTCAGCTGGCTCCACGACTGCCACTGCGTGCCGTCATGCGCGTCGCGCACGCGGGTGCGGGCCTCGCCGCGCGTCGCGGGGGTGAACCGATCGAGCGTCTGCGCGCGAACATCGCCCGCCTGACGGGCGAGGCGCCCACCGACGAGCTGATGACCAGGGCCGTTCGCTCCCACCTTCGCAACTATGCCGAACAGCTCATGCTCGGGTCGCGTCGGGGAGCGCCCCTGTTGGAGGGCGTCAGCTTCGAGGGATTCGACGCGCTCGTCGAAGCCAGCGAGGACGGCCCGGTCGTCATGGCGCTAGGGCACTCGGGCAGCTGGGACCGAGCGGGCGCGTGGGTGTGCGCTAACGGCCCGGGCATCGTCACGGTCGTGGAGAAGGTCGAACCGCCCTCGCTGTTTCGTCGTTTCGTCGCCTTGCGTGAGGGGCTGGGCATGGAGGTCATCGGCGTCGCCAAGGGAGAGTCCGTGTTTTCGACCCTCGTCGAGCGCGTTCGAGGCCGCAGCGTCATCGTCCCCCTGCTGGCCGATCGCGACATTTCGGGAGCCGGCATCGAGGTCGACCTGGGCGGGCACCGAGCGCTCGTCGCGGCGGGTCCCGCGGCCCTCGCCCACAAGCTCGACCGTCCCCTATTCGTTGCGTGTGTCACGTATGAGAACGAGACCCCCTCGAGCGCGGACGTGCGCGTTCGCTGCGTGGGTCCCGTCGACGGCGACTGGCAACGCGTGCCGGGCATCAACGACGTCGAGGCGCTGACGCACGCGTGGGTGCGCGCCTTCGCCGAGATGATGTCGGACAAGCCGCAGGACTGGCACATGATGCAACGAGTCTTCGTCGAAGACCTAGACCCCGAGCGCCTGGCACGCGCCCGGGCGGAGCGCGAGAGGAAGAACCGATGAGGATCGGGATCGTCAACCCCTACTCGTGGGATGTGCCTGGGGGAGTGGGATTCCATATTCGAGACCTGGCGCTCAAGTTCCGCTCGCGCGGCCACGACGTGCGGGTTCTCACTCCCTCGACCAGCGACGACCTGCCGGAGTGGATCACGTCGGTCGGCGCGTCCGTGTCGATTCCCTTCAACGGGTCGGTCGCCAACATCTCCGTGAAGCCGACGACGCTCAAGCGCACGCGTCGCTGGCTCGCCCTCAACGACTTCGACGTCGTCCACGTGCACGAGCCGGTCGTTCCCTCGGCGTCGATGGCCGCGGCAATGCTCTCGCGCGCGCCCCTGGTGGGCACTTTCCACGCGGCGCTCGACCGGTCCCTGTCCCGAACGATCGCCTCGGCACCGATGAGGCTGTACATGGAGCGTATCGGCGTGCGCATCGCGGTGTCCGAGGAGGCGCGCCGCACGCTCATCGAACACCACGGCGGCGACGCGGTCATCATCCCCAACGGGGTGGAGACCGCGTCTTTCCGCGCCGCGACGCCGCTGGCCCGATGGCAGGCGAGCGCCGATCGACCGGTCATCGTGTTCCTCGGGCGCCTCGACGAGCCACGCAAGGGCCTGAGTGTTTTCGCTGGAGCGATCGGCGCCGTCCTCGAGCGCTTCCCCGGTGCCCGTTTCCTGGTCGCGGGCAGGGGAGACGCCCCCGACATCCGGCGGAAGGTGGCTCGATTCGGCGAGTCTGTGTCCTTCCTGGGTTGCATCAGCGACGAGGAGAAGGAGTCCCTGCTGGCCGGGGCGAGCATCTACGTCGCTCCGCAGACGGGCGGGGAGTCTTTCGGGATCGTGCTGGTCGAGGCCATGGCCGCGGGCACGGCGGTTGTCGCCTCCGACATCCCCGCTTTCCGCGCCGTCCTCGAGGAAGGCAGAGCGGGCGCGCTCTTCGAGACCGGCAACTCCGAGGCGCTCGCGGCCGCACTCATCGACCTGCTCCGCGCGCCGGGCAGGCTCGAGGGGCTGGCGGAGGCCGGCCAGCGCGCCTCCTCCCAGTACGACTGGGAGGTCGTCGCGAACAAAGTGTTCGAGGTGTACAAGCTCGCGATCAACATGGGAGGCCCCGCCGAGTCCGGTTCTCGCCGGACGCGGGACCTGATCCGCGGGCGCGAGGAACGAGGGGAGCCTTCGACGTGATATTACTGTCGCCCTGGGCGCTCGTCGGGGTCGTCGTCGCGGTCGCGGCGCTCGCGGGGATCGTCGCCGGCGCGATCAGCCGAGCCCGCCGACTCGATCGCCTCCACCAGCGCATCATCGCCTCGCGCGACGCGCTCTCTCGTCTCCTCTTGCGCCGCGCCTCCGAAGCATCGCTGCTCGCGCACACGCGGCATTTCGCGGGGGCCGACGCGATGGAGGAGCTGGCGCGCGCCTACATCGACGACGGTGGCGACCATCTGACGACCGATGGCCTCGACAGGCGCACGACTACCACTTCGCGCTGCGATCGCGCGGAAGTCGCCGCCCGGCTGGAGCGCGCCTCGGCCCTGTCGCGCGCCATCAGGGATACGCTCACGCCGTCCGTGCGTGAGGACCTCGCTTCCGACCCGCAGGCTCGCGCGCGGCTCGAGGCTCTCGACGCGACGTGCTATCGCATCGAACTGGCCCGTAACGTTCACAACGTGGACGTTGCGGGGGCGCGCGCCTTGCGCTCCGCACGAATGGTAAAATTGCTTCGGCTCGCGGGGCACGCTCCGATACCCGAGCCCATTGACTTTGACGACGACACACACGTAGGCGGACGGGGATACTGACATGGAGACCACCCACTGGGGCGGCCCGGGCGAAGACTACCGGCTGAGCAAGATCAGCGCCGCCTCCATCGGTGACGACAACGGCATCGGAGCTCCCGCCCCGGACGACGCCGCGCCCGTGTGGCAGCCGCCCAAGGCGATCCACTCCTTCCCCTGGTTCGAGATGGTCATGACCGTCCTCGGCGTGCTCGGCATCATCGGTCTGACCATCTACATGCTCACCCCGGCCGCGTCGGGATACGTCGCGCTGGTCAAGACGACCCTGCTTGCCCTCATTCCGCTGGTGATCGTCGTAGGATTCCTGATCCGTATCGACCGTTGGGAACCCGAACCCTGGAGGACGAAGATCACCGTGTTCCTGTGGGGGGCGGGCGTGGCCACGCTGTCCTCGGGCATCCTCAACACCGCGCTGCACGTAAACATCGCCTACAGCACGGGTGACGCCAAGGCAGCCTCGGCGCTGTCCGCCACCTTCGTCGCGCCCCTCGTCGAGGAGACCCTCAAGGCCATTGGGGTCCTCATCGTCGTCCTCGTGCGTCGCACCAGTATCAACTCCGTCCTTGACGGAGTCGTCTACGCGGGCTTCTCTGCGGCGGGATTCATGTTCACCGAGGATATCCTCTACTTCCTGCGCGGGGAAGCGCAGGGAACGGCGCAACTCATCATTACGGTCGTCATGCGCGGTATTTTCAGCCCGTTCCTGCACGTCATGGCGACCTCCATGACCGGCATCGGCCTGGCGCTGGCGCTGCTTAAGTTCAAGCACGGATGGTCCAAGGCTGGCATCGTTACCCTCTTCTGGGTGCTGGCCATGGCCATCCACTTCCTGTGGAACGGTAGCGCCTCATTCGGCGGCGGATGGTTCTTCATCCTCTACCTCGTCGTGCAGGTCCCCGGCTTCATCATCTGGTCCGCTCTCCTCCTGCGAGCAGCGCGCAAGGAGGCGCACAAGATCCGGAAGGGACTGATTCCCTACGTGCGCACCGGCTGGGTTCTGCCCGGCGAGGTCACGATGGCCACCGACAATCGTTCGCGCAAATCCGCCCGGCGTTGGGCGGCCCGAGGCGGGCCGGAGTCCAAGAAGGCCATGCGTTCCTTCCTGTCGAACCTCGCCTCGCTCGGGCTCGACCAACGCCTCATGGCCAAGCATGGGCCGGATCCGGCCCGCATCGAGAGCGATCGGCAGATGCTCGCCGAGGCTGTCGACAACAGGCGTACCTTCCTGCGTCTGACCTCCATCGCGGAGCAGCAGCACGACGTGTCGAAAGCCGTCTCATCGCGCGCGCGGGTCGCCTGAGAGAGGAGATCTTGGCCGTGACGTACCCCCCTCAGATCCCTGTCCCGCCTCCCGCTGGTGGCGCGAGCGCGCAGCCGGGCGGCGCTTCGAAGGTTCCGCCGCCCTCACCAACGGGCCAAGCGGTGCCCCAGCCTCCGCCCGGCGCTCCCGGCGGCCTTCCCCAGCCCGACGCGGTGCCCCGCCCCGCCGAGCCGAACCCCCCGACGCGCCGCGGCGCTACCCCACGTTCCGGTCACACGCCGACGAGGTTGCCATCCGGGTCTGCGTCTTCGGTCGCCCCCAGTCGCTTTGCCCCCTCCGAGCAGCGCGGCTCCGGGGACGCCCGCCCCTCGGCCCGCCCGGCCGCACCCAACACCGCTCCGGTCGCACCCGGTCAGTTCACCCCGCAGTTCCAGTCCTTCGTGCGCTCGGCTCCCACCATGCCCGGGCCGGGCGCCGCGCAGTACCCCACGGCGGCGCCCCGGGTCGCCCAGGTGTGGGTGATGCCCGCGCCGAAGAAGAAGCCGCTGCCCATCGTTGAGGCGGTCCTTATCGGTGCCGGATCGGCGATGATGTTCCTCGTCGTCCTTGGAGTCTTCATCGGCGCTGGCCTCGAGAACAGCGCGTTCTTGAGCCTTATGAGCACGATCCCGCTGTCCGTCGTCACCTGCTTCCTGCTGTTCGTCGACCGCTTTGAGCCCGAACCCTGGTGGACCAAGGTTGCTGCATTCCTGTGGGGCGGCGGCGTCGCTGTCTTCTTCGCGGGCATGTCCAACGGCGTCGCGGAGATGATCTTCTCCGAGGTCACGAACAACGCGGAAGCCGGCGATGCCTTCGCGGTAGTCGTCGGCGCGCCCCTGGGGGAGGAGTTCCTCAAGGCCCTCGGAGTCGGCGTGATCGTGATGATGCGACGCAATAGCATTTCCTCGCCCCTTGACGGGTTCCTCTACGCGGGCCTGTCAGCCATGGGCTTCCTCGTCGTCGAGGACCTCACCTACTTCGTGGATTCGGTCAACGATGGTGCCTTCTGGCAGACCTTCTTTGTTCGCGTTGTCATGGGCGTTTTCGGTCACGTCATGTACACGAGCCTGACCGGATGGGCCATCGGGTGGGCCGTGACCCGAACCCCCTCGCCTGGCATCGGGTTCGGTGCCGTGCTGTTGGGATATCTCCTCGGGGTTACGCTCCACGGCGTGTGGAACGGCTCCGGCTACGTCGTTTCCTCGATAGAAATGTGGTTCGTGCTGTACGTGGTCGTACAGATCCCGCTCTTCATCGGCTGGCTCTGCTTCGTCGCTTTCTCGATGAAGCGCGAGCGGCGCGACGCCGCGGCCGGCCTGATGCCCTACGTGAAGCAGGGCTGGATCATCCCCAGCGAGGTCCAGATGGTCTGCGATCCCTCGTCTCGACGGGCCGCCTTGGCATGGGCCTCGCGCGGTGGTCCCGCCGCGAAGAAGGCGATGAAGCAGTTCATCTACGCTCTCGCGACCGTCGGACTCAACCAGGTCGTCATGAACGTGCGAGGGCCCGAGACCAAGCGGATCGAGGCGACGAGGGAGATCGTGCAGGAAGCGACCGAGCAGCGCGCCATCTTCATGCGGCTCACCGGCGTGCAAGGCGTCTGACGCCGGCACCTCACGGGGTCCCGGACCGCGCCCTCACAGGGGACGCATAGGAATGGGGCACATGATGGGTCCAACAGAAAGGACACATACGTGACTCAGAGAAAACAAGCTCGCTCATCATCGCGCTCGCTGACCGTGTGCTCGATCGCGCTCATAGTCGTCGCAATCCCCGCGTTGGTGTTCGAGTTGAGCACTGCCCTGGCCGCAGCGCCCGCCTCGGCAGCGTCGCTCGCGGTCGGAGCCTCGAGCAGCAGCGCGATCGTCGGCATCACCTTCCTCGCGTGGCTCGCCCGATTCGCACCATCGATCCTCTCGTGGGTCGCCGCCTTCGTTTGGGGGACGGGCGGTGCCCTGATGATGGCGGGATTCGGCAACGGATACGCCGACTCGGCCATCGAGGCCAGCTCGCTGGCTGGCGAGAGCGCCGACCTGGTCACGTCGGTCGTGACCGGCCCCCTCGTGGAGGAGACGGCGAAGGGGGTCGGCGTTGCCGTGCTGATTCTCGCGGCGCGACGCGTGCTTGAGCGTCCCGCCCAGGGCGCCGTTGTGGGTGTGCTCGTCGGCATTGGCTTCGCCTGGGGCGAGGACATCGGCTACTACGTGAGCGCACTTGAGGACGGTACGGGCTCACTGTGGGAGTCCTTCTTCGCGCGCGCTGTCCTCGGTGCCTACGCGCACGCCATCTTTACCGGCGTCCTCGCCTACGCGCTCGCGTGGGCGGCTCTGCGGACGAGCCGGGCGGCGGGCGCGGTCCTGGTCACCCTGGGGGGTCTCGTTGCGGCGCTGGCCCTTCACGCGCAGGCCAACGGGCTGGGCATCATCGCCCCCGAGGACTCGTGGAGCCTCACCTTTGGTTCTGTCGAACTGCCGGTGCTTGCCATCAGCGTGGCTCTGCTCGCCTGGGGGCTGCGGCGCAAGCGGGCTACCCTGGGGGCATGAGCGCACTCGACTGGCCACTGGACGCGGACGGCTATCCCCACCGGGAGGCCGCCCGCGTCTTGCTCTTCGACGACGCAGGCAGGGTACTGCTCGCGATGGGACACGACGAGGATCAGCCCGAGCGGACATGGTGGTTCACCATCGGAGGGGGCATCGAGGAGGGAGAGGATGCTCGCGCGGCCGCCGTGCGCGAAGTCTATGAGGAGACGGGGCTGACGTTGGGGATCTCCGAGCTGGTCGGGCCGGTGCTGTATCGCAGGGCCGAGTTCGACTTCCTGGCCGTCACGGCCCGCCAGGACGAGTGGTTCTTCATCGCCCACGCCCCCTCGACGCGCCTGAGCCGGGAGGGGTGGACCGACCTCGAGCGCAGCGTCATCGACATGCAGCGCTGGTGGGACATCGACGAGGCCGCGGCGAGCATCGACGGGGAGGTCTACCCCGCGCAGATCCTCACGCTGGCCAGGGACTGGAAGGATGGGTGGGACGGGCAGCTCATCGAGTTGGCCGACACGCGCGAACCGTAGCCTGTGCTACGTGCGGCACAGGCCCAGCGGGGCGATCGCCAGGGACAGGTCGGGCACGTTGAGTTGAATCGCCACCTGCTCGCGCACCGCGGGCTTGGCGCAGAACGCGATGCCGACCCCGGCCTCGTTCATCATGGGGACGTCGTTCGCACCATCGCCGATGGCGACAGTCCGCTCCAGCGGGACCCCCAGGGACGAGGCCCACTCGCGCAGGCACTCGACCTTGACCTGGGAGGTCACGATGCGACCCGTGACGCGGCCCGTCAGCACTCCGCCCTCGACCTCCAAGCGATTGGCCGCGTAGAAGTCGATCCCGAGTGAGGTCGCCAGGGGAACGATCACCTCCTCGAAGCCGCCCGAGACGACCCCAAACGAGCCTCCGGCCGCATGGACGGCGCGGATGAGATCGCGCGCGCCAGGCGTCGGCGTGATCCGCGCGAGAACCTCGGCGAACACCGAGGCGGGCACCCCCCTGAGGGTAGCGACCCGTTCGCGCAGCGACCGCTCGAAGTCGATCTCGCCGTTCATCGCGCGCGCCGTGACGGCAGCGACCTCGGCCCTGGTGCCGGCCGCCTCCGCCAACTCCTCGATGACCTCCTGGCCGATCAGCGTCGAATCGACGTCTGTCACGACGAGGCCGGGTGCCCCGCTGGCAAACAGCAGCGGCGCACCCGGCTCATCGATACGGTGAGTGGAACTCACTTGCGGACGACCGTCCCCTTCGGAACGACCGTGATGCCGGACTCGGTGACCGTGAAGCCTCGCTCGACGTCGTGCGCGCGGTCCACGCCGATCGTGGCGCCTTCCTCGACGACGACGTTCTTGTCCAGAATCGTCTTGACGACCTTCGAATGGCGGCCGATGCGCGATCCGTGCATGACGACCGAATCCGAGATCTGCGCCCAGGAGTGGACGTAGGTGTTGGGCGAGACCACCGAACGCTCAATCGCGCCGCCGGAGACGATAACGCCGGGGGAGACGAAGGAGTCCACCGCGTGGCCCAGGCGATCCTTGTCTCCGTAGACGAACTTGGCGGGCGGCAGCGAGCCGTCGATCATCGTCATGGTCGGCCAGTTGCGGTTGTAGAGGTTAAACACCGGGTGCACCGAGATCAGGTCCATGTTCGCCTCGTAGTAGGCGTCCAGCGTGCCGACGTCGCGCCAGTAGTCGCGATCGCGGTCGGTCGAACCCGGCACGTCGTTGTCCTGGAAGTCGTAGACGCCGCACTCGCCGCGGGAGACGAACCAGGGGATAATGTTGCCACCCATGTCGTGCTTCGAGTCTGGATCCTTGGCGTCCTCGCGCAGAGCGTTGATCAGGTCCTTCGTGGTGAACACGTAGTTGCCCATGGAGGCGAGCACCTTCGTGGGATCGTCCGGTAGCCCCTGTGCGTGCGCCGGCTTCTCCAGGAAGTTCTTGACGACGCCTCCCTCGCCGTCAATGACGCCCAGGGCGGGCGCGAGCTCGATCGGCTGGCGGATGCCCGCGACCGTGGCAGGCAGGCCCGAGTCGATGTGGTGCTGGACCATCTGCGAGAAGTCCATGCGGTAGATGTTGTCAGCGCCGATGATGACGATGTACTCGGGTGCCTCGTCGTCAACGATGTTGAGTGACTGGTAGATCGCGTCAGCACTGCCGAGGTACCAGTGCGGTCCACGACGCTGCTGAGCAGGAACGGGGGCGATGAAATTGCCTAGCAGGGGGGTGGTGTACCAGGTCTTCGTGACGTGGCGGTCGAGCGAGTGAGACTTGTACTGGGTCAGCACAACGATCTTGAGGTATCCGGAGTTGACGATGTTCGACAGGGCGAAATCGATCAGACGGAAATGACCCCCAAATGGAACGGCCGGCTTCGCGCGTTCTGCCGTCAGCGGCATCAGACGCTTGCCCTCACCGCCCGCAAGAACGATTGCCAGAACGTGGTTCTTTGCCATACGGCACCTCTTCGTTGGTCGATTGGCCTGCGTCGGCGCGGGCCGTGGGTGTGGTCACACTGTATTACATGTGTTGATCGTTTGCTACACCGTCTCGTTTCGATTTCGACCGCCGTGAATTCCGATACAATTTGTTACACGCGTCGCCACCGTCGGAAGGACCTCATCATGCGCGTTGATCTGCTCACCCGCGAGTACCCGCCCCACGTCTACGGCGGAGCCGGTGTCCACGTTCTCGAGTTGGCGAAGGTACTACGGGGCCTCGTCGACGACCTTAGGGTGCAGGCCTTCGATGGCCCTCGCGAGCCCGGAACAGACGGAGCCGATCCCGGGGTGACCGGGCACTCGGACCTGCCCCAGCTTCAGGGAGCCAACGCAGCGCTGCGAACGCTCGGCGTCGACCTCGAGATCGCCGCCGCGTGTGAGGGCTCGGACCTGGTGCACTCGCACACCTGGTACGCCAACTTCGCGGGCCACGTCGCCTCGCTCGTGGGCGATATCCCCCACGTCATCTCGGCTCACTCGCTCGAACCGCTGCGCCCCTGGAAGGCGGAGCAGCTCGGGGGAGGCTACCGCCTATCCTCCTACGTGGAGAAGACCGCCTACGAGGCGGCGTCCGCCATCGTGGCCGTGTCCAACGGCATGCGCGACGACATCCTGCGCTGCTACCCGGGCGTTGCCCCCGAGCGCGTTCACGTCATCCACAACGGAATCGACCTGAACAAGTGGCACGCCCCCGTCGGCGCGGCCGGCGAGGAGCTGCGCGAGCGCGTCCTGAAGGAGCACGGCATCGACCCGAGCCGGCGTACGGTCGTCTTCGTTGGCCGCATCACCCGCCAGAAGGGACTGCCCTACTTCCTGCGTGCAGCCCGCCTGCTGCCAGACGACGTCCAGCTGGTTCTGTGCGCCGGCGCCCCGGACACCCCGGAGATCGCCGCCGAGGTTGAGGGCCTCGTCGCCGAGCTGCGCGCCACGCGCTCCGGCGTCGTCCTCATCTCCGAGATGCTCCCGCAGCCCGAGGTCGCCGCTATCCTGTCCTCCGCCCAGGTGTTCATCACCCCGTCGGTCTACGAGCCCCTCGGTATCGTCAACCTTGAGGCGATGGCACTCGGCCTGCCCGTCGTGGGTACCGCGACCGGCGGCATCCCCGACGTGATCGTCGACGGTGAGACCGGCTTCCTCGTTCCCATTGAGCAGATGCAGGACGGCACGGGCACGCCGCTCGATCCCCAGACCTTCGAGCGCGACATGGCGGATCGCCTCGTCCGCGTGCTGGACGACCCTGAGCTGGGGCGCCGCATGGGCGAGGCCGGACTCGTGCGCGCGCGCGAGCACTTCTCGTGGGAAGCGATCGGCGTCAAGACCGCCGAACTCTACCGCTCCCTCGTTTGAGACGCGATCGGTGTCCGACACGACTAGGCTTGATGCATGACTTACGTCCTGAATCTCTCCCATGTGTCCCTTCAGCGAGGAGACACGCAGATCCTCTCCGACGTCTCGTGGTCGACCCGCCCGCGCCAGCACTGGGTCATCGTCGGCCCTAACGGCGCGGGCAAGACGACCCTCGCCCGCGTCGCCTCCGGGCGGGTCGCGCCCGATTCGGGTGAGGTGACCCTGTCCGACACCGATATCGTGACCGCCGATCCGGCCGAGGTCGCGACGCGCGTCGGGTTGGCCTCGGCTGCCGTGGCGGCAAAGATCGTCCCCACGCAGTCCGTGTTGGACACGGTTCGCAGCGCGGCCTGGGGCCTGGCCGTCGCCCACGACGAGGAGTACGAGAAGATCGACGACGAGCGCGCGCGGGCGCTCATGGAGATTTTCGGCGTCGATCACCTCGCGGAGCGCGAGTTCTCCACGCTCTCCGAGGGCGAGGCCCAGCGCGTGTTGCTGGCGCGCGCGCTCATGACCGACCCGGAGGTCCTCGTCCTTGACGAGCCGACCTCGGGCCTGGACCTGGGCGCCCGCGAGCTGCTCATCGGTGCGCTGTCGGAGATCATGAAGGGCTCGAAGTCTCCCCAGATCATCCTGGTCACGCATCAGATCGAAGAGATCCCAGACGGTGTGACGCACTGCGCTATACTGTCGCAGGGTGCGCTCGCGCACCAGGGGCCTGTTGAGGACGTCCTGACGGGCGTCAACCTCTCCGAGGTTTACGCGATGCCGCTGCTCGCCGGGCGCACAGATGGGCGCTGGTGGGCTCGCGGCGTCACCGAATAGGAGGAACAGCATGTGGTGGATGTGGGTTCTCGGCGCGATCCTTTGCGCGATCGTCGAGGTGGTCAGCGTGAGCTTCGTGTTCCTCATGCTCGCGCTCGGCGCCCTGGCCGCCGGTATTGCGGGCGCGCTGGGGGCGGACATCATCGTCCAGGTCGTCGTCTTCGTCGTCGTTTCCGTGGCGCTGCTGTGTCTCCTTCGTCCCTTCATGAAGGGACGCATGGAGCGCTCGGCGGGCGACGTTCGCACGAACGCTGACGCGCTGATCGGCAAGGTCGGCTACGTGACCGAGGTTGTCGGCGAGCGCCACGGACGCATCCAGTTCTCGGGCGGTGAGTGGAGCGCGCGGACGGACGGTCCGTCGATCCCGGTGGGCGGCGAGGTGCGCGTCGAGCGCATCGACGGGGCGACCGCGATCGTCTCCGCCGTCGATCCCGCGCAGGTGGCCCCCGGCCACCCCTACGGCGGCCCCGCGTCCTAGGCCATCGTCGTTCGTCGTCACAGAAAGGAAAACGTATGATTAACGGTGAACTTATCGGCAATATCGTGCTCATGATCATTCTCGCGCTGATCGTCTTCATCGTCGTCGCGCTCGTGCGGGCGGTTCGGATCGTTCCGCAGTCGCGCGCGTTCGTCGTCGAGCGGCTGGGGCGCTTCCAGTCGGTCCTCCTCGGTGGTTTCCACCTGCTCGTTCCGTTCGTGGATCGCGTGGCCGCCAACATCGACCTGCGCGAGCAGGTCGCCAACTTCCCGCCGCAGCCGGTCATCACGGCCGATCAGGCAATGGTGTCGATCGACTCCGTCATCTATTTCCAGATTACGGATCCGCGCAGCGCGACCTACGAGGTCGCGAACTTCCTGCAGGCGATCGAACAGCTCACCGCGACGACGCTGCGTAACCTCATCGGCTCCCTCGATCTGGAGCAGACCCAGACGTCGCGCGAGTCGATCAACAAGCAGCTGCGCGGCGTTCTCGACGAGGCCACTGGCCCGTGGGGCATCCGCGTGACGCGCGTGGAGCTCAAGTCCATCGAGCCGCCGCCGCGAGTCCTGGCCGCCATGGAGCAGCAGATCACGGCCGAGCGCACGAAGCGAGCCACGATTCTGACGGCGGAGGCCGAGCGCGAGGCGCAGATCAAGAAGGCCGAGGGCGCGAAGCAGGCCGCCGTCCTGGCCGCTTCCGCTCAGCAGGAGGCTCAGGTGCTTCAGGCCAAGGGCCAGAAGGAGGCCCTGATCCTGGAGGCCGAGGGCACCCGCCAGGCGCAGATCCTGCGCGCCCAGGGCGAGTCCGAGGCGATTCAGACGGTCTTCGCCGCGATCAACGCGGGCAAGGCCACTCCGGAGCTGCTCTCCTACAAGTACCTGGAGATGCTGCCCAAGATCGCCGACGGCCAGGCGTCCAAGCTGTGGATGCTGCCCTCCGATCTGACGGGCGCGCTGGAATCCATCTCGAAGGGTTTCAACCTGGGTAAGTAGACTGACCCTGCGGCGGGCCGAGCGCAGTCCCTGCGGTCGGCCCGCCGTCTATTCGATCGGGAGGACAACGGTGGATTCGCATCAAGAGCACGTGCTGCGCGAGGTCGCGCAGAAGAACATCCGTTTCATCAGGCTGTGGTTCACGGACGTCGCGGGCGTCCTCAAGTCGATCTCAATCGATCCGGGCGAGCTGGAGGACGCCTTCACGGAGGGCATCGGCTTCGACGGCTCCGCCGTCGAGGGGCTCACCCGCGTTTTTGAGTCGGACATGCTCCTGATTCCCGACGCCTCGACCTTCCAGCTGCTTCCCTGGCGCTCGAACGAGGATCCCGTGGCCCGCATGTTCTGCGACGTCCTCATGCCCGACGGGCGCCCGGCACCCTCCGATCCCCGTGGCGTGCTCGAGCGCGTCGTCGAGCGCGCCGCGGACGCGGGCTTCCGGGTCATGATGCACCCGGAGATCGAGTTCTACCTGCTGCGCCAGCCGGTCACCCCCGAGCGCATGGTGCCGGTCGATCAGGCGGGATACTTTGACCATGTGGCGCGCGGGGACTCCAACGACTTCCGGCGACGCGCCGTGCGCATGTTGGAGGACATGGGGATCCCCGTGGAGTTCTCCCACCACGAGGGCGGCCCCGGGCAGAACGAGATCGACCTTCGCGCGGTGGACCCGGTGCGCGCGGCCGACAACATCATGACGGCGCGCACGGTCATCGAGGAGGTGGCGCTGCGCGAGGAGCTGGTTGCCACCTTCATGCCCAAGCCCTTCATCGAACACCCCGGCTCGGGGATGCACACGCACGTCTCGCTCTTTGAGGGTGAGGAAAACGCCTTCTTCTCGCCGTCGGGCCAGTATCGCCTCTCCACGACGGGGCGCCGCTTTATCGCGGGCTTGCTCGCCCACGCCGCAGACACCGCGGCGATCACGAATCAGCACGTCAACTCCTACAAGCGTCTGTGGGGTGGGGGAGAGGCTCCCTCCTACGTGTGTTGGGGGCACTTGAACCGCTCGGCCCTGGTCCGCGTGCCCCTGTACAAGCCGAAGAAGAGCGCGTCGGCGCGCATTGAGTACCGCGCCCCGGACCCGAGCGCCAACCCGTACCTGGCCTTCGCGGTCATGATCGCTGCCGGGCTGGACGGCATCGAGAAGAAGATGGAGCTCATGCCCGAGGCCGAGGACAACGTGTGGGACCTGTCCGATCGCGAGCGCCAGGTCATGGGCATCCACGCCCTGCCCGCCTCCCTGTCCGACGCGGTGCGGGAGATGAAGAAGTCGGAGCTGGTGGCGGCAACCCTCGGCGAGCAGGTCTTCGACTACGTGATCCGCAACAAGCGCAAGGAGTGGATCGAGTACCGCCAGCAGATCACGCGCCAGGAGATCGAGCAGTTCCTCAAGGTCGTCCCCCGGTGACCCCCGAGGAGCTGAGGGCCGCGGGATTCCTCGAACCCCGCCGGGCGCTGGCCTTCCTCGAGGAACTGCCCTCGGGCGAGTCGTGGGTGGAGGATCTGCGAGCGTCGGCCGATCCGGACCAGGCCCTTGTCCAGGCGGTGCGCCTTGGCGAGGCGGCCCCCGGCCTCGTCGAGTCTCTTTCCCGCGATGCGCGCGCCCGGCGGCGCGTGTGCGCGATCCTGGGCGCCAGCCAGTGGCTGGGCGACTACGTCATCGCGGATCCCGCCCGCGCCTCGGCGATCAACGAGGACCCGGGGAACCCTCGGGACGTCCTGTACGAGGCCGTGGGCGCCCGCGCGATTCGGGGCGGCGCGCGCGTGGCCTCCCCGGACGCGGGGGCCGACGACCTGCGCGGCGCCTACCGGCGCGTGCTGCTGCACCTGGCGGCCGACGACCTGACGAGCTGCGTCCCCGAGGAGGTCATGCCGGATGTGGGGTCGCGCCTCTCGGACCTGGTGGACGCCACCCTCGACGCGGCCCTCGCCCTGGCGCGACGCGACGTCGACCCCGAGGCCGGCGTGCCCTTCGCGGTTATCGCGATGGGCAAGACGGGCGCGCGCGAACTCAACTACGTCTCGGACGTGGATGTCATCTACGTCGCCGAGGTGGGGGAGGACGGGGACGAGCGGGGCGCCGTGGAGATCGCGACCCGCCTGGCCTCGGCCACGGCCTCGGCCTGCTCGGGTCCGGGCACCGAGGCCCCGCTGTGGACCGTGGACGCGAACCTGCGGCCCGAGGGGCGCAACGGCGCCCTCGTGCGCACGATCGCCTCCTACCGGCAGTACTGGGACAAGTGGGCGCAGACCTGGGAGTTTCAGGCCCTGCTCAAGGCGCGCGCCTGCGCGGGAGACCCCGAGCTCGGCCGCGCCTTCGAGGAGGCGGCCGCCCCCTACGTGTGGGCTGCGTCCGCCCGCGAGGGCTTCGTGGAGGCCGCGCGAGCGATGCGCAGGCGCGTCGAGGACAACATCTCTCGCTCGCACGCCTCGCGCGAGCTCAAGCTCGGGCGCGGAGGCCTGCGCGACGTCGAGTTCACCGTGCAGCTCCTACAGCTGGTCCACGGGCGCACAGACGCCTTCCTGCGAGTGCGCTCGACCCTAGAAGCAATCGAGGCGCTGCGCGAGGGGGGCTACATCGCGCGCGCCGACGCGGACCGGCTGTCCTCGTGCTACCGATTCCTGCGCGCGCTCGAGCATCGAACGCAGCTGCCGCGCATGCGTCGCAATCACCTGATTCCCGACAAGGATCGAGACCTGCGCGTGCTGGGGCGGGCCATGGGCCCCGAGCGGTATCCTGACGCAGACGCGATTCGCACCGCCATTGACGAGGTGCGCGCCGCAGTTCGCGCGCTCCACGAGGACGTGTTCTACCGTCCGATCATCGCCGCGACGGCGCGCCTCAGCGAGGACGAGGCCTCCCTGCACGCCGAGGGCGCGCGCGACCGCCTGGCCGCGATCGGCTACCGCGATCCCGCGGGTGCCCTGACCCACATCGCGGCGCTGACTTCGGGCACGAGCAGACGCGCAGCTATCCAGCGTCACCTCCTGCCCGTGTTCATCTCGTGGCTGGCCGGTGGAGCCGACCCCGACATGGGGCTGCTCAACTTCCGCACGCTGTCCGAGGATATCGGCGAGTCCCACTGGTACCTGGCTCTCCTGCGTGACTCGGGCGTGGCGGCCCGCAGACTCACAACGATGCTGCCGAACTCGCGGTGGATCGCCGACGCGCTGGCCAAGCGTCCCGAGGCGGTGGCGTGGCTGGACGAGGACGCCGAGCTGGCCCCGCGCTCGCCCGAGCGGCTCGCGCGCGAAGTGACTGCCCTCATCGAGCGTCACGATGACCCGATCGAGGCTGCCGCGCGCGTGCGCGCCGTGCGTACCCGAGAACTGACCCGCGTCGCTATGAGCGACCTGATTCGCGGGGTCGACCCGCGCGGCCACGCTATCGCCGACGCGACGGACGCCGCTGTGCTCGGCGCTCTCGCCATCGCACAGCGAGAGGATTCCCACCGGTGGGGGAACGAGCGCGCCCGCGTCACCTTCGTCGCGATGGGGCGCTACGGCGGGCGCGAGTGTTCTTTTGCCTCCGACGCCGACGTCATCGCCCTGCACGAGGCCGCGGGTGAGGCCTCGGAGGCCGAGGCTGCGGCCAGCGCCACCGCGATCGTGAACCGCGTGAAGAGCCTGCTGGGGTCGGCGACCAGCCAGCTCGGCATCGTCGTCGACCTGGGCCTGCGCCCCGAGGGGAGGAACGGCCCGATGAGCCGCACGATCGAGTCCCACGCGGAGTATGCCGCGCGCTGGGCATCGACGTGGGAACGCCAGGCGGCCGTGCGCGCCCGGCCACTCGGGGAGGGCGCGCTGGACGAGCGAGCTCGCGAGCTCTTTGCGTCCATGGCCTATCGGGAAGTGGACGAGGGGCAGGCTCGTGAGATCCGCCTGCTCAAGGCGCGCATGGAGAACGAGCGCCTGCCACGAGGGGCCGAGCCCGCCCGCCACGTCAAGCTGGGACCCGGGGGTCTGAGCGACGTCGAGTGGACGATCCAGCTCATACAGATGCGCTTCGGGCGCGACGTGGCATCCCTACGCACCCCCTCGACGACGGGGGCAATCGAGGCAGCCCGCGAGGAGGGGCTCCTGTCGGCTCCGGACGCTCAGACGCTTTTGAACGCCTGGGAACTGGCCACCCGCATCCGCGCTGCCAACACGCTGGCGAGCGGGCGCATGAGCGGTGTGAAGCTCGACGTCCTGCCCCGCGACGGCGCGGAGCTTGGCGCGCTTGCCGCTATCCTCGGGTACGGGAGCGGTGGGCTGACCGCACTCGAAGAGGACTGGTTGCGCGCGGCACGGCAGGCGCGCGACGTGATGGAACGAGCTTTCTGGGAGCAGCAGTGAAGATTGTGCTGGTACGGCACGGACAGACCCCCGCCAACCGACTGGGCGCCCTCGACACGGTCCGCCCGGGTCTGGGCTTGACCGACGAAGGCCTCGCCCAGGCTCAGCGCTTGTCGGACCGGTGGGAGTCCGAGGTCGGGGCACCTCCCACGGTCATCGCCCTGTCGGGCCTGGAACGCACGCGCCTGACCGCCGCGCCGCTGGCCGCCCGCTACGGCCTCACGCCGCTCGTGTGCCCGGGGATCCGCGAGCTGCGCTCGGGCGACCTGGAGATGGCCGCCGACCCGGGCTCGCAGTCCCTCTACGTGCGCACCACCCTGTCGTGGTGTGCCGGCGACCTCGACAACCGCATGCCGGGCGGTGAGAGCGGGCGCGAGGCCCTGGCTCGCTCCCTGGAGACCGTGCGCAGCGTGGGCCTTTCCGCGCGCGAGCAGGCGGGGGAGGACGCCGTCGCCGTCTTCGTCATCCACGGCGCGCTCACGCGCCTGCTGGCCACGTGGCTGTCCGCCGACATCGACGAGGAGCTCGTCTCGAAGCACTTCATGTCGAACGCGGGCACGACCACCTTCGAGTGGGAGGCCGACTTCGCCCCGGCCTCGGCCTCCGAGCTGGCCAAGCGCCTGCACGCCCTGACCTGGAACGATCGTCCCCTCGATCAGTGGGCCTGAGCGGCCTCGGCGCCTGAGTCCTCGGCGGCGGGCGCCTCGAAGGGTGAGACGGTGAAGGGGAACATATGACAAGTGATACAGGTTGATTCCCTTGTTGCTGAGAAACTGTGATGCGGAGTACCCTGAGCTTGTGGTCAGTGTAATGTAAGACACCATAACGAGGAGGTACACCGATGTCCCGTTCCCTGCCACTGGTCGTCGTCATTCCCGGTATCGGGGGAAGTGAACTCGCCGATTCGTCGGGGAAACGAGTGTACGGAGCCAGCGTCTCCTGCCTGGTCGCTCGCCTGTGTGAACCGAGCGTGCTCGATAGGAATAATGAGTTGACGCCGGTTGGACTGGTGGGACCTCACTCGCTTGTTGCAAAACAGCTGGTAACCGGCTATGACGGCCTGCTGAACGGTATTACCAAGGGACTGGGACTATCCCCGGGGCGTGTTGTAACCGCGGGTGCGGAACTGGTCGACCCGGACGCTACCGTGGTCGCTTTTCCTTATGATTTTCGCCGGTCGGTGGAACAGATCGCCAACGATCTGGACCGTGTCGTGCGCGAGCGGGCGCAGGGACGGCGCGTTGTACTCGTCGCGCACTCCATGGGTGGGTTGATCGCTTCGTGGTGGTGGGCCTTCATGAGTGAGGGGATCGATGTCGACCAGATCATTACCCTGGGAACGCCGTTTCGCGGGGCGGCGAAGGCTCTCGATGCACTGGTCAATGGGATGCGCATCGGGCCATTCGCTCTGCGTCAGGCGGTTACTGACACGGTGAGGACATGGGATTCTGTCTTCGATCTGCTGCCCCACTACCAGGTTGTCGACGGGAATACCAGGTGCCAATACCCGTACGAATTGCCTTCTGGCATCACGTCGGCCGTCGCTGGGTTCTCGGGTAAAGCGCGCGCGTCCTATGAGAAGAACCGATGTATGCACAAGGCGCTGGTCAATAAGGTTTTAGAGAGCGGGAGTAACCCCTTCACTGTCTACTACTCGCAGGGACACGCGACTCTGGGGCACGCCAGCATCGATACTCACTCGGATGGACTCGTGGTGGCCAAGGGGAATCCGCGAGCGATCCCAGCGAGCTGGGATGGTGGCGACGGGACAGTTCCGGCGTTCTCGGCGATTCCCGATGTACTCGAAGATGAGGTTTTCCGCTGGCGGCGGCTGCGAGGTAAACACCAGGACCTTGTGGAAGAGCAGTTAGTGTTTGGGCATGTGTCGGAGTATGCGCGGGATCGTTTGCCCGCTGCCGCCAGGGGTGGCGGCTATGAGGTGAGTGCGTACCTGCAGGTCGATCTCGAGGATGTCGTGCTCGCGGGCACTGAAGCTGAGGTGAGGCTGCGCGTTGTAGACAAGGCTGGCAGTGTACTGGATGCGGGGAATGTCGGCGGCAACGTCGGCGGTAAACGGTTCCGGGCAGAGCGCTGTGACGACGGATGGTGGTCGGCTCAGCTTCCGGCGCTGGAGGAGGGTGTGCACTCGTTGATGTTGTCGGCGACGGGTGTGCCCAACGTCGATCGTCTTGTGTTGAAGACGCGTGTGGGCGCGGCATCGTGAACGAGCGTAATCTGTGGGATTCAATCAACCACCCGACGGGGCTGGCGGATATGGTTCACGTCGGGTGGGTGCAGCGGTTGCTTCGTTCTGCGGATTGGATGGGTTTTCCTGGTCCTGAGCCTGACCTGGTCATCGATGGGCAGACGCGAGTGGGCCCTCATGCGAGGAGGGTTTTTGACAAGTTTGTTGAGCTGGGGATCGAATACGTTGCGGAGCCGACAGATAGCGAGCCTGGGGCGCAGCGTATTCGGCCTGTCAATGAAGTGCTTGCTTTTTGGAAAGCGACGTGCGTGGATCTGTGTGTGGCCTTTTGTTGTGCTGCGCTCGATGCTGGGATCTACCCGCTGATCTTGACGGTGACGGCTGACGGTGGGCAGCGGCGGCACGCGATCGTCTTGGTGCCGATGGAACGTCAGTGGGCCATGGGGTGCGACGTCCTCATCGAGGAAGGGTTCAGCCGCGAGCCGATGATGCCTAATCGGGAAGACCTGAGAGATCTAGTGGTCGAGTCCGCCGATGATCCCGGGGGTACGTGGCTGGCGATCGACGTCGAACAGGTGACAGAACCTGGGGCTGGGTGGGGCGTTGCGCTCTCCCGCGGTGCCGCCTATATCCGGGACTGGGACTGGGATGTATTAGTGGACATTGGGGGTCTGCGCAGTCGCACCCCTGATCGGGAGCTTCCTCCTGGGGGACACATTGAGAAGGTGTTGGCTCCTGCTTATGCCGCGTTGCCCGAGGATTTCACGCCCCTACAGCTGATCAAGGCACGGCACGGCGTCGTACCGTACCAGCAACGCGCCGAAATGCGTCAGCTTCGCGAATGGGCAATGACAGTGCCGAGTGATAGTCGAACTGGGAGGAACGGACGGAATGCCGATATCTCCGTTGCCGTTGTGACGGGGGCGGGCGGTTCAGGTAAGACGCGTATGGCTGCGCAGCTGTGCCACGATCTGTCCAAGATCGGATGGTACACGGGGTTTTTGCCTTCGACGACCGAGGTGACGGATGAGGAGCTGGCTGCTCTCACGGCGGTAACCACTGAGCTTCTGGTGGTGGTGGACTACGCCGAGGAAGCTCGGCGAGGTCTCATCGCACGGGTGGTTCGCAAGCTGCGGGCGAGGGAATCGGCGACCCGAATCGTGTTGACAGCGCGCGGTGCCGAGACATGGTGGGAGGAGTTCTATGAGGAAGCGGAGCAAGATGGAACCGTACTGAGTAACACGCTGTCACTGTCCATTCGGGGCAAGCAACAGGTGGAGAGGGATCCGTGGTTCTTCGGACGCATGTATCGCAGGGCGGTACAGCGTTTCTCCCATGATCTCAATGGTGTTGTTCCGACAGACGTTGAGGTTCCCGAGAGTCTGGGGGATACCGCTCTTGACGTGGTGTTGAGGGCCTGGCTCGCCGTGTGCGGCGACAACGACGCAGCTGAGCGGGCGATGCCGACCCGGCAAGAACTCTATGACAGGGTTATGTCGATCGAGTTTGCACGGTGGCGTCAGGAACCGATACTGGAGGAAATCAGCCGTAAGCACATGCGTCAGGCTGCAGCCACCCTCAGCTTGCTTGCCCCGAGCCAGGACGAGGATGCGGTCGACGACGTCCTGAGCAGATTGCCAGAGTGGAGTCAGGAGCATCTGCTCCGCAGTCGTTTCGCAGAACTGCTAGTCCAATCCCTCTTGCATGATGACGGCGCTGAGGCTGTGAGCCTGCGGCCCGATCCGGTTGCCGAACACCTCATCCTGGAGGTATTCGGAAAGAATCCGGACCTGCTGGATCGGGTGCTTCCAAAGGATCCGGCGCAGGTACCTGGCTTAGACGACCCCGATGCTGAGGACTCGGTCGTTACGCGTGCGCTCGAGATGGGCCAACAGGTGCGCAACGCGTGCGTGACCCTCACACGGGCCTCCTCTCTCGATAGAGAGGTGGCACTTCGCCTGGCCCGGCGTGCTCTCCGTGAGAGGCCATTCCTGTGGAAGGAGGCGCTGGACGTCGCGCTCACTCAGGGAGGACCGCTGGCACCCGCTCTCGAGGCACTCATCGAATCAGGTGCGACCCTGCCACTCGGTGAGATTGATCATGCGATTCCTGTCGGGCACCCGGTATTGGCGGAAGCCGCTTTGGCTGTAACCAGGCGCCTTGCGACTTTCGCTGAGCGTAGTCCCGAGCAACAGGCACGCTGGGCCAATAACCTGTCCATTCGTCTGTCGGATGTTGGGGATCGGGTGGGGGCGTTGGGGGCGGCCCGTGAGGCGGTGGAGCTGTATCGGGGGCTGGCTGAGGCTTCCCCGGCGGCCTACACTCCCGGCCTGGCAATGTCGTTGAGTAACCTAGCGAATCGTTTCTCGGAGGTTGGGGAGCGGAATGGGGCGTTGGTGGCGGCCCGTGAAGCGGTGGAGCTGTATCGGGGGTTGGCTGCGGCTTCCCCGGCGGCCTACACCCCCGACCTGGCACTGTCGTTGAATAACCTGGCGAACATTTTGTCGGGTGCGGGGGAGCGGAATGAGGCGTTGGAGGCGGCTCGTGAGGCGGTGGAGCTGTATCGTGGGCTGGCTGAGGCTTCCCCGCAGGCTTACACCCCGAACCTGGCTGCGTCGTTGAATGACCTAGCGAATTGTTTGTCGGCGGTGGGGGAGCGGGATGGTGCGTTGGGGGCGGCCCGCGAGGCGGTGGAGCTGTATCGGGGGCTGGCCGAGGCCTCCCCGGCGGCCTACACCCCCGACCTAGCTGGGTCGTTGAGTAACCTGGCGAATTGTTTGTCGGCGGTGGGGGAGCGGAATGGTGCGTTGGAGGCGGCCCGCGAGGCGGTGGAGCTGTATCGGGGGCTGGCCGAGGCCTCCCCGCAGGCCTACACCCCCGACCTGGCAATGGCGTTGAGTAACCTGGCGAATTGTTTGTCGGAGGTGGGGGAGCGGAATGAGGCGTTGGAGGCGGCCCGCGAGGCGGTGGAGCTGTATCGGGGGCTGGCTGAGGCTTCCCCGCAGGCCTACACCCCGAACCTGGCAACGTCGTTGAATAATCTTGCGGACATCTTGGCGGTGGACGGTCGGTCTGAGGAGGCACAAGCCGTGTTCGTCGAAGGGATTGAGCGTTTCTCTCCCGGAGTGCGTGCCCGCCTGCTGGTGGCCAGGGCCACCTGGCGTGACGACGGCGGAGAAGCGGGGGATGTCGTCGCGGCGGCCCGGGAAGCAGACTCCACTGACGCTCCGGTGCTCCTGGGCCCGGTGCGCCGCATGATCGCCCGAGTGATCACCGATGCGGGAATATCGGACACGGGTCTTCCCCGTTGGGCCACCGTCGACGCTGAGTCGGCGACTTCCAGGATTCAGGGCTGGCTCGAGTGTAGCGATCTAGCGCAGGGGGTGGCTTTCCTCGAAGCGCAGTGGAGCTCGCCGTCGGCTCCGGTGAGGGAGGCACTGGCCGCCCTTGCCGAGCTGTACGTGGACCTTCCCCCTGTCGCCGCGCTCGCTGCCCTCGTGGAGCGCATCGCTGACGAGGGCATACAGGCCGTCACAACCGATCTGCGGACCCATCACCGAGCTCAGCTGCTTGCGCGCGACTGGCGTGAGGCGCACCTGAACGGGAGAGGAGCAAACTTCCTGCGCGAGTACATGAGGGACAACCCCGATGCGTCGCGCAACGAGGGCCAGATCAGCGAGGGTGACAAGCAAGAGTCGGAAGAATGGGAGAAAGACCTCGGCGACCCCGACATGAGAACACGGGTCCTCCAGGTGCTGGCGGCAACGCTCCCGGAGTCTGAGGCAGTCGGCATGATGAGCGTTCTGGCCCTTGCGGAACTCGCGGATCCGAGAACCGCCTACGATGCGCACGGCAGCGACGAGGGCGCCGAAGATGT
>ERZ772917.272-NODE-272-length-37768-cov-20.004349_pt1 | contig 37768 bp, 21 predicted proteins | sample MGYA00511187_ERZ772917 | MGnify/ENA primary metagenome ERZ772917 (study PRJEB29015, sample SAMEA2737925) | human oral metagenome | biome: human oral; feature: human-associated habitat; material: dental | place: China | collected 2012 ...
CCTGCGGGAGCCAGCCACGGACACCCGTTCTCACGGCGAACAAGTACCGTTCTCACGAGCAATAAGTACCGTTCTCGCGAGCGGGGAGCGGGGGCGGGAGGGAGAGACTCCCCACCATCCCACGCCACTGGGAGGCCGGGGCCAGGTGAGCCGCCAGCCGCCTGGGCTCCGTCATGGGGATCATGACACAGCACCAGCGCCTCAGGCGCACCACCCGTCTTCTGCTCCTCCTGGTCGCGGCAGCCCTGGGCCTGACGACCCTGACGGCCTGCGAGCTCAAGCAGGGCGAGGACGTCGTGACCTCCACCAGGGCCACGGCCATTGTCTACTCGGCCCGGCAGAACTCGCCCACGATCGACCTCACGGCCTCCAGCCCCGGCGTTGACGCGGTGATCGACGACGCCGTGGACGGGCACGGCACCCTCTACGTGGTCAGCGCCGACGGCGCCCCGGCCGTGCGGACAAGCCTCACCCTCGCCTCGAGGCAGGCGAGCGAGGTCGCCTCCAAGCGCTCCCGCACCGCCAACGTGAGCCGGGTGCGCCAGGCCCTGGCCGCCTCGGTCGCCACGACGCCCGAGGCCGACACGCTGGGCGCCATCGGTGTGGCCGCCGACCAGGTGAGGGGCTCCACCAGCCCGACCGTCGTGGTCATTGACTCCGGTTTGGCCACCACGGGCGCCGTCCCCTTCCAGAACGGCGTCCTGAGCCCGGGCACCGACTTCCAGGCCACCGCCCAGTCGCTCAAGGCCGCCCGGCTCCTGCCCGACCTCCAGGGCATAACGGTCCACTGGGTGGGCATGGGGGACACCACCGCCCCCCAGGGCGCCCTGGACCAGGCCGCCCGGGCCCGCCTCGAGGAGCTGTGGCGGTCCGTCGTCGAGACCGCGGGCGGCACGCTCACCACCGACTCCCGAGACGCCGTCACCACCACCGCACCCGAGCAGCTGCCCGCGGTGACGCCGGTCAATGTGGCCGCCACCTCGGTGTCCGCGGCCCGGATCTCGGTGACCCTGCCGGAGACGCAGCTGGCGTTCGTGGGCGACGAGGCCACCTTCCTCCACCCCGACCAGGCCTCCGCCACCATTGCCGAGCTGGCCCGCTCCCTGACCGGCAGCGGGGTCTCGCGCGTGACCGTCACCGGCTGCACCGCCACCGCCGGCACGCCTGAGAGCCGTGCCACCCTGTCCCAGGCCCGGGCGGAGGCCGTGAGGACTGAGCTCCAGGCGCACCTGGGCAGCGTGCCGGTCACGGCCCGGGGCCTGGGGGCCGAGTGCCCGGGGCACGTGCCCGACGTCGGCCCTGACGGCCGCCTCACTGAGCCCCAGGCCCAGCAGAACCGAGTCACCGTGGTGACCGCCGAGTAGGGCGCCCACCGCCCGGACCCTCCGGACCCGCCGGACCCGCTGGCCCCGCCAGGGCCAGCCCTCACCGGGGCCACCGGGCCCGCCGCCCCGCCCAGACGTGAGAACGGTACTTGTTCGCCGTGAGAACGGTACTTATTGCTCGTGAGAACGGACCAGGCGGAGCTGGGCGGGCCCGCTGGCCCCGGAGCTCAGGCGACCACGGCCCAGACACCCCCAGCCCCACTATCAGCGACCCCAGCATTAGGAGTACCCCCGGCCCGGCGCTCAGGCAACCCCGGCCCCGGCATTGGCGCCCCCACCCTCACCCCCATCCTCGTCCCCGCCGGCGTCGGGGACAAAGCTGCGGTCGGGCGCCCAGTAGGCGTTGAGACCGGCCCAGGTCAGGGGCGAGGTGACAATACCGGGGCGCTCCCGCCACGCGGCCAGGCACCCCCGCTTCCACTCGTTCATTGCCAGCACCGCGTCCGGAGCACGCAGGCAGTCGTCCACCGCGAAGGACAGGTCCAGGAACCCCCGCGCCGACTCCTCCTGGCAGGCCCGGCGGAAGAACTCGTCGGTGAGCATGGTCCAGCGTGTGGTCATTACCAGCTCGGCACCGGCCTCCAGTATGGCGGCGGCCATGCCGAAGGGCTCCACCTGGCCGGTCTCAGTGCCCGACTGGCAGGCCACCAGCCCCACCCGCGGTGGCATGGGCCACAGGTAGATCCCTGAGTGCGCCTCCGGTGCCGGGGTGCCGCTCATGTCGGTGCCATCGAAGCCGACGCCGGTGGGCAGCAGGTCCCCCAGGTCGGGCTCCTGCCCGGCACGCGCCGTGTTGCGGAACTTGGCGGCGTGCTCCCTCCAGTCAATGGTGCCCAGGACGAGGTCGCTGGCGCTGAACCAGCGGGTGCCCTCCTGGTCTGTGGGGTACACCCCGTAGCAGGCGCGGGAGTCGGCCAGCTGGAGGCGGGAGTCGCCCCCCTTACCGGTCATGTGCCCGACGTAGAGCAGGTGCGACAGCGGCCTCCTGTTGTCAACGGTGACGACGTCGGGATCCTGGCGCAGGACCGCGGAGAGCTGGAGGCGGGTCGTCCCACGGGCGTCCCCGCGCCCACCGGCCTCAGCCGGGGCGCTACCGACCGTGACCGGGGCAGGCTCGTAGCCCCTGACCCGCTCCTCCCACGCGGCCAGCTCGGAGCCGTTGAGGACCCCGGCCCGCCCCGCGCCCTGCTGCCAGGGCTGCACGAGGTAGACGGCGGGGGCGTCCCTGACCCTCTCCCAGCTGGGGTGGGGCAGGGACGGCTCGGAGTCCCGCCCGAGGACGGGGCCCATGGTGACCACGTCGAGCACGTCCAGGAACCGCTCGACCTGGCCGTCCGGCGTCGTCCGCCCGGTGGGCATGAGCTCCCAGGGGACCTGTCCGCACGACGGCGGCGGGTTCACGGCCAGGAGCACCCGCTGGCCGGGCGTGTCCACCGCCTCCAGCAGGGAGGCCAGGAAACCCGGGGGGACGAGGACCTGGGCCAGGTCACGCATGAGCTCCAGCTCGCGCTCCGGGTCGCCTGCCAGGGCCCCGTCGACCACCCGCAGGAAGTGCCCCACCTCCAGCGGGTCCGGGGTGGCGGTGGAGGCCGTCTCGTCCTCGTCGTCATCGTCGAAGAAACGGGCCATCTCGTCATCGTCGTCCTCAGGGCCGGTGCCGACGTCGGGCTGGGCGGGCAGGGGCGGGTAGTCCCGCTCAAGACGCTCGACCTGGGCCCCGGTGACCTGGTCGTCGTCGTCCATGTAGTCAGGCAGGGACCGGCGCAGCGCCTGTGTCACCCGGACGAGCTCCTTACGGTCCAGGACGACGAACGCCGGCGGGCAGTCCTCGCTCTCCCAGGCCACGTAGGTCCCCGACGTCGTATCGACGCCGTGGAAGACGAACTCGAGCTGCTTGGTCACATCCACTCCTCGGAGGCAGTCGGGACGGCGCCCTTCTCGGGGCACCGGGGGAACCGGGCGGGTCAGCACCTGAACTGGGCCAGGAGCTCGGCGACCCACAGCTGGGACTGCTTCAGGCCGGCCCGCACGAGCCGGGGCGCCATGCTCCGCCGCTGTTGGATGGCCTTGTGCGCGGTCCGCTGGCGGCTCCGGACCCACTTGTCAGCCCGCTTCTGCTCCTCCAGGAGCCGGTCCCGGTCGCTGCCGCGCACGGGCCGGGAGGGGCGGGGCACGGAGACCACGTCGACCAGCTCGATCTCCTGCCCCTCCCCCAGGGGCGCCGCACCACTCACCTCCCCGGGGGCGGTGGCGCACAGGTGGACCAGGACCGGCAGGATCTCCCCGTAGACGTAGACGCGGGCCATCCCCACGTCACTGTCCCGGGGCAGCTCGCAGGCGGTGCGGACGGTCACGGTCACGCGCCGGTCCCGTCCGGTGCCCGCGACCCGCCAGGCCCCGGCGCCGGGGGAGGTGTCAAAGAGCCCCTGCACGTTCTGGCCCCAGTCAATGGTGAAGGTGCCTCGCGTCTTCCCGGCGCCCGCCACGAGGGCGACGGCGTCCTGGGACAGGCGCCCTCCCAGCAGGGCGGCCAGCTCGTCGTGCTGTCGTCCCCCGCCCGCCCCGGCTCGTTCCTCCACGGCGTCCAGGAGCTCCTCCAGGGCAGCGGCCTCCTTCTCGTCGCCCTCGTCCTCAGCCGCGTCGAGCAGGCCCTCCAGGCAGCTGGCGATCACCAGCCCCCAGGCGCGCCGCACCGTCTTGTCGACGCCGTTGTCAATGAAGTCCCGCGCCCGGTCCTTGACCTCCTGCGCCATGGGGGTGAGCAGGAGGGCGCCCACACCCCCGTCCGCGGCGAGGCACAGGGGGATGTTACCCTCCTGGCTGAGCGTTATCAGCTCCATGTCCAGCGCGACCCGGTCGAGCTGCCTGACGCTGCCGTCGGCGGGGGACGGCCAGTAACGGCGCATCCACAGGCCCTGGGCGATCCTGCACAGCACCCTGGCGGTCATCGTCGGCGCGCTGTGCCAGGTGGTGGGGACCTCACGGGCCAGGCGCAGCTGGCGGCTGTCCTCGGCGTCCTCGACCTCGGTGAGAAGCTGCTGCGCCGTGAGGACGACGTCGTAGCCGTAGACGAGCTCGACCCACAGCGGCACGGTGGTGGTGAGGAAACCGCCCGCCACGGACACGGGGTCCTCCTTGTCGATACCGAGGTCGACGACGACCCAGCCTCCGTCCAGTGGGACGAGGGGGCGCAGGAAGCTCTCCCTCGCAGCCTGCCCGTCGGGGGGCCCACCAGGAGCCCCGGCGGGGGACCTGCCGAGGGCCTCGTCAGGGGTCCCGGCGGAGGTCCCGCCGGGGACAATGAGAACCGTGTCCCCGTCCCATGACACCGTCACCCGGTCCAACGGGTCGGCGGGCTCTGCCGTCCTGGGAGTGGTCTGATCAGTCATCTGTGCTCACATCCTGTTCAGGCAGTCGAGGATGTCGGTGATATCGACTCCGTCGAGCAGCGGGCCGACCTGCGGGTCCTCGTAAAGGCGGTCCAGCTCTCCCATGAGCTCCAGTGCCACCCTGCCCCGCTTGACGTCGACGGCGTCCCTCCCCGCAAGACGCAGCGCCTCCCGCGGTACGTCGTCCCTCAGCTCCCGGCTGCGCCCCGGGATGGTCCCAGGGCCGTCGTCCCCGTCCTCCGGGTTCCTGTACTGCCGCATGAGACTGTAGACGGAGGCGTAGGGCTCGTCAGTCCGCAGCTCCTGGATCTTCATAATGAAGGGGAGGGCCCGGTGAGTTGACCCACCACCCTGCGGTCCCTGCCGGAGCGACGAGCGCGGTCTGGTCCTCAGCACCTTCCCCGCGTCAATGCACGCCTGCTTCACGGCGAAGTAGATCCTCTCCTGGACGGTCTTCACCGAGAAGCCGTCCCTCTTGTCCTCAAGGCCGAGGAACTCGTACCGGTGCCACTGGTACCACAGCGAGCACGCGGCGTGGGAGGCCACCTTGCCCATAAAGTCCCTGACCGGGTCGTCCTTGAGCTGACGCTCCCCCGCCGCCCAGCTGACGGTCCCGTCCTGGCACATCGATGCCGACGCGGAGCGCGCGGGCCGGAACGCTATCTGCACCGCGGTCCGCTCCTTGAGCATCTGCTCCCGCACGGCCCGGTGGACGAGACTGCGCGAGTGCCACTGCAGGAGCTGGCCGACGTCGTCCTTGTCCGGCCTCGGGGAGAGGACCCGCTCAGTCTCCTGGAGCACGAACTCCACCACGAGCGCCGCCATGGTGATGACCAGCCGGGACTGCACCCAGGCCAGGCCCGTACAGTGGGCGCAGCGCCGCGCCTCATCCACCAGGGCCTCGGGCAGGCGGTCCTGGAGGAAGTCCTCCGACACCACGTTATTGAATACGTGAAGGACCCGGGGGACGTAGCCCAGGTCGAGCGGGGGCTCACGCAGGGGCTCCTTGACACAGGGCTCGGGCTCATCCGCAGCACGATCCCGCCCCGACCGCCTGGGGAGCCTGTCCCACTGCGGTGCGGGCCGACGCCGGAGCGATGAGCGTTCCACGTCACGAGTCAGCCTCAGGGGCTTAGACCTTCTCACCAGCTCCCAGACGTCGGAGCCGTCCTTCCCGCACTGGCGCACCACGGCCTGGAGCAGCTCGTCAACCGGGGCCTGCTCGCACCGAATCGCCTGGCACAGGGTCTCGTCGTCATTCTCCGCCATCATGCGCGCCCCGGCGACTTTCATGGTGAGGTCGTCAAGTCCCACGTCGGTTGCCGGCCTGGTCGTCGGGGCCGGCTCCCAGAGCCTGTCGATCTCCCCCTCGACGCGCTGGCGGATCCTGGGCTCAGCAAGGATCCTGCGGCACGCAGCCGTGTTCGCACGCTGGGCTGCCTCGGTCCGCTCGACGAGGATCCTGTCCAGGAACGCGGTCTGGTCCTTCGGCGAGGCCTTCCCGAGATCCACCAGGCCACCTCCCTCAGCCTCCCTCCACACGGCCTCAAGAATGGTATTCGTGAGGTTGACCCGCAGGAACGTGTTGTCGGCGTTGACGAAGTACCTGTCAGACGTCCTCCGTATCTCGTCATTGTTCTCGTACAGTGCGCGAAGCCTGGTCGCCCAGTCCAGCGCGCGGACGATGCGCTGCGCCTCCCGCCCCAGCGTCTCATCCAGGACGGCGACCTGCACCGGGGTGAGGACGACGCTACCCGGTTTACCGACGAACTTGCTGAGCATGTCCTTGAAGGCTGGCCCCCTGAGAAGCGCGTTGAGGATCTTGCGGCGCACCGGCTCCTGCGGGAGACCCTGGCTGTCGCCCTGACCCTTCCGCCCTGGCCGCCGTCGTGCCCCGGTCGTCCACTCGTTCACGACGTCCGGGGCGAGGTCCCTGACGTGCCCCCATGCGTCGCGCAGGGCGTCAGTGCCCTTCGTGCACCGGGAGAAGGGGACGGGCGCGGCCTCGTGGGCGGGACGGGACCGGCCACCGGCAGCACCGTCCTTGCGCACGTCCGCGACGCCCGTCTGGTCCATGGCTCCCCCTCGTCCTCATGCAGTGCCTCAGGCGGCAACGGGCTCATGGTAGAGGACGGGTGCACGCTTTAAGGGCACGATTCCGCACACCAGTTCCTGCCGTCCTGCCCGCAGCTCCCCCACCAGCAACTTCTTGCCGGACGGCCCACGGAGGGCGGACACGCCGGGGGGGCTGGCGCCCGGCAGCCCGGTCTGCCACGGCGGTACCGACGTCGGCTGAGGCAGGCCCCGGCAGGCCAGATCCCGGTTCCGGGTCCTGCCGCCTAGGGCTGCCCGGCCCCGACGTCGGCCCCGGCAGCCCGGGTCCTGGTGAACGCCGTCGTGCCAGGACGGCGAGTCTCACCCCGCTGCCCAGGATGTACTGGGATACTGCTGTCCCCGACGGAGGAGGCGGTCATGGCGGACTCAGCTACGGAGGAGCTCTCCTCCGAGGACGTCCAAGGAAGGGCTCAGGAGGCGTTCAGCGAGGGGCTCCGGATGCTCGAGGTCGAGCACCCGGCAGAGGCGGTCACGGCCTTCACCCGGGCCCTGGAGGCCTACCGCACCCTGCCCGAGGCCCAGCGGGACCAGGCCAGCTGCCTGAACGGCATAGGCAACGCCCAGCGCACGGCAGGTCACTACGAGGAGGCCCTGGACGCCTACCGCCAGGCCCTGGAGATCTACCGCGCCCTGCCTGAAGCCCGGCGCGGGCAGGCCAGCTGCCTGTACAACATCGGCTTCACCCTGGGGCAGACGGGTTGCTACGAGGAGGCCCTGGACGCCTACCGCCAGGCCACGGACCTGTACACCCAGGTAGCGGGCACCTGGCAGAACCAGGTCGACTGCCTGTACTGCACCGGCATTATCCTCAACGAGCTGGAGCGCTACGAGGAGGCACTGACCACCTTCCAGCAGATCCTGGACCTGTACACCCAGGTAACGGGAACCGGCCACCAGCAGGCCGACTGCCTGTACTGCACCGCCTTCATCCTGCGCACGCTGGGCCGCTACCCCGAGGCGCTGGACGCCTACAGCCAGGCCACGGACCTGTACACCCAGGTAGCGGGCACCGACCACCAGCAGGCCGACTGCCTACACAACACCGGCAACGTCCTGCGCAGGCAGGGGCGCGACGAGGAGGCCCTGGAGGCCTACCAGCGGGCCATGGACCTCTACACCCAGGTAGCGGGAACCGAGCAGGACCAGGCTGACTGCCTGCTCAGTACCGGCGGCACGCTGCGCACGACAGGCCGGCACGAGGAGGCGCTAACCGCCTACCGCCAGGCCCTGGATCTGTACACCCAGGTAGCAGGCACCGGCCACCAGCAGGCCATCTGCCTGTACAACATTGGTAACACCCTGGACGACACGGGGATGTCTAAGGAGGCGCTGGACGCCTACCAGCGGGCCATGGACATCTACCGCACCCTGCCCGACACCCAGCAGGACCAGGCCAACTGCCTGCACAACACCGCCAGTACGCTGCGTGAGGCGACGGACCGCCACGAGGAGGCGCTGGACACCTACCGCCAGGCCCTGAGCCTCTACCAGCAGGTGACCGGCACCGGTTTCCAGCAGGCCAACTGCCTGAGCAACACCGGGCGCGTCCTGGACGACATAGGCCGGTACGAGGAGGCACTGGACGCCTACCGCCAGGCCCTGGACCTCTACCGCCAGGTCACGGGCACCGAGCAGGACCAGGCTGACTGCCTGAACAGCATGAGCCTCACCCTGCGCAAGGCGGGTCGGCCCGAGGAGGCCGACGCCGCCTACCAGCAGGCCCTGGACCTGGGCCTCCCGGCGGACCCGCCCACCGAGCCCGAGGAGCCACCCGAGCCTGGGGCGTCTACCGAGCTCGAGGCGCCCAATGAGCTCACGGATCCCGGGGAGCTCGAAGCACCCGGGGATCCCGGGGAGCTCGAGGAACCCACCGAGCCCAAGGATCCCGAGGAGTTCGAGGAGCCCACCGGTCCCGAGGCCCCCTAGCACCTTGGGACCACCGTCCCGGTCTCCGTAAGGCCTCACCGGGCGACGGGCTCATCCGCCCAGGGGCCTGCGCGTGGCCGACCCGCCATCGCCTCACCGCCCGCCGGGCGACGGGCCCCTGCGACCGGCACGGGCCCGTCGCGCTACCGACGGCAGGGCACGTCTCAGGAGGTACTCGTCCCGGGGACCGGGAGGACGAGCCCTGGGGTCTGGCACAGTAGCGGCGTGGAGTCGCCGCCAAACCGGTAGTCGTAGGTGCTCCCACCCGCCTTCACCACGATCCGCCAGCCGTCCACGAGCGCCTGGGTGTACGACATCCCCGGTTCGGGGCAGCCCAGGGAGGCGTCGTTCCAGGTGGTCCACGTGGCCTCCACCACCTCGGCCGAGGCACCGGAGACGCCACGGGAGTCCAGGTCCGCCCTAATGGCGGCGACCAGCTCCGCGGGCGCGGTAACGGACGGCGCACCGGTGGGTGCCGTACCGGTGGGGGCCGCACCGGGCGCACCGGGCGCACCGGTAGGACCGGCGCCGGAGGGGGCCGTGGCGGGCGCGCCGGTGGAATCGGTGGAATCGGTGGCAGAGGGGTTAGAGGGTGCGTTGGGGTTCATGCTCGGCTCGACGGTGGGAGAGGGGGATGTGGTGCTGAGCTGCGTCGTCCCAGGCGGGCTAGCCGGGACGTCCGGACTGCCCGAGACGCCCGGGGTGACCGATGAGCAGGCGGCCAGCAGCAGGATCCCTAACGGACCAGCAGCTACGGACAACGGTTTCGTCATGACCCGACTCTAGCCCGGTAGCCGCCGCCGTACCCCTGAAACGCCGCCCCTCATCCAGGAGGTGAGGTCGCGGGCGTCGCCTGACCCATGAGGCGGGAACGCTGCCCCTCATGGGGGTCCCTGAACAGCCCTTGGGCAACAGGGCCACCTGGCAACCACCCGTCAGAGGTACCGGATGATCCTGTAGACGACTCAGACCTCAGTGGCCTGGGAGCCGTCGTCAGGGGTCCGGAGCTCTTGGCCCGTGCCCGCGGGGTAGGTCAAGGCGCGGGTGAGCTGCAGGGCCACTTCGTCAATGAGTTCTACAATGACGTCCATAATGACGTCCTCGTAGTCGGGGCGGTGGAGCTGGAGCCAGGTCGTGACCTCCTCGTCGGTCGCTGAGTCGGCCAGGTCGTTGAACTCCTCCAGCTCGGCGTCACTGAGCCCCTCCGAGAGGCGTTCGCCGACGCGCATCTCCATCGCGGAGCAGACACGGGTCAGGGCCTCCTGGAAGCCTTCGGGGCCAATGGCCTCCAGGACGGGATCAGGGATGGTCTCACGGAGCCTGTCAGCAATGGCCTCATGCAGGTCGTTGTCCATGGCCACCATCATCCCCCCTGCCCCACCGGACCCAGCCCTGTCGGCAGGTGCGGTCCCTCACGCAGCGGCAGCCCCGGCGCTATCCCGCCTCAATGGCGCCTATGGCCTCCAGGCAGTCGGCCTGCTCCTCCTCAGAGTCCTCGAGGCGGGCATAGGCCTCCAGCGCCTGGCGGAACAGGGGCAGGGCCTCCTTGTAGGCGTCCAGGGACTCCTCGTAACTCCCCATTTTCCGCAGGGAGATAGCCATATTGTACCGGCAGTACGCCTGCTCGTTCTGGGTGCCCTCCACCTGACCGAAGAGCTCCAGCGCCTCGTCCCCGGCAGCCAGGGCCTCCTCGTAGTCGCCCAGGTCCCCGCGGACCGCGCCAATACCGTGCAGGCAGTCCCCCTGGTCCTTCTCACTCCCCTCTACCTGCCGAAAAAGCTCCAAAGACTCCTTAAAAGCATCAAGAGTCTCCTTAAACCGACCCTGCCGGTGCAGTCGGCGTCCGGCGTCGTAGGCGTAACCGGCCCGGCCCGCGACACCCTGGTCGATCCGCTTAGCCTGCTGGACAGGGGTGTACACCTTGCGGGCAAGATCCTGGTCCTTGCTGGCCTCGGCCCGGGGGCCACGCCCCGGCCCGGTGGGCGCTGAGGCGGGCCTGGGCTCTTTCCCCAAGAACCTGCGTACCATATTCAGCAGCTTGGTCGCCTTGCGCCCGTACACTCGCGCCTCCTACGCTCCGGAGAGTAACGCCCCGGAGAGGTCAGTACCCCCTGGCGGGCACCCGGTCACATTGTGCACGTCCGGGCGGACCAGCACCACCGGCCTACGTATCCGACACCACCGCCCCGCCCCCGCCCCGCTGCCCTGCCCCGGCGTCGGGGGCGGGCGGGCGCCGTAGGCTGAGGCCATGAGCTTCCTGGAGGTCCTGCAGATCGTCTGCGCGACCACGGTCCTGGTCACCACCGTCATCGGGGTGGGGGTCTTTGCCCGCGCCTGCGTGACCATTGTCCACCGCGCCAGCGTGGGCCGGGCGGTGGAACGCTCCCGTCTGCACCCGGTGGGACGGCGCCTGTGGCTGACCCTCTCCAGCGTCCTGACCCACGAGGCCTTCAGGAACCGCCCCTGGGTGCGGGCGGCGCACTGGCTGGTCATGGTCAGCTTCCCCCTGCTGTTCCTCACCCTGGTCACCGGCTACGGGCAGGTCCTGGGGGGCGCGGACTTCGCCCTGCCGCTGCTGGGGCACGCCGCCTGGTGGTCCTGGACGGTGGAGCTCATCGCCTACCTGAGCCTGGCCGGCATCGTCCACCTCATGGTGCTGCGCCGCCGGACCAACCGGGGCGGGCGCGCCACCGCCCCCTACCCGCAGGACTCGGACGGCGGCACCCGGCCGCGCACCTCCCGCTTCGCCGGCTCGACGGCGGCCCAGGCCCGCTTCGTGGAGCTGGTCGTCACCGGCGTCGTCCTGTGCGTCCTGGCCCTGCGCATGGAGGAGCAGGCGCTGCTGGCCTCCAGCTCGGACCCCACCGCACGCCACCTGAGCTCCTGGGTGTACTTCCCCCTGACCTCCTGGGCCTCCCCCCTCCTGGAGCCCCTGGGGCCGACGGTGCTGACCGCCGCCGTCCTGGTGACGGCCACCCTCAAGATCGTCATCTCCATGTGCTGGTTCGTGGTGGTGGGCCTGGCCCCATCCATGGGCGTGGCCTGGCACCGGTTCCTGGCGTTCGTCAATATCTACGCCCGCCGTGAGACCGACGGCTCCAAGTCCCTGGGCCCGCTGAGGCCGCTGGTGGTGGACGGCACCCCCCTGACCGCCGCCACCATGGACGCCCTGGACGAGGCCATGGAGGCGGCCGACTCCGGGCAGGGCCCCGAGGTCCGCCTGGGGGTGGGGCGCATCCAGGACTTCACCTGGAAGGGCCTGCTGGACTTCGCCACCTGCACCGAGTGCGGGCGCTGCCAGGACCTGTGCCCGGCGTGGAACACGGGCAAGCCCCTGTCCCCCAAGCTCTTCGTCCTGGCCCTGCGCGACCACGCGGCGGCGGCGGCCCCCTACCTGCGGGCCGCCGCGGCCCTGGGGGTGGAGCCCGAGGAGGTCACCGACGAGGACCTGGACCGGCGTCGCTCAGAGCGGGGGGTCCTGGGGCGCCTGACCGGCATGACCGACGGTCTGAGGACCGGTGAGGACCTGGGCCTGGTAGAGGGCAGCGCCCACACCGGCGACGTCCTGGGCGCGCTGCTCGCCGCCAGGGCGGCCCCCACCGAGTCGGGTGTGGCCACCCGCCCGGCTCCCCTGGCCGGGGCGGTCATCCCGGCGGACGTGCTGTGGTCGTGCACCACCTGCGGGGCCTGCGTGGACCAGTGCCCGGTGGACATTGAGCACCTGGACCACGTGGTGGACGTGCGCCGTCAGCAGGTCCTCATGGAGTCGGCCTTCCCCCGCGAGCTGGGGCAGATGTTCCGCAAGCTGGAGTCCAAGGGCAACCCCTGGGGGCTGGCCCCCCGCAAGCGCCTGGAGTGGACCCGGGGCCTGGACTTCGAGGTGCCGGTCGTCGGGGTGGACGTGGAGGACGCCTCCGAGGTGGACTACCTGTTCTGGGTGGGCTGCGCCGGGGCCTACGAGGACCGGGCCAAGCGGACCACGCGGGCGGTGGCCGAGCTGCTGCACATTGCCGGGGTGAGCTTCGCGGTCCTGGGCGACGGCGAGTCCTGCACGGGCGACCCGGCCCGCCGGGCCGGCAACGAGATCCTCTTCCAGATGCTGGCCGCCCAGAACGTGGAGACCCTCACCGAGGCCGGGGTGAAGCGGATCGTGGTGACCTGCCCCCACTGCTTCAACACGATCTCCCGGGAGTACCCGCAGGTCGGCGGGCACTTTGAGGTACTGCACTACACCCAGCTGCTCAATACCCTGGTGCGCGAGGGACGGCTGCGGCCCCTGGCGCCGGGGGCCGGGGCGGGCCGGGAGCCGGGAGGCGGGCCGGGGACTGGCCTGGCTCCAGAGGCCGAGCCAATATCAAAGGATGGGCCGACGTCGGGAGCCGGTCTGGCGCCAGAGGCCGGGCCGACGCCGGGGGCCGGGACCAGCGGCCCGCCTGAGGGGACCGGTGGCGCGGGGACCGCCGACCCGGGCCCGGACGCCCCTGCTCCAGGCGCCACCGCCCCGGACGCCAAGGAGGCAGGACGCACGGGCAAGGAGGCCGCCCCCCTGGTGACCTACCACGACGCCTGCTACCTGGGGAGGCACAACCGGATCTACTCCCCGCCGCGCGAGCTGCTGGAGGCCACCGGCGCGCAGGCCGTGGAGATGCCGCGCAGCCGCGAGCGCGCCTTCTGCTGCGGCGGGGGCGGGGCGAAGGCCTTTATGGAGGAGTCGATCGGCACACGCATCGCCGTGGAGCGCTCACGCGAGGCCATTGGCACCGGGGCCCAGGTCATTGCCACGGCCTGCCCCTTCTGCACCACCATGCTCTCCGACGGCGTGGCCAGCCAGGGGGCCGAGGTGCGGGTGACCGACGTGGCCACCCTCATGCTGGAGGCCGTGCGCCGCGCGGACACCTAGGACCCGGCTGGCGCTGGCCGTACGGCCAGTCGTCCACGGCAGAACCCGGCGGCCTACTGTCCGGGGGCGGGCCGTCGTCCGGGACCGGTCTCAGCACGGTCACGACCGGCCCGCTGTCCGGGCGGGCCTGGCTACCTGGTCCTGTTCCTCATCCTCCTGGCGCTCATGGCGGCCCGCTCACTTCCGGGCCTGGGCCCAGGCCCGGGCCCGGGGGCTAATGAGGCCCGTCAGGACGAACCCCAGGACGACCAGGGCCAGGAGCGGCGGGACGGTGAAGACGGCGGTCACGACTATGTTGTGGGTACCCGAGTACTCGGCGACCGTGACGTAGCTGTTGAAGCCGAGCAGCACGCCGGCGGCCAGCGCGGCGAGTGCCCCGGCCAGCATCCAGGAGCGACGCATGACCATGAGCACCAGGGCGGCCAGGACCAGCACCGCCGTGAGCACCAGGGCGACCACGCCCACTGAGAACATGTCCTGGTAGAGGGACTCCCTGGTCCAGTTAGGCCCGAACATGCTGGGGGCCAGCAGGTAGGAGCTGAACCAGAAGTCCATGGTCGCGAAGTACTCGTCCGGGAGGCCGCTCAGGGTGATCTGCGTCATTCCCAGGGTGACCACCTGCTGCAGGACCACCAGGCCCATGGCGCCGACCGCGCCGCGGCTCAGCAGGACGGTCGCCGGGCACCGGTCCGCGCCCCGGGGCCCGGCCAGGAGCAGGAAGATGCCGGCCGTGACCCGCAGGACGAGGATAATCGGCCCTACGATCGCCGAGGGCAGGCCCATGAGGCTGTAGTAGAGGCTCGCCTGGTCGAAAGGGTACATGCCGACCATGACGAGCGCGGACACCAGGACGATGCCGGTGGGACGCCTGAGGGCGGCCAGGACGACGCCAATGACCGCCGAGACCAGGCCGGTACTGACCAGCATGCCGACCATGACGCCTGCCAGGGGACGGTTGGGGGTGAAGCGGTCGCTGTACGTCATCGCCGTAAAGAGGTCGAGCACGTTGGGGACCAGGGAGACCAGGAGCAGGACCAGGGCGGTGACGCTGGCCCAGGTACGCGGCTGCTGGGACGGCGGGGCGGCGGGTGGGTAGCCCGGGGCGCCGGGAGGGTTGTAGTAGGCGGGCTGCTGGGCCGGGACCGGGGTGTAGACCGGGACGCCGACGGCCGCGGGGACGCCCGCACCGGGTACCGGGGCGCTGGGTGCCCCCGGCACCTGGCCCGGGACCGCCTGCTGGCCGGGTCCTGCCCCGTAGGCCGGGACGCCGGCAGGTACCTGGCCCGGGTTGTAGTAGGCCGGTGGGGCGGAGAGGGGCTGCTGCGCCATCGGCTGGGCTGCTCCGACCCCGTACGGGGCGCCGGGTGGGACCTGGCCGGGTACCTGGGGCACCGCTCCCGTCGGGGTCGGCACGCCGGGCGCCCCCGCCCCGGGCGGCAGCTGCTGGCCCGCCCCGTAGGCCGGGACGCCGGCAGGCACCTGGGGGACCGCCCCCGTGGAGGTAGCCGCGCCCTCGGGCACCCCCGCACCGGGCGGGACCGGGGTTGCGGACACGGGCTCGGGCGGGCCCTGCGGAAGGCCCTGTCCCTGGGTCGGGGGTGTCGTCATGATCTCTACCTCTCTGCACACTTCAGCGTCCTGCGCGGCCTGTCTGCACCGGAGCGCACCGGTCCGGCCCTGGAGACGGTGCGACGGCCTCGGAGCACGATCCGGCCTCAGGGAACAGTATGCCCAGGTGAGGGCGGCCACGGCCAGGGGCGGCGGGCAGCAGGAGGTGATCTGGTCGTGACATTCCCTACCCGGCGCGCCCCGGCCCCCAGGCCCTGGCCGTGCCCGCGCCGAGGAGGCCCGGGTACGGGCGCCCGGCCCCGTGCCCCCCGCGCCCTGACCACCCCCGGGCCGGTCCACCCGGGACGAGAGGGACGAGCGGGCCTGCCCACGCCCCGGCCACCCCGGGCCGGTGACGACGCGCCGACCCGGGGTGGCACCCGGCCCTAGACCAGGGTCCAGCCCTGGGCCCTGCTGCGCGCCTCCCAGAAGTCCCGGTACCGGCCGGGGAGCGTCACGAGGTCGGCGTGCCGTCCTGTCTGGGCCACCCGCCCGTCGGCCCCGAGCACCACCACCTGGTCGGCGGCGGCGACGGTCTCCAGCTTGTGGGCGATGACAATGAGCGTGGAGGTGCGCCGCAGCTCCTCCATGGCGGCCACGACATTGGCCTCGTTCTCCGCGTCCAGGGCACTGGTGGCCTCGTCGAGCAGCACGATCGGGGCCCCCTTGAGCAGGGCGCGGGCAATGGAGACGCGCTGGCGCTCACCGCCGGACAGGGCCCGTCCGCCCTCCCCCACGCGGGTGTCCCACCCCTGGGGGAGCCGGTCCACGATCTCTGTCACGCCCGCCAGGTCCGCGGCCCAGCGCAGGCGCTCCTGGCCCGCGTCAGGGTCCCCCACGCGGACGTTGGCCGCCAGGGTGTCGTCAAAGAGGTACACGTCCTGGAAGACCATGGACAGCTGCTCCATGAGGTCCTTGGTGGTCAGGGAGCGCACGTCGGTCCCACCGACCCTGACCTGCCCGGACCAGACGTCGTAGAAGCGGGCCACCAGGCGGGCGACCGTGGTCTTGCCAGCCCCCGAGGGCCCCACGACGGCGCACATGGTGCGGGCCGGTACCCGCAGGTCCACCTCGCGCAGGACCGTGGTACCCTCCTCGTAGCCGAAGGTGACGTCAATGAGCTCGACGGCGCCCGGCTCGCCCATGAGCGAGGAGGTCTGGGGCTCTGGCAGGGGCTGGGCGTCCATGACGCTGCTGAGGTGGTTCATCATCTGACGACGCTCCTCAATACCGTTGACGGTGTTGCCAATGTCCTCCAGCATGGTGGTGAAGCGCAGGCACAGGCCGATGGTGACCACGGCGCGCAGGGGCTCGAGGTCACCGCCCAGGGCGAGCGCGGCGCTCAGGGTGATCATGGCGACGACAATGGCCTGGACCAGGGCGCCGCTGAGGAGGATGCCGGCCGACTCCCACCACAGGGCCCGGTGGGAGGCGGCAGCGGCGTCGTCGAACGCGCTGGCCAGCTGGGGGTAGCCGGAGCCCACGTGGCAGGAGCGCAGCGCCCCCTGGCAGCGGGAGAACTCCACGATGCGGGAGGCGAGCTCGCGCTCGGTGGGCTCGGAGACCGTCTTGCCGCGGTCCACCAGGCGCCGCGACCAGCGCAGGAACAGGACCAGCAGCGGGACCGCGCAGGTCAGCAGGACCCCCAGGTGCCAGTCCCACAGCCAGGACCCCAGCCAGATGACCGCGCAGCTGGCGACGGTGGAGGAGACCTTGTGCAGGAAGTGGGCGGCGGACTCCCCCAGGGAGATCATCTCCTGGCTCACGGCGCGCGACAGGGTGCCGGCGGACTCCGCGTTGAACCAGGACAGGGGCAGCGTGGCGACCCGGTCGCCGATGGCGTGGTGGACGTCCGCCATAAAGCCCAGGGCCCCCATCATGCCCGAGCGCTGGGCGACGAAGTCGGTGACGGCCGCGGTCAGGGCGCACCCGCCCAGGACCCCCAGCCAGCCGCCCAGGCCCAGGCCCCATGACGGCTCCCCGGTGGCCAGGGAGACCGAGGCGGGCAGGAGGACGAGCAGGGACAGGCCCCACAGGGAGCCGGTGACCGCCCCCAGGACGATGCCGCGGCGCAGCTGGGCCCACGACCGCGGGCTCATGAGCCGGCGGTACTGGCGCAGCAGCGGGGGCCGACGGCGCCCGGAGCCCCCGGAGGTGGTGGTCGTGGTGGTCGTGGTGGTCTGGGCGCTCACTTGAGGTCCTCCTTGTCCTGGGCCGTCTGGGCTGCCTGGGCCTGGGTCTGGGCCGCCCGGCCTGCACGTGCCTGACCGGCCCGGGCCTGGGCCTGGGTGCGCGGGGCCTGACTTGCCTGGGACGCCCGACCCCGGGCGCCCCCGACGTCGTCCTGCCCGGCCCCCGCAGGCCCGCTGAGCAGGCCGCCCTGACGCAGCAGCGCCTGGTAGTGGGGCTCGTCGACGATCTCCTCGTGACGTCCGGCGGCCACCACGCGCCCGCGGTCCATGACGACAATGCGGTCCGCCCCGCGCACGGCGCCGGGCCGGTGGGCGATGACCAGGACCGTACGGCCCCGCACCAGCGCCGACAGGGCCCGCTGGATCTCGGCCTCGGACTCGGGGTCGGCCATGGCCGTGGCCTCGTCGAGCAGGAGGACGGGGTTGTCGGCCAGGACCGCCCGGGCGATGGCGACGCGCTGCTCCTGCCCGCCCGACAGCGAGGTCTCCCGCCCGATGACGGTGTCGTACCCGTGGGGCAGGGCCATAATGACGTCGTCGATCTGGGCGACGCGGGCGGCGGAGCGCACCTCCTCCAGGTTCGCCCCCGGCCGCCCCAGGGCGATGTTGTCACGTACGGAGGCGCTGAGGAGCTGGGCGTCCTGGAGCACGAAGGAGACGGTGTCGTACAGGGTCTGCTCCTCCATCTCCCGCAGGTCCACCCCGCCGATGCGCACGGCCCCGGTGTCGGGGTCGGAGAAGCGGGCGATGAGGGTGGCCAGGGTCGACTTGCCGGACCCGGAGGGGCCCAGGAGGGCGGTGACCGTGCCGGGCTCCAGGGTCAGGGTGACGTCGTCGAGGGCGAGGGTCCGCCCGTAGGAGAAGCTGACGTGGTCGATCTCCACGCGGGCCGACTCGGGTACGCGGGGGCGGGCGGCCTGGGGCAGGACGGGGACGTCGAGGATCTCGCACAGGCGCAGGGCCGCGGCCCCGGCCATCTGGTAGGACCAGGAGATCGAGGCCACGGTGATAATGGCGCCGGGCAGGACCAGGGCGATGAGGGTGGTGACCAGGACCTGGGGCAGGGTGACCGCCCCGGCGTGCAGGAGCAGGGCGCCGCCGCCCAGGTTGACCAGCAGGACCACCGGGACGGACACCCAGGTGAAGGACAGGCAGCTGATGGAGATCAGCGGCAGGGCCCAGGCGCGGTAGAAGGAGGAGAAGCCGTCGGCGGCGTGCAGGTAGGCGGTGTGGGCGCGGCCGACCCGCCCGAAGGCCTTGACCACGAAGATGCCGGAGACGAACTCGACCATGGAGGAGGAGACCTCGGCCAGACGGCGGTCCATCTCCACCGTCTTCTCGTTCATGCCCCGCAGGGTCAGGGAGTAGGTCAGGATGTAGAGGACCACCGTGACCAGGGCCAGCAGGGCCAGGCGCCAGTCGATCCAGAAGGCGTAGGCCAGCAGCGCCAGCGGGGAGACGACGGCGTTGAGCATCTCCACCGGCCCGTGGGCGATGACGGTGTGCACGGTGGTGGTGTCGTCCTGGACCGCCTTGCGCACCCTGCCCGAGGTCGAGGCGGTGAACCAGGACAGGGGGACGTGGGACAGGCGCGCCACAATGTCCCGGCGCAGGTGGTCCCGCAGGCTCAGGTCAGCCAGGTGGGTGGCCAGCAGGGCCACGAAGTAGAGGAGGAGCCGCGTGGAGTAGGCGCTGACCAGCACCATGACGACGTGCCAGACGCGGTCGGGGTCCGGGGCGGTGCCGGCGTGGTAGGCGTCGAGCAGGACGTCGCCGAGCTGGGCCAGGGCGACGTAGGGGGCGACGGCCAGGACCGCGGAGACCACGACCAGGACCTGGCTCACCCGCAGGCGGGTGCGTACCGGGGCGCTCAGGCGCCTCATGGCCGCCTGGCCCGCGACGGACTTGCGTTTGTTGTCCGTCTGGGTGTCTTTCTGGGTGCCCGTACGGGTGCCCACCTGGGTGTTCGTCGCCTGGGTGCCCGCCTGGGCGGGTATCCGGGCGTCCGCCTGGGCGGCGCTGGCGGTCCCGGGGGCGCCTGCCGGGGCGGTGCTGCCGGCCTCCGGGGCCGCCCAGGGGTCAGGGAGGGCGGCGTCGGACCGGGGAGCTGGCTCCGCCCTGCCCGGCACGGCCGAGGAGTGGGTGTTCATGGGTGCCTCACCTAATAGTGAAAGTATTTCACGGTTGACTGAGGCAGACCTTACAGCGCACTCCTTCCGGCAGGCAAGCGGACGTGTTCCGGCGTTAGTGTGATCTCATGAGCAGCCTCGGACGACCCACCGGCCCGAAGCCCAGCTTCTCGCGCCAGGACGTCGTCGACGCCGCCCTGGAGGAGGGCGTGGACACCTTCAGCCTCACCGCCGTGGCCAGGCGCCTGGGCGTGCGCACCTCCGCCCTGTACCGGACCGTCTCCTCGCGCGACGACCTCCTGCGCGCCTGCCTGGACCGCCTGGGGGACCAGGCGGCCGTGCCCGTAGCCGCCGCGATCCGCTCCGCGCAGGGGCACCACGACTGGGAGCCGGTGCTGCGCGCCGGGGCGGAGTCCATGTGGGAGGTGCTGGAGGCCCACCCCGGCCTGTCCCAGGTGCTGCTGACCGTACCCTGGGCATTCCAGTCCTTCGCCACCGTCATGAACGCCTTCCTGGAGGCCCTGGAGGCTGAGGGCCTGGAGCACGCCGACGCCGTCCTGGCCCTGGACGCCACCGGCGACACCCTGGTGTCCGCCCACCTGTCGCTGAGGGCCATGCGCACCGCCGGGCCGCTGGAGGACTGGCCGCGCACCCACCCCGGCGTGCGCCTGCCCAACGAGCTGGTCCCCGACCGCTCCCTGGTGTGGAGGGGCTTCCTGGACGCCAAGCTCAAGCTCATTGTGGCGGGCCTGCGCCACCTGCACGACCACGACTAACGCCCACCCGCCCCTCCTCGTAGGGCTCCTCCCTCACCCTCCCTCCGCGAGAACGGTACTTGTTCGTCGCGAGAACGGTACTTATTGGCCGCGAGAACGGTACTTGTTCGTCGCGAGAACGGTACTTGTTCGTCGCGAGAACGGTACTTGTTGGCCGCGAGAACGGTACTTATTCCTCGTGAGAACGGGGGGTCGCCCTGGCGGCCTAGCGGCGGACGCCCTTGCCGCAGGGGTGCCCGCCGCGAGGAGGGGGCGCTGCGAGAGGTGCCCGCGTAGACGTCCACTGTCAGCGTGGCGACCGTGGCGAGGACGGGGCCTCGAGGGGCGCCCACCGGGTCCCGCGGCACCTTGTCCCCCTCACTCCCTTCATCCCTCACGGGGACGTGCCATAGTCGTCAGCGACGTACCCTAGTCATTGACGACGTACCCTAGACGGCCTCCAGAGTACGTCACCGGTGACTATGGCATGTTGCCGTCAGCCAGAGTACGTCCCCGGCATTTAGGGCACGTCCTCGACACAAGAGGACACCAGACCACTACACCACGGACAGGAACCTACCCCCACCGGGCACGACGACGCACGCGCTACCCGAGCTACCCTCCACCCACGACCAGCGCCCCATCATCTACCACCCCCCCCCACGCCACCCCGTGACCCTGATGCCGAGGGCCTGAGCAACCCGCACACCCCCGCCGTCGAGCTCGCCCGCATAGCCGCAACCCGCCCCGACCTGCACCCGGCTATTGCCGCTCACCCCCACTGCTACCCTGCCCTCCACCAGTGGATAGACCAGTACCAGGCCGCCACAACCGGAAGCCCGGCCCCCACCAACACCCCAGCCACCAACCCGGCCCCGGCCGCTGGCAACCAGGCCCCGGCCGCGGGGCTGGCCCCCGCCAACACCCCGGCCCCAACCACCGGCCCGGCCACCACGGGGACCACGCGCCCCCAGGGCCCGTCCCGACGCACCATCAACCGAGCACTCCCCCTCCTCCCCTCCTCGCAGGCGGAGCCGCCCTAGCCACCCTCAGCGCCCTAGGAACCTGGAGCCTCTCCCACTACCTCTCAGAAGAACCCCAGGACCCCACAGAAGAGGAACCACAGACCCCCTCAGGAGAACATAGAACGTTCTCCATATCCGCCCTGTCACCAGACTTCGCCCGAGGTGTCACAGAGGCATGGTCGATTAAGGACGTAGACGCTAAGGACGAGATCATTTCAGCTAAGGGAGACTTCATCCTCATCCTCTCCTACGAGGGATCTCCCGAAAAGGAGAGCTCGCACCTTCTGTACCCAATCAGTGCATCCGGACCCGGCACCCCTGTCACGGTTAGCACCTCTCCCTGGAAGAACGAGTACCGAAGCGGCGCATCAGAGTTTAGCGCACATGCATTCTGGTGGGGTGACTCGCCAATATGGCAGGACAGGATCATTGACCCCCGCAATGGTGACGCCACCACCGTTCCCTGGGATATGACGTCACACCTGTTCCTGGGAGCGGTTGACGACAGCTCGGTCCTCCTCTTCAAGCGAACACCTTGCGGCCCCAACATCTGCTCGGGCCTCAGCGACATCACCACCGGCCCCATTAGTGCAATTGACCGTCAGGGTAGGACGATCTGGAGCACATCCGAGTCCTACGGCAGCGTGTTCTTTGACCCAATGCAACCAGACGTCCTCATAGGGAATCCTCTCATAGGGCATCCAAACGATATGGACAGAATTATGCGCCTTATTAACACCACCACAGGGGAGACGATATCACAGCTGCCGTCCTCCAACGGCCTCATTGTATGCACAGACGGCGTCGTCGCCGTTACAGGCCGCTTCTCACAGTCGGAGACTGTGACCGCCAGGGCTTTTAGCTTCACCGGGGAACCGCAGTGGGAGCAGAAGATCGGTAACTGCGAAGATATATTCTTTGCCGGCACCCCCGCATTGGACGTGGTCCGCCGCTCACTGGACGAACTGACCGGCATGGCGGCAGTCGTTACAGAGAACGGCACCGTACTGGTATTCAACGGAGAAAGTCACGGGGACTATGTTTCGCTCAGTCTTAGAAACAAGGACGGGAGTACCGGACCTGCCATCAACTTCCACCAACCCAATACTCGCATTCTGGCAGATGGCTCAGGAGCTCTCACAAGAAGATCAGATAACGATCCTTCCATCGACTTTGTCGACTTTACTACTGGCAAGACCAAGAAATGCTCCGACTCAGACATTCTTGATCACGACGAAAACGATTATTATTATCGACAGTCTGTCAAAGAAATCACTTGTCTAGATTTTATACCGCGACACACACTCGGAATGAATCGGAATTGCCTGATTGACATAAGCAGCAGCAAAGTGACCTGCTACGTCCCCAAAAAGTAGTGCAACCCATGACATCGGCAGCGGAAGATAGCGATGACTTACTGTCGTCCCAGGGCCCCGGGCGCCTTCCTGTATACCAGGTCGAGGTAGACGCAGGAGGCACGCCTACGCCGTGCTGAAGACGCCTTTTTGGACACCAGGGGCCGAGCCCGGTATCCCTGGAGCCAAGTCGGTCGCGTCGCGGCACCTCTCCGCGAGGACGGGGAGGCAGCAGGCCTGCTCGGATTCCTCCGCCAGACACGGGCGACCTTTCCCGCGAGGACAGGGAGGCAGCTCATAGGACCAATCGTGACGGTTTCCAGGTTGTACTGGTTCTTTTGCAGACTGCACGAGTTTCTGCGGACTGCACTGGTTCCTGTAGGGGCCGCCCCTGGGGCCTACAGGATTGTGGGGATATCTTGGGGTCCAGCAGAGGGCCGGATCAAGAACCTGCGAGATCTGCAAGAACTCGTGCAACCTGGAGGCCGCCCACGGACTGCGGGCCTGTAAACGCCTCTTGCCCTCGCACAGAGGACGTCAAGTCGCGCTCAGCACCAATCAGAATACGAGCTTGCCCTCGCACAGAGGACGTCAAGCCCTAACGCGAGGCCTGCAACCAGGCCCTGCCCACGTCGTACGCCAGGGCACGGCGGCCGCTGGCCCGGTAGCAGGCCGCCAGCCCGGTGGCGGGCCGCCTGGCGGTCGCGGGTACTGCGTCCATGTTCCCGGTTGGCGGTCGCGAGCAGGTCGCTGACCCGGCTGGCGGAGTTGCACATTCTTTCTACAAACCGCGATCAGTAAACGGCGGGATCACGCGGATCCGCCTGACGACCCGGGGCCGTGAACCAGGATGAATGTGCAACGACGCCCACGTTGCACATTCATCCCGTCCCCGGACACCTCCCGTGCCGGGAAACCGTTGGAACTACGCCACCACCCCGACCAGGACCTCAGGATGAATGTGCAACACCACCACCCAGGCTCCCCGGCCCCTGACAGCCACGTCACCGGCAGATGCTCCGACCTCACCTGGTGGCGGCCGCCTCCAGTCCCAGCCCCCGCCCTCCACCAGCAGCCACCCCACCCCCCATAACCAGACCTCCTGCCCACGCTACAAGTACCGTTCTCACGACCAACAAGTACCGTTCTCGCGAGGAATAAGTACCGTTCTCGCGGTTGGGTGCGGGCCCTGGACGGGTGGTCCTAGGACGCCCGAGGGGCTGGCCCCGGTCTCCCGGCTGCCAGCCCCTCACAAACGGCCCTCTACAGACGGCCCCTCGTAGACGGCCGCTCAGAAACCGGGGCCCGCACGACGAAGGTCTCAGCGTGCGGTCAGCCCCTCACGGACGGCCCCCGCAAGCGCGGGCGGCTGCTCCCGTGCACCGGTGCGGTCAGCCCCTCACGGACGGCTACTCATCCCGCGGGCGCACCCTGACTCGCCGTGCTGGCAGAGCGGGTGCACCCGCACCCGCTTGCTCAGCCCTGCGGGCGCGCCCTGGCCAGGTCGTCCTGGCTGCCCTCGGTGGTGACGGCGCTGGTCAGGCGGGTCTGGAGGAGGACCCGACCACCACGCACCAGGGCGAGGGTGTCCCGCCCGTCCCCGTCCCAGTCACCGACATAGACCGTGTCCGAGGCCCACCCCAGGGAGAGCGTCGCGGCCGGGGAGGCCAGGACCGTGTTCTCGTTGTAGAAGACCACCCGCGTGCCCACACGCGCGGCGTAGGTCACGGTGCCGTCCCCGTCCCAGTCACCTCGCAGGACCGTGCCCCTGCCGCTGGCCGCCACGGCGGTCACAAAGGCGGGTACGCCCTGGGCAGGTGGCGGGGTGGGTGCGGTGGTGGGCTGCGGTGCCGGGCTGGACGTGGGCCCCGGTGTAGGGGCAGGTGTCGGCTCAGGAGCCGGCGTAGGGGCGGCAGTCGGGCTGGGCTCCGGGGCGGCGGTGGGCCCAGTGGTGGGCTCCGGGCTGGGCGTCGGCTCCGGCTCCGGACTGGGCCCAGCGGTAGGCCCGGCGGTCGGCCCCGGCTCCGGGCTGGGCCCAGCGGTAGGCCCGGGCGTAGGCTCCGGGCTGGGCCCAGGCGTCGGCCCCACCACCCGGCGGGCCGTGAACTCGGCGCCGGTGGCCCAGTTCCCGTACCAGGCCCGGCCCGTGGAGACGACCCGCACGCAGCGGGCGTCCACCCCGCCCAGGGTGACGGTCCGCGCCTGACGGTCGTGCTCCCAGGTCCCCTGGGCCGCCCGGGTGAAGGTGCCGTCCCCACAGGCCTCGTCGGCGGAGGTCCAGATCTCGTAGTCCTTGATCAGGCCGTTGTCGGTGTTGTGACGCGGGGTCCAGGTCACCGACTCCAGGCGCTCGGTGGCACCCAGGTCAATGGTCACCTGGTGCGGGGGGTCGGTGTTGGTGGTGGACCAGTCCGAGTGCCAGTAGGTGGTCGGGTCACCGTCCAGGAGGTTGGCCGCGCGCCCGTCCTCCTGGGCCGTCTCCTCGGAGTCGACGGAGACCACGCGCATGCGCTCCTGGGGGATGACGGCGGGGTCGGTCACGGTGAGCGTGGCGGTGGCCGTCATACGGGCCGTGCCGGAGGTGACCGTGGCGGTCACGGTACCGGGGCCGTAGGCCGCGCCGTCGGGCGTGACCCTCACCTCGACCTCACCCGCGCCGCTGAGCTCGGTGACGGCCGGGTCCACGACCCACCCCTGCGGGGCGGTGACCTCCAGGCGGGAGCCCGCGGGCAGGTCGCCGGTGGTGCGCACCCTCAGGGTCACGGGCGTGCCCGGGTCGGCGGTGGCGGCGGACAGGGAGGCGGTCACCGAGGCGGTGGGCACGACGACGTAGACGTGCCCGGCCTGCATCTCCAGGCCCCAGGCCCGGCGGGAGGCGTCCCAGGTGGGGGTCACGGCCGTGTGGGTGGTGGTGTCCACCACGGTGGACAGGCCGTCCAGGGCCGCCGAGCGCAGTAGGCGGGTGCCGTCGCTGTCAGCCACCAGGCGGATCTGGCTGACCGTCCCACCGGCCCAGGTGGCGCCCACGGTCAGGCCGTCGTGGCCGCGCAGGCCGTCCACGCTGCCGTCGGCCCAGGCCGAGGGCAGGGCGGGCAGGAGGCTGGTGACGCCCTCGTCGGACTGGAGGAGCATCTCGGCCACGCCGCTGGTGGCACCGAAGTTGCCGTCGATCTGGAAGGGCGGGTGCTTGTCCCACAGGTTGGAGTAGGTGGACTCCCTCAGGATCTGGCTGAGCATGAGGTGAGCGTGGTCGCCGTCGCCCAGGTTGGCCCAGAAGTTGATCTTCCAGGCCTTGGACCAGCCGGTGCCCCCGTCACCGCGGTCGGTCAGGGTCTGGCGGGCCGCCGCCGCCCAGGAGGCGGTGAGCGGGTCGGCGGAGCGGATCTCGCTGCCGGGGAAGAGCGCGTAGAGCTGGGAGGTGTGCCGGTGGGTGGGCTCGTCCCCGCCCCAGCCCGGCGCGTAGTCCCAGTCCTGGGCCCACTCCTGGAGCTGGCCGCGGCCCCCGACCCTCAGGCCCGGGTCGAGCCGCTCCAGGGTGTCCCTGAGCTGCTGGGTGAAGGCGGTGTCGGTCTCCCCGGCCAGCTCGGCCGCCGTCAGGGTGGTGGACAGCAGGCGGGTCACGATCTGCTGGCTCATGGCCGCGCCCGCCGAGTACTGCCCGTGCTCCGGGTAGTAGGAGGGGGTGACCACCAGGTGCCCGGAGGCGTCGGCGACGAGGAAGTTGAGCCAGAACTGGGCGGCGCCCTTGAGGACCGGGTAGCCGGTGTCACGCAGGTGCTGCACGTTGCCGGTGTAGCGGTAGTTCTGCCAGTAGGTGTCCGCCACCCAGGCGGCGGCCTCGGGGAACCAGGCGGCGGCCTCGGGGAACCAGGCGGCGGCCTCGGGGAACCAGGCGGCGGTGGGCCAGTCGTACAGGCCGGTGTACCCCCAGGGGGTGGTCTCGTTGAAGGCCACCCAGCCCGAGGAGCCCGCCGGGTAGCCGAACAGGGCCTGGGCGCTGGCCCTGCCGGGTGCCACGAGGCTGGAGACGAAGCGCTCGTAGGGCGCGGCGGTCTCGGCCAGGTTGGTGGAGTAGGCGGGCCAGTAGTTCATCTGGAGGTTGATATTGACGTGGTAGGCGGCGTCAGGGGCGTACCTTTGCTGGGGGCGAGGTGCCCGGGGGCGTGCCTTTGCCTGAGGTGAGACGCCGGGGACGTGCCTTAGCTGACGGGGACGTACCTTTAAGGCACGTCGCCGCCGACTAAGGTACGTCCCCGATGGCTAAGGTACGTCGCCGCTAACGGAGAGCTATATTCCCGGCACTTACCGCCGGGCACTGACGTACCAGGTGCAGTTATCGTCGGGCACTGACGTACCGGGTCAGGGCCCGACGTCGTGTCACGACGGCCGCCGTCCCCACCAGCGTCAGGACCCCGGCCAGGGTCAGGGGGACCAGCGGCGAGGCACCTGTGCGGGCCAGGGAGCCGGGGGTGCAGGGCTTACCCGACGGGGTGCGGCCCACGATCTCCTTGACCATGGGCAGGCCGTTGGGCCCCGTCTCCCCGGTGGGCACGAGCGTGGCCGTCGAGCCGGAGCTCCTGGGCGTCGAGGAGGAGGTAGGCGTGGGGCCAACAGGCGCCCCGGTGGGGTTGGTGGGCGCCCCGGTGGGCCTGGCGGAGTCCGGGTTCGAGGCCCCCGGTGAGCCCGGGGCCGCCGGTGAGCCCGAGGAGCCGGGCCTGGTGGGACTGCCCGAGGAGCCGGAGGACGAGTCAGGGCCGGTGGCGGCGCCCACGGCGTTCACGCCCGCCGGGCTGCCACCGCCCGCGACGCTCCTGACACCACCCGGGGAGGCGGTGCTGGCGCCACCGGGGGCGGTGCTACCGGGTGCTGCCGGGCTGGTGGGTGCTGCCGGGCTGCTGGGCGCAGGGCTCGAGCCGCCGGACCCGCCGGGAGCGGGGCTGGTGGGTGCCGCGGGGCCCGGGGTCGCCGGGCTGGTGGCGCCCCCGGGGCCGGTGGGCGCGGGGCTGGCGCTGGTGGCACCTCCCACGGAGCCCGTGAGCTCCCCGCTGACGGGGGTCACCTTCATGGCGATGGTCAGCTTGTAGGTGCCGGGCTCGGTGAACATCCAGTTCTGCAGCCCCCGGGCCTCGTGGGGCAGCGTGTAGCCGGAGCCCTCCTTGTCAAAGAACAGGACGGGCTTGCCGTCCTTGTCGCGGGCGACGGCGCCGCCCAGGAAGCCGGGGCTGTAGACCCCGACCTTGCCCTTGTCGGGCCCGGAGACGGACAGCAGGGTGAACTCGACCCCGCCGGTGGTCCCGCTGACGAGGTTCTTGTGCCTGGCGCTCAATCCGAGCGACAGCGAGCCCGCGCCGCCCCTAGAGGAGATGGCCCAGACCGTGGAGCCCTCGGCGGCCACGGAGGACACGTCTCCCGGCGCCTTGGTCCTGGCCGCGCCCCCTAGGGCGAAGGTCATGCTGCTGGGATCCACCCACTTGTCGTCGTCGTTCCTGACCCGGGCCAGGACGGTGCCGTTCTCCACTACGGGACCCAGGTCGAAGCCGCCCTTGTCAACGCCCCCGGCCGCGGGGGCGCCGTCGCCCACCTTGAAGGTCAGGGTGGTCACGGCCGTGTTGGCCACCGGGGTCGGGGCGGGTGCCGTCGTCTTGGGCGAGATGCCCAGGCGCTTGGCCTCCTCGGCGGTGGCCTCACGGGTAACGGTCGTGGCCAGGCAGGTCTCCGGCGGGGTGGTCGCCGAGCGCCCGCTACCGGGTGTCGTCCCCGAGCTGCGCCCCGGGCCGGGCGTGACGGCGGTACCGGGCCTGGAGGCGGTGCCGTTACCGGTACCACCTGGGGCGGAGCCCCCGGCGCCATTGGATGACGTGGACTGCTGGCTGCCCTGAGACGGGGCGGGGCTGCCCTGCCGGGTGTCCGAGGCGCTGGCCCCGTCCGTGGGCGTCTGCGCGCTAGAGGTGGTCTCCTGCCCGTTCGAGGCTGGCTTCCGCCCGTCCGAGGGCGACTTCCGCCCGTCCAGGGGCGAGGCGGGCTGGACCCCGGGGGACGTCTCCGGCTTCTCGGTGGCCGGGCCGGGCTGCTCGGCCGGGGCAGGCTGTCCGACCGGGCCGGGCTGGGCCTCGGGGCCCGCCCCCGACCCGGGCTGGGCGCCCCCGCCCTGGCCGACGGCGTCACCGACCGTGACGGTGTAGTCCACGGCCTCCTGGGAGGCGGCCTCGTCGCCCTGCCCCTTGTCGCCCTGCCCCTTGGGCGCCACGTGCAGGGTGTAGGTGCCGGGCTTGGTAAAGGCCCAGGTGGTGGCGCTCCTGGTGGGGCGTACGACGGCGGAGCCATTGGGGTTGACCAGGTAGCCGTTCCCGTCCTCCAGAACAGAGCCCGGCGTCCTGCCCCGACCGGTGACCTCCTGACCGGCCCCCTCGTCCTGCCCAGGCTCGTCCGGGGTGGGCTGGGTGGGCTGGGCGGCGCCGTGCGGGGCGACCTGAGTAGCGGCGTCCTGGGCGGCGCCATCCTGAGTGGCCTGAGTAGTGGCGTCCTGTGTTGCCTGGTCCGCGCCGTCCGGGGTGGCCTGAGTAGCGGCGTCCTGGCTGGCGCTATCCGGCTCAGGCTGGGTGGCGTCGTGCGGGGCGCTACCGGGGGCGACGCCGCCCTGGCCGTCCCTGTCCAGGTCGGACCAGGCGTAGATCCTGCCGTCCGTGGAGCCGTCCTCGCCCTGGTAGGTGTAGCCGACGGTCACGGACTCGCTGGCGACAGACCGGGCCTTCCAGCCAGGCACCGCCTCGGCGTCGCCGGGCTGGAGGGTGCGGAGGTAGCCCTGCTGGCCCTCGGCGACCGCCGGGGGGAGGGCCTGGGCGGGCCCGGGGATGCTCAGGGCCGCACGCCCCGTACCGTCGGGCGCGCCGGTGGGGGACGCGGTGGAGCCGTCCTGGGCGGGGCCGGAGGCGACCGGGGAGACGGAGGCGGGGTCAGCAGGAGCGGCGGCGACCGGACTCGGGGGGAGCACCAGGCCCGCCAGGGCCAGGCCGGTGACGACCAGCACGGACAAGGGGTGCGGCAGCACGTGGAAACGGGTCATAGGGGAACCTCTCCAAGGACGAGAACCATTTGCGCACCCGTACCCCGCCGCCTTCGCTGACGTGTGCAGGTCGAGAAGTCACGACGGGCGCAGCAGCCCGTGGCTGGCGGCCAGCCTACCACGGTCGCGTAATGCCTCCGTGACCCGCATGGGGTGCGGGTCCCCGCTGTCAGGGTGCGCTTTCTGACCGGTCTTCTGCGCCCCCGGGGCAGGGTGCAGGACCCCGCTGCCAGCCCCCTGCACCCCCGGGGCGAGCCGTAGAACCCCGCGGCGGGGGTGCGCTCGAGGGCTGGCGGGCAACCGCTTTGACGCATCCTGCCGTCGTTCACAGACGGCACTAACGCCCCACCCGCCTGCGCGCCAGGAGCCCGTGACGAGGAGCGACCAGCCAGGCGAGGACGAACCCGGCCGTGAGGACCAGGACGATCGTCCCCCCGGTCGGCAGGTCAATGGACCAGGACAGGTAGAGCCCCACCACGCTCGCCAGCGCCCCCACGAGCGGCCCCAGCCACATCATGGTACCCAGGCGGTCGGTCAGCAGCCGGGCAGTGGCAGCCGGGGTGACCAGGAGGGCCAGGACCAGCACGTTGCCAATGGTCTGCACGGAGATGACCACCGCCAGGCTCACGGCCACGGAGAGCAGCACGTCCAGGAGGAGGACCGGCAGCCCGGCCGCGCGAGCCGTCTCCCGGTCCAGGCTCACAGCCACGATCTGGGGGTGGAGGGCCGCCACCATTGCCAGCACCACCGCCCCGCCCGCGAGCGCCACCGGCACGTCACTGGCCGGCACGCCGGTGATGGAGCCGAACAGGAAGTCCTGGAGGCTGCCGGCGTAGCCCGGCGCCCGGGAGATAACGACCACCCCCAGGGCGAAGGCCCCCACGAAGAGGACCCCGATGACCGAGTCCTCCTTCAGGCGCCGGTTCTGGCTCAGCAGGGCCACGAGGACGGCCGTGGTCACCCCCGCGACGGCCCCGCCCAGGACCAGGGATCCCGAGAGGAGGAAGGCCACCGCCAGGCCGGGGAAGACCGAGTGGGCCACGGCGTCGCCTATGAAGACCATGCCGCGCAGGACCACGTGGGTGCCCACCACCCCGCAGACCACGGCGGACAGGACCGCCATGAGCAGGGCCCGCGGGAGGAAGGCGAGGGTGGGGTTGAACAGGTCGGTCAGGAAGTCGATCGGGGTGAGCACGAGATGTCCTTCAGCTGGTCAGGGCGGGGGCGACGTCGGTGGCCGGCTCGGGGGCGACGTCGGTGGCCGGGTCGCAGGCGGGATCGGAGGCGGGGCCGGTGGGCCCGCCGGGGTCCTGCGTACCGGACCCGCCGGGGTCCTGTGTGCCGGGCCCGCCCCTGGTGGCGAGGTGCGGGCCAGCTGGGGCAGCGGGCTGCCCCCTGGTCGGGCCGCTCCCCCGCTCCCCGACGGCCCGGGTGGCCGGGTCAGGGACCGCGGCGGCCTGCCCACGGGCCTGGCGCCCCAGCCCCAGGGCGACCAGGAGGGGGTTGCCGGGGCGGACCTGGAAGGTGCGGATCCACGGGTCGGGGTCGGACAGGGCGGCGGGGGTGCCTGAGGCGATGACCGTGCAGTTGACCAGGACGAGGCGGTCGCACTCGGAGCGGGCGGCCACCAGGTCGTGGGTGGTCATGAGCAGGGCCTCGCCCTCGCCGGCCAGGGTGCGGAACAGGTCGGTGAGCACCTCCTGGGTGGGCATGTCCAGGCCGGTGAAGGGCTCGTCCAGAAGGAGGAGCTCAGGACGCAGGGCCAGGGCGCGGGCCACCAGGACCCGCTGGCGCTGGCCGCCGGAGAGCTCGCCCACGGGCCGGGTGGCCAGGTCGTCCATGCCGGCGCGGACCAGGGCCTGCTCGACGGCGCGCTGGTGCTCCAGGCGGGGGCGGCGCAGCCACCCCAGTGAGCCGGTCAGGCCGCTCAGGACGGCGTCGCGCACGCTGACGGGGAAGTCCCAGGCGAACTCGTGGCGCTGGGGGACGTAGCCGATCCGGCGGGAGTCCACCGGGTGCCCGCAGACCGTGACCGTCCCGGCCCGACGGCGGACCAGCCCCAGGACGGCGCGCAGGAGGGTGGTCTTCCCGGCGCCGTTGGGACCGATGAGGCCGACGAGCTCCCCAGCACCCACCGTGAGGTCCACGTCACTGAGCACCCGGCGGCCGCCGAGGTCCACGGTCAGGCCGCTGACGCTCAGGGCCGGTGGACGGGGGCTCACTCCCGCCCTCCCCGGGGCTGGGTGGTCCCGGTGGGTCCCTCGGTCGTGGTACTGGTGCCGGTCCGCACCTCCCGGTCAGTCCGCGCCCCGACGTCAGGTACGGTCCTGGCGCCGGCTGGCGCCCCGGCGTCAGGTGCGGTCCCGGCGCCGGTCTTAGCCTCTGCCCCGGTACCGGCCGTAGTCCCAGCGTGTCCCTCGGCCGTGGGCCCGGTGCCGGTCCCAGTCTCCCGGTCAGCACGCACCTCGGCCTGGGCCCGGGCGCGCTCGCGGGCGGTGGCCCGGGCCCGCAGGAGGATCCAGGCGCCGCCGACCAGGACCAGGACCACGACCCCGCCGCCTACGAGCAGGGTGGCTCGGCTACCGGACCCGGGGGCCGGGGAGGCGTCCTGCGTGGTGGCCGGGGTGCTGGGGGTCGCCCCCGCGGCACCGGCGTCCAGGACCGCGGAGGCGTCCAGGGCCAGGGCGTCCTGGGTGGAGGTGGCGCTGCCTACGGCGAAGCGCAGGACGGTGGTGGCGCTCACGTGCCTGCCGTCGAGCGTGTCCGCGCTGAAGGTGAGGCGGGAGAGGTAGGTGCCGGGGGCGCTGAAGACCCAGTTGGCGTGGACATGGGTATTGACGTCCACCCACACATCCTGGGGCGCCCCCGTCTGGGAGTCCATGAGGGGCAGGGGCTTGCCGAAGGTGCCGTTCTGGAGGAACATCCAGGCGCGCCCGGGGCCGCTGACGGGGCCGATGCTCATGGTGGCGCCCCGCTGCACGGTCCGGGTGACGCCGGGGTCCTGGGTGTTCCAGCCCAGCCAGACGACGTCGGGGTTCTGGGTCTGGGGGACGACGTACCAGCGTTCACCGGCCCTGCCGCCCATGAAGTCGTAGGCGGGGTCGGTGGGCGCGTCCATGAGGGCGGCGTCGGTGACGTGCAGGACGGTCTGGGCGGGGTCGCGCCACACCGGTGCGGGACCGGAGTCGTCACGGGCCATGACCTGCCACTGGCCGTCCACCACGCGCGGGCCGACGTCCACGTGGCCGACGTCGATGACGGCGGGGCCGCTGGCGGCGGCCTCGTCAGGGGCGACGCTCTGGGCCAGGGCGGGGTCGTCCGGGGGCGGGGTGGGGGCGGCCCCCGCCGTGCCCGAGCCCAGGACGGCGGCCAGGAGGGCCAGGAGGGCGGCCAGGCGCCGGGGGCGCAGGCGGGTATGACACGATCGCATTACTGTCTCCAATATAGTGTGGAATAATCTTTGACTAGGGGAAGTTTCTTGACGTTATGATATATGGTCCTGGTGTGCGTCGGCAGGTCCTGTGGATCCGGTGGGCCCAACAGGCCCTGCGAATCCGACAGACCCAGCGGCCAGCGGACCAGGTGAGCCCGCCAGCCCCAGCGGACCAGACGGACCCGGCATGCCCGGCAGACCAGGTGAGCCCGGCAGACCAGACGGACCCAGCAGGCCCTGGTAGCCCCGGGCCGAGCCCGCTGACCCTGGCGCCCGGAGGACCCGACCGGTAGTGACGCAGCCCATGTGGCGGTGACGCCGGCCCCGGGACGCCCTCCAGGGGGTGCCGGACCACCAGCCGGGCTGGGCACCGGCCCCGGGAGGCACCCGACCCGCCTGCTGACGGCCCAGCACCTCGTCTACCCGCCGGGGGTACCACCCAGGCACCGGGCCAGGGAGTTGGCGTTGAAGCGCATCATGTCCAGGTAGGTCGGGGCGCCCTCGTCCAGGGTGTCGCCGTAGAGCGGGCACACCTGCACCCCGGCCTCGGCGGCCACGGTGCGCAGCGTGGAGCGGGTGCGCGACAGGTTGGGCTCCAGGAAGACGGCGGGCACGTGCAGGTCGGCCAGGGTGGCGGCGAGCCTGCGGCGGTCGGCCAGGGAGGGCTCGGTGGCCGGGTTGGGGGCCACGAACCCGGCCACGCTCAGGCCGTAGGCGTGCGCCAGGTAGGCGTAGGCGTCGTTGGTGGTCACCAGCTGGCGCCGCTCGGGCGGGATGGTGGAGATGGTGGAGCTCACCTCGGCGTCGACCTGATCGAGCCGGGCCAGATAGGACGCGGCGTTGGCCCGGTAGGTGGCCTCACCGCCGGGGTCGACCTGGATGAGGCGGTCACGGATGACGCGCACGTAGGCGGCGGCGTTGTGGGCGTCGTGCCACAGGTGGGGGTCGATCTCCCCGTGGACGTGCTTGCCCAGGACCGCCTGGGGCAGCAGGTAGACCTGGCTGCCGGGGGTGCCCAGGAAGCGGTAGCCGCTGGTGGCGGGCACCTCGGCCAGGGTGCGGCTGGGCACGGAGATGACGACGTCGTCCAGGCTCCTGGCCTCCAGGCCGGGCACCGAGGCGGACCGGGCGGGGCTGGCCGGAGAGGGGCCAGCCGAGGAGGGGCCGGTAGCTGGGGTGGGACCGGCGACCGGAGAGGGCCCGGCCGGGGCGGGACCGGTAGCGGGTACGGGGGACCGCTCCCCCGGGCCCCCGGACGCCCCCGACCCGCCCGGAGCCCCCGCACCGCCGGCGTCAGCCAGCACCCCGGCGTCCACCATGAGGTCCACGGCCCCGGCCTCCAGGTCCACGGTGACGTCCGCGTGCCCGGCCTCCAGGACCTGCCTGCCCTCGGCCGCGGCGACCTGGGCGGGGTCCACCCCCACCGCGAAGACGGCGGTGGCCTCCCCCACGGGCACGGGCCGGGCCCCCGCGCGGGTGCGCAGGGACGCGCTCAGGTGGACGCGGTAGACGCCCGGGGCGGTAAAGGCCCAGCTCATGTGCTGGTGGGCGTCGGCAGGCAGGGTGGAGGTGTCCTGGCGGTAGCCGTCCCCGGCGTCGAAGCCGTCGGAGGAGGTAAAGCCCACCTCGGGGGCACCGAAGGTGGTGGTCAGGTAGGCCGAGGCGTCCCCCGGCCCCTCCACGCCGGTGACGCTCAGGTCCACCTGGCTGGCGCGGTCGGCGCCGTACCGGCTGCCGGTGCCGGCCACGCGCATGCCCAGCCACACGGCCTCCAGGGCGCGGTCCTCCACCAGGGGCAGGATGGTGGCCCCCTCCTTGGAGGCCTCCTCGGCGATGGACACCGACACGGCGCCCCGGGGGAGGTTGGCGTCCAGGGTGCGGATAATGGCGTGCTCCTCCAGCAGGAGGTAGTTGGAGAAGGCCAGGTCGGCGTAGGCCACGTCCCGCACGGTACGCAGGCCGGGCTCGTAGGAGTGGGGGTCGGCGCCGTCGGGCACCATCTGGGTGACGGTGGCCCGGTCCCCGGCGACATTGCGCACCAGGTCGGCGAGGATGCCGGTGGTGGTCACCACCCGCAGCTCGCCGTCGGTAGCGGGGTCAACACCGCGTCCCAGGCCCCGGCCCGCCACCTACCCCGCGGCGACGGTCGCCTCAGCACTCGCGCGCCCGCCTGTCCCACCAATGCGGTCGCGACAAGACCGTTAAAGCAACCCCGAAAAGGCGTCCGCGGCGTCTCCTGGCACGGATCCGGGTGGTGGAGGTGTCTGTCGAGCTCTCCCGGCACGAACCCGAGTAGTTTGATACAACTCTTTAGGTAGTCTGCCGCCTGTCTGCTGGCTCGGATCCGTGTACGTGTCGCAATCTGAGGATCAGGGCGATGGGCACTCTCTGCCGCGTTGGACCCCAAGCCTCTGACCTGCGTGGACATTGGGTGTACAAAGCTGAGAACGGGGTGGGGTCGGCTCTGATCCTCAGATTGCGACAGAATCGGACACCCGGCCTCACCAGGGCCGTGTATAGCCTCCCCTTATCACCCTCGACGGCGCAGGACGCACCTGTGTCGGGCGTGCCGCAGGCCGGACAGACGGATGCCGGGTAGGCTCGGACACGACACGACTACGCGCGTCGCCTGGCTACGCAAGGAAGGACACATTATGGGATCTCGGCTGGTCGTGGCGATCCGGTCCGAGACGGGCTGGGAGCTGTACTACGATCACTGGGCCGCCCAGACCATCGGGCAGGACATTGCGATCAACGGCTTTGAGAAGACCTTGAAGAGAGTCCAGGCAATGGTCTCCCTGGGTGACTCGCTGTATGAGTGCGCGAAGTCGACGCTGATAGAGGACATGCTCCTGATCGACATGGCAACGAAGCACGTCACATGGGCTGAGGAGAGTGACGGCCTGTACATGCCGCGCCTCATTAACGCACTCGTGGAGCACAGCTGGCCGGGGTGGACTGCTATCTGGTCCGCTGAGAGCACCGACGGGGTGCTCCAAGCAGCTGGCATCAACCCCGCCGATATCTTCGCAGAAATGCGAGACGGCGCCAGGACGCTCGAGGGCTCCGCGTGGTTCGGGCCTTGGGGTGATTTCGGGGACTCAGGCGTGTTCTCCATCCGTCTTGACGATGGGCAACTGGTGGTGTGGCGGGGTCTCGGCGATCTCGATGCCGTCACCAAACTCGGGCCGGACAATATGCGCCAGCACACGCTCACCGTCCTTGAACGGGCCCGGGCCGGTGAGCCCCTGCTGTGGGACGAGCAGAACGAGGGCGCATTCGAGGAGATCCCCGATACCGGCATACACATTGACTTCCCGGCGCGCGAACTGCGTTGGTGGTCAATCTCGGGCGAGTACACCAGTCCATGCCCCTTTAAGGAGATGTGGCCGGGCTGGACCACCGAGTCCATGGGTGACAACTACGAGTGGCAGGCGCAGATTATCGGCCGCACACTGCGCAGCTGGGCCGACGATGTCGAGGAGTGCCGTCAGCAGCTAGCCAGTGCCATTGATGAGGGCGAGCGCCCCAACCCCATGTGGGGCATGGTGGAGGCCATGACGGAAAAAGGGCACAAGATAGACGTGTACGCCGTCGCGGCCGAGTTCGTGCCCGCAAGCTTCGACGCCACCAGCTACTCGGCGCTCGACTTCCTCGACCAGCTCAAGGATGGCGCCCCGCTACCGCCAGCACGCATTATCACCCGAGACGGACGGATCAAACCGCCTCTTGTCGCAGACCGGCTTCTCACGCCGAAAGCCCGGCCGTAACCATCTGCCACCAAGAGCGACCTCTTGGACAATATCAGGCTGGTGGCCACATCCAGACTATGCCCGGCCACAAGATAGAAAGAAGGCTGCGAGCGTAGAGACCGTTATCTCACGATCAGGCCCCGGACGACGCTTTAATAGGAGTGACCGAGAACAATACGTCACCGGAAAGTTTATTCAGGGAGCGTCTGGGGACATTTCCCGGGTGCGATATTATGATGGTCCGCTCCCGTGGTGTGTCATGGATGTGGAATAAACGTTCGCATGAGTTCAGAAGGATTTGGGGCGTCGTCATGACGTATGCCATAGGATTGATCGATGATAAGTTCGACGAGTTGCTCGCCGATTATTCCTGGACTCTGAAGGGCCTGCGACTCACGGCCGAGGAGGTGTCCGAGGGCTGCGACTTTCGTGATGGATGGCGTCCTTTTTCCTGAATCGCCTTCCCGATGGAGATCTCGTCCGGGTTTGCCGGAATGGTCGGAGGATCGCGTTCGTTCCGGTCGAGGCTCGGGGCCGGGCTCGTTTGGGCCCGGGTGTCCGTGTCGGGTCCGGTCGGGGTGCGGGGTGTCCTCGGCGGGGCTGGCCCGGTTGGTGCTGGAGGTGCTGTTGTGGCTGGCGGGGCGGTATAGTGAACAGAGTGTCATGTTACATGTTTGCAAGATGGCGCTCCGACACCGACTTTTCCGCATGACCTGGTTGAAAGTTGGCGCGCGGAGGGCT
>ERZ772917.274-NODE-274-length-37610-cov-30.285581_pt1 | contig 37610 bp, 29 predicted proteins | sample MGYA00511187_ERZ772917 | MGnify/ENA primary metagenome ERZ772917 (study PRJEB29015, sample SAMEA2737925) | human oral metagenome | biome: human oral; feature: human-associated habitat; material: dental | place: China | collected 2012 ...
AGCTCCTTGTACTTGGCGTCGCTCACGTCACCTCCCAGCACGAACGTGTAGATGGAGATGCGCCTCTCCTTTGCCATGTCGCCGAGTCTCCTGTAGGAGTACTCGGACGCCATGTTGTCGTCCCCGTCCGTCAGGAAGAAGACGGCCCTCTCTGACCCGGGCCGTGCTGACGAGTCGAAGAGCCCGATGGCGTGCCTCAGCGCCTCCATGCCGTTCGTGCCGCTGTTGGCGCTATGGCCGTCGTCGTTGGTCATGCCGTCGATGGCGCCGTGCAGGGACGCCTTGCTGGAGGTGAAGCCCAGCCGGGTCGAGGCCGAGGCGGTGAACTCGACTATGGAGGCGCGGTCGGTGTCCCTGAACTTGTCCACGAACGTGTTGAGGGCGCCTTTCCTCATCCAGTTTGGGTCGTTCCACGCCATGCTGTAGGAGCGGTCGAGCACGAAGCAGAAGTCGTAGGGGGTGCTCTCCACCTCCTTGCCCGGCTCCCTGATGTCGTGGTCCCAGACGTTCTCGAAGGAGCCCTTGTCCACCACGAGGTAGACGGAGAAGTGGCGCGGGGCGAAGCGCAGGGTGGTGCCCTCCAGCGTCGACTCCTGCTCCTCCAGGGCCTGCGTCTCCTCGTTGTAGTGGTAGACGGCTGGGGAGAGCGAGGGCCTCTTGGAGAGCGGCACGGAGAGGTCGAAGGAGGCGGTCGCGTCCTCGAAGTCGTCCGGCGCGTTGAGCTCGTAGCCGCAGACGTAGCCCGGCGTCTCGCGCAGGTCTATGGCTGTCCCCGTGGCGGGGAGGACCCACACCTGCCATACCTCGGATCCGGGCACGCTCGCCTCGAGCGTGGCGGTGGTTTCCTCCGAGGACCTCGACGCGGACACCCTGAAGCGGCCCTGGGCCGCGAGCGGGTCGGTGCCGTTCTCCACCTCCCAGCCGTCCTCGGCCCCGTCGCCGTCCGTGTCGGCCCTCAAGGGGTCGGTTCCCAGCTCGAGCTCCCTGCCGTCGCCCAGGCCGTCGAGGTCGGAGTCGCTGGAGGCGGGGTCGAGGCCGAGCTCGACCTCCCTCACGTTCGCGAGGCCGTCACTGTCTCGGTCCTCGTCGCCATCGGGCGTGCCATCGCCGTCAGTGTCAAGCTTGAGGGGGTCGCATCCGAGCCGCGCTATCTCCAGAAAGTCCCCGAGGCCGTCACCGTCGGTGTCGGCCTTCATGGGGTCCGTCCCGTAGTAGGTCTCGAGGTAGTTGATGAGCCCGTCGCCGTCGCTGTCCCCCCTGTCAATGGAGAGCGCGCCCACCCTGTCCTCCTTGCCGTAGGAGAGGGTGAGGGTGTCCGACGCGGAGGAGCCGTCGTCGAGGGCGCACTCGACGCGAAGTACGTTTGTTCCCCTCAGGAGGCCGAACTCGGAGACGGACCACTCCCTTGCCACCGGGATCTCGCGGGTGTCTATCACGTTGCCCCTGTCGTCGGAGACCCTCAGGGTGAGGGAGCGCGCCTCGCGGCCCCCGGCGTCCAGGGTGCCGGAGAGGCCCTCCCCCTCGTTCAGGAAGTAGGTATCGAGGCCCTCGACTGACGTCAGCCTCGACCTGTCGATGGTCACGGAGGCGGCCTTCGGGGTCGGGTCGGGAGTCGGGTTCGGCGTGGGGGTCGGGCTGGGATTGGGATTCGGGTTTGGGTTAGGGCTCGGGTCCGGCGTGGGGGTCGGGCTGGGGTTCGGGTTCGGGTTTGGGTTAGGGCTCGGGTCGGGAGCCGGAGCCCAGTCGCAGGTCACCGTGACGGTGACGTCGGACCTTGTCCCCGCGACGTCTATGGAGAGCGATGCCCTCGAGGCGGCCCCGCGCGAGGCGGCCGCGAGGGCCCCCGAGGCGACGAGCAGGGACGCGCCGCCCGCCAGGCACAGCAGGAGCACCCGCGCGGGGGCGGACCTCCGCCTCAGGAGGCCGCCGACCGCCACGAGGGCGACCCCGGCGACCGCGAGGGGGGCCGCAATCGCGGCCAGGGAGTCATCCCCCGTCGCCGCGAGCGCGGCCGCCTTGGCGGCGGGTGCCCCGTCGCCCGTGTCGGCCGCCCCGCCCGTCGGGGTCTCGAACGGGCCTCCCCCGCCCGTGGGCCGCGAGTCCGCCGTGGACCGAAGGTCCGTCGTGGCCCGGGGTCCCGTCCCGCCTGTGGGCGTCTTGGCCGCGCCATCCTTCCCGCCGGTCGGGGCGTCGGTGGCCGCGCCGGGCCCAGAGGCACCCACCACGAGGCAGGTCACCCTCTCGTCGTGCCTGCCACCCGCAGGTATCCTCTCCACCGTGAAGCTGTCCCTCGAGTTGCCCTCCAGGGCCAGCCCCTTGGGCAGCGACACGAAGGCGCCCACGCCCGTCGCGTCCGACCGGGAGGGATTCTCTATGGAGACGTCGAGGGTCACGAGGTCGCCGACCGCGTAGCTCGGCCGGTCCGCCGACACGGACACCGCCAGCGCGGGGGCTTCCTCGGCGCGCGCCGCGAGGGGCAAACATAACAGCGCCGACAGGGCCACCAGGAGCGCGGTGGCCACCGGCGCCGCTTTTCTCAGATACCGAGCCGCCAAGAAACGAGACATGAGCTCCGCCCTTCCGAGATGCCGACCTGCGTGACACGCGTACATCCATCTACACTGTACCTTAGCTGAGACGTCCCTCGCGGTCAACTGAAAAATGAGGGGGACGGCGCTCGCGGGACGAGGGCCACCGTACGGGGGACTCCGCCGCGCGCTCCCGACGAAGGGGGTATACTTTAAAGGTTGGGCATACCGATGACGTTTTGGTCCCCATGGGGTGCGCAGGGGAAGCCCTCGCCCATGGTGGCCATCCTCCGCTCACGACGGCTCCCAGCAGCCGGGGGCACAGCTGGCCTCGAGGGACACAGCCACGGCTGCCGGGAACCCCTCATCTCAGGCAGCCAGTGGGACGCGCCCGCGACCACAGCGACGGCCCTCCTCGCGTGGTGGCCCTCCCCTCTTTGCGGTACACGAAGGTACGTCACGGCCCGGGGCCGCCCGTCAGCGTATCGGGATGCCGTACTCCTGGCCCGACCCCCAGGCGTTGTAGGCATGAACCCACTCCTCCGGGTTCGAGCAGGTGTAGTTCCAGCCGGCGGGGTAGAACTCGAGGAAGCCCCAGCTGTCGAACCAGTGGAACTCGCAGGTGATGACCAGCGGAATGTTCCCGCCGCTGTTCGACACGAAGTGGTAGCGTACCCGCCCCGCCTCGTCCCTGTCCTCGTAGAGGAAGTTGTACGTCGTGCCGCGCAGCTTCCTGTCGATCTGCACGGCAGGGGAATTGAGTGCCGCCCCGACGCTCGGGCCCTCCTGGTATACCTTCAGCATCTTGACGAAGTAGGGGCCGAACTGCGCTGCGGCGGCGAGGGCCACGCACAGGAGGGCGACGGCCACCAGCCTCAGCGAGTCCATTATGGTCAAGCCTCTTTTCATCCTCGCTCCTCTCGCCTCCGCGCGTGATAACCCACCCCTAAGGAGACACGGAATGATTCACTTCGCAACCTGTAGGGATGCCCCCTAACTGGTCTAGGCAGGAATGGCGACCGTTGTCGTCCCGCCTCCTGATGCCGTAGCGTCAGGCACCCTCAAAGGAGTCCTTGTCCACCACGAGGTAGATGGAGGCGCGTTGTGGGGCGAAGCGCAGGGTGGTGCCGTCCAGCGTCGACTCCTGCTCCTCCAGGGCCTGCGTCTCCTTGTTGTAGCGGTAGACGGCAGGGGAGAGCGAGGGCCTCTCGGCCAGCGTCGCAGAGAGGTCGAAGGAGGCGGTCGCGTCCTCGGAGTCACCCGGCACGCTAAGCTCGGAGTCGCAGACGTAGCCTGGTATCTCGTCCAGCTTGATGGCCGTTCCGGTAGCGGGGAGGGCCCACACCTGCCAGACCTCCCGCCCGGGCACGCTCGCCTCGAGCGTGAGGGTAATCCCGTGCGAAGACCGCGACGCGGACACCCTGAAGCGGTCCTGGGCCGTGAGCGGGTCGGTGCCGTTCTCCACCTCCCAGCCGTCCTCGGCCCCATCGCCGTCCGTGTCGTCCTTGAGGGGATCGGTGCCCAGCTCAAGCTCCTTGCCGTCACTCAGACCGTCGAGGTCGGAGTCGCTGGAGGCAGGGTCAAGGCCGAGCTCGACCTCCCTGGCATTCCCCATGCCGTCGCCGTCACGGTCCTTATCCCCGTCGCCCACGCTACCAGAGTCGGCCTTAAGGGGATCGTACCCGAGCCCCGCGATCTCCAGGTAGTCATTTAAGCCGTCGCCGTCGGTGTCGGCCTTCATGGGGTCCGTCCCGTAGTAGGTCTCGAGGTAGTTGATGAGCCCGTCGCCGTCGCTGTCCCCCCTGTCAATGGAGAGCGCGCCCACCCTGTCCTCCTTGCCGTAGGAGAGGGTGAGGGTGTCCGACGCGGAGGAGCCGTCGTCGAGGGCGCACTCGACGCGAAGTACGTTTGTTCCCCTCAGGAGGCCGAACTCGGAGACGGACCACTCCCTTGCCACCGGGATCTCGCGGGTGTCTATCACGTTGCCCCTGTCGTCGGAGACCCTCAGGGTGAGCGACCGCGCCTCGCGGCCCCCGGCGTCCAAGGTGCCGGAGAGGCCCTCGCCCTCGCCGAGGAAGTAGATGTTGAGGCCCTCGACTGACGTTAGCCTCGACCTGTCGATGGTCACGGAGGCGACCCCGCGCGGTACAGCCGCAAGAGCGCCCGCAGCGACGAGCAAAGACACGCCACCCGCCAGGCACAACAGGAACGCCCGTGCGGGAACGGCCCTCCTCCCCAGGAAGGCGGCAAACCCCACGAGGACAACCCCTCCGATCGCGAGGGGAGCCACAATCGCGCCTGGGAAGTCGCCCCCCGGCACCGCCAGTGCGAAGACCTCCTCGGCGCGCGCCGCGAGAGGCAAACACAACAGCGCCACAAGAGCCGCCAAGAGCGCAACGGCCACCGGCGCCGCCCTTCTCAGATACCGAGCTACCAGGAAACGAGACATGAGCTCCGCCCTCCCAAGGGATTGACCTGCCTGGGTGCCCACACGCCCGCAGGGCCCGGCCGCCGGTCCCGCGCGGCCATCCTGCGATGCCTGCCATCCACCTATGCTGTACCCTAGCTGAGATGTCCCTCATAGTCAACTGAAGAAGGTGGGGGACGACGTTCGCGGGCCGAGGGCTGCCGTACGGGGGGCTCCGTAGCACGTCCTCGGCGAAGGGGTATACTGTTCAAGTTGGCATATTGGTGACGTCCGCACCCCAGTAAGGCGCACAAGAGATACCCGTACCCATGACCGCCTCCCCGCACACGCGCCCTGCAGCGCAGGACCGGCTTGGCCCAGAGGCGCGCTCGCCCAAGGGCCGCTTTGCGCCGACCCCCTCGGGCCGCATGCACCTGGGCAACGTCTTCTCTGCCCTCATCGCCTGGCTCTCGGCCATCTCTCAGGGTGGCAGCGTGGTTCTCCGCATCGAGGATCTGGACCCAAGGGCACACGACAGGCGAGCAGCCGATCTCATTATGGAGGACCTCGACTGGCTTGGTCTTAGTTGGGACGAAGGACCCTACTACCAGAGCGAGAGGGGCGAGCTCTATCGGGACGCGATTGCGCAGCTCGAGTGCGAGGGCCTCACCTACCCCTGCTTCTGCACACGAAGCGAGCTGCATGCCGCATCGGCGCCCCATGCCTCGGACGGCACCTACGTGTACCAGGGGACGTGTCGCGATCTCTCGCCCCAAGAGGTGACCGAAAGGGCTCGGTTGCGCCCCCCGTCGACAAGGCTGCGCGTGCCAGACGTACACGACCCTGCTGGCATCGTCACCTTCGACGACCTCTGTTACGGCCCCCACCAAGAGCTGCTCGCACGTGACTGCGGAGACTTTCTCATAAGGAGGAGTGACGGAGTGATGGCATACCAGCTGGCCGTCGTCGTGGATGATGGCCTCATGGGCATCAGCGAGGTCGTCCGCGGATGTGACCTTCTGGGCTCGACCGCGCGCCAGATATACCTGGCTGGACTTCTGGGCCTCACACCGCCACGCTTCGGGCACGTCCCTCTGCTCATGAGCCCCGACGGCAGGAGACTCTCGAAACGGGACCACGACCTTGACCTTGGCGCCATACGGGACCGAGGCGTCAGTCCGCGTCGCGTCATAGGGCGCCTGGCAGGCCTGGTGGGCCTGGCCGAGCAAGGAGAGGAGCTCTCGCCAACGGAGCTGCTGCCACGCTTCAGCTGGGGTAAGGTGCGCACGCGAAGGAATAACGCTGTCGTGACCGACGACTTTCTCTTATAACCACAACTTTCCTCATCATGAGGTATGGGACTCCCTCCCGGGACGCCCAAGCATGCCGCGAGAAAGAGCGCCTGCGCGGCCGGGGACTCTGCAGAGGCCTCCGGCCGCACCGTCGACGAGGCGCAGCTCGACGCGTGCGTGGACTCCGGCACCGCCAGCGAGGAGTGGTGGAAGAACATGCTCCTCGGCTACGAGGAGATGCCGGGCTACCTGGTACAGATCACGGGCAAGATGGAGATGGCGTGAGTGGGGGCACCAGAGACCGTCGATTGACATGACATATCGCTCCAGGAGAGAGGGGGGTCGATGCTCTCGGCCTCTCTCTCCATTTGCACGCCATACATGACCACTCGCTTGAATCACTACGAGTAACGAAGTATAATGAATTACCCGTTGGGTAATCTAGTTTGAAAGCAGGACAAGCTTGGAACTCGTTTACGCATCGAAGAAGGTCGAGGAGCAATGCACTGATCTTAAGGCGGCAAAGAAGCTGTTCGCAGGTAGCAGCAAGCTGGCGGCAAGCCTCATCGCTAGGGTTAACGCGCTCGAGCAGGCTGTCGTTCTGAAGGACATCGTAGTCCAGCGGCAATTTCACTTCCACAAGCTGCTTAACAAGAACGGCAAGAACCTCGATGGCCTCTTCGCCATCGATGTCAAGGCGAGGCAAGACCCCTGGAGGATAATCCTGCGCCCGCTCGATGAAAACGACGAGCAGTTTAAGCCGTGCAACATAGACGAGATAGCTGGCATCGTGGAAATCGTCGGGATTGAAGAGGTGAGCAGACATTATGAGTAACTATATCGAGTATAAGGATTCTCTGGCATTCCACCCCGGTTACTACATCGAAGAGATCGTCGAAGAAAGCGGTCTTACCCAGGCGGACTTCGCGAAGAGGCTCGGCACCACCCCCAAAAACCTGAGCCTGCTTATGCGAGGCAGGCAGAGCCTGTCTGTTGACATGGCCATGAAGCTCTCAAGGCTGCTCGGAACCACCGTGCATTACTGGCTCAACCTACAGAATGCGTACGACACCGCTATCGCGCAGATAGCGTCCGAGGAGGAGCTTGAGCGGGAGAAGGATGTCCTTAAGCTGTTGGGATACGACTACTTCCGCGACAACTTCGGTCTTCCTGACCTTCCCAGAAGGCTCGGTGAGCAGGTCGAGCGGGTCAGGACCTTCCTCGATGTCGCTTCCCTCACCGTGCTCACGGACCGAGACATGGCGGTGAGCTTCAGATCGTCCACGGGCACGATGAGCGAAGGTGGTATCGCAAAGGCCAACACCATGGTGCAGATTGCCACCAACAAGGCCGTCGCAACTGTCGCCCCTAAGTTCGATAGGAAGAGGTTCAAGGAGGCCATCGAGTTTGCGCTTACCCAGACGACAAACCACGAAGGCTTCTACCCGCTGATCAGGGAAAGGTTCCTTGAAGCCGGCGTCGTGCTCGTGGTTCTGCCAAACCTGCCGGGCTCCAAGACAAACGGAGCTACGAAGAGAGTTGGCAAGAGCGTGATGATGATGGTCAACGACCGGCGACTCTATGCAGACTCTTTCTGGTTCACGCTGTTGCACGAGGCGGGACATGTCATCTACGGAGACTACGGCATCTCATTCGAGAGCGATGCTGGCGACATCGAGCAGAAGGCGGACGAGTACGCGGAGAACAAGCTGATAGACCCATGGCTCTACCAGGACTTCGTGCGCAGGAGCAAAGGGCGCTTCACCATGCCCTTTATCACTGCCTTTGCGGCCAGCATCGATCGCGATCCAGGAATTGTGTTGGGTCGGCTTGAGAACGACGGGTATCTTAAGCATCGCAATGGGATGCAGTCCCTACGGTGCAAGTACCACGTATCCGTGGAGTGACCCTTATCCATCCGCTTCTACCAAGTAGTTAGACACAGCTTCCCTCATCTTAGGTATGTGCCGGGGCAGGGATGGGAAACCTCGCCTCGAGCGGTACACCTAGGGCATCAAACAGCTTCCTGACTGACTCCTCGCGGTCGCGGAACCCTCACCCCCCGACCCGGAGGTGCGCCTTGACCAGGCGGGCGTCGAGCAGCGCCTCGCCGAGCCGCCCGCGCAGGCGCTCTTCCTCGCGGTATGCTTGGGCGTCCCGGGAGGAAACCCCATACCTCATGATGAGGGAAGTTGTGTATAACTAAGGTTCAAGCCGATGGCCCATCCAAAGGCATGGGCACGACCCGGCGCTTACCCGGAAGGTGTGCGCGATGACTGTGCTGCCGAGTGTGAGGCTGCTGGGCCAAGCGCACGGCCATCGTAGACGCCCTTGGGATTTTGGGACGCGATAGCAGGTTGCCATTGCGGAGTGGCGCATTGTGGGGTATGATGTCCAAGTATCCGTTTGGAGAGCTGACCGAGTGGCTGAAGGTGCTTGCCTGCTAAGCGAGTATAGTCCAAAAGACTATCTGGGGTTCGAATCCCCAGCTCTCCGCCAGACTATGAGTGCGCCTACCCGCAAGATCGCGGGTAGGCGCTTTGCGTTCTATCTGCCTCACCCGCCTTTGACGCGCGCCCGCTCCTTGGCCCGCATCGCTCCGCACGCGCTTGGCCGCACGCGCTTGGCTCATACCTTGCTCATGGGCCGGGCCATCCGGGCACCCACCCTCTCCGCGCCAGCCTCGCAGGATGGCTACCCGCCTCACAAAGAGCCTGGGTTTTGGATGTCATCGACCGACCGTTGTGCCAGCCGAGTAGATCATCTCTGACTGATGGTAGAGGCTGAACTTCTCAAAGCCACGCCGACGGTCGTCAGCTGCGCGCTCGCTTTTGCGAGGTTCGCCAAAGACCTCACGATAGGTGTCTTCCAGAGAGCGCCTCGTCACGCTCCTTTTCCTGTCCTTTTCGTCCATCATCCTCCTTCCATTGAAGGTGTGGGCACGAATGAGCATAGCGATTCCTGGCATGCCACGTCTTCCCACAGTGTCCGTCAAACAGTCACAGGGAACCCAAAAGGAGCCAAGCAAGTATTTTCCAATTCCACTTGACTTAGCCCCCTAGGGATGGCATTCTAGTTCTTGCACGCGGCGTTACCTCAGCTGGATAGAGGGTCTGACTACGAATCAGAACGTCACAGGTTCGAATCCTGTACGCCGCACCACAAACTCTAGCAAGGACCCCGAAAGGGGTCCTTTTGTATCTGCAGCTAATGGCACCGGGGCTAGCAGGCAGGTCTGAAGGCAACCTCGTCCTTTGTGTAGGCCGCGTAAACATACGGAACGTTCTCCCGATCAAGCGCGTCCTCAATGTCGACGAGCCTGCCGCCCCCCACCTGAAAGAATTGCCGGAGCACCACCTCGAGGTCTTGGGTGGAGTCCGCATACAGCGCGTGTGCGAGCACCGCAGGCGCAAACTCGCCCTCAATCACGATGCGCCGACCATAGGGAGAGGCGCCAAACATCGCCCTCGTCAGCGGGCCTCGGCTTATCTCCTCGATGCACAGGCGATCGCCCCGACGGACAAGCGCAGCCTCCCTCGACTCCTCTCCATCGTCCTCCCGCCAGATCAAGCACCGTTCCTTCATGCTTCCTCCTATCGTCCAACTAACACTATGCGTAGTATAGAACTTCTGTTTCTATACTACAAGCGAAAATGATCTTTTTTTCTGGAGGCAGTAGCGAGCTTCGCCACGCCACCCTAAGGCAGATCCCCATGCTGGTGGGCCTCCCACGACACGACGGATGACCCAGGAAAGGTGTGGCGATTCGACCGCACTCAACACCGTCTGACCGTCACGCCGCCCTACCAGACGGATCTGTACGTACCGCCGCCAACGTTCAGTCACGCGGACGATACGCGGCACGCTACGGACGACACGACACGACCCGCATGGCCCTATGCCCCATCGGACCGTATGAGCTCCATGCCGCGCATGTAGGGGCGCAGAGCCTCGGGCACCGTGATCGAACCGTCGGCGTTCTGGTAGTTCTCCATGATGGCGGCCATCGTGCGCCCGACCGCCAGGCCGGAGCCGTTGAGCGTGTGCACCAGGCGCGTACCCTTGAATGCCTTGGGGTCCTTGTAGCGGATGTTGGCACGGCGAGCCTGGAAGTCCCAGCAGTTGGAGCAAGACGAGATCTCCTTGTAGGAGTTGTAGCTGGGCAGCCACACCTCGAGGTCAAAGCATTTGGCGGCAGAGAAGCCAAGGTCTCCGGTGCAGAGCGTCACAACGTGGTAGGGCAGGCCCAAGAGCTGCAGGCAGCTTTCGGCCTGCGCGACCATGGACTCGAGCTGGTCCATGGAGTTGTCGGGCTTGGCGAACTTGACCATCTCGACCTTGTCGAACTCGTGCACGCGGATGATGCCCCTCGTGTCTCGGCCGGCCGAGCCCGCCTCCTCGCGAAAGCATGGGGTGAACGCCGTATAGAGAAGGGGCAGCACGTCGGCGTCGAGGATCTCGTCGCGGTGGATGTTGGTGAGCATGACCTCGGCCGTCGGGATAAGATACATGCCGCCGCTCACGTGGAAGAGATCCTCGTCAAACTTGGGCAGCTGGCCCGTCCCGAAAAGAGACTCGCGATTCGTGATGACGGGTGGCCACCACTCCTTGAAGCCAGCCTGAGCGTGCTGGTCGATAAAGAAGTTGATAAGCGCGCGCTCCATAAGGGCGCCGACACCGCCAAGCAGGTAGAAGCGGGTACCCGCAAGCTTGACGCCACGGTCGAAGTCGATCATGCCCGTGGCGACACCAAGGTCCCAGTGGGCCTTGGGCGTGAAGTCAAACTCGCGTGGCTCTCCCCAGCGTCGCAGCTCGGGATTGTCAGAGTCGTCCCTGCCGTAGGGAACAGACTCATGTGGGATGTTGGGAATGGCAGAGACCAGATCGAAGAGCTCTCCGTCAAGGCTCGCGCGCCTCTCATCGAGCTCGGCGATGCGACCCTTGTTGGCGGCGACCTCGGCCTTCGCCCGCTCCGCCTCATCCTTCTTGCCCTCCCGCATCAGCTTGCCGATGAGCTTGGACTTGGCGTTGCGTTCGGCTTGGAGCCTCTCGACCTCGCCGATAGTGGAGCGGCGCGCCTCGTCAAGCTCAAAGAAGCGCTCGCGATCCCAGTGGGCGTTCTGCCTCGACTCGCAGGCCTTGTCCACAACGTCAGGGTTCTCTCTAACAAACTTGATGTCGAGCATCTGAGTCCTCTCGATTGTTGGTTCGTTCACGGAGCTTCCCGTCGCACGCCCCGCACCTGTGTGTACCGCGCCCTACTGTGCGCACCGTGCCCAGTATATACTTGACCGGGTGTGCTTGAGTGGGTCCGCAATGACCCGTAAGAACAACCTTCACCGAAAGGAACTCGATGGACCAGGTAGCGCAATTCTTTGAATGGCTCTTTGGGACAAGATCAGGTGTGCTGGCGCTAGTCGTCGGTGGCATCGTCTTCTTCTTTATCATTTCGTTTATCCTGGAGTTCAGGACCCGCGCCAAGTATAAGGACCAGGGGGCGGAGGAAGAGGAGGACGACTGAGCCGTAGGCAGCCAGCCTATCATCGGGCTCCCTCCGTAGCCGAAATACCTGCCCCGCCCCGCACGCTGCGCCCCCGCTTCCCGCGCGCGCTTAGTGCCCCAGAATCTGCGGGGTACCTTCGCGACGACGTTTGCCCAGTTGAGCAAAAATCTTAGGTACCCCAGAATCTGCGGGGCACTTTCGCCGTCACGAGACGTCCGGGGGCCGGGGCACTTTCGCCGTGAGGGGGCGCGCCGGGGCGGGGCACTTTCGCCGTGAGGGGGCGCGCCGGGGCGGGGCACTTTCGCCGTCACGAGACGTCCGCACCGGGGCGGGACGAGCCCCTCACACAACCGTGAGGAGCCCACAAAAAACGCCTCTGGATTAGACCAAGAGGCGTCAGCATGCAGTGGTGCGGGCGAAAGGAGTTGAACCTTCATGAGATTGCTCTCATACGGACCTGAACCGTACGCGTCTGCCAATTCCGCCACGCCCGCGTGACTGCATACTCTACCCCAACTCCTTACACGAAGCAATGGTATTTTTTGGTAACTGGGCCGCGTCTTTGGCAATGGGTGGCAACGGACCTGTGGCTTACGCCGCCCACCGCAGCGGGGCCGCTCGTGACGTGGACGCAGCGAGACAACGCCCTTAGGGGCATCGCCCAGCTCGACTGCGGGTAATGCGTGCACAATCATTGGCGATAATCGATAATCATCAGGATTCTGCAGGTGCGCTGGGCAACTTCGCGCTAGAATGTTCATATCGTCACGGCAGACGAGCAACGCGTTTAAACACACACAGGGGGCCGCCGTGGGGGATAGGTTTCACAAACAGGACATTCGTGGCCGCGGCGAGCGTGAGGTGCGCTACCGCCAAAGGAATGGTGAGCGTCGCGAGCGTCGGAGCAGCGCCTCTGCCTCTGATCAGCAGTCATCGCAGGAGTTGCTGCTCAATCGCTACCAGGTCATGGAGACCCGTGGCGCCGATGGGTTCGGAACGGTGCTCGACTGCTGGGACACGCGATTGCAGCGCCGCGTCGCCATAAAGAGCATACCGCTTGCCCCACAGGACCAGATGACGTCGCGGCAGATCATTGGCGAGGCACTCGATGAGGCGCGCGCCTCATCGAAGATAGCGAACCCCAACATCGTGACCATGTATGACTTCCAGTCCGACGAAGACTACGCCTACCTCGTCATGGAGTTCATCGACGGCCTCACGCTCTCGGAGTTCCTCGCGCGCATCGAGGGTGGCACGCTCACGGGCGACGAGTGTGCCCACCTGGTCACGTCCATAGGGAACGCCCTCGCGTTCGCCCACAAGAACCGCGTGCTTCACCTAGACGTGAAACCCTCCAACATCCTCCTCGAGAGGAGCGGGGCTATTAAACTTTGCGACTTTGGCATGGCAACCCTCGCCTCGGCCACGGGCTATGGCGGGGCGCGCGGAGGCACTGTGGGCTACATGCCACCTGAACAGATAAATGGCAGGCTTGTGGACGAACGATGTGATGTCTTCTCACTCGCAGTCGTGTGCTGGCAGGCGCTTACGGGCGAGAACCCCTTTAGTGCCGGAACCGCCGAGAAGTCCCTCGAGAAGATCGAGCGAGGGCCACGCCAGGATATATCGAAGCTGAGCGACGATCTTACTGATGAAGCCGCACAGGCCATCACGCAGGCGATCTCCGCCAATCCGGCGGCACGTCCTCCCTCTGTCGAGGCCTTTGCCAAGACGGTCTCCTCTGGCCTTGGCGATCCCCGAGCGGGCGCCAAGTCCATCAAGTCGCTCCTCGCCCAATCGGTCGACGATAGCGGGGGAAGTTCCAAGGCCCACATAAGGAAGCGGCTTCCCCTCTCATACCGCTATCCTTGGCTCTTGGGCGCACTCATCCGCGTCGCGAGCGCTGCCGCCACAGCCTGGGCCGTCTACCTGACGTCCGCCGCCTACCTCGGGAGGGGGACCCAACGCCAGCTCGTCGCCTGCGCGGTAGCTGCGCTCGCAACGCTTGCGCTGACGCCCGCAGGCTCCATCTTGGCCATTGCGTCTCTTGTCGCGGCGGTGCTCGGTACCTCTGCGGGCGCAGGAGCAGTCGCACTGTGCGTTATCTCGTGCGTGGCACTCGGGGTGTGGTGGCTGTGGGTGGGCAAAGCGGATAAGCTCTCTTCCTGCGCGATCATTCTTCCGGCCTGCACCCTGAACCCACTTCTGGGAGCACCCGTCGCGGCGTTCTCAGAAAGTGCGCTGAAGGCGGCCGTCACGGCACTGGCCTCATGGATGCTCGCCTTTATGGTGGCGACCCTCGCACCCCTGGGGCCCAATGTCGCCCCCGGACTCAGCAGCCTGCCCGCCAAACTGCTTACCCTTCCCACTCTCATCTCCTGCGCGAGCGCGCCCATCGCCGCAGCATGCGGGGCGCTCGTCACCCAACGTTGGCGCAGTGTGAGGTCAGGCATAGTTGGCCAATTTCTTTGCGCGGTGCTTTTGGCATCTGCTCAGCTTGCGGCCCTGCGGGTGGAGAATGGCGACGTATGGTCTCCCTCTAACTGGGTATACTCATTAGCTGCGTTATTCTTATGTGTGATTCTGTGCTTTATGGTAGTCGTACGTGGCCCTCTGCCCACTGACGGGGAGGTTGAGAAGTTCAATGAATCTGCTTAAGACTTTTGAAAGCCGCATCAGCGACGCCTTCGGCGCGGCGCCGGATGGTTATACCGCTCCGTTTTCCTTCAAGAAGCTCGCAAAGCGTGCCGCACGCGAGATGGAGAACGAAACGTATGAGATCGACGGCGTCGACACGGCTCCCGCGCTCTACACGCTTCTGGTCTCCCCAGATGACGACGCGGCCATGAGGCCACTCTACCCGCAGCTGACGAGCGAGATCGCCGCATTTGTCGAGGCGCAGGCACACGCCAAACGTTACGTGTTCGTCGGCAAGCCGCTCGCCCGCTTTATGGTGGACCCATCGCTCAAGAGCGGGCGCTTTGCCATCTTTGCCGAGAACATCGACGCCGGGGCCCTCAGTCATCTGCGCGAGGAAGAGCGGGCGTTTCTATCTGGGTCGCAAGGCGACATTGCCCCGACCGCACCTGTCGAGAGGCGCAGGCGCCGCGAGCGCATGTCGCAGGCTGTGCCCAGCGTGGATGAGGAGCAATCCGAAGAGGACTCGCTCATAGACGACGTACCCTCCCCCATCGACGCACCCTCTGCCCCTGCGCAGACGTCTTCGACCGATGACTCCTCGGGTCTCGACGTCATCCCCGATCAGGCCGTTGACCAAGCGATACAGGACATCTACGACAACGCGTCCATCGAGCCCCCCGCAGTTGCGAGGGGACGTGCCATCGCAAGGGACGAGCCGATCGTACCGCTCGTGACAGCACCGGACGACTCCTACGTCCGCCCCGTATCCGTTCCCGCGACACAGCGCCGCAACGTCCCCTTGGTCAACCACCAGCGCTCGTCCTCCGCAACGGAGCACAGCGCTGCCACCTGCCTGCTCATTGACCACCAGAGCGGCCGCACCTATAGGGGAACGGCGCCCGCGACCACCATCGGCAGGGAGCGCATCCCCGGCGGGATCGTCTTGCAGGACCCCAATGCGTCGCGCCGCCACGCCAAGCTTAGCTACGACGGACGCAGCTGGCACATCGCGGACCTTGGCTCGACGAACGGCACGCTCGTGAACGACGTGGATGTGGACGTACACACCCTGCACGATGGGGACATTCTGACCATCGGCCTCACCAACCTGGTCTTCCGGGAGAAGGACTCATGATCGACCTGATGCTCTTCGCAGGTAGGATCGTGCTCGTCATCCTCCTCTTTCTCTTCTTGCTCGCCGTCACGCGCACCGGCATCGGCCTCGTGCGCGGGCAGCGGCATGATGCGGCCATCTGGTCCGTCGATGTGGAGAAAGGTTCGCGGGCGCTGCGCGGCCTGCACGTGGACATGCTCGGGCCCGTCATCATCGGCCGCTCCCCCTCTTCTGACATCGTCATCGATGAGGCCTACGTCTCGGCCACCCATGCGCGCTTCACACTCCAAGGACCCGCACTCGTGCTCGAGGACCTCAACTCGACCAACGGCACGCTCGTCAACGGCCACCCCATCACACGGCCCGTCACCCTGCGAGATGGAGACGAGGTGCAGGTCGGTGATGCCATCATGCGTGTGAGTCGCCAATGAGCATGCTAAGCGCACATACGGTCGAGGCCAAGGATCCCGCCTTGACGACACCAGAAGAGCCCGCCACAAGCCCAGGCCATGACGAGGAGCTCAACATCCAAGATCTCTCTGTCCCGGCGCGAGAGGGCTCCGACACCAAGAGCGGAAGCTCCGTCTCGCTTGCCTGGGGCGCCCGCACCGACGTCGGACTGTTACGCGAGCACAACGAGGACTCCTTCCTTGTCAAGCCCCCCCTCTTCGCCGTCTGCGACGGCATGGGAGGGCACGCGGCGGGTGAGGTCGCAAGCTCCATCGCCGTCGAGACCATCTCTGCGCACATGCCCGAGCACGCCGATGACGTCCTGCTCGGCACCGCCGTCGAGACGGCCAATGCCGCCGTCATCGAGGGTGCCGTTCAGGGGGCCGGCAAACCCGGCATGGGATGCACCGCCTCGTGCGCCCTCATCGAGAAGGGTAAGATGGCCATCGCCCACGTGGGCGACTCACGCATCTACCTCTTGCACCAGGGGAGGCTCGTCCGCCTGACCCATGACCACTCCTACGTCGAGGAATTGGTCGACGCGGGCGAGATCACGGCCGACGAGGCGCGCCTGCATCCCTCCCGTTCCGTCATCACGCGCGCCCTCGGCTCCGATCCGGACATGTACGCCGATCACTTCACGCTCGACGTCGTGGCAGACGACAGGATCATCGTGTGCTCGGACGGGCTGTCCTCGATGGTGGAGGACTCCAAGATCGAGGCCATCTCCTGCTCAACGGCCACGCCCCAGGCCGCCGCAGACAAGCTCACATCCGCCGCCCTCGCGGCGGGGGGGCACGACAACGTCACGGTAGTCGTCATCGACATCCTGGATGACGGCACAATGGAGAAGCACGCCCATGCCCGCAAGAGGCGCCTGATCGGGATCGCCATCGCCGCCGTGGCCTTCGTCACAATCCTTCTCGCCTCGATCGCCCTTGTCATCGCCAACTCGTGGTACCTCTCTGACAACAATGGGACCGTCGGCATCTACCAGGGCGTGACCGGTGACGTCTTTGGCATCCCCCTCTCCCGCCTTGCCGAGACCAGCTCCGTGCAGGTCTCCGATCTTCCCAGCTCGATTCAGGACAACCTCAAGAGGGGCCTGGCCCTCGGAAGCGAGGAGGAGGCCCGCAACACGCTGGAGAGCTACCGGGACCAGATCAACGCGGATAAGAGCGATCGTTCCGTCACTGTGTCGCGCACGCTGCTGGGCACCGAGATCTCTCCCGACAACCCGGCGACGCACGATGACTCCCAGAAGGGCTCAGGTGACTAGCCATGGCCGTCTCTCAGCTCAACACCAGACGCAATGCCGAGCTCGGCCTCCTCGTGCTCGCAGCGCTCCCCGTCATCCTGCTCTGGTCCATGTACGTCATGGACATGCAGCTTTCGGTCACGATCAGCTCACTCTCGGTCCCCATCGGACTCTTTGTGGCGTTCGCGATAGCCCATCTTGCAGTGAGACGCTTTGCCCCAAGCGCCGACCCGGCGCTTTTGCCCATCACCTTCCTGCTCTCGGGCATCGGCATCGCCTTCGTGACGAGGCTCGCGTCCAACCTCGCAAACAGTCAGATCGTCTGGCTCTTCCTGTCGGTGGCAGCCATGATCGCAACCCTCATCGCCGTTCCCAGCATCGAGAAGCTTGCCGAATACAAGTTCACCATCGGACTAGCTGGCATCGTGCTCCTCATTTTACCCATGCTCATCGGCACGGAGCGCGGTGGCTCCAAGCTCTGGCTCTCCTTTGGCCCCTTCTCGTTCCAACCCGGAGAGATCGCCAAGATCCTCATCGTGCTCTTCCTGGCGGCCTACCTCGCGGAGAACCGCGAGCTTCTCTCCGCCTCGACGCGGCACCTAGGCCCCTTCTCGATCCCTCGCCCCCGCATGCTCGCCCCACTGCTCGTGATGTGGGGCATCTCGCTTCTGGTCGTCATCTTCGAGAAGGACTTGGGAAGCGCCCTGCTGTTCTTCACGTTCTTCGTGATCATGCTCTATGTCTGCACGGGTCGTGTGGGCTACGTGATAGTCTCCATTGGCCTGCTCGCAATCGCCGCCTTCGGCTGCTATCACCAGTTTCTCCACGTGCGGACCCGTGTCGACATATGGATCGACCCCTTTGCGGACGCCTCGGGCAAGGGCTTGCAAATAGTCCAGTCGCTCTTCTCGCTTTCCGACGGTGGTCTGACGGGTTCGGGCATAGGCAAGGGCATGCCGACCCTCATTCCCGTCGTTGAGTCCGACTTCATCTTCTCGGCCATCGGCGAGGAGATGGGCCTGTTTGGAGCCTCGGCGGTCCTGATCTGCTACCTGCTGTTTGCCGTACGGGGCCTCGCCACGGCCGCGCGAGCCAAGTCGGATATCGCGGCCTTCACGGCAGTGGGCCTTACCTCGGCCATCGTGGTGCAAGCCTTTGTCATAGTCGGCGGCGTCACCAAGGCGCTGCCGCTCACGGGCGTCACGCTCCCCTTCATGAGCCAGGGGGGCAGCTCCCTCCTTGCTAGCTTCATCATCCTAGGACTGCTTTTGAGGACGGGTGATGAGGGCACGGGACGTGGCATCGAGATGCAGATGACCGACGCGCGCTCCTCATCCTCTGCCCTTGGAAGCACGGGAAGCACGGGCCAAGCGGAGAGCGCCTCGCAAAACCCCCGCGTCCGCAGCCGCCGCACCATGCAGACGCCCGAGTCGGGCGTGCTGGGTCGCGTCGCCCTCAGCAAGCGACTCACGGCCCTCGTCAGCGTGTTCTCGCTGATGATCTGCGCCCTCGTCGCCAACCTCGCCTACATCCAGGTCATACAGGCACGCCACTACCAGAGCATGCCAAAAAACAACCACACGATCGCAAAGACCGCACGCATACAGCGGGGCGCCATCATAAGCTCGGATGGCGCGACCCTGGCCGAGTCGCAACGGCAGGCTGACGGCACCTACGTCCGCACCCACCCAAAGGGATCGCTCGCAGCGCACACGGTGGGCTACGTCACGACGAAATACGGCGCCACCGGCATCGAGTCATCCTACAACGACATCCTCACGGGCAGGTCGGACTACACGAGCTGGATGAGCGCCCTCAACTCCATGGCGGGCATCCAGACGTCTGGCTCCTCGGTCGTGCTCACGATCAACGCACAGATGCAGAAGGCTGCCGAGAATGCGCTTGTCGGCAAGGTCGGAAGCGTCGTCGTCCTCAACCCCACGACGGGTGCGGTCCTCGCGAAGGCCTCATCACCAAGCTATGAGTATAATGACGTCCCACAGATCCTCTCGAGCAACGACTCGAGCGGAGAGCTCGTGGACCGCAGCACCCAGGTGCTCTATACGCCAGGTTCCACCTTCAAGACGATCACGCTCGCCGCCGCGCTCGACACGGGCCAGGCAAAGCTCGATGACAGCTATAAGGCGCCCGCGTCCATGGACATCGGGGGGGCGGCCGTCACCAACATAGACAACCAGTCCTGGAGCAAGCTCACGCTCAAAGACGCCCTCGCCAACTCGGCCAACACGGTCTTCGGTCAGCTTGGGACCAAGATAGGCGCCCAGACTCTCGTCAACTACGCCAAGGCCTTCGGGTACGGTACAGCCCTCGGGCAGGACTTCTCGACCACCGTCTCTCTGATGCCCGACCCCTCGCAAATGAGCGAATGGGAGACCGCATGGTCCGCCATCGGCCAGCCCGTCGGACAGCACTCGAGTCCTGCGGGCCCCCAGACGACGGCCATGCAAAACGCCGTCACCGCGGCCACGATCGCCAACAACGGCATCGTGATGAACCCCCACATCGTCGACCATCTGCTCTCACCCGAGGGAGTGACGATCTCCACCACCCAGCCGCGCTCGCTCGGACAGGCAATATCCGCCCAGACGGCAGGACAGCTCAAGGAGTCCATGCTTGCCGTCGTGGAGGGCGGCACTGGTACCTCCGCCAGGGTGCGCGGCGTCAAGGTAGCAGGCAAGACCGGCACCGCCGAGGTCAGCTCGACGGTCTCGAACTCGCTCTTCATAGGATTTGCACCCTACGATCAGCCGACACTCGCAATCTCGGTCTGCATCGAGGGCTCAGATGATAACAACGTCCACGGCGAGGGGGCGGAGGTCGCAGGAGAGGTGCTTGCAGCCTGCCTCAATGTGCAAGCCTTAGGTGCGGGAAAATGAGTGCGCCAAGGGAAGCGGCGACGTCTTACGATAGCGTTCGGGGGCGGCTCGAGCGCCGCGGGATAGGAGAGACAATGTCAGACAGGGCTCTTGGTGGACGCTATGTCATCCAGGACAAGATCGGCACCGGCGGCATGGCTGTGGTGTATCGTGGCCTCGACCAGGTGCTGGGCCGCACGGTCGCAGTTAAGACGATGCTGCCGCAGTTCGCGGGCGACTCGTCGTTTGCCGCTCGCTTCAAGCAGGAGGCACAGGCTGCGGCAGCCCTGCAGAGTCCCTACATTGTGTCGGTCTACGACTGGGGCCAGGACAATAACACCTACTACATCGTCATGGAGTTCCTACGCGGCACCGACCTCAAGAGCGGCATACGCAAGCACGGTGCCCTTGACTGCAAGAAGGTCGCGCAGATTGGCTCTCAGATAGCCCAGGCCCTCTCGGTCGCCCACCGACATGACATCATCCATCGCGACATCAAGCCGCAAAACATCATGGTGCAGCCAGATGGCAACATCAAGGTCATGGACTTTGGCATCGCACGTGCCAAGAACAGCCACCTGACCACTGATAACTCCGTCCTGGGAACCGCCCACTACGTCTCGCCCGAGCAGACGCAGGGCAAGGAGCTTGGCCCCACGACCGACATCTACTCGCTTGGCATCGTGATGTACGAGGCCGCAACGGGTTCCGTTCCCTTTGATGGCGATGACGCGATCTCGGTCGCGCTCAAGCAGGTCAACGAGCAGCCCATGCCACCAAGCCAGCGCAACCCCCAAGTTGACGCATCGCTTGAAAGCATCATCCTCAAGTGCATGCAAAAGGACCCTAACGATCGCTTCCAAACGGCCGACGAACTTGCGCACGTGCTCAGGGACTACCTTGCTGGACGTCTTCGGGCAGTCAACAGCGCCACGGCGGGCGAGAACGTGACCTCACCCATTCCCGTCGCCACCACCAGACAGGCCACGGGAACACTTCCTGTAGCAGGCAATGCAACGGACCTGCCGCCCATGATCAGTCCCGCCAGCCGCTCGAAGCCCCAGACGGCAACCGAAAAGGCCCGTCAGGATGCGGAAAGGCAGCGCAAGAGACATCGTCGTAACATGGTGGTGGGAACGCTCTTGGGAGCTATCCTTCTGATTGGCGCCGTCGTGGCGCTTGCGTCTGTGCTTGGCCCCACAAATCAGACCCAGAGCGTACCCAACCTACACAACCTCACGCAAGAACAGGCACTGCAGCAGATCACTGACTCCAACTACTTCACGAAAGGCACGATCAAGGAGGAGTATAACTCCGCCGTCGAGAAGGGGCTCGTCTCAGACCAGGATCCCGATGCCGGTCTGCAAAAGCCGAGGGGAACCCAGATCAACATCGTGATCTCCAAGGGCAAGGAGCCTGCCGCGACGGTGACGGTACCGGACCTCGCGGGCATGACGCCCTCTGCCGCCGAGTCCGCCCTGCGACAGGTAGGCCTCGTGGGGCAGGCGGGTGACTCCGTCTTCAGCTCGGATGTTGAGGTGGGCGCCGTAGCTGCACAGAACCCCTCTGCCAACGCCACCGCAAAGGCCGGGGACATCGTCACCTATCAGCTTTCTAAGGGCGTCGAGACCGCGACCATACCGAATGTGGCGGGCAAGTCGCAGGCCGATGCAAAGAGCGCCCTCGAGGCTGCTGGCTTCTCGGTGGACGTCAAGAAGTCCGAAAGCGACACTACTGACGTGGGCTATGTCATCTCCCAGTCTAAGACCGGAACGGCAGAGAAGGGGGCGACTATCACGATCACGGTCTCGACGGGGCCCTCGAGCCTAAGCGTGCCCAACGTCGTGGGCTCGACGGAGAGCGCTGCAAAGGAGGCCCTCGAGTCAGCGGGCTTCGACGTCGCAGTCGATCGCGCTGCGAGCAGCTCCGTGTCCAAGGGCAAGGTCATCAAGCAATCTCCGACGGGCTCCGCAAAGAGAGGCGCGACGGTCACGATCACGGTCTCGTCGGGTCCCGCATCTAGCTCTGGGAGAAACAACGGCAGTGGCGGCAACACCGGTGGAGGCAACACCGGGGGCGGCAACACCGGAGGTGGCAATACGGGAGGCGGCAACACCGGAGGTGGCAATACTGGCGGGGGCACCGGTGGAGGCAACACCGGAGGTGGCACCGGCGGCAATACCGGTGGGGACAACGATAGCGACGGGTAACGTTGCAGAGCGCGCCTTTTAGTCACGTCGTGGTTAGGGGGCGGTTGCAGAGTGCGCTTCTCCGTGAGGTCCGGGTTGCAGACTGCGCTTTTCCGTGAGGTCCAGGTTGCAGAGTGCACCTTTTCGTGAGGCGACACCACGTTTGCGCAGGTGAGAAAAAGTGCACTCTACGAAAAAGCGCATTCTGGGACCACACCCTCACGGAAAAGCGCATTCTGTACGTTGGATCTCACGGAAAAGCGCACTTTGGCTCGCTCGCCCAGAGCTCGCCTCACGGAAAAGCGCATCCTGCCCGCTAACCTCACCGAAAAGCGCATCCTACAAACCTGCCGGCCTCACGGAGAGACGCATTCTGACCGTTCTGAAGACCCCAGAGCGCGCCTTTCCGTGAGGTCCCACAGCCAGAATGCGTCTCTCCGTGAGGTGAAGAAAAAACCCAGGGGCAGCAATGCCTCTGGGCTCTCTGTCTTATGGTGACCCCGGGCGGATTCGAACCGTCGACACCAGGTTTAGGAAACCTGTGCTCTATCCCCTGAGCTACGGGGCCGTACGCGAGATATTTTAGCATCACTTGCCAACTTTTTACGTGTGATATTAGAGGTTCCCATATCGCGGGCGGCCCCCACGGCGACGGCCGCGCGGCGGCTGTGCGTACCCTCCATGAGGACCTCCCCCTCGACCTAGACGGGATGGTACGGCGTGGGGACCAGCCCCACGCCCGGGTAGACCACACCGTAGAAGCCCACGCCGTCCGCGTACCTGCGGGGGACCGCCGCCATGGAGAGAAGGCCGGTCGCGCCCTCCGGCACGGCCCCGTCGCCGAACGGGCTCCCCCCGTCGTACGTGAGCCGGATCTCGGCCGAGTCCCAGCTCACGCCGACCGCCCGCGACAGGCGTCCGGGGCCGTGCGGCAACCTCTCGTACGACATCAGGTAGAAGTGGTCCTCGAGGGGGTGCCCCCCGACCATCTCGCGGAGGGGCGCGAAGCCCGCGAGCCCCCACTCCCACACGGCGAGGGCGAGCTGTCCCGCGGTGTCCACGACCACCGGGTGGCCGGGGGGCACCGAGACGCCGTCCGACGGGAGGCACGGCCAGCTCTCGATGTGCGCGTCGTCGGACCCGACTCGGCACGGCCTCCACCAGTAGCCCGCCCCGTCTCGCTCCTCGCCCGGGTAGACGACACCCCCGAGGCCGGGCCCCTCGTAGAGCTGCGGGGCTACGCCCGCGAGACCGGACCCCGCGTGGAGCGAGCGCGGGACGGCGGCCATGTGGAGGCGGGCGGACCTCGCCTCGCCCCAGGCGACGACCCTACCCCAGGCGGTGTCCCCCTCCTCCGACACGAGGAGGATGTCAACGCCCAACCGCCCCTCCCTGAACATCACGGAGCCGACCGAGCGCTCGGGGTACGGGGGTCCCCCGAGGGGGCGCTCCTCGAGCGCCAGGATGTAGAAGTTGTCCTCGATGGGGTTCCCCTCGACCATCCCGAGGAAGGGGGCGAGGCCGTCGAGCCCCCACTCCCGCTCGGCGTGGGCGAGCTGCTCCGGGGTGTCTATCGCGGCCGTCCGCCCACCCATCGAGCGCCTCTCGTCGGCCATCACCTGCGTGCCGCACTCGCAGTCCCCGACGTGGACCTCGCCGGGCCCGTAGCTGCTCGTCCTGGACCAGTCCTCGTAGCCATCCCCCGGCCGGCTGTAGTACTCCTCCAGCGGGGAAGGGGGCTCCTGCGGCGCCTCCTCCTCGCGCTCCGTGCGCGGGCCCGCCGCCAGCGCCGCCCACGCGGCCCCGGCGGCGAGCAGGGCCACGGCGACGGCCGCGCGGCGGCTGTGCGTACCCTCCATGAGGACCTCCCCTCAGCCGACGCTGCCTGAATTTGACTCGTGGCTCAGCTCGCCTGCGGGAATGATCCCATTTCTGCCGATGTCGAACACATGCCACACGGTCCCCGCGCCCTTGTCCCTGGGAACGTAATACGTTTCCATAAGACCATTGCCACTGTAGACCCTAACGAAAGCCCCCGATAGGGAGAGCTCCCTCGAGTCTGGCCTACTTCGATTGCTGTAGTCGTGAACAAAATATCCTATCAGCTCGTTCTCGCCCAGCGAGGCCACATCCACGGTCATTGTCACAGTCTCTGGCCCAAACGATGTCGTGTCATCGAGGTCCAGCCTCGCCGATATCCTACCCCCATCCACGGAATCCGACTTGTGGTAGTAACAGACGTGCAACCTCTTCTCGCCCCCCGAGCGAAGTGTCAGGTGCGAGTCAAGATCTCGTGGGGTATCCCCACACGTAAGGATGATGCGATACTCATCTTGGGGCAGGGTCGGGGACAGCGCCATAGACGTCACATCGTCACTAGTAGTCGCGACGACGTTGTAGCGCCCCGTCACATAGCCGTCCTTTGAAACCTCGACGGTGTAAGAACCTGGCGTTATGGACAAATCGAATGTGCCGTCCTCTCTCGTAGTCGCCGACTTCTCGTCGCCAAGCAGACCCGTGGCGTACGCCCCAGTTGCATTGTCCCAACCTGGTCTAGCTTTGACCGTAGCTCCAGAAATGGTAGAGCCACTGAGCGCGTCGATCACCCGGCCCTTCACCGAGTAGAAGAAACCCCCAAAGGGAGGCTCCTCCCACTTGCCGAGGACGAACGTCCCCCTATTCACCGTCTTGTCAGGTTCTACCACGACGTCATGCGCGCAGATCGGAAGGTATCCCTCTGCTCTCAGAATGAGGTCGTAGGTTCCCTGCGGTAGCCCCTGCGTAAAGTTCCCATCAGAATCCGTCTCGAAGCCGATGCTGTAGCCATCAAGATTATGCTCTCCCGTGCTCTTCCTTATCGCTACGATACTCGCCTTTGCCAGGGTAAGCGTAGTGCTTCCGTCGGCAGAGTCGTGACCCTTAACGGTACCGCAGAGTATTCCCGTGGGCCAGGTCACGTCGTTGAGGTCCGAGCCCTTATACGCCCTTGCCTTGTCACAGCAGACTGCCGCATCGGGCATCCAGTAGTCATAGCCTTCTCTGTTTACACTCCTTCCCCGTTCTTGTCCAGATTCGACAAGGGCCTCCTTGATCATGGATCCGTTAAGAGACGGTTTAGCTTGGTACATCAAAGCCGCAATACCTGAGATATACGGCGCTGCCATACTCGTACCATTCATGAGGGCATAGTCCCTAGCGTTATAGGAAGTTGGAACCGTGCTTAGGATCTCGACTCCGGGAGCGCAGACATCCACTCTATCACCGATATCGCAGAAGGATGCGTACGTGTACGATGCATGAGAAGTATTTATGTTCCAGCTATGTTCTACTGCCCCGACGACAATAATCCTTTGCCGCACACCCTCATCGTCGATAGCGGTCAATACAGAAGCGTATTTGGCAGGAATGCCGCTTGGGTGTATGGGGGATATTCCCTTCCCAGGGTCGGTCTGGTCATCGTACATCCTGTACCCGTAGGGCGCATCTGCACCTTTCGGTACCTGGGCCAGTCGGTTTCCTTTTAACTGGCTGTTGGCGTTGCCCGCAGACGTAACGATAACGAAATCGTAGCCAGAGACGAGCAGCTTGTGGAAGAACTCCCCCATGATGCCTGCTCCCTCCTTAATGAATTTCTGAGCATCAGCATCACCCTGCGATGCGGCGTACTGAATTGGAGTAATTAGACCTAGGCTCACGTTGATGACCTTAACGTGGCTCCCTATCAGGCGCGCGTAGGCATACTTGTCGGCCATGGAACAACCAGTGTTACCTCTCTGGTTCGTGCACGCATACAGCCTCGTGTCCGTCGCCACGCCCGAGATACCCTCCTTGTTGTTGTGGCCTGCCGCGATGATCCCCGAAACATGCGTCCCGTGCGCGATGTCTTCTCTCGTGTCTTTGGTCCCGTCATCCACGATATTGTCCAGCACGTCGTCGAAGATGAGATCAGGGTGGTGCTCCTCGAAGCCGGCATCGTAGACGCCGACCCTCACGGGGGCGAATTCCGCCTTGCGGTCCCAGGCAACAGGAACATTCAGGGCCTCGAGGCCCCAGTTGTCGCCGTCGACGTCTGCCCAGGAGTCTATACCCGGCCTAAAATCAGTTACCCCACCATTTTTATAATAGGCCACCTGCCCGTCGTCGTACATCGCGTCATCTGTAGTGAAGTCAGCCTTCTCCTCGCTGGCAAGGTTCAGGGTCGCCGTGCTGACGAAGGAGAGGCTGCGGAACCACGCAGCCGACTGCTCCAGCTCCTCGAGCGTCCTCTCCTCGGGGAACTCGAGCTGGTAGTCATCGGTAAGTGCGATGAGCCCAACGACCTCAGCCCCGAGCTCCCGCGCCGCCGCCTCAACGGGCGCCCTGCCGGTGCCCGGGTAGGCGCTCACGAGCAGCTGGCGCTTCACGTAGCGCAGGCCTGTGGCCCCGTCGGTGGCGATGTCGCCCTCCTCGGGCGCCTTGTAGTGTGCCTCGCCTATGTCCTCGAGGGGCTCCCTCTCGCGCTCGGGCGGACGCACAGCTGCCTCGGCCACGTGACGGGTGAGAGAGGCACCTGTAAGTGAGCAACCACTCGGCCCCGTGGCAGAGAAGCCAAACGAGACACTGCCGTGCGGGGCTATATTCTGGCTGTAGCCGGGGTTCCTAACAACGTAGCAGCCGCCGTCGTGCGACGTGACCGTGGCGCCCCATATGTCAGCGATCTCGTTTTCGAGCTCGAAGGCCAAGGACCAGTCCCTCAGCTCGGCGTCGGTCTTGTTCTCTATGGTGACGCTGCAGGTACGCCCCGAGCCCCAGTCGCTGTCAACTCTGAAGTCCACGGAGTAGTCCCCCTCGGGGACTCCCTCCTCGGCGCCGGGCATGCGGCACGACGCTGGGAAGCCAGGGAAGGTCGAGGAGCCGCACATGCCAAACTCCACGCTGCTGCCTTTAGGTATGTCCTGGTTCCAGTCGGCGTTCCTGAAGACGATCGTTCCGTCCCCATGAGACTCGACCGTGGCGCCCCACACGTGGGAGGGCTCACCCTCCCAGGACATCTCGAGCCTCCAGTCCTCGATCTGGGCTCCGGAGGTATTTTCCACCTTCACGCTGGCGTTGTAGCCACCGTCCCAGTGCCCGGTGAGCGTGAAGGTAGCCCGCCAGCCGTCCCCCTCGTAGCTGCGCTCGGTGGTCGTCTTGTCCCACGCCTGGGGCGCGGCCGACGGCTGGTCGGCTAGGGCGACACGGCGCCACCCCCCGAGGGGTGACATTGCCAGGGCCAGCGCCAGCACGATCGCAAGCGCCCTCCTCGTCGTTTCCCGGAGTATTCTCATCGCATCCTCCTCTGGAACGGAGTGGCTACGCCAAACTCATCTAATCACTATAATAACCCTGTAGTGGGAGTTCAGCAAGCGATATGCGATCTTTTGTAAGAGAATCGGCCCCCTGGCCTCTCGCCACCTACTTGTGCTGTTCGCGACGGGCCTTTCGGGCAGCCTTTTTCGCTGCCTTCGCCTCGGCTTTTGCGGCGTCCCGCTTACGGGCCTCCTCGGCGTCCCTCTCCAAGATCTGCGAGACTTTTTTCTCGCTCATGCCCCCAACAAGGTCTCTGGTAGAGTTGCGTATCGGTCGCACCTTGATGAGGTAGTAGATGGCCGCCGCAATGAGCACCACGTAGGCGAGCACGATCATAGAGACGTACGCAAAGGCATGGGGATGCTCCGATCCCGCCTCGCCCCCCGAGAGTGCGGTCGCGCCAAACGTCAGGACAAAGCACACGCCCACAAGAATCCACCACAGGCGAGAACCGCGCCTATAGGCCGGGTCATTTCTGCATAGGATCTGAATCGCAGACTCGCGACGATCATCCCGGTCGCGCTGCCTCCTGCGTAGCTCACGCCGCTCCTCGCGGCTCATCTCCGACTCGGACCGGCCGGACTCGCTTTGCTGACCCGAGCGAACCTTGGCCGAGTTGACGACGCGCACCCCGCGCGCGGCCTCCCGTGTCGGCTTGGCCCGCGAGGCGGAGCGCCTCGAGAAGCCGCCGCGTTTCTCGCCCGCGCCGGTCTCGCTCTGGCCTCTCACTTTGTCACCTTGACCTTTTGCCGCCCGCGCAGGCAGGTTGCCGGCCTTCTCAGCCTCACGACGAGCGGCCTCTATCGTATCACGCAGTGACATGTGACTCCCTCATGGGCCTGAACTGGGTGCCGCAGATGAGCTGGAACGCCTCCTCGTAGCGGCCCGTCGTGCCCTCGATGACCTCTGTGGGCAGGTGTGGGGGCTGTCCGGTCATGTCCCAGTTCGCCTTGAGCCAGTCGCGCACATACTGCTTGTCGTAGCTGGGCTGGACATGACCCGGCGTATAGCCTGCGGCGGGCCAGAAGCGACTGGAGTCGGGTGTGAGCGCCTCGTCGATGAGCGCAAGACGACCGTCGATGAAGCCAAACTCGAACTTGGTGTCGGCGATGATGACGCCGCGACTCGCTGCGTATGCAGAGGCGGCGGCATAGATCCGAAGGGAGGCATCGCGAATCTGCTCGGCCACCTCCACACCCACGATGTCGCAGCAGCGCTCAAACGAGATGTTCTCGTCGTGCTCTCCTAGCGCCGCTTTGGTCGAGGGCGTAAAGATGGCCTCGGGGATCTTCGAGGCCTCGACAAGACCCGCAGGAAGGCTGATGCCGCAGACGGTACCATCCTGGTCGTAGGTCTTCTTTCCCGAGCCGGTAAGGTAGCCGCGCACAATGCACTCGATGGGAACGGGCCTGGCCTTCCTCACGAGCATGGAGCGACCCGTGAGGTAGTCGGCATACCGTTGGTACTCTGCGGGGTAGTCCCCAGCGTCCATCGAGATCAGGTGGTTGGGCATGACGTCCTTGAACCTGTTAAACCAGAATGCCGAGAGGCGCGTGAGCACCTCCCCCTTGTGGGGAATCTCGTCTGGAAGGATAACGTCAAATGCGCTAATGCGGTCACTCGCGACCATGAGCAGGCTGTCGCCACAGTCGTAGATGTCACGAACCTTACCACGCGAATCCGGGCGAAGCTCCATAGCCCCCATATGCTCTCCTCACATCGTGTCCTGCTCCCTGCGTCGCTGCGCGCGCAGGCAGTCATGATTGTACTGTATGGAGCGGCCACGGGCGCCCGCGCGCCGCCTTCCTAGCGAGCCTCCCTGGCGTCCGTGGCGCCCTTGTGCGCAACCTGCCCCGCATTCGGCGCGGCCCACTGCTGTGACCTGGCCTGGGTCAGCGGAATCCTCAGTGTGAAGGTAGTCCCCTTGCCTAGCTCGGACTCGACGATGATGCTGCCGTTGTGCCTGTCGGCGATCTCCTTGGTAAGGGAAAGTCCAACGCCGAGCCCTCCAGAGACCCTCTCGCGACTCGCATCTGAGCGCCAGAAGCGCGAGAACACGCGCGAGATGTCCTCCTTCGCGATACCGATGCCCGTATCCCTGACGCTGATGAGCGCGTCCGTTCGCTCGCGCTCGATGGAGATGACCACCGACCCTCCCTCAGGCGTGTAGCGCATCGCGTTGGACATAAGGTTGGTTATGGCCTCACGTATGAGGTCGGGGTTGATCTCTGCGTTGAGCTCGTGCGAGGGCGTCCTGTCATCAAAGCGCAGGCTGAGGTCCTTTTCCTTGAAGAGCTGCTCCTGCATGGAGACAAGGCTCCTCATGAGGTAGACGAGGTCGGTCTTCTCGACCACAAGGTCGCTCGTGTCGCTCTCGATGCGCGAGAGGTGGAGCATCGCGTCGACGAGGCGAGAGAGCCTCCTGACCTCAGACGCGACCGTCTCGAAGTGCTCGTCATCTGCGGGAAGGACGCCGTCCTGCATCGCCTCGACGGTAGCCAAGGTCGCCATGAGCGGGGTCCTGAGCTCATGGGCGACGTCGCTCGTAAGGCGATGCTCAAACTTTATGTCGTGCTCCACCTCGCTCGCCATGCTGTCGAAGGTCTCGCCGAGCCGACCAAACTCGTCGTCTCCCGTGAGGCCGGTGCGCGCCGTGAGGTCACCGTTCCTGATGCGGGCGGCCGTGTTCGTGATTCGCTGGATAGGCTGCGCCAAGGAGCGCGAGAACAGATAGCCGATGACAAGGGCCACGGTGATGGCGATGGCGGCCGCGACGGCAATAGCATTGTACGAGCTGGTCCTGAAGGCGACATCGCTCCTGGTGAGAAGCGCGTCCGACTCAAGGGTCCACATGCGCACCGATCCGACGACGGTCCCCGTGCCGGTGGTGACGTTTGCCGAAACCATCGAGTCCACGCCAACCGGGATGAAGCGGCCCATGCTACCCGGCTCCCTCGCGTCTTGGCCAGGCACGCCATCCCCATCCTCGCCCACGGGATCGTCGTAGATCAGGTTGCCACGCGCGTCAAGCACCTGAACGCTAACGTCGGGAAACGACTTTGACGCATAGGTCGCGTAGCTCAGCACGTCAACGGTCCATCCACCCTCGGCCTCATACTGGAGCGCAAGGTTCTCTGCGGTTTGCTCGGCCAGTCTCTGCATGTTCTGGCGCGTGTAGCTCTGGAACTGTCCCTCCCAGGTGAAGGCGAGGACCACAGAGAGGACGAGCGCCGTCGTGATCGACGTCAGGACAAAGTAGAATGCCATCCTACCGCTGAAGGTCTTGGTCGCCCCCGGGGGCCTCGTCTTGTGCGGGACCGTGCTGAAACTTGCCCTTGGCGGATCGCTGCGGCTTGGTCCAGCATCACCGTGGTAGTGCTCCAGCTCATCAAGAGAGTCTGTCACGGGCAGGGCCTATTTCTTCTCGCCCTCGCTACCAGCTCCCTCGCTAAACCTCTGCGTAGCCTCAAAGCGATAGCCCACGCCGTGGACGGTATAGAGCCAACGTGGGTTGCGTGGGTCATCGCCAAGCTTTGCGCGGAGGTTCTTGACATGGGAGTCTATAGTGCGCTCATAGCCCTCGAAGTCGTAGCCCAGGACCTTCTCCACAAGCTCCATGCGCGTGTAGACGCGTCCCGGATAGCGCGCCAGCGTCGTCAGCAACTTGAACTCCGACGCCGTGAGATCGACCTCCTTGCCCTCGACAAGCACCTTGTGACCCGAGATATCAATCACGAGGTCACCAAAGTCAAGAATCTCGAGCTGCGGCTCAGTCTCGGTGTGGGCACGACGCAGCAGGGCGCGCACGCGGGCGACGAGCTCGCGAGGCGAGAAGGGCTTGATGAGGTAGTCATCTGCCCCCAGCTCGAGGCCGATGATGCGATCCTCGACCTCGCCCTTGGCGGTGAGCATGATGATGGGCACGTTCGAGGTCTCGCGAACCGTGCGGCACACACGCTCGCCCGAGAGCTTGGGAAGCATGAGGTCCAGCACGATGAGGTCAAAGCTGTGCTTCTCGAACTCCTCCAGCGCGCTCTGTCCGTCACCCACCCCGCGCACGATGTAGCCCTCGCGCTCGAGATACGCCGCCACTGCGTCGCGAATCGTCTTTTCGTCCTCAACCAGGAGAATCTTCTTCTCTTCTGATGTCATGAGCGTCCCTCCTATCTTGTTGCGGTCCTTACGGCACACAAAATACTGTCAATCTCTACACATATTAGCGCATGTCGGATTTCTTCGCACGGAAACTATAGCGAGAAGCTTCGCACGTTCACTGATTCGGGATAGCCGGTGTTCTGCGCCTTGATCGTGGCAAAGGTCACAAAGTTGGAGCACTCTCCTGCGCGGGCGGGATACTCGCCGTAGTCGACGCAGCGGTTTGCGGCAATGAGGGTGGAGTAGCTGCGCTCGGTCGTGTTGACGACAAAGTACGAGGAGCTTGCCCTGATGACATAGAGGCCATCCTTGCCCGCCACTGCTGCGGCCGGCTCGCGCGGGAGCGCCACGAAAGGACCGCTACCACGGCCGATGTAGGTGCCCATGACCCCAAGGAGCCCTCCCGACGAGTAGGTCGCCTCTATCGAAAACGCGAACTTATCGCCTATGCGCACCGCGTTGAGCGGCCTGACGGTCTGGGGGAGCACCAGACGGTCTATCTGGGTGGCAAGGTTGTCCGACAGCGAGTAGGCCGTGATGCCGTAGTAGGTGCCCTGGCTCGCGTTGACGCGCGGCACCAGCGTCACCGTGTCGTTCGACACGAGTGGCTCGGTGGCAAAGCGGCCGGGTGACTCCACCACCGAGCGCGCGTCGCTATCCCCGACGCTCCAGACATAGCAGAAGGAATGCTCGGTGGTTTTGTGTCCCGAGATAGACGGCATGACCTGCCAGATGACCCGCTTGCCCGTCACCGCAAAGGGCGCTGGGTCGAAGTCGGAGTTCGCACTCCACAGCGCCGTCGGAGAGCCGCTGAGCACGCCACCAGAAAACGCGGAGGCATAGAGCGCCCAGTCGTGGGTGAGGAGGTTTAGCTCGACCCAGGCAAAGACGGAGTCTGAGCAGCGCACGTCATAGATCACGACGCTCGTCTTGTCGTCCGCGAGCGGCTCTTTGACGACCTCCTTTAGGGTCCCGGTCTCGGTCGAGAAGGCCGAGGCCTTCACCATCGGCGCGGCGGAGGAACCCGCCGTCGTGACAGGCACCCATTTGCCCTCGGCGGGATGGAGGACGTTACCGAGGGCTATCGTCCAGCTGGCGCCCTGCGTAAGGGGAAGCTCGACTGAAGAGTAGTTGCTCTGGTTGGTCTTGGGGTCTATGACGTAGTCTGCCTTGTTCGAGTCAACGACCGTCGGCGTGCCGTCCTCCCCCCGTTTTGACGTACAGCTCCTCACCACGCCTATCGTGCCAGCGGCCGCAGCAACGATGCCAACTCCCGCGGCCGCCCTGATGACGGTGCGACGCGTGAGGGTAAAGCGGGGGCGGGACCTTGGAGCGCCTGCGGAGGACGAGCCGGATGCCTTGGAGCTATGATGGCTCTGCGCACCCTGTGAGGGCGAGGGACCCTGTCGCGTCGCAGAACCTTGTCGCGTCGCAGGCCCGCCCGGGCGAGGGGCCCTCGACGAGGATGACGTGGGGGCCGAGGCCTGTCGCTTCTTTGTGGCACGAGGACCTCTGGCGACACCTTGCCCCTGTGCGTTGTCGGAAAGCTGCGTCAAGGAGCCTCTCCTCCATCGGCGTGAATGCTACTGAGCTCCAAGTATACCCAGCAAGACGCGGCACTCTCAGTCACGACGTGGCCTCCTTGGCTCACCTGCAGCGCCAGACTAGCGGCGACGCCACTCGCGCCAGCCGCCGCAGCTTGCGTCGCAGCTTGCGTCGCAACTGGCGGCGCAACAGTGTACACAAATGCCCCAAAACGGGCCCGAGAGGCCATTTTAGCCAATCTGTGTACACTCCTGCGTCTCCCCCACGTCTGCCCACAATGGCGCAACAGTGTACACAAATGCCCCAAAACAGACCCGAGAGGCCATTTTAGCCAATCTGTGTACACTATTGCGTCCCCCACCCACGTCTGCCCGCGCGACCGGGCGGGGTCACGGGTCCCACGACGTCGACGGCCCCATGGTCCCCGTGATGCCAGGGCGCCCGGACCTGAGGACCACGCCACAGGGGCGGTGACGCAACCAGCTACCCACACGAGCTCATGAAGCCTCGCTTTTTTCTTCCTTCTTGCTGTCTATAGCACTAAGATCCGCCCGTCTAAGCTCCGCAGGACTGCCCCTCATCGTCAAAGCTCAGCCCCTCCAGGCGCTCAAAGACGACGCCCACGCGGGCCAGAAAGCTCTTGGGGTCAAAGATGGCGTCGAGCTGGCCCGTCGTGAGTGTGCAGCGCTCATCGGCCTCGAGTCTCTCGCGAAAGCTCTTCCCCGCCTCGCACCGCTGCACCTCTGCCCACGTGGCCATGGCGCTCTCCTGCACGATCTGGTAGGCATCCTCGCGCGTGAGGCCCGTGTCCACAAGGGCCAGCAGCACCTTGGACGAGAAGATGAGCCCCCGCGTCCTGTTGAGGTTGGCGCGCATTTGCTCTGGGTAGAGTACCAGGCCGTCTATGACGCGGATAAGGCACTGGAGCATGTGGTCGAGGGCGACGAAGGAATCCGCCTGGGCGACGCGCTCGGCCGAGGAGTGACTGATGTCACGCTCATGCCAGAGGGCGACGTTGTCGAAGGCTACCTGCGCGTTGGCCTTGACGACGCGCGAGAGGCCACAGACCTTCTCCATCGTGATGGGGTTGCGCTTGTGGGGCATGGCCGAGGAGCCCTTCTGCCCCTTCTTGAACGGCTCCTCGGCCTCGAGGGTGTCGGTCTTTTGGAGGCTGCGGACCTCAGTCGCGATGCGCTCGCAGGTGGACGCGACGGTCGCGAGCACGCCCGCCAAGAAGGCATGGTGGTCGCGGGAGATGACCTGCGTGGAGAGCGGGTCGACGGCAAGACCCAGCCGCTCACAGACGTATCGCTCGACGCGCGGGTCGATGCTCGAGTAGCTGCCCACCGCGCCCGAGATCGCGCCGCAGGAGATGCCCTTCCTGGCGTCGACAAGACGGTCGAGGTCACGCCTCAGTTCCCAGGCCCAGGAGCCAAACTTCATGCCAAAGGTCATGGGCTCGGCGTGGATGCCATGCGTGCGCCCCACGCAGAGCGTGTCTTTCTCCTCAAGGGCGCGACGCCTACAGACCCTGCCAAGTGCCCTGCAATCCTCGATGAGGATATTTGTGGCCTGCGAGAGCTGGTAGCACAGGGCAGTGTCGCCAAGGTCCGAGCTCGTCATGCCGTAGTGGATCCATCGACTGGGCTTGGGGCCATCCTTCGGGACATCCGCGTCCACGTAGGAGCCCATGTTGGTGAGAAAGGCGATGACGTCGTGATTGGTCACGGCCTCTATCTTGTCTATCTCGTCCTTGTCAAAGGAGGCGTGCTCGCGAATCCAGGAGGCCTCCTCGCGCGTGATGCCGATCTCGCCCAGCTCGGCATGGGCCTCGCAGGCAAGGACCTCGATTTTCTGCCAGACGGCATACTTGTTCTGGAGCGAGAAGACGTGGCCCATCTCGGGGCGCGTGTAGCGATCGATCATGGGATTCCCTTCATGCGGGGCAACGCGAGCGACAGGCTCGCGCATAGACGTATGCTAGCGACTTTCACCATAGCGAGCCCACCCCACAAGAGAGACAACACTCGCAATCCCTTCATATTTTTGCCAAAGAGGAGAAAGTCACCAAGACGCAGACGCGCGGTATCTCACTTGTCCTTGGCTCTCGCTGCAAGCACCAGCTCGACCACCAATCCCATTCCAAAGGTGCAGGCCATACCAATGATGGACATGTTCGCACCGACTGCCTGGCCCACAGGACCATTGGAAGAACTTGTAATCTCATATATTGGAAGACCAAAGCAGGTGACCATATAGGATGGCGCCTGTGTGCTTGATACACTGGCGTAACCAACAAAAATCAGTGCGAAAAAGATGACACCGGTTATAGCGAAGCCCCCGATAACATAGGAAACTAAGCGCGCTGACAGACTATTCTTCAGTTTGTGAGAAATCTTTGACATTCCTATCACCGTCCCTATAACTTATGCCTTCTAAAGCGCCACAATCCAAAAAGAAACAGCAGCGACACGCCTATGTGTGCCATACAGATACGAAATGCATCAGCATCAAAGCGGACTGAACCCTGCCAGACATTGAAAAGATCGTTCATCCCATACTTCATCGGGATATAGCTCCCAATCAACTGGACGGTCTCAGGAAGGTCAGCAAAGGGCCCAAAGACCCCACAAAACAAAAACAGGGAGAACATGATGGTCAGGCCAAGGGGCATCAGAACTTGCTGGCTTGGAAAGCACAGCGCTAGGACTGCTCCAATCAGCAGGTACGTGACAAGTATCATCAAATAGTGTAAAAGAAACGAGAAAAACGCGGTCATACTCGGTATGTGCAGGCCAAAGAACAGCAGCGCACATATGAAGCAGAGTAAAAACGTGAGGATTCCCATCGCGATATGCACGATTATATCGCTCGCTATCATGTATGATGCGCGTACCCCAAGGAAGGTAAGACGCTTCAGGCTCCCATCCTCAATACGATTAGCAATCCAAATGGGAAACGATATCAGCGTCAAAGGCAGAACACCTATACCCAACGCAACCAAAAGGTACTTATCAATGAGATGTAACCCCCCCCCGATGTCAATATTGCCATACGACACCATAATCACAACCATCATGAGCAGGGGAAATGCGAGGGAGAAAAAGACTGCGATGGGAATGCGCATCATAACCTTAAAATCTACCAAAAGATATCTAAGCACGATCGCTCCCCCTCTCCTGCGCGTAGCGATACATCGAGTAAAAATCAGGGGGACGAGACGTGTGGTTTATTCCGTGTCTCTGCAGAAAACGCTCCGCCTCTCTTGCCTGATCTTCATCCTCAAGGATGACGGCACACAAAGCACCCTCGTACTGCCTAATAAAGAGTGCGCCAGAGAAATTGACGTCCTGCGACAACGACAAGGAATCCTCTTGGGATACAAGGATGACTCCCGGATGACGGTATCGCTCCTTAAACGCATCGATAGTTCCCCAAAACACAACTTGTCCCCTGTCGAGCATAAGTATCTTGCCCGCCCATCCCACGATCTCCTCAAAATAGTGAGTCACCACGAGAACCGTCTTTGAGGCCGTTCGCTCTCTTACGAGATGGAGCAGATGCATACGTTTCTCAAAATCTAGACCAGTAGTCAGCTCGTCAAAGATGAGAAAATCCGAATCACGGTACAGGACAAGTGCGAGGGAGAGACGCTGAAGCTCTCCCTGAGAAAGCCCACCAACCCGTGAATCAAGAATACCTGCTAGATCGAAGTCATGGACCATCTGCACGACTGAGGCATCCTTTAAGTTCTTTTGCGCAACTATACTGATAAGTTCCTTAACCTTCATCAGATGACCATAGTCATTGTTCTGAAAGAGAATCCCCACATCTCTAAAACTCGGACCCTTACGGATGGTACCTGAATATGGTCTTTGATCGATGATGCAATTCACCAAGGTCGTTTTACCTGCGCCATTTGGACCGACAATGGCAACTACATCCCCATGCAGAATGTCGATCGTCTGGTTAATGGCAAGGATGTTCTTGCCGCCCAAAACAACAGACAGGTCAGTTATAGTCAGCGAATCATCCATGAAACCTCATGACTCTTCTCAGTGGGCTGGGCCACCCGATGGGATTACCCGTCCTTTTTCCTTCGCACATGCGCGACTGCGGCCTGCACTGGTAGAGCAGGAGCAGAGGCTACCAAGAGGGCTTCAAGTCTACCCGAAGAAACATGGAGGTGCAACGGATGGATGGAATTGAGGGTCACTAAACGGCATCAACGCTATCTTTCACGGATAGACCAATGCTGTCCTTTCAGGGCTCTTCGGGGGTTAGTGTGGGTTGACGCCTCGGCGAATCGCGTCGCAACAGTGTAC